>Ga0247611_10000425_pt1 | contig 85933 bp, 81 predicted proteins | sample 177DNAGHGhighgp2_FD_192422 | JGI IMG/M metagenome (GOLD analysis project Ga0247611, IMG submission 192422) | Sheep rumen microbial communities from Palmerston North, Manawatu-Wanganui, New Zealand - 1770 DNA GHGhigh gp2 | ecosystem: Host-associated > Mammals > Digestive system > Stomach > Rumen...
ATGCGACAAGCTGCTTTCATCAGCATCTTTTCCAGTTATTAGTTTTTTCATTTACTCCTCCTCTTGATTGAATTTGGTTAGCCGACCATTTTCATTATATCAAAAGGAGGAGTAAATGATTACTGCGCCACTACTGTTTTTGAATTCTTACCGGCATAGCCGGTAGTTTTTTGTTTGACCTTAATGGTCAAACATAATTAAAACAGTTAATATATAGTATTAACTGTTTTATTATTTATTATTTATAATAGAAAAATAAAAAGTTGTGCCTTGATTCTTTATAGACTCTACACCATAAGAAAAATGATGTTGATCAAGTATTTTCTTAACTATACTTAAACCAAGACCAGTACCTACTAAATTTCTCTTATGTTTCTTTTTATTTTTATAATACTTATCCCAAATAAAAGGTATTTCTTTTTTATCTATTCCCTTACCAGTATCTCGTATTTTTACAATAATTTCTTTTTCTATAATAATATCAATATAAATAGTATTATCATCTCCAGTATACTGAATAGCATTATTAATTAAATTATAAATTACTTGTTCAATTTTCTTTTTATCAGCATTTATAATAATAGACTTTTTTGGATAATCAAAAACAAATTTATATTTCTCCGTTTCTTTTAAAACATCATATCTCTTTAAAATATTTTGAATTAAAACAACTAAATCAAAGTCTTCTAATATTAATTCTTCTTGAATAGAATTCATTTTTGATAAATCTAAAATATCATTAACAAGATTAGTTAATCTATCAACTTCTTCAGTAATAGTTTGAATATCACTAGATCTCTTTTCTGGATTATCCCTATGTAAATCCTCTAACATTTCAGCAGTACCTTTAATTAAAGTAAGAGGAGTTTTTAAATCATGAGAAACATTAGCAAGTAAATCTCTTTTCATCTCTTCCATAACACTTAATTCATCTTTTGCATAATTTAAACTTTGAGATAATTCTTCAATCTCTAAAATTTTACTATCATTCAAAAACTCAATATCAAAGTTCCCCGTAGCAAGAATCCTTGCTTTATCATTCATATTTTTAATAGGCTTAGATAAATTATTAGATAAATAATATGCCATAATATAAGATAAAATAAATACCATAATAGTAATAACAATTAACTCTTTTCGAATTAATAAAACAATTCCATCAACAGGCTCAATAGAAGTATTAATAAAAGCAAATTCATTATTATTAAGTCTTACTGCATAAACTATAGTTTCATTATTATATTTATCATTTTTAATATAATAAGTTTCTTCTTTTTTATTATTAGTAATAAAATCAAATTTATAAGAATAAGTAGTTTCTTTATTTAAAATACAACCTTTACCAATATAATTAGACTGATATAAAAGATCATAATTATTATTATTTATTTCAATACAAACATTTTTATCAATAGCAAGATTAGAAATATCCTGATAAAAGTTTGAACTATTATCAATTTTTTTTAATTTAGAAGAAACATAATAAACATCATTAATTTTCTGATTTTTATAAAAAGACTGAAATAAAATAGCTTGCAAAATCCATAATAATCCTAAAATAGAAATAGAAAATAATATAAAATACTTCAATAAAGTATTTTTTAAATTATTCTTCGTCCTCAACATACTTATAGCCAACTCCTCTTACAGTAATTATATGGTCCCTATAATCACCTAAATTATTACGAAGCATCTTTATATGAGCATCAATAGTACGATCATCACCATAATAATCATACCCCCAAACATTAGAAAGTAATTGTTCACGACTAATTGCTATATTCTTATTAGAAACTAAAAATGATAATGTATCAAATTCCTTTGGTGTTAAATTAATAACTTTATTATTTATTTTTACAACATGAGAAGAATAATTGATTAATAAATCTTTATATTTATAAATATCATAATTATTATTCTTACTTCTATTAAGAACTGCTTTAACTCTAGCAATTAATTCTTTAGGAGAAAAAGGTTTTGTAACATAATCATCAATTCCAAGATCAAAACCAGACAATTTATCATATTCATCTCCTCTAGCAGATAAAACAATAGTTGGAATCCTTCTATCTTTTGGACATTCTCTCAACATTGTAAAACCATCCATCTTTGGCATCATAATATCCAATATACATAAATCATAAGAAAAACTATTTAATTTAAACAACGCTTCTTCACCACATTCAGCCTCATCAACTTCATACTGATTATTTTCTAAATATTCACGAATAATAAGACGAATTTTTTCTTCATCATCAACAACTAAAACTTTCATAAACTCCTCCAATATCTATATTATACAATAAATATGAAAGTTAAATGAAAATTAAATACTTTTTAAAACTTTAGTAAGAAAATAAGAAGTAAGAATAAAAGAAGAAAGAATACTAATAATAAGAGATAATATATAGGAATAAATACCAATTTTAAAAAATGAAGATAATATTAAAAAAATTATTCTAAGAATAGAAGATAATAAAGTAACAATAAAATTATACTTACTTAACCCAAGAGCTTCTAAACTATATGTCAAAGGAGAAGTAAGATAAAGAAAGAAGAAAAAAGGAGAAAGAATTTTAAAATAAAAAATCCCTTTATAAGTATGATAAATAGAATGAAGAAAAAAAGAAGGAATAGACTCAAATAATAAAAATATAGGAAAAACTAACAAAAAAGATAAAACAAAAGAAATCTGTACTTTATTTTTAAATTCATTATATTGATTATTTTTTGCATACTTAGTAAGTTTAGGAAAAATAGCTTGAGCAATAGCCGATGAAAAAAAAGAAGGAAGTAATAAAAGAGGCAAAATATAACCAGATAAAATACCATATTCAGTAGTAATATAAGTAGAAGAAAAACCATTAAATAATAAGAAATGCATAAGAATAATAGGTTCTAAAAAATATGTAATATTACCAATAAAACTACTAGTAATATTAGGAATACTTATTTTTAAGCAATCCTTTAATATATAAAAATCTATATGAAAATCATTATGAGAAAAATCTACTTTCTTAGGTAAAAATAGCAATAAAATAAAAGTAGAAAATGCTTCAGATATAATATTAGATATTATTAAAAACATCAAAAGATATGAAACAGAAACTTTTCTCAATTTTGGAAGAAATATTAAATATAAAAAGAGTCGAACAAAATCTTCACACACATTAGATAAAACATGAGGACCCATTCGACCTTTACCGAAAAAATAACTTCTACAAAAACTAGAAATAGAAGTAAAAAAAATAACAAAACTTATCGATTTAATAGCAAGATAAGTATCTTCACTATGAAGTAGAGTTGTACTAATAAATTTAGAAAATAAAAAAATAATTATACATAAAAATATATGTATGAATAAAAAAATAGGTAAAATAGATATAAAGATTTTTTTACTCCTATTACTCTCTTCAGCAACTAATTTTGAAATAGCCATAGGTAAACCAAACTGACTAAAACTAATGCAAAGTAAAAAAGTAGGTAAAATTAACATATATAATCCAAGAATCTTAGGAGATAAATAACGTGCTAAAACAATTTTTATAACTAAACCTAAAAGCTTAGTAACAAAACCACCAAATAATAAAATAATAATTGATTTAATAAAATTATTTCTCATACTAAAGATTATGAAAAAATATCTATCTTTATCCATAAAAATATGATAGTATTAAATAAATAAAGAATAAGAAAAATAAAAAGCGAACATATAATACGTTTTGTAAAATAAATAAAAAAGAAACCAAATAAGTCTTTTTTTAAATAACTATAAATAAAATATATGATACAATAAAAATAGAGGTGTAAATAGATGGAACATTTAATAGATTTTTTAACTTCAAAAGAAATAATATATATATATATAATAGCTTTTTTAGCATGTTTTACATGTTTTATAATATACTTAGTAGAAAAAAATAATAAAAAACTTAGACAAAGACATAATACAAGAGAATTAAATAAACTAGTAGAGGAAGTAAGAGAAGAAGCAAATATTATTATTGAAAAAGAACAAAAAATAGAAGACCCAGTCTTAATATCAATGGAAGAATTACAAGAAGAGCCAATAGAACAACCTTCAAGAGAAGAAATAATAGTAGATTCAAATGCACTAAAACAACCTCAAAAAGAAGAAGAATTACAATATACAAGCATTGAGCCAGACCAAAAAACTGCAAAACTAGAACTAGAAAAACTAAGAGAAGAGCTAAAAAATCAAGAAGAGATAAAGAATTCTGAAATAAAACATGAAACAGTAAAAAAAGAAACCAAAATAGAAGAATTAGAAGAAAAAAAACCAAGTAATTCAATAATAGAACACAAAGAAATAAAACAGCAATATGAAGAACAACAAGAAAAAAACGCAATAATAAGTTTAGAAGAATTAGTTAAAAAAAGTAAAGACTTATATGAAACAAATGAATTAACACAATATTTAGATGAAGGCAATGAACCAATAAGTTTAAAAGAATTAGAAAGTAGAGTAGGAAAAACATCAACAATAGATGAAACATTTGAAATAGAAAAGGTAGTACCAAAAGAAGAAATAAAACAATTAGAAGAAATAGAGTCAAAAAAGAAGAAAGTCATATTAGAAGACTTTGAAACACTAAAAAATAATAAAAAATTTAAAAATAGTCCAATTATTTCACCAATATATGGTATTGAAAAAGATAATAAAGATAATAACATGGAATTAGAAAATACAGCAGACTATGATAAACTTGATGCAGAAATAAAAAAGACAAATGAATTCTTAATGACTTTAAAAGAATTACAAAAAAAACTTGACTAATTATTAGTTAAAAAAAGATAAAAGTAAAAAAATACTTTTATCTTTTTCAATATAATAATTAATTTTATTTTTTATAGAAAATATGATATAATTTTAACGAAAAAGAAAGCAGTGATAATATGAAAAGCGTAGGTATACTAACATTAGGATGCAAAGTAAATACATATGAATCAGAATTTATTATGAATTTATTAAAAGATAATGGTTACATAATTAAGGATTTTCAAGAACTATGTGATATCTATATTATAAATACCTGTACAGTAACCAATCAAAGTGATTCTAAAAGTAAAAAAATGATACGACAAGCTATAAGAAGAAATCCAGATGCCTGTATAATAGCAATGGGATGTTTCATACAAGCAAATCCAGATTATTATGAAGATGGGATAAATATACTTATAGGAAATAAAGATAAATCCAATATTATATCAATTATAGATGAATACTTTAAAACAAAAGAAACTATAAAAAAACAATACACTGGTAGAATAAAAGAATTTGAAGATATGTATATAAAAGATTTCCCAGGTAGAACAAGAGCATTTGTAAAAATTCAAGATGGTTGTGATAATTTTTGTAGTTATTGTATCATTCCTTTTGTAAGAGGAAAATGTAGAAGTAAAAACGAAGATGAAGTAGTAGAGGAAATAACAAATTTAGTAAAAAATGGATATAAAGAAATAGTTTTAACAGGAATCCATACTGGAAGTTATGGAGTGGATTTAGAAACAGACTTTGCTCATCTTTTAAATAGATTAGTAAAAATAAATGGCCTATTAAGACTAAGAATATCATCTATAGAAGCTACTGAATTAAATGAAGAAGTCTTAAAAGTATTAGAAAAAGAAAAAATATTAGTAGATCATTTACATATTCCAATACAAGCTGGATCTGATGAAATTCTAAAAAAAATGAATAGAAAATATAATTTAGATTATTTCTTTCAAAAGATAGAACAAATTAGAAAAATAAGACCAAATATTTCTATATCAACGGATTTAATAGTAGGATTCCCGGGAGAAACAACAGATTTATTTGAAAAAACAATTGAAACTTGTAAAAGAATAAAATTTTCAAAAATCCACGTATTCCCTTATAGTGAAAGGAAAGGTACATCTTCATCTAGAATGGATAATAAAATAGACAATAGAACCAAAAAATACCGTGCAAAAAAACTAATAGAAATTTCAAAAGAATTAGAAATAAATTATATGAGTAGTTTTATAAATCAAACAGTTGAGGTATTAATAGAAGAATATAAAGATGGATATTCTATAGGGCACACAGGAAACTTTCTACATGTAAAAATAAAAAATGAATATCCTCATAACGAAATAGTAAAAGTAAAACTAATAAAAATAGATTATCCATATGTTATAGGTATAGAAGAATAGGGGGGATTATTTGTATACATATATAAAAGGTCATTATACAAAAACTATTTTTCAAACAACAGCAGGATATCACGTAGGACTATTTAAAATACAAGAAACAAATGATAAAGATATGGAAGAATATATTGGAAGAAGTTTTACTTTTACAGGATATTTTCATGAATTAAATACAATTGATACTTATATATTTTATGGAAAAATAGTAGAACATGAAAAATATGGTTATCAATATCAAGTAAATTCGTATGAACGTTGTAAACCAGAAGAAAAAGACTCGATAGTAGAATTTCTAACTAGTGGACTATTTAAAGGAATTGGAGAAAAAAAAGCAAAAGCAATAGTAGAAGTATTAGGAAAAAACACATTAAAAATCATTTTAAACCAACCAGATAATTTAATTTTAATACCTGGAATAACAAAAACTAATATAGATACATTACATAAAGGACTAAAGGATTACGAATCTAGTTATGAAACAATATTACAACTAACAAATATAGGTTTCACCACAAAAGATTCTATGATTATATATAATACATATAAAACAAATACAATGAAAACTATAGAAGAGAATATTTATAAACTAATAGAAGATATAAAAGATATGACATTTAAAAAAATAGATCGTATCGCTCTAGGAAAAGGTATTGAAAAAGATAATCCAATAAGAATTCAAGCAGCAATAATTTATATAATGGAAGAAATCAGTCAAACATATGGACATTGTTTCTATTATGAAGAAGAAATAGAAAACTACTTACCAAGGGTTTTAGGTATAAAAATAGAAACTTCATTATATATAGAAACACTATTTAAACTTGAAGAAAATATAAAAATTATAAAAAATGAAAATATATATTATTTAAAAGATATGTATAATGCAGAATGTTTTATAGTAAAAAGATTTAGAATGTTAAATAAAGAAAAAATTTTAGAAATAAAAAAATTAGATAATGAAATAAACAACTTAGAAAAAATATTACAAATAACCTATAACAAAGATCAATTAAACGCAATAAAGAAAAGTATGGAAAAAAAGTTTTTAATTATAACAGGAGGCCCTGGAACAGGAAAAACTACAATAATAAAAGCTGTAATAGAGCTATATAGAATTATAAATAAATTATCATATGAAAAAATGCAGGAAAAAGTTGCTTTACTAGCTCCTACAGGAAGAGCAGCAAAAAGAATGAGTGAAGCAACACTTTATCCTGCATGTACAATACATAGATTTTTAAAATGGCAAAAAGAAACTGATAGATTTCAAATAAATGAATATAATAAAAGCAATATAGAATTCTTAATTATTGATGAAGCAAGTATGATAGACACATATTTAATGAATCATTTATTAAAAGGTATATCAGCCAATTGTAAAATATTACTTGTTGGAGATGATCATCAACTCCCAAGTGTTGGACCAGGTCAAGTCTTACATGACTTAATAGAATCAAAAAAATTAGAAGTTGTTGAATTAAAAGAATTATATCGTCAAGGGAAAGACTCAAATATCATAACATTAGCATATGATATAAGAAAAAAAGAAATAAATAAAGATGTATTTAATAAAGAAAAAGATTTAACATTTATAGAATGTAACCCTAAAGAATTAATTAATAAAATAAAAGAAGTTTCCAATACATATAAAAATTACAATGATAAAAAATTCCAAATTTTAGCTCCAATGTATAAAGGCATAAATGGAATAGACGCAATCAATGAAAATGTACAAGATATTTTTAATCCTAAAAAAAATCAAAAAGAAATCAAAATAGGAGAAACATTATTCAGAGAAAAAGATAAAGTAATTCAGCTAACAAACATGCCTGATGATAATGTATTTAATGGAGATATTGGAACAATACAAGAAATAAGAATTACTCCAAAAAAAGAAATAATAATTGATTTTGATGGAAATATCGTAAAATACACACCATCTAATTTTAATAATTTTCGGCTAGCATATTCAATAAGTATTCATAAATCACAAGGTTCAGAATTTGATATAGTAATTATTCCAATAACAAAAGCATATAACAAAATGCTATACCAAAAATTAATTTATACCGCAGTGACTAGAGCAAAAAAGAAATTAATAATAATAGGAGAACTAGAAGCATTAGAATATTCAGCAAAAAATATATTAGATGACACAAGAAGAACAACAATAAAAGATTATTTAATTAATGGTATAAAGTAAAAATTAAATTATCATAATATAAATGAGGTGATAATTTGAATAGTAAAATGAAAATAGTATCCATTCTAACTGGAATCGGACTAATGGGATACCTATATCTAATGAAAAATCCTAAAAAAGTATTAACTATGAAACAAATGGGAAAAGAAGCAAGTAGAAAAATGTATAATATGTTTGATGAAGACTAAAAAAGTCTTTTTTTCTTGTTTAAAAAAATAAAATATGCTATACTAAACAATCAACTGAAAAGAGGTAAAAAAATGAATAATAAAGAAAAAAAACAAATTCAAATGAAAACAGAGTTAAAAAATTATTATAATAACATAATAAATATATTATTACTTGAAGAAAAAATTCAAGAAAAAAAAGAATATGAGAATACAAGAATAGAAACATTATTTGAAACAAAAATAAATACAAATAATGAAATAAAAGCAATATACAAAAAAGAGATAATAAAAAATAATGAAACTACTATAAATAGTAAAAATATATATTTTGTAAAACTAAATATAGAAATAACAAATAATTCTGATAAAATAAAAAATGCAATCCTAATAGAACCAGCAAATGATAAAAATTATATTATAGTTAACAAAATAAGTATTAATATAAAATATATAAACAATGGTAAAACAATAATGAATAACTGCGAAAATATAGAAGAAATATTAAATAACAAAAAAATATTTCAAATTATAAAAAACGCTAATGAAGAATTATCATATTATAATTACGCTATAAACAAACAAAAAAAGAAATCTATAAAACCGATAAATTATCAATAATAATTGGTTTTTTTTTAATTATGATGTATAATCAATGTGGTGATAAAATGATAACAATAAAAAGTAAAAGAGAAATAGAATTAATGCATCATGCAGGAATGTTAGTTTCAAAAATGCATCAATTTATTAAACCATATATAAAAGAAGGCATATCAACATATGAATTAGATAAATTGTGTGAAGATTTTATAAGAAAAAATGATGCAATACCAACCTGTAAAGGATATGAAGGTTTCCCAGCAACCCTTTGTACGAGTATAAACTCAGTAGTAGTACACGGAATACCAGATAAAAAAAACATTCTAAAAAATGGAGATATCATAACAATAGATGTTGTAATTGGATATAAAGGCTATCAAGGAGACGCTGCCTGGACATATGCAGTTGGTGAAATAGATAACGAAAAAAAGTATTTAATGGAACATACAGAGAAAGCGTTATATGAAGGAATTAAACAAGTTAAACCAGGAAATAGAATAGGGGATATTTCTCATGCTGTAGAAGAGTATGCAAACAAATATAACTTAGGAGTTGTAAGAGAACTATGTGGTCATGGAATAGGAAGAGAAATGCATGAAGACCCAGAAGTTCCAAATTACGGAATAGCAAATACAGGTCCAAGATTAAAACCTGGTATGGTAATATGTATTGAACCAATGTTAACCTTTGGAAAAAGAGAAATTGAAATATTAGATGATAACTGGACCGTTAAAACAAAAGATAATAAACCAGCTGCTCACTACGAACACACAATATTAGTTACAGAAGATGGTTATGAAATACTAACTCCTAGATTAGATTAACGTAAAATAAACAATTTTACGTTATTTTCTTTTATGAACGATAAAAATTGATGTAAAATAATAGTAAAGGTGATAAAATGAAAAAAAGTATAATATTTTTAATAAATGGATTAGGTATAGAAAGACAAGGAAGTTATAGTATATCAATTGATCAATGTATGCCAAACCTTGCAAAAATAAAAGAAACATCATATTATACATCAGCAATTATAAACTCTTATGAATATAGAACAGCATATGAGTACTTTTTTATAGGAGATAGTTATCAAAAAGAACTTGATTACATAAAAAACAATTTTATCCAAACAGATTTAAATATAAATAAAAACTTTCAAATATTCAAAAATCAAATAACAAGTATAGGTAAAAAAATACATATATTTTTTGAACCAAAAGGAGATAAAATAATTAATGAAATAAATGACTTTTTAGAAAAATTAGAGCTTAAAAATTCAAAAGAAATATATTTACATTTAATTTTATCTCAACAAACACTAGAACAATATAACAAACTTATAAATATAGTGAATTTTATAAAATATCATTTACATAAAAATACAACATTAGGTTTTATAATTGGAAAAAATTATTTACATGATGAACTAACAAAAGATGATATGGACTATGCAAAAAAAATGTTCTTTTACTGTTCTTGTGAAAGATGGTCTGATACCGAAATAAAATTAAAAAATTTACAAGAAAGTCAAATAATGCCTATTAATGTACCTGGATTTTGCGCAACAAATTCATGTAATATAGAAAAAGATGATACAATACTATTTTTTAATACAAAAAGAACAAAATATGATAAATTTATTCAAAGTATAATTGATAATTCTAAATCAGTATTTCAAACAGAAGAATTAAAACTAAATATATATTCATTAATAAAATTAGATACAAAATATAATATTATATCTTTCATGAATAGTATAGAATATGACTCAAGTCTAGCAAAAACACTAGAAAAAACAAATAAAAAAGCATTAATTATGACAACAAAAGAAAACATACAATTAGTAAACTTTTTAGCAAATGGAATGAATTATATAAATAATCCAAGAATACAATTCATGAATTTGGATATAAATTATTTAAGTAATAAGGATAATATCAATCAATTACTAAATCAAACTGAATATGACATAATTATAATAGATAATCATATGGATGTATCAAAAACAATAAATGATTTAAAAAACCAATTAGAAAAACTAGATATACCAATAGGATTAATCGCCGAAGCATCAGAAAATAAACATTCAGTATTTATAACATCCTTATATGGACTAAAAAAAGAATTACCAATAGCACCATATAATAATGAAATAGTAACAATAGATTATGCAATGCAAATACCAATATTTTTATTTGACTACACATATCCAAGAAGTAAATATACACTACGTCCAGGAGAAACAAATGATATTCTTAATACCGCAATAAAATGTTTAGATAATACACAAGAATTGCCAAGCTTAATAGTAAAGAAAGGCTTTTTTAGCAACTTTTTAAAATAAAAATATATTAAAATAATTTCTAATAATAGAAATTATTTTTTTAAACAAAAAAATAAAACAATAAGAACTCTTAAAAATAAAAATTTGACATAAAACAACATCTGTAGTATAATTTATTAAACAAAATGAAAGGGGGTATAAAATGAAAAACTTTAAATTAGGAAAATTACCTAATAAAAATAATATATATAAAATTAAAAAAATTGCTATAACCTCCGGAATAATATTAACATTAACTACAGGATGTGGAATTAATAAGAATAAAGATGGGTATTATGAAAAAGAAGTATGTGCTACAAAAGTAGATTATGAAACAATAAATACAAATCTAGATGAAATAAAAAATCTAGAAAATATAGAATATTTCATAATAGATAAAAACAATAATAAAGCAATTGAAAATGATGTTCAAGCAATTAAAAAAATAATAGAACAAGGAAAAACAAGATATTTATATATATACTTATCATATGAAAACACATATCATTTTTTATCAAAAGAAGAATACATTAATCATGTCCAAGAAATACTAAATCAACTAAATTCTTATGGAATAAGATATATTTTAATAGGTAAAGAAGATATATTAAAATCAATACAAGCAACAGAAAAATATACAATTTCTAATGATAATAAATATGATAAAAGATATACTGATGGAAAACTATTATCTAAAAGTATAATTAAAAAAGAAGAGTATCAAAAATTATCAGATATAACAAAAGGGGAAAAAAACAAACCAAAAACAGAACAAAAAAAAGAAGAATCACAAGAAAATAAAGAGAAAAAGAAAGAAGAAAATAATAAAGAAAAAGAAAACAAATCAAAAAAAGAATATGATGAAAATGGTTGGGAACTAGTAAATGAAGAATATTATTATAAAGGTATTGATGTAAGTGAATATCAAGGAAAAATTGATTGGAAAAAAACTAAAGAAGATATTAATTACGCAATAATAAGAGTTGGCGACTCTTATAACAAAGATAAAAATGGGAATATTATAGTAGACCAATATTATCATAGAAACATGCGTAAATGTAATGAATATAATATTAATGTAGGAATATATTTATATACTAGAGCAACAACAGAAGAAGAAATAGACAAAGAAATAAAATTTGTATATAATAATCTTACAGATAAAAATGGTGATCCATATAATATATCATTACCAATCTATATAGATATAGAAGGAGAAGTAGCAGAAAAACTTAGAAATACTAACACTAGAAAAAAACAAATAAAACATATTAGAAAATTTTGTCAACATTTTGAAGATATAGGCTATTCAACTGGAATTTATATAAACTCAAATGACTTATACACAATAGAAGAACTACAACAATTTACAACATGGTTATCTGGTGGTTGGTTATATAATGTAGAAAATAATACAAAAAAAATGTATCTCCGTCAAGAATCAAATATAAACGAAGATGGAGAACTTGAAATAAATGTATCTCCAACAACATATTGGTCACCAGCAGCCCAAACTAATTCTAAAACAAAAGTTTCTGGAATAAATGGATACGTAGATGGAGACTATGCTGAAAAAAAATCCTATGATGCATTAATAGAACTATCAGAAAAAAATAAAGATAAAATAAAAGAATATTTAAAAAGAAATAGATAAGTCTATTTCTTTTCTTTTTTAGGAACTAAATAATCAATTTCGGGTAATAACCCAGCAATATGTTGAATAACAACTTCTTTATCCATTTCAGGTTGTTTCTCAAGAAAATCTAATAAAACCTTAGTAACCCCACTAACATAAAATAAAGAAATTGTATCAATTGGGATATTAGAAAGATTAGTATATTCCTCTACCATTTTTTTCTTCACTGCTTCAAGTGTTGCATCAAACATCATATCATAAGCAATAGAATGATCATTCATTTTAATAATAGAGATAGATGTATATACATTGCTATTTTTTTCAATATAATCAAATAATAAACGAATAAGCTCTAAATAGTATTCCTTAATACTAGAAGTTGATTTAGCATGGTTTAAATGAATAACTAATTCATTCTTTAAGTCTTGTATAAAACTAGATAATAATTCATATTTATCATTAAAATGATCATAAAATGTAGAACGATTAATCATAGATAATTGACAAATACGACTAACTTTTATTTCTTCAAAAGGAGTATCTTGCATTAATTGTAATAAAGATTTATAAAGACTAGCTTTTGTTTTTCGAATACGTAAATCCTCTTTTTTCATTTCCATCACCTGACACATATTATACTATAAAAGACTACAAATGTAAAGTTAAACAACAAATGTATAAAAATGCTCAAACAAAAATCAAAAATATGTTGTTTAACAAACATTTTTTTTAAATTATTGTTCCATTTTTTCTATATTAAGAATAATAATAGTAGAGGAAAGGAGCAAACTATGAAAAAAATATCAAATATAGTAGTCAATCATTATATACTAATTTTTATATTAAGTCTTATATGTATTATTCCAGCATACATAGGGATGATAAATACAAAGATTAACTATGATATCCTAGTATATTTACCAGATAAAATTGACACTATTAAAGGGGAAAAAATATTAACGGATGATTTTGGCTTAGGTGCTTATGCATTTGTAATGATAGATTCTAAAAATAATAATAAATTATTAAATATAGAAAAAAATATAAAAAAAATTAATGGAGTAGATAAAACACTTAGCTTAATGGATATATTAGGAAAAGATATACCAATAGATATGGTACCAAATAAAGTATTAAAGAAATTATATAAAAATAATGAAACAATAATTATGGTAACATTTAAAGATTCAACATCATCAGATAAAACAGTAGAGGCTGTAAAAAAACTAAGAAAAGTAGTAGGAGATAGTAATAAAATAAGTAGTATGACTAGTATGGTACTAGATACAATGGAACTATCAGCAAAAGAGATGACACTTTATGTTTGTATATCAGTTATATTATGCTTATTTGTTTTAATAATTGCTACAGATTCATATATTATACCACCCCTATTACTATCAAATATTGGACTGGCTATTTTATACAATATGGGTACAAATATATTCCTAGGAAACATTAGTTACATAACAAAAGCAATAACAGCAATCCTTCAACTTGGAGTAACAACAGATTTTTCTATATTCTTATATCATAAATATATAGATTCTAAAAAAAGAGAGAAAGATAAATTTAAAGCAATGGAAAAAGCCATAATAGAGACTATGCAATCTGTAATAGGTTCCTCCTTAACAACCTTTGTAGGTTTTTTAGCTCTATGTACAATGGACTTAAAACTAGGAACAGATATCGGACTAGTAATGTCAAAAGGAGTCTTATTTGGACTAATATGTGTCTTAACAGTATTTCCATCATTATTACTATTATTTGATAATTTAATTAATAAAACATCACACAAAAATTATCTTCCTAAATTTGAAAAATTAAAAAAATTAAGCATTTCCAATCAAAAACTAATATTAGCTTTATTTCTATTATTAATAATTCCAGCGTATTACGGAAATACTCACTATAAAGTATACTATAAACTTGATGATGCTCTACCAAAGTCTTTACCATTTCATGTATCAAATGAAAACTTAAGTAAAAATTTTAACATTACATCTCCAGAAATAATATTACTAAATAAAAATATATCTAAAAGTGAAATAGATGAAATTGTAGAAAAATTAAATAATAAAAAAGGAATAAGTATGGTACTTTCTCCAAATACCATAATAGATGATGGATTAAAAGAAATACTACCAAATGATATACAAAAAATAATAAATCATAAAAAATATCAATTAATTATTTATAATTCAGAATATGAAATAGCAAGCAATAAACTAAATAGTCAAGTAAAAGAAATCGAAAAACTAATAAAAAAATATGATAAGAATGGTATAGTGGCTGGAGAAGGGGCACTAATGAAAGACTTAGTTGAAATAGCAGATCATGACTTTAAAATGGTAAATACAACATCAATTATAATAATATTTTTAGTAATGGTAATAGTATTACAATCTATAGGACTTCCAATTATACTAATTATAACAATAGAATTTGCTATATTCTCTAATTTAGCAATATCCTATTACACAAATATATCTTTACCATTTATAGCAAGTATAGTAGTTGGAACAATACAATTAGGAGCAACAATTGATTATGCAATATTAATGTCAACAAAATACTTAGAAGAAAGAAATAAAAAAATTAAAAAAGAAAAAGCAATGGAAAACACATTAAAAGAAACAATTCCATCTATAATAACATCAGCAGCATGTTTCTTTTCAGCAACCATAGGAGTAACAATAATAACAAAAATAGATATGATTGGTTCAATCTGCACTCTATTATCAAGAGGAGCACTAATCAGTATGATAGTTGTAATTATTGTTCTGCCTACATTATTAGTTTTATTTGACTCATTTATCTTAAAAACGACAAAAAGGAAGAAGGTATAATTATGAATAAAAGAAATATATTATTACTCATATTATTAATTAGTATATTTACTCCAAATGTATATGCTTATCATAAAACAGAAACAATATATGCAACCTTTGATTTAGATGGAAACTTAAAGAAAAATTCGCTACAAACAAAACTACAAAACCTAGAAACAGGTACAATAGAAGATTATACTTATTTAAATAATTTAAAAAATATAGGAAAAGAACAATTTACAAAAGAAAATAATAAAATACTTTGGAAATCTACAGGAAAAGATATTACATATAAAGGAAAAATATCAAAAGATTTACCAATTTCAGTAAGCATTAAATATTATCTTAATGGAAAAGAAACAAAGATAGAAAACTTAAATAAGAAAAAAGGAAATATAAAAATAATATATAATTTTACAAATAATGATTATAATAATGAATATAATATGTTAACACCATATGTAGTAACATTAGCATCTATTTATAATGAAGAAAAAGATACAAATATTAAAGTAACAAATGGAAAAATAATAAATAATGGTAAAAATATTATAATAACTGCTATATCATCACCAGGATTATATAATAATACAAAAATAGAAGAATTTAAGAATCTAGATAAAATAGAAATAAATTATAATACAAAATCATTCACATCACATGAAGTATATTGTATGATAACTCCAAAAGTTTTAGATGAAGTAGATTTAAATAAACTAGATCAATTAGGAACAATAACAAGTAAAATAAATACATTACAAGATGGAATGAATGAACTAGTAAAAGGTTCTTTAGAATTATCAGAAAAAGAAAAAGAATTAAGTAATGGACTAACAACATTAAAAGATGGAATGGAATCTATCTCAATTGGTTCAAAAGATTATAATAAAGGTCAAGATACATTTACTAAAGGATTAATAGACCTAAATAATGGAATAGAAAAAGCATCATCTGGAATGGATTTATTTTCTAATTCAATACATATGATAACAGGAAATATTAATAAAATAGATAATATAGAAAATGAACTAAACAAATTATATGAAACATATAAAAATAATAAAGAAATATTAAATAATATTGATAATGGTACATTAGAAAATGAAATAACAAATAAAATAGAACAAGCTAATATTAAAAAACAAGAATTAAATAAAGAACTAATAGAAACTAATTCAAAAATAATGATGTTAGAACAATTAAATAATCCAGAAAATGAAGAAACACTAAAACAGTTAAAAAATGGAAAAACACAATTAGAAGAGGGTATAAGTCAAATAGATGAAGCATTAAATGAAGCAACTAAGAATAGTGTAACCCTTCCATTAATAAAAGCAAAAATAGAGGGAGCAAATGAAGTAATAGAAACGATTCTAGTAAATTTATTAGAAATACAAAATAAAAACGATATAAATGATAATAATATTAATATATTAATAAATAAAATAAATAAATTAAAAGAGGGAATAGAAAAAATAGATACATCAAGTACTAATTTATCAAATGGGTTACAAGATATAAAAAATGGATCAAATAAAATTATAGAAGGAAATGAAGCATTAAGTAATGGAAGCAAAAAACTAGAAAAAGGAATACAAGATGCATATAATGGTACAATAAAATTAGAAGAAGGATCTAAATTATTATATGATGGAAGTATTAAACTATCTAATGGATTAAGTAAAGTTAATAATGAGGGAATAAATCAATTAACGAATACTACAAATAAAATTAATAAAATCTATCAAAATATGAATAAATTAGTAAAGTTATCAAAAAATTATAAAGGCTTTTTATCTCCTAATACCGATGAAATATATTTTATATATAAAATATCAGAGTAAAGTATCAAATGATACTTTTTTCTTCTATTATTAAAAAATATTGAATATAATAAATTAAATTAAAGACAAAATTTAATACTTGATTGTAAAGTATAGAGGGAGTAAAATAAAATTATAAGGAGAATTAAAAAAATGAAAATAATTAAAAATTTTCTTACTAGTTTATTTAAAAAGAAACATAAAAATGAACCTTGGTTAGATTACTATTCAAGAGAAGAAAGAAGTATTAAATTTACAAATAAATCTATATATGATTTTATGATAGATGAAGTAGGAGAAGACAAAGATTATATAGCCCTAAATTATTTTGAAAATAGAATCAGTTATAATGAATTTTTTGATAACATAAACATATGTGCAAGAGCTCTAAGAAGTTTTGGTGTAAAAGAAAAAGATGTCGTAACAATATGCCTTCCCAATATGCCAGAAGCAATATATGCTTTCTACGCCTGTAACAAAATAGGAGCAATTGCTGATATAATACATCCATTAAGTAGTCCAGAACAAATAAATTTTTATTTAAGAGAAAATAAAAGTAGATTTTTAATTTTAGTAGACTTTAATTATGCAAAATGTAAAGATGCAATCGCAACAACGCTAGTATATAAAACAATACTAGTTTCTCCAAAACTAAGTATGCCACTATCTTTATCAATAGGATATACTTTAACAAGAAGTATAAAAACAAAACATCCATCAAGAAAAGAAAAAGACTTTATGAGTTGGAAAGAATTTATGCTAAGAGGAGTTACTTATAATAAAGAATTTAAAGCAGATATGAAAAAAAATGACATAGCACTAATCCTTCATAGTGGAGGAACAACTGGAACCCCAAAAGGTATTATGATAACAAATTATAATTTCAATGCTTTAGCTCAACAAAGTGCAGTAAATGTAATAGATGTCCGTCCAAAAGATAAAATAGTAACAATTCTTCCAATTTTTCATGGATTTGGACTAGGAGTATGTGTTCATACCCCATTATGTTTGAAAGTAGAAACCATTCTTATGCCAGAATATGAACCAAATCGTTTTTATAAAATATGGAAAAATGATAAACCACATGTTATCCTAGGAGTTCCAACTTTGTGGGAAGGAATGATGAGTAATAAAAAATTTGATTCAGTTGACATGTCTCAATTAAAATACATAGTCAGTGGGGGAGACTATCTATCAATTCCAGCTGAAACAAAAATAAATGAATTTTTACATAAACATGGTGCCCACGTAAACATATGCAAAGGATATGGAATGACAGAATCAGTAGCAGCAACCGCATATACTTTTCCAGGGACAAATGAACCAGGAAGTATTGGAATACCAATGGTAGGAAATAGTTATAAAATATGTAACCCAGAAACAGGAGAAGAATTAAAAATAGGAGAAGAAGGAGAAATCTGTGTAAATGGTCCAACTCTAATGGCAGGATATCTAAATAATCCTAAAGAAACAAAACAAATATTAAGGAGACATAAAGATGGAAAAACATGGCTTCATACAGGAGATATAGGTTATATAGCTTCAAATGGACTAGTATTCTATACCCAAAGACTAAAAAGAATGATTATCGTATCAGGTTTTAACGTATATCCAAGTATGATTGAAGAAGTACTAGAAAAACATCCAGCTGTAAAAAAAGCATGTGTAATAGGAATACCTCATCCCTATAAAATGCATGTTCCAAAAGCATTTTTGATACTAAATGATGAATATAAAGACAGTTTAAAACTGAAAAAAGAATTAAAAGAACTATGTAAAGAAAAACTAGCAATCTACTCAGTACCAAAAGAATTTGAAATAAGAAAAGACCTTCCAAAAACATTATATAGTAAAGTAGATTATAAACAATTAGAAAAAGAAGAACAAGCTAAACTAAAATAAATTAAAAGCTAATGTAAACCATTAGTTTTTTTCAGAATAAAACTAAAAGATGTATTAATTTTATAAAAAAACTTGAAACAAAAACATAAATATAAAACCAAATAAAAATCCAAAAATAGAAATATTTTTATTACCATAATTTAAAGATTTAGGAAAAAGCTCTTTAATAGATAAATAAATCATAATACCTGCAGTAATACCAAGAAGAAAAGAAAAAAAGAAAAAATTCATAATCTTATATAAAAACAAGTAAGCAATAATACCACCAAATAATTCAGAAAATCCAGATAAAAAAGTATGAAAAAAAGATAATTTATGAGACTTAGTAGAATAATATATAGGTACAGCAATACTAATCCCTTCTGGTATATTATGTAGGGCAATTGCTAAACAAAGAGTAAATCCTAATCTTAAATCAGTAGACATCGTTAAAAAAGATAAAATTCCTTCTGGTATATTATGTAATATTAAACTAAAGGATGAAAGAATTCCTAACTTATATAAATCATCATTATTAGTAAATCTAGAAGAAACATTTTCAATAAAAATAAATAAAATAACTCCTATATTTAAAAATATTAATAATAAAATTACATTTAAAAAGTAAGAATAATGTAAATAAGAAAAAGACTCTAAAATCAAAGAAAAAATAGAAATAGATAACATAACACCACTAGAAAAAGATAAAGATAACTGAATAATCTTATTTTCATAATCAGAATGAATAAATGTAGGAATCATACCAATTAAAGTAGAAATACCAGCTAAAAATGTAATAATAAAAGATAATAATAAACGATTCATATTATAATATATTGAAAAAATAAAAGAAATATGCTATAATATGCATCCAAGGAGATGAAATATAATGAAAGAAGAAAGAAAAAATATTATATCATATAAAGATATAAAAGAAGATGAATACTTTTATATGCCTGTTAATATAGATCAATTTAGATATATTTCACCATCAATTAATATATTTAATTCAGAAAAAATGATTAAATTTACCACATCATATGGCACATTTCGTTATTTTAGTAATCTATTAGTATGTAAAAATTCACCAGTATTAAAAGTATTTGATAGTTCATATAATAGAATGTTTTTATTTATGAAAATAAAAGAACGATATATATATGAACCTATTACAGATACAATCTTTACACTAGATGGTGATAATATAACAAAAGACAATAGAAATCTAGATGATATTATTAATTATAATGAAGCAAAAGAATATATAGATTTTTATAAAAATAATCCCGTAGCAATTTATTGCTATAGTGATCAAAAATTTTATCCAGTAAATAAAAATTTAGTTATTGGACAATCAGAAGAACTAGAAAAAGCAATAGAATACATAGTAGAAAAAGCAAAATATTTATCAAAACAAGAGTATGAAAAACTAAAAGAAAAACCATCTGTAAAAAAATATATAAAATTCATAAAAGATAATAATTAAAAAATATATTTTATATAAAATATGATAAAATCTATATTAGTGGAAGTGACTAGTATGAACTATGATTTAGAAATGGAAAAACAAATTAAAGAAATTAATGAAGGTGAAAAACTATTATTACATGCTTGTTGTGCACCTTGCTCTAGTGCTGTTTTAGAAAGAATAGGTAATTCCTTTGAAATAAGTATTTTTTATTACAATCCAAACATAACAGAAAAAGAAGAATATGAAAAAAGAATCAATGAAATAAAAAAACTAATATCAATGATTCATCCAAAATACAAAGTATCACTTATAGAAGGAGAATACACTCCTGAAAAGTTTTTTGAAATGTCATATGGATTAGAAAAAGAACCAGAAAGAGGGAAACGCTGCTACAAATGCTATGAAATGAGACTAGAAGAAACGGCTAAAATAGCAGAAAAATTAGGCTTTTCCCATTTTACAACAACTCTAACACTATCTCCACATAAAAATAGTAATTGGATTAACGAAATAGGAGAAAATTTATCAAAGAAATATAACACTAACTATTTATATTCGGACTTTAAAAAAAAGAATGGGTATAAAAGAAGTATTGAATTATCAAAAGAATACAACTTATATCGACAAGATTATTGTGGTTGTATTTATTCAAAAAGAGGAAATAATTAAATCATTTCCTCTTTTTTTTATAAATATCATCCATATCAATTAATTGACGGATACTAGGAACAACATTATTACCTCGAGATATATAGGAGTCATACTTCACATATGTAAAATAATCCGAGTAAACATTAAAAACAGAAGATGAAAACGTATCCATATCATGAACAATAAAAGCAAATAGATATAAATTATTTTTTTTTACATAACTCATTAATTTTAGAAGAGAAGTATAAATGAAAGTCTGATTATCACTAACACCTTGAATTTGTATATAACTGCTTTCAAAAGAAACATCTTTATAATAATATTTTTTTAATCCATGAAAAATAACATTTTTATCACTTAAATCAGTAAGACAAAGTCCTAATTTATAATAGTCTTCTATATTAATAGAAAAATCCCTACACTTTGAAAGTAACCAATTAGTATCATCAGGATTTGTTTTCTTAGAATGAAATGATGCTGTATCTACTAATGTTGAAACTAATATAAGAATCATATCATCTTTATCTAATAAATTTTCATATTTCTTACCAATAATACAACTAGTGGAAGAAGAAAAAGAATTAATATAAAATTGATTATCCGATATAAAATCATCATCCGGATGATGATCAATTATCATATAAGGTTTATAAGGAAGAACTCTATCATGATGATCAACTAAAATATATTGAACTTTATTAGAGGGAATAGAATCCTGAAAAGTAATAAAGTCAATACTTAATAATTTCAAAATTGATAAAGTATCACAATCAATTGTTTCATCAGGAATAATAAAAGATGCAGATAATCCTTTCTTTTTAAATATTTTTTCAAGAAGAATCCCACTCAAAATACTATCAACATCTGGATTATCATGCCCAATAATTATATAATCAACCAAATTAATCACCAAAAAATATACTAACAAAAATCAATCTAAAAGTAAATGAAATAATAGACAGAAAAAATAATAAATGTTATTATAGTATTAGATTTATAATAATAGAGAGGTTAATAAATATGAATAAATTGAATAATAGAGGAATTACTACAATTGAACTTATACTATGTTTTGTACTAGTCTTTATAATGGCTTTTTCTATGTATGGTACAGTATCATCTTATAATGATAAAAGAGTTATTGAAAAAGATAAGAATGAGATATTATCTTATAAATATCTACTTACAAAAACAATACAAGATGACTTTGTTAATAACGAATTATCTCATGTAAGTATAGATAATATTAACGACCCTTCTGGTAAAAAAACATATATTCTTCATTGTACTTTAAAAAATGGAGTAAAGAAAGAATTAAAAGTAGAACAAACTCTAGGATATTCTACTTATAATCCAAGTGGTTTAAAAAATCAGTCTGACTCTTTCATGATATCATATGGAACAGAAGGAGACTTAATTGAGTATCCACTTCCAAACTTAGGAAGTTCAATCGTAAAAGCTGACCCAGCTAATGGAATTAGTGAACATACAGTTCAAGAATTAAGTATTCAAAATGTTAGAATTGAAGTTTTAGAACACCAAGTATTATCAATTCAGATTGTTTTTTACCATCCAAGTTTTGGTAATGAATATGGAATATCTATCATGGCACCAGTTAATTATGTACCAGATATTAATCTACCACTTAATTCTTATACATTACTATATGACGATAATGGAGGAAGTGGATGTAGTGATAAATCTATTCTTAAAATGGAAGATGATTATTGGGGACCACTATGTACGCCAACTAGAGATGGATATCATTTTGAAGGATGGAAAAATGGAGATACAATAGTTACAAGCAGTTCAAAAGCAACAGAAAATATAACAGTAAAAGCTACCTGGAGAAAAAACGTTGTAAAAATAAAATTTAATGGTAATGGGGGAACCTGGAATAGTACTAATACAGCTTTTAAAACAGACTCATCAGGAAATGTATTAAATTCCGCGGGCACAATTTTTGAACAAAAATTAGAATATGGGGAATCAGATAATTTATATGATTATAATAATACTTCAGCAATATCTTTCCGAAAAATAGGAAGGCATGGAACACCAAAAGAAGAGTGGATAGCACCAACAACAGGAAAAAAATTTAATCAAGCAACAAATTATTCTGCAGAAACATACGCAATGAATGGAGCAAACTGCGATTTAAAAACAAGCGACTGTGAAGTAAGATTATTAACAAATTGGATAATGAATGTTATAACGCTACGCTTTAAAAGTAATAAAACAGATGGATTAACAACATGTAACAGTACATATCCAATTGATTCAAATGGTTATCTAAGAAATACAGCAAATACAGATTATCAAACAATGAATGTACTTTATGATAACGATTTAGGACCAAATGGTGTTTATAATTATAATAATTCTAGTGGAGCATGTTTTTCAATAGACTATTATACAGCCGAACCAGGAAAAGAATGGCTAATTAATGGACATTCAATAAATCAAGACCAAAACTATAATATAAATACTTTTATAGATTATGCGGGATGTAGTCACTATAGTGATTGTACAATTGATTTAACAGTTAATTGGAGAAAACCAAAATTATGTATTATATATAGTTGTAACGGAGGAGAAGTTATACAAGGACCAAAAAATGGTGTAAGTCAAAGTATTATAGGACATACAGGCGATAATTGTGATACTAGATGTAAAACTTATGATGATGCTCAATCAATAGATAGATTAAAACAATTTGGTTTAGCAGACCATAGTCCAGAAACAGATTATGGAACTGGAACAATAGTAATGGCAAAAACAGGATGCACCGCAACAAAATATTGGCACTTAGGATGGGGAAAAGGTCCATCAATAGATGAAACAAAAACATTTAATTCCTGGATAGAATTTGCAGAACACGTTGATACTTTATGTTCTCCAAATAAATGTACAAGAAATCATTCTGCAAATTTAAAACATAATGATGATTATATCCAAATATACGCAGGATGGGCAGGAACAAACTGTTAATAATATAATAAATACGTTTCTACTAAAACGTATTTTTATATACGATAAATTATAATTATCAAACTATAGACAAAACAAAATAAATATGATAATCTAAAAAACGTAGATATAGAGCATAAAACATATAATTATTAAAAAATAGGGAGGCGGTTACATGAGTTACGAAATAGAAAACTTATATTATGCAAAATGTAGAGTATCTGCAAATATATTAAAAGAGTATTATGAAAAAAATAATATCACAATAGAACCACTACCAGAGTATTATGAATACCTAACTATTGTATATAAGGATAATAATATATTTAAAAATGTTTATTCAAATAATGCATGGGATAGATATTTAGAAAAATTAAATATTCATGATAATAAATATGAAAGATATAATAGAAAATGTTTAGATATTTCAGACATGATTATAAAAATATCTCTTGAAGATAATATTGATTACATAGTAGAAAAATATTCAGTACTTGAAATAAAAAGAAAAATAAAGCCAAAGAGTTATGCAGATGAAAGAATGTTCAGCTATTGGATAGATGATTATATTAAATTTATTAAAAATACTAATGAAAATGTACAAGAAGACAATGTAGTTGAAATAGAAGAAAATGAAGAAACAGAAAAAATCGATTCGCAAAAAAGAAAATACATTACATTAAATAGGGCAAACAATACTGCTATTTTTTAGCAGTATTGTTTTATAAATCAACAAAAAACAAAAGAAAAGTATTATCAAATTATTTACTAATTGAATAGATTATATTATAATCAAGAATAAGAGGGAAGTGTAAAAATATGAAATATTACTGTATAGGAATAAAAGGAACTGGTATGTCTACATTAGCACAAATATTACATGACTTAGGACATGAAGTATCAGGATATGATGATGCAGTAGGATATAAATTTACCCAAAAAGGATTAGAAGAAAGAGGCATTCCAATATATTATGATCAAACTCATCCGATAGATAAAGATACAATAGTAACATATAGCGTAGCATTTAGTGAAGAACATAAAGAACTTCAAAGAGTAAAAAGTCTAGGTTTACAAATAATGAAATATAATGAACTAATGGGTAGTATAATAAAGATGTTTCGTTCAATTGGCGTAAGTGGGACACATGGAAAAACAACAACTTCATCAATTATAAAACACATATTAGAAGAAACAATAGGTTGTAATTATTTTATAGGAGCAGGAGATGGTTTTGCTAATGCAAAAAACGATTATTTTGTAGTAGAATCAGATGAATTTAATCGTCATTTTACAGCATATCATCCTATGTATTCAATAATAACTAATATAGAAGAAGAACATATGGAATGTTATAAAGATATAGATGATATTCGAGATACCTTTCAAATTTTTGCCAATCAAACAACAAGACTAGTAGTCTTAAACGGGGATAACCAAGAAGTAAGAAAACTTAAAATCAATCCTAAAAAAATATATTATGGATTTAATTTTAATAATGACGCCATAATAAAAAACTTAAAATTAACTGAAGAAGGTTCAAGATTTGATTTATTTATTAATGAAGAATTATATGGAAGTTTTGAAGTCCCATTATATGGAAAACATATGGTACTAGATGCTTGTGCAGCAATTCTAATTTGTAGAGAAATAGAAATACCAAAAGAAAAAATATATGAAAATTTAAAAACATTCAAAAATGCTAAAAGAAGATTTGCTATAGAAAAAATAAAAAATACAATAATAATAGATGATTATGCTCATCATCCATCAGAAATAAAAGCAACATTAGAAGCATGTAAACAAAAATATCCAAATAAAAGGATAGTTGCAGTATTTAAACCTAATACATATTCTAGAACAAAAGACTTTACAGAAGAATTTATAGAAGCACTTAAAATAGCAGATAGAGTATTACTTACAGAAATAGATTGTAACAGAGAAAAACAAGAAGATTACCCTGGAATAACATCACATATTATCACTGATAAAATAGAAGGTGCTGAAATTATAGATGAAGAGCATATTAATTTATTAGATAACGAAGAAGACTCCGTAATATGCTTTATGAGTTGTGCATATGTAGATAAACTAATTAATAAGCTAAAAGAAAGAAGAATAGAGCAAGCAAAAAAAGATGAATAATCATCTTTTTTTAATATATAAATTTGATTTTTCATTATAATATTTATTAATAAAACCTTGATACCCCAAAACTAAACTAGAATCACAAGTAATATAATCAATATTTAAAGATAAATAAAACTCTAAGTTTTTAATATGATTTGAGTGTTCCCCACAAATATTGATAGGAATATTATTTTTTCTTTTTACTCGATGAACTATTTTTTTTATATATTTTTTTACATCATCATTTAATAAAGTAAAATCAATATCAGAAATACTTCTCTTCTTATTTAAAACACTTTCAGTTAAATCATTTGTTCCAATAGAAATAAAATCAGAAACCTCAGAAATAGTATCAGAAATTAAAGCTGATTCAACATTTTCTATCATAGCTCCAACTTTAACATTATCAAAATGTTCCTTTTTAGCAACTTCTAAAATTCTATTTTTAATATCCATAAAACTACTCCAATTATCAAAATAAGGAACCAAAATATAAGCAGTTTTATTATTAATCTTTGAAGCCTTAATAATCCCTCTTATTTCGCTATATAATAACTCTCTAAAACAATATAAAGCATCTGCTCCACGATATAAAAATAATTCTTTATCAGAAATTTGACAACTTGTTATTTTAACTAAATCATCTACTTTAATATCAGTTAAACGAATAATAACAGGTTTATTCATACAAAAAGAATAAATTTGAAAAATATTTTTATAAATAACATCTTCTATTTTAGAAAATATAACATCATCATCAAAATAAGCAAATTCACAATTAATAGACCCAATTAAAAAAGATACAATATCAGGATATCTTTCAAGAATAGATTCATCTCGAACTAAACCGATTCCTAATGAACTATCATTATCTAAATTATCAATCAATGAACCAATATCAGAAAAAGAACTCATCACTTCAATTTTATTATTATAGAAATCTTCTTGATTATCAGTATATGCCAGATCCAAATCCCCCTCATGATACTTATCAAGAGACTGTTCTAAATTAATAACTCTTTGTTCACCAAACTTAGTCCCTTCTATATGAACCAGAGAAGCATCAATATCCTCATCAATAATAGCCTCCCTAATATCAGTATATAGAATTGAATCCGGATTAGAATTAATGTTAATAAGTTTTACTCTTCGCTTATTAGAATCAAAATGAATACATGTAGTACTAACTTTAGAACAATCTAAAATAGGTGGCTCACTAAAAGGGAAAGGAAAGCGTTCAATATACATACCACTATAATCACCACTAATAGCTAGATTCTTATCAAACTCAAATATTTTTTTACGATAGCAAACCCACTGTTTGTATTTTAACTCCTCTGGTGCAATATTCAAGAAAGCTTCTCTCGCAGACATTTGATTATTAATAATTTTTATAATATCATCTCTTCTAAATCCTAAAAATTCAATAAAGTCAATAAATACATTAATTTGATCATCAAAATTTAACTTATCAAATTCAAAATCAGTATCTAACATCCCTGTTTTAGGATTTTGAGATAAACTATAAAAAGAAGAATTATATTTTCCTGTTTTAGTTTGAATAAAGAGAGCACTCTTAGGATTTTGATGATTACTATCTAATTCTTTCATAACAATTAATGAAACTAAAGCATCAACATTTGAATGATTATCAAAAAAGATATCACCATAAATACCACCATCTTTAAATATTTTCCCATAGTACAATCCATAACCAGTATAAAACTCAAAACGAGGTAAAGAAGGAAGAAAAGTAAAATCTCTTTTATGTAAATCAAAAGCAAACTGAATTAATTTTCCAATCTCTATATTTTCATGAAATTCTAAATAAGTCATAAAAGCACTCCTAATAATGCTTTATTTTAACAAATAATATAAAATATTACAAGTTATACAAAGAAAAGTATATTTTACTTGCATTATAAAGAAAATACTTATAAAATGGATATATAGGGAGTGTTTGGTATGAAAAGAAATTCAATAAGAAAGAATATCGGAAAAGGGTTTATATATAAAGAAGAGTTAAAAGAGGAATTAAAAAATAATAGTATTGTATTATCCTTTGCATTTTCAATAATAATAATAGGGATAATATCAATCTTTTATCAAAATAATTCTACATTATTAATTGGTATAGCAATTAGTTCATTACTATTAACACTAATTCAATGTTTTAGTAATGGAAATACAATGCTAAATATATTACCAGTATTTACATTACTAATATTTGGATTTTTTCAAAAATCAGTTGAGTCTATTCCAATTATAAATCTATTATTAAAAGAACAATTTAGAAATTTTATTATCTTTATATCATTCAGTTTAACATTTTTAACACAAGCATATAAAAATATAATATTTCATCATGATTTAAAAGAAATCAATGTAAAATATAATGAAGAAAAAAATAAAATGATATATAATGAACTAGAAATAATAAAAATAATAAAAGAAAAAGCAACAAAAATAAAAAAGGTTGCTCAAGAAAAAAATATGAATAATGAAGTATTTAATCGTTGTATGAAGGACTTACTAGACTATGTAGAAGATGAAACATTTAAAAACAATGTTAAATCAACCTTAATAACAAAGGGTAGTGAAGATAAAAAAGTAACATTTAATATTGAAGAAGTAGAAGAATCAATAATATTAAATAGTAATTTAGTAAGAAACCGTACAATAAATGCAAATAATATTGAAGAAGAATTCTAAAAAAGACAAAATAAGACTTGTATTTGTCTTTTTTTTATGATAAATTAATAATGCTTATAGAAATGGCCTGTTGGTGAAGTGGCTTAACACATTACCCTCTCAAGGTAACATTCACGGATTCGAATTCCGTACAGGCTACCATAAGAAAATAAAATCGTTAAACTTTTTAACGATTTTTTTGTATATTAATTAAAGAATTGAACACAATATATACAGGAGGGAAAAAATATGACACAAAAAGAATTATTATATTTAGAAGATGCATACAATCATGAACAAAACATATTAGATGTATTAAACTATTCAACAGAAATAATAGAAAGCGACGACTTAAACGATTTTTTAGAAAATGAAATAAGAATCCATGAAAATATGAAAAATAATATTAAAATGAAAATGGAGGAATGTACAAATGAATGATTCAATAATATTAAATAACTACTTACTTATATTAAAAAGTACCGTAGAAGTATATATTCATGGAACATTAGAAAGTTCAAATATTGACATAAGAAAATTATTACAAGAAAACTTAAACAAAACATTAGAAATGCAACAAATGACATATCAAGAAATGATAGATAATGGATGGTATAAAATAGAAAATATAAAGAAAAGCACAATAGAAAAAGTATTAAACAAATTAAATAGTAATTAAAAGAGATATTTAAGAAAAAATATCTCTTTTTCATTTATGCTCTATTGAAAAAAATAAAATAATGGTATAAAATCTTATTAGAATAAAAAAATGGGAAGGGTGAAAAAATGAATAATGACTTAAACAACATGACAGGGGTGAAAATATCACCACCTAACGAAAATCCAGTAAACGCATCAAACACACAACATCAAACATCAACAACACCAACTCAAATACCTAATCAAACACAACAAACACCAACGCAGATAAATAATATGCAACAATCACAAGTTAATCAACAACCAATACAAGAAGAACAAAAACCAAAAAAAAAGAAAAGAAATAAATTAGTACCATTTTTACTATTATTACTACTAATTGCAGGTGGATATAATGTATATTCATCCAAAGAATATCAAAAAACAATAAATGATATAAAAGATAAATGTTCTCCAATAAAGGCAGGAAAAGAAACCAAATTAGATATAAACTCTGAAATAGTCCAAGAATTATATAAGAAAGTAGCAACTAATATGAGAGAAGATCTAGCAAATCCAGAATTTAATAATTCTATGAAATTATATTTAGCTTATAGACAAATACTTGAAAGAGATAAGTATGAATCAAATTGCAATCTATTTGACATTAATAGTATGGAACCATTTACATGTATTGAATCAACAACATATACTCCAAAAGCAATAAAAGAAGAAACAATAAAATCAAAATTAATTGAATTATTTGGTGAAGATAATAATATTCCTCTACAAAATATACAATTAGGAAACTCATGTATAGGAGGATATCAATATATAGAAAAAAGAGGAGAATTTGTAGAAGGATATTGTTCCAGTCAAATTACAAATTCCTTTGAAGTAACAAAAAAGATTATATCCGCAACCACAACACAAACAAATATAATTATAAAAGAAGATGTAAAATATCACGAAGGAGAAAAGTTATATTTACCAGAATCATTAAAAAGTGGTATATACACATATGTATTTCAATTAGACTATAATTATCACTACATATTAAAAGAAAAAACATATGAAAGCAAATATTAGGAGGAATTTATGGAAATAAAAACAGTAATAACTGGTTATTTAGATGAAAACTGTTACATATTAATAAAAAATGGAACTTGTCTAATAGTTGATCCAGGAGACAATTACCTAAAAATTAAAGAAGAAATAGGGGATAATAAAGTACTAGGAGTATTAATAACACACTCCCACTTTGATCACATAGGAGCATTAAGGAACTTTTTAGTAAAAAGAAGTATAAAAATATTTAAAAAAAGTAACTTACAAGAAAATAAAGATTATAAAATAGGTGATTTTACATTTCAAGCAATATATACTCCAGGACACTCTAAAGACTCAGTAACATTCTATTTTGAAGAAGAAAACAAAATGTTTATTGGAGACTTTGTTTTTAAAGAAAGTATTGGAAGAACAGATTTACCAGGAGGAAGCGACACAGAAATGAAAGAAAGCATTCAAAAAATTAAAAATTACAAAGACAATATAGAACTATATCCAGGACATTACGACAAAACTACACTTAAATATGAAAAAGAAAATAATCCCTTTTTTTAGAGATTATTTTTTCTTGTATTTTAGTAATAATATGATATACTAATAAACTATACGAGGTGATAGTAGATTGAAAATTTGGGCAAAAGTTAAAATTAAAGACAAAAATAAAGATGTAGAAATAATATCAAAGTCATTAACAAATTATTTATATGGTTATGGACCAATACAAGATATATGTAGAAAATATAACATAAAAAAAGAAGATAGAAATATAGTTGATCAATACACAGCTAATAGAATAGCTGGATTATTAATGTTATATTTATCAAAAGACTATAATAGAATTAATGACATAGTAAACAAATATAATATAAACGCTATAAACTTTAAAGAAATAATACCCGAAATAGAGGGATATATAGATAAATGATTAAAAGCTTAATAAAACACTAATAAAACTTACAACAATAGCAATCAACATAACAATAGCAACTATTTTTATTATTTTATTACTCATATTTATTCACCTCTTACTAATATAAGTATAATAAATTTATCGAAAAAAGTAAAAGTAAAATAATACTTTTTTTTTATTATTTGAATAAAATGTATTGGTGATAAATATGAAACAATACATGAAAAAAAATAAAATATTAATAATATTAACAGCATTAACAATAATTTTCATAATAATAGGTATCTTTATACCATCAGTACTACCAAAAAGTATTAATAAAGAAATAGAACAAAATATAAAAAATTTAATATTAAGAATAAAAGAAAAAAAACAAATTGACAATTCACCATCCATAACATATATAGGAAACATACTTACTATATTAATAATATGGTCATTAGGAATATCAATAATAGGAATACCTATATTATTATTATATTATAGTATAAAAAGCTTATATATATCGTTAGAAACAATATTATTATTAAAAAATATAAAGTCATGTAATATATTATTTATTATAATATATAGTATTCCATCTATTATAAACTTAGTATTATTATTTATAATAATCTATTATGCCTGTAATTATTCAATAATATTAATAAAAACATTATTTTTAAAAAAAGATTACTCTATAAAAAGAATCACATTAAATTATATTAAAATATTAATAGTGATGATTGTAATAACATCAATATCTACAATCATAGAAATAATAATACCAAAATTGTTAAGTAATATTATATAAAAAAGTGTCAATTTACACTTGATATTTTACAATGAAAGAAATATAATAATAGTAGGAGGGTAAATAATGAAACAATTAAATATAATATTAACAGAATTAGGGATTAGTAAAGTAAGATTAGCAAAGTATTTAGGAGTATCTAGACAAATGCTATATAATTACTTAGGAATAGAAAATATAAATAATTGGCCAAAAGAAAAATCAGCAAAATTATTGAGTCTACTTAATATACAAAATATAGAAGACTTAGATAAATTAAAAATAACAGGAGAATATATAATAGAAGTAGAAAATAGATTAAATGAAGGAGTAAAAGATTTTTCAAATAAAGAAGTTATAGCAGATTTAAAAGGATTCAACAAAAAAGAACAAGAAATATTATCAGATATTATAAATTTATTAAAAGAAAAACTATCAAATGACAAAACAAAAGATACATATAATACATACATATATTTTTATCACTTTTTACAATCAGTTGAAACAAATGAAGAATTAAAATTTATACTAGCATTTATATCAAAATCTTTAGGTTTTACAAATCCAATGGAATTTCAATTTAATAGAGATAAACAATTTATATTTGAAAGCATCATGTTTAGCGCATTAACTTTATATAATAATGGAGGATCATCTAAAACAAAAATTGAAAAATCACATGAAAGATTCGTACAAAATATAGAACAAAAAAATGAAGAAAAACTATCTAGAACACAAGAATTAAATACTGTAAAAATTCAAGCTCTTAAAGAACTAGGATACTCAGAAATTAATGAAGATAATGCAAAAGAAGTATTTGATAAAATGGCAGAAATTCAATCAAGAAAAGTATAAACATATAATAGGGGAGGAGATATAATACTTTAAATATCAAATCCCTTTTATATTTAAATAACCTATTATTGATAAAAAAATAAATCTATAAATGAGATTAGAATAAACATATAATTATATATTAAAAATAATATAATAATTTATAATAATATAGAAATATAATGTTACAATAAATTATCATTAAATGAAATAATTAATATAATAATGACTTATGAAAATATAATTAAAATAATTAAAACAAGTATATATTTAACTATACATATAACTTCCTATAATTGATATTATGTTAACTTCTATATAAAAATATATAATAAATAATACTCCCCTATCAAAAAATAGGTTAAAATATAAGCAATTTAATAAATAAAATATTAAAAAGATATAAAAATATTAATATAATATAGGTAAAGACAGAAATCTACAATAATATAATTAATATAAAAATTAATTATATTTTATATATATTATTAATAATATATATAAAATTAGATATAATTTAGAAACAATAATAAAATTAATCACTTACACTATTATTATATATATCATTTAATTTTAAGAGATTTAGTTTTGATTAGATGTATAGTTCTTAATCTAATTCTATTAAATTTAACTAGTGAATTATAAGAGATTTAGTTTTAATTAGATGCATAGTTCTTAATCTAATTTTATTAAATTTAACGTATAAATTATTAAAATTAAAGCATACACTATAAGTAAACTTATAATAATGAAGGGAAGTTTATTTATAAATATGAAAAAAAATAAAAATATTAAAAATAACAATAATCACATAAAAAAAATAACAAAAAGAATAGAAGAGGGGAAGTATCAAGAAAAAAATAATAATAACTCCCCTACATTAGATTCCTTTATAAAAAATGGAGGAATAATAACAGATAATGAATACGAAGTAACTTCAAATATTGAAGAAATTAAAAAAGAAGTAAACTAACAGAAATATTACATATAATAAAAGGAACTAGAAAAATAAATAATAGTTCCTTTTTAATTTATTTTATAATATTTGTTAATAAGGTATAATTACTCCAAGCTATCTAAAATACTCTCCCCTATTTCAGGCATCTCTAAATCAAAATTATCTGCAATTAATGCTCCAATATTAGCAAGAGTTGAAAATTTTTCCAATCTTTTTGGATTTTTAAAATTTCTACTATAAAAAATAACAGGCACATTTTCACGAGTATGATGATTACCGGGAAAAGTTGGATCATTACCGTGATCAGCTGTAATAATAAATAAATCATCTAATTCTAATTTATTTATAATAATTGGAATATCTACATCCAACTCCTCTATAGCTTTACCATACCCTTCTACATCTCTCATATGACCATATAAAGAATCAAAATCTTGTAAATTAACCATACATAAACCAGTAAAATTTTTATCAATAATATCTAACAACTTATTAATAGCCTCAGAGTTATTAGATGCTTTCATAGATTTATTTATACCTTGTCCCGCAAAAATATCATTAACTTTACCAATACCAATAACATTATAATTATTCTCAGATAAATCATCTAATATGCTTCTTTTAGGAGGTTTCATAGCATAATCTTTACGACATTGATTTAATAATTTATATTTCCCAGGAGTACCTGTAAAAGGTCTAGCAATAATTCTAGCAATTCTCCAATTGTTTGTTAAACTTAGATTTCTAATTCTTTCACAATACTCATGTAAAGTTCCAATAGGTATACAATCTTCATGAGCAGCAACTTGCAAATCAGAATCAGCAGAAGTATAAATTATTAAAGAACCATAATTATATTGTCTTTCCCCTAGTTCTTGAATAATTGAATTATCATGAGAACAAACATTTCCAATTACACTTCTACCAGTTATTTCTTCAATACTATTTAACATATCAAAAGTAAAGCCTTGGTTATAAGTTTGAAAAGCATAATCATTCTTTATACCAACCATTTCATAATGGCCATTTATACTATCTTTTCCAGCATTGATAGGAGAAGCAATTGTATAATATGCCTCAACATTATCACAATCACTCATATTAATTGTATCAATTAAACCAATCTTTTTTAAATTAGGAATAAATAACTCATTTTCTTCAATAATATGACCAAATGTATTAGCACCAGTATCACCAAAATTAGCAGAATCACTTGTCTCCCCTACTCCTAAAGAATCCAAAACCATTAAAAATATTCTTTTAAACTTCATAATATCACTCCTTTGTACTGCGATAATGATATTTATTATAACTTTCAATTACAGTTTCATCACTTACTCTAGTATAAATTCTGGTAGTTGAAATATCGGAATGTCCTAACATTTCCTGAATACTTCTTAAGTCAGCTCCACGGTTAATTAAATGAGTAGCAAAACTATGTCTTAAAGTATGAGGAGAAATATCAGGATTTAAACCTTTTAACAATAAAATAGACTTTAAATTTTTAAAAAAACCTTGTCTAGTCATACCAGTACCATGATTATTTAAAAAAAGTTTATCACAACTCTTATTCTTTAGTAATAATTCTCTATTTTCCATATATAAATCTAAATAATATAAAGCATATTCTCCTAAAGGTACTTCACGTTCTTTACTTCCTTTACCCATTATTCTAATAAAACAATTAATTCTATCAATATCATTAATCTCTAAATTTACTAATTCGCTAACTCTTAAGCCGCATCCATACATTAATTCTAACATAGCTTTATTGCGATAGTCAAATGGAGTATTTAATGGAATATCTAAAAGAATATCAACATCTTCAATACTAAGAGATTTAGGTAAACTTTTTTTTAATTTAGGTCTTTCAATAAACTCAGAAACGTTAGATGATACTATTTTTTCTTTTAATAAATATGTATGAAAATTTTTAATTACTGTTAAATTATGAGCAATAGTAGAAACTTCCTCATCATGCCTATCTTTTAAAAAATCTTTTATATCATCACTATTTATATAAACAACATCATATATATTTCTATCATGTAAAAATTCCAAATATAATTTTAAGTCATTTTCATATGATAACTTAGTTTTATCAGATAAACCTTTTTCAAAAATACAAAAATTAATAAAATCTTTTATAGCATCCTCAATTTTCATAAAACCACCTAAATATAGTTTATACATTATTTAAAAAATTTACAAGATTTAAAAAAATATGATATAATATAACTGGTGAAAAGATGAATAATATGGGAAAAATAGAAAATGTAGACTTTGAAATAAAATGGGAAGGAAAACCCGCAGGGTTATGGGGAAGTTTTCTTTCATTAATACATATGAATTTTACAACTTATCAAATAACAAAAGATGAATTAATAATAAAAAGAGGATTTTTTAAACAAAGAACAAATACGACAGAACTATACCTATTAAAAGATCCCGATATGGAAATAGGACTAATACAAAGATTATTTAAAGTAGGAAATGTCTCAGTCAAAATAGATTCTCACTCACATGGAGAAAGAGCAGGAGAAGTAATTAAATTAAAAAATATAAAAGAATGTGACAAAGTTCGAAAACTATTACGAGACGCAATTGAAGCAGATGTAATGGAAAGAAATATTACATACTTTGATAAAGTATAATCTACAAAGAGTAGATTTTTTCTAAAAAATAAAAACGAACAAACGTATAATGAAAGGAACATAAACTATGAGTACACCATTAGCAGTAAAACTAGCACCTAATTCTTTAAAAGATATAATTGGACAAAAACATTTAATTGGAAATAACAAAATACTATCAAATTTAGTAAAAAACAAAAAAATATTTTCTATGATATTATATGGAAAACCCGGTATAGGGAAAACCTCCATTGCAACAGCTATTGTAAAAGACTTAAATGTCCGATATCGTTTTTTAAATGCAACAATTCATTCAAAAAAAGATTTAGACATTGTAATTGAAGAAGCTAAAATGTATGGAGAAATTATATTGATAATGGATGAAATACATAGATTAAATAAAGATAAGCAAGATATACTTCTTCCAGAACTAGAAAGCGGGAGAATTATATTAATAGGAATGACAACATCAAATCCATATCATTCAATAAACCCTGCTATAAGAAGTAGATGTCAATTATTTGAACTAGAAGAACTAACAACAAAAGATATAATAGAAGGTCTAAATAAAGCAATTAAGCACGAAGACTTGAAAGGAATAATAATAGATGAAGCATCAATAAAATTAATTGCCCAACTATCAGGAAATGACCTAAGATATGCTTATAATCTCTTAGAACTAGCCTATTATTCAACAGACGATAAAACAATAACAGAAGATAAGATTAGGATGATTAACAATAAACCAGTATTTTTTTCAGATAAAGATGGAGATGGTCATTATGACATACTTAGTGGTCTTCAAAAATCTATTAGAGGAAGTGATGTAGATGCTTCTTTACATTATGCAGCAAGATTAGTTCTAGAAGGAGATTTAGACTCACTATTTAGAAGATTAAGTGTAATAGCATACGAAGATATAGGGCTAGCCAATCCATCAATTGGTCCAAAACTAGACGCCGCAATAAACGCCGCATTAAGAACAGGTCTACCTGAAGCAAGAATACCAATAGGAACAATTATAGTAGAAATGGCACTATCTCCAAAATCAAACACAGCACATATAGCTTTTGATAAAGCAATAGAAGACATAGAAAATGGAAATACAGGAAATCTACCAAAACATTTAAGAACTGATTCAAAAGATTATCTATATCCCCATGATTACCCAAATGCATTTGTAAAACAACAATATTTACCAAATAATATTAAAAATAAAAAATATTATCAACCAAAAACAATAGGATATGAAAAAACTATAAGTGAAATATATAAAAAGATAGAACAGCTAAAAAAAGAAGGTTAAAACCTTCATAAACTTAAAATAAACATTTCAATTAAATGAATACCATTAGCATCAGTAGTCTTTAATTTTAAATCCATTTTATGGAGTTGTTGCATTAATTGCAATAACTCCTTTTCCGTATAATACTGAATCAACTCTCTAGTTTTTTTTATCCTGTATGTTGTTTTTTCTTCAAGCATTTCTTGAATTTCTTTATCAGAATAATGTTCTTTACTAAAAATTTTTACTTGATAAATAATACGAATTTGACTAGCTAATAAACCAATTAAACTAATAGGTTCTATATTATAAGCCAATAATTCACGAAATTTAATTAATGCATTTCTTTTATTTCTTTCAGCAAGACATTTAGTAAAAGCAAATGTTAAATCTCTAGAATCGCCTAACTTTCTTTCAACTAAATCTTTAACATCTTTATCAGTGATCTTTTTTTCATCATATTTATATTCACGAAGCTTTGCACATTCATTTGAAATCTTACTAAAATCACCTAAACAATATTCACTAAGTAAATCAATAGTTTTAGAATCAATAGTATAACCAGTTAATTCATTCTTAATAAAAGTCTTATCATTATATTCAATTAATTGATATTTACATTTTTTCTTTAATTCTTTAGTTAATTTATAAGTATTATTTAATTTTATAGCATCTATAATTAAAAGATTATTTGGATTAGGATTATCTAAATACCTTAGTAAATGCTCAATTTGTTTTTTATTATCATCTTGTTTTAAACTATCAATTTTGTGAATAATAATTACTTTTTTATCGCTTAAAAAACTATAAGTATCTAAATCTTCTAAAGCATCATCAAGTTTATATTCCTCCATATCATATAAACTAATGGTTGCTGTATCAAATTCCTCCAAATGAATAATCTTTTCTCTTTCCTTTTGTAAAGAAAGAGAGTCAGTACTCTCTAATAAATAATTATTCATGCTCTAGACAAGAATCCTTTACAAAATCAATAATTTCATCAATCGCTTCCTGATTCTTACCCCCACCCTGAGCAAATGTAGAACTTCCACCACCATTTCCATCAGATAAAATAGATGCTTTTTTTACAATATATCCAGCATTTAAATGAGAATTACTTTTTGCTAAAATATTAAGACTGCCATTTTCTAATTTATTTAAGAATAAGATAAAACCATTATTCATTTCATTTATTAAAGCATCCATAATAGTCTTTAATAAAGAAACTTCCTTATCATCAACAATCATTATCAATAAATCAATTTCACCAATTGATTCAATATGTTCACGATATAAATCAAGGTTTTGTAAAACAGATTTTTGTCTTATATTATAATATTTTTTTTCTAAGTCTTTTACTTCTTGTTGAACATACTGTATCTCATTTTTATAATAAATAATATCTTTATATGAAGTAGGTTTATCATTATTAATATCAACATCAAACTCCAAACGAATTCCTTGGTTTCTAGCTTCATCTAATATTTCTCTTGCCTTTAGTAATAGTTTCACCTTTTCATCATTATAAGGTTTAATCACTTCATATAATGTAGGTTCAATCATACTATTAGTAACAGCTTCAATACGATAAACATTGCTTCCTTTACTTTCACAACTATAAATAGCTAAATCCCCAATTTCTTTAGTATTAGTAGTATGAGTTCCACCGCATAACTCAATAGATTTACCAATCTTAACAACTCTTACCACATCGCCATACTTTTCAGAAAACAATGCCATAGCACCAAGTTTCTTTGCCTTATCAATTGGCATAACTTCAGTAGATACGATTATATTTTGATGAATCATATCATTAGCAAACTTTTCTACTTCCAATATTTTTTCATCAGTCATTTTACCAGAATAAGAAAAATCAAAACGTAATCTTTCACTATCAACATAGCTACCTGCCTGTTTAATACTATTAGAAACAACCTGTTGTAAAGAATATTGTAAAATATGAACACTAGAATGGTTAGCTTCAGTTTTCTTTCTCCTATCCTTATCAACAATCATCTCACATTCATCCCCAATAGTAATGAATCCATCCAACAAACGAACCTTATGAATATGTTGACCATTAGGAGCCTTAAACACATCTAAAACTCGAGCTTTAAAGTTATCACCAATAATCATACCAGTGTCACTTACTTGCCCTCCACTCTCTGCATAAAAGCATGTTCTTTGAACTGCAATATAAGTATCATGATCAATAGAATTGACAATTTCATCCTTTGAAAATATAGCAATAACCTTACTTTTTAATCTGTAAATACCATATGCAAATTCTGATTTATCATGAAAATCTAACAAAACTTTCTTTTGACTTGCCATGGATGAAACATTTTTAGCATTTTTCTTTGCAAGTTCTTTTTGAATATTCATATATTTGTCAAACTCTTCTCGACTAACAGAAAATCCAATTTCCTTTAAATATTCTTCAGTTAATTCAAAAGGGAAACCATAAGTATCATATAATTTAAAAGCATCTTCCCCACTTATAGTAAAATCACTAGAATGAGAAACAATTTCCTTTAATCTTCTTTCTCCAGCATCTAAAGTCTTTAAAAATAATTTTTCTTCTTCTAAAATAGTAACCTCAACTTCAGCTCTCTTTTGAACTAAATAAGGATAAGCATCTTTCATAACATCAATAACATCACTAACTATTTTATATAAAAATGGTCCCTCTAAACCAATATTTTTACCAAATCGAACACTACGTCTTAATAATCTTCTTAATACATAACCTCTACCAACGTTTTCAAAACAAGCACCATCTGCTAAAGCAAATGTTATTGCTCGAACATGATCAGCTATGATTTTAAATTCTTTTTGCCCAACATATTGAAAATTTGATAACTCTTCAATATGTTTAATAATAGGCTTAAATAAATCAGTCTCAAAGTTTGAATCTACACCTTGAAAAATACAACACCATCTTTCTAAACCAGCTCCAGTATCTATATTCTTACTAGGTAATTCTTGATAGTCTTTTCTATCTACTCCATCTTTAGAATTAAATTGGCTAAAAACATTATTCCATATCTCTACAAATCTTTCTTGATCAATATCATTTTTAAACTTTTCAAAAGCATCCCCATCATCATATTTTTCACCTCTATCAAAAAATATTTCAGAATCTGGTCCACAAGGTCCTTCACCAATCTCCCAAAAATTTCCTTCTAATGGAACAATATGAGAAGGATCTAATCCAACTTTTTCCCATTGTTCTTTAGCTTCAATATCATCCTTGTATACAGTAACATAAATCAATTCTTTTGGAATAGCAAAATACTCTTTACTAGTTAATAATTCAAAAGCATAAGAAATAGCTTCTTTTTTGAAATAATCTCCTACACTAAAATTACCCATCATTTCAAAAAAAGTTTGATGTCTTTTTGTAATACCAACATTTTCAATATCATTTGTACGAATACATTTTTGAATATTTACAATACGTCTACAATCTGGCACTTCTCTACCATCAAAATATTTTTTTAATGGAGCAACTCCAGCATTTATCCAAAGCAAACTATCATCGTTTACAGGAACCAACGAAGCGCTTTCAAAAATCTGATGTCCCTTATTTAAAAAGAAACGAAACCATGTTTCTCTTATATCATTATGTGTCATATATTCCATTTTTACACCTCATCTAATATTTCTTTTAATGAATTAATTTCATCATCAACAGTAGAATTATTTAAAATAAAGTAGTCAGCATAAGCGATAGGACCACCTTTATATAAATTTTCTATTTCAGATAAATCTCTTTCAATAATCGCTTCCCTACTAAATGGCCTATCTATTCTATTCTTAACTCTATCATAACGAATATTTTTATTAGCAACCACCGCAATTAGTTTTAAATTAGGAAATTTATCAATCAAGTATTTATATTCATACCAAGAATAAAGACCATCTAAAACAAGATTATTATTTGGAAGTTTTTCTCTAATTTCAGGTTCTACAAATTTGGCATAGCATTCTCTTCCATGTTCTTTTCTTAATTTCTCACGAAATTCCTTTTCACTTTTTCCATCTTCAGTACGAATAATTCCTGCTTCATTCATTAACTTATAAGTAATTCCCCCAAAGTATATTTTATCCCAACCAATACTCTCTAAGTAATCAGTAAGAATACTTTTACCAGAACCACTCATACCAACAATAGCAATAAGCTTATTCATATTATCCACCATCTTCCTCATTTCGAATAATCTCTATACTTGCCTTTTCTAAATCCTCAATAGCATGATTTTCAATAATATAATCATAATCATTATATAAATCAACCTCTAACTCAGTAATATGTTTTTGTTCATCTAAAGTTAAAATAGAATGTTCCATTTTACGATTAATTTTAATAGTAACAACATCTTCATATTTCTTCTTTAAAATTTCAAATTCTCTTACTAATCTAGCATCTACAATAATAAAAACATCAAAAAAATTACTAAGAATTTCTATATCTTCAAACAAACGATTTAATAAAAAATCTTTTTTATCCATTTTATCTCGTATAATTTCAATACCCATCTTCTGCAAAAACTCTCTAGGTTTATCATTTTCATTACCATTCCAATCAAAATAATTTCTAGCGTAAGAATAAAGTGGCTCTGTAATACGTAAGATACAAGGCTTATAACCATATTTTTTTAACTCTTCTCTCAAATATTCACCAAAAGTGTTCTTTCCTGTTTTTGCTTTACCCCCAATTACATATATTTTCATAAAATCCCTCTTTCTATATAAAAAAAAGATAGCACAAGGAGTGCAATAAGCACGGTACCATCCTTTATTTCTTTATTTGATAACGGTTTCCCGACTAAATTCATTAAGCAGCTTCTAAATACTATTATCGCTCTTTACACCTACCAAAGCGTCTCTAAAATAAATCATATTTATAATAATCTTAAATCAACATTTAGTTATTTATTCAGTACTATTTTAACAAAACACAACAAATAATTCAATCATAAATTTAAAAATTATAAAATAAAATTAAGTGGTTTCTGATTCCTCTACATGTATACTAAATACATCAGTCTTTTCTAAAATAAAATTAAAAATAATCTTAATACAAGCAATACAAGGTGTAGCAACAACCATTCCAATAATACCAAAGAAATGTTCAAATAACAGTAAACCAACCATTATAGTAACAGGATGAAGTTGCATAGTATGTCCCATAATTAAAGGCTGATAAAAATTATTTTCTAATAACTGAACAACTAAAATAGAAATAATACAACAAATACCAGTAAAAGGAGATAAAGTAAATCCAACTATAATAGCAGGAATAGCACCAATATATGGTCCAAAATAAGGAATAATATCAGTAACTGCACAAAACAAAGCAAATAAAATAGGAGCTTCCAATCCAGCTAAAGTTAGACCTATACATTGAGTAATAAAAACTAAAAACATAACCAATAATAAACCAATAACATATCCTCTAAGAGATGTATTAATTCGATGAGTAATTTCCTTATAGTTTTCCTTCCAATTAATAGGTAAATAATCATAAATCATATGATTAACTTTAGAAAAATCAAATAACAAATAAAAACCAATCATCAATCCTAAAATAAAATTAAAACCCCCACTAATAACAACTCTACCAATATTAAATATATTTTTAGGTAATTCTGAACCAACCTCTACTCCAACAGAAGTAATATATTCCTGCAACTCTGACTGAATTTTAGAAATATTTATAGAATCCCCAGAATCAAACTTCTGAATAAAGCTTAAACAAAACTCACTTATTTCTTGAAAAATACTTGGAGCAACACGTACAAAGTCTTTTAATTGTTGAATTAAAGAAGGAATTAATAAATAACTACTCAAAAATAAAAAACCTATTATAAATAAATATACTAAAATACACCCAATAATTCTAGGAATCTTTTTATCCTGTAATTTAGAAACAAAAGGTTCAAAAAACCAAGCAATTAAAAATCCAATAAATATAGGAGAAATTACAGATAATAATTCTTTACAATATTTAATTAGACTCCATTCTTTAATAAGATAAGTAGCAAGAACTATTAAAGCGATAATAGCCATAAAATATCCAATATTAACAATTTTATTTCCAGTTTTTAAAATATGATTTAAACTAGTAATATCTACACTAGTTTCTTTTTCTTTATTTTTTCTAAACATACAAGTCTCCTTTAAATAAATATTATACAATAAAATTATAATAGTAATTTAACATATTTTCAATATAAAGAATAAAAGGTATAATAAAAAAGAGGTATAAAATGAAAACAATAAAAAATGAAGTAAAAAATGAAATAATAATTAAAAATTCAAGATTTATAAATATATTAATACCAATAAATAGTAAAGAAATAGAAAAATATTTAAATTATTATAAAGAAAAGTATCCAAAAGCAACCCATTATTGTTATGCATATATTTATCAAGATATAAAAAAATGTAGTGATGATAATGAACCATCTCAAACGGCAGGAATGCCAATGTTAAATGTCTTAGAGTCAAATAATCTAAAAAATATATTAACAATAACTATACGTTATTTTGGTGGAATAAAGCTTGGAGCTGGAGGATTAGTAAGAGCATATACAAAATCAGTAACAGAAAATCTAAAACAAGCAAACTTTATAGAATTAAAAGAAGGATACCTAATAAAAATAGAATTTCCGTACTCTAAAGAGAAAGATATAAAATACTTCTTAAAAGAAAAAAATATTATAGAAAAAAACTATCAAGAAAATATCACCTTTATAGCAACAATATCAAAAGACAAAATAAAAGAATTTATATATCCATATATAATAATAAAAGAAATATTAATAGAAAAAGATTCATAAGAATCTTTTTTTAAGTAGTAATTAAATTTTTCAATTTACGAATAACTTTTTTTTCAATTCTAGAAATATAAGACTGAGAAATTCCTAATTTGTCAGCAACTTCTTTTTGAGTAAACTCATCACTTCCTAATAATCCATATCTTAATATCATAATTTCTCTATCTCTTGGTTTTAAACCTAATATTTCTTGAATCATAAGAGCTTGATTATCTTTCTTTTCAATATTATTACTAACTTCATCTTTATCTGTACCAATAATATCTTCTAGATGTAATTCATTACCTTCCCCATCATAAGACAAAGGTTGATCTATACTGACTTCTACTTTGGTTTTTTTGTTTTTTCTTAAATACATAAGAATTTCATTATCAATACATCGAGATGCATAAGTAGCAAGCTTAATATTTTTATCACTTGAAAAAGTATTTATACCTTTTATTAAACCAATACTTCCAATACTAACTAAATCTTCTAAATCAATACCTGTATTTTCATATTTTTTTGAAAGAAAAACAACCAATCTCAGATTATGTTCAATAAGTTTATCTCTTGCAGAATTATCCCCTTCTTCTTTCTTTTTAATATAATACTCCTCTTCATCCTTTGATAAAGGCTCTGGTAAAATATCAGTTGCTCCTACATAAAAACAACTACCTACTCTTTTAAAAAAACTTTTAATAAACTTAATAATATTTAACATAAAATCTCCTTTAATCTATTTGGTAATATACAATTAACTCCATTTAATTCTATCTTATCAGTAGCAATACCTATTAAGCAGTTAGAGATTATCTTCCTATCTATAATAATTTTATCTGCTCTAAAACATGGTATAATACCTGTAGTATTTAAAGCTCTATAAGGTACATATATAATTTTATCTATAGGTATTTTCAAATTAACTAAAATAATACTTTCCTTTTTAATAGGAGAAAACAATTGATTTCCAGTATCTATCATTCCCTCTAATTGATATTTATTATTTTTATAATAAATTGTAACATAATACTTATCTTTAAAATAAAACTTAAAAATAAGAAATTCTTTAACAAAAACAAAAATAAGAAAAAAACTACTAAATATTAAAAATATAATATGAATAAAATAATTATTATTTAAATCAAAGCAATATATAAAACCTCCAATTAAAAAACTAATTACATAAAAATAAAACATTTTATGAAAAAAATTAAAAGTACCTAAACTTATTATAATCATAAAAAAACTAATAAAAATCTTCAACACAAATAATAAAAAACTATTAATATTAATAAAAACAATAAACGTAGAAATAGATCCAAATAAACTTCCAAGTAAAATTTTAAAGCAAGAACTATGAACTTTTAATAATCTTTTTGTACCATATAAAATCATAAAATCTAGCATAAAATTTAAAATAAAAATAAATTCAAAATACATTTTCATCTAATCACCAAAATCATTATAAAAAAAACAAAACGACTATTTTGTCGTTTTATAATAAATTTAAATTTTCTTCTTATGAATAAATATTTTAATAATATAAGATAAAAAAATACACATAATACCTACAAAGCACCATTTTAAAATCAAGTTAAAAGTATGCATTCCACCAGTATATCTATTAATAATATCAAACATATTTTCTGGAAAATATTTACCAATTAAATAAGATAAATCTTTTAATCCAGCATTATTTTTAATAAAAGTTAATATTCTTAAAAAAATATCAATAATTGCCATAAGAAATACAAAAGATGAAAATCTTTTAAAAAACATTACTACTATTAAAATTAAAATAACTAAAATAATTAAATCTATATACATTAACAACACCCTATTCTATAATACTAGTTTATCATATATAGATTATTTTTCATAGTTGAAAAAGAAAAAAAGATTAACTTTACATATTTACTTAATCTTATCTCCTTCTTTTAACATAGTAGTAATAAATATTCCATAACCTTTTAAAGGTTCTTCAACAACAACATAATTAACAACACCAATAATTTTATCATCTTGAAGAATTGGGGAACCACTCATTCCCTGCACAATACCACCAGTTTTCTTTTTTAACTTCTTATCAGTAACTTTAAAAAATATATTTTTATTAAAAGAATCTTCATCAATAGAAATTATATCAATAGAAAAATCTTCAACCTCATTACCTGTAACATTTGTTCTGATAAAAGCTTCTCCTTTATGAATATCATAAACATCACCAACAGGAATTAAATTTTTACTATTAATATCATCAGAATAGATTCCAAAAATACCCTTTTCTTCATTACTCATAACATTTCCAATTACTTCACCCTTATCTATTATAGCATTCAAACTACCAGCAATACCAGACTCACTTCTTTTAATAGAAGAAACTTCAGCTTTATAAATATTTCCGGAACTTATCTTAAATTTAGAAAAGCTAGAACTTTCTAATATTTCATGACCTAAAGAACCAAATATCTTTGTATTAGGATCAATATAAGACAAAGTTCCAATTCCATTTATTTGATCTTTTACATATAAACCAGTTTTCAATAAATTATTTTCATAAACAGGTTTAATTGTAAAATATAATAAATCATTACCTCTTTGTACCTTTAGATTAAAATTAAAAGAATCCAATAAAACATTATTAAGTTCATTAATATTATTTATTTCAGTGTCATTTACTGTTTTAATAATATCTCCAACTTCTAAACCACTATTTTTACCAATATTCTCACCATTAACAGGATAAAAACCAACTATATAAACACCATTTGAATGAACTTCAATACCAATAGTTTCTCCTCCAACAATTAAAGAATCAGAATAAGCAAATACAGAAATAGGAAATAATAATAAAAGAAAAAAAGCAAATAATTGTTTCTTCATAAAAGTCACCTCATTATTAATCTATACAAAAACAAAAAAATTATACAAAAAATGACATTTTTCTATAACTTAAAAATAAGAATAAGAACACTATTCTTATTCTTCTACTTTAAAATCAACTATATCTCCATTTTCCTTAACTAATTTAGTAATTGCTTCCTCAGCATTCTTAAGCTTTTCATCACAAATTTTAACTAATTTCATAGCATGATTAAACTCTTCAATAGCATCATCTAGAGGAATTTCTCCAACTTCCAATTTTTTAACAATTTCTTCTAGTTTATCTAAACTTTCTTCAAATGATAATTTTTCTTCCTCTTCTTTTTTATTAGTCATAACTATTCTACCTCCTTAATAACCTTAGCATTTACAGTTCCATCTTGAAACTCAATACTTAAAATATCATTTATTTTTATTTTTTTACAAGAGTCAACAACCTTATTATCTATTTTAGAAATAGTATAACCTCTTTTAAGAGTTAACAAAGGTGATAATGTCTCTAATTTAGAAATAATTTGTAAGTATTTATTACTTTTCTTATCTAACAATTGATATGGTTTTTGTAAAACATAAGAATTTTTTACTTTAATAAGGTCTTTTTCCTTCAAAGAAGTTAAATGAATCAAATTATATTTTAATTTCTCAACTAAATTAGAAAACATCATTTCTTTAGTTTGATATAAAGTAATAGGATTTTTCATAATTCCCCTGTTCTTAATATTTTGGACACGAATTTGATATGCCTTTATTTGATGAGCAATACTATTTTTAGCACGAATTTTTTGTTGCCTAATACTCTCTAAAATATCTTGTACAGTAGGAACGGCCATTTCCGCAGCTCCAGTTGGAGTAGGAGCTCTTAAATCAGCTACAAAATCAGAAATAGTAAAATCAATCTCATGCCCTACAGCACTAATAATAGGCGTTTTACATGCAAAAATTGCCCTAGCAACAATTTCTTCATTAAAGGCCCATAAATCCTCAATAGAACCTCCACCTCTTCCAACAATTAATGTATCTAGTCCAAAACAATCAGCCTTTTCAATTTGCTTTACAATATCATCTTTAGCATCTTCTCCTTGTACAAGAGCTGGAAAAAGGTATACTTCAGCTAAAGGCCACCTTCTTTTAATAGTAGAAATAATATCTTTAATTGCCGCTCCTGTAGGAGCAGTAATAACTCCAACTTTATTAGGAATCCATGGAATCTTCTTCTTATAAATAGGATTAAATAAACCTTCTAATTCTAATTTCTTCTTTAATTGTTCAAAAGCAACATATAAATTTCCAACCCCATCTTCTAACATTTCATTAACATATATTTGATATTGCCCAGTAGATTCAAACACACTAATCTTACCAGTAACCAAAACTTTCATTCCATCCGTAGGTTGAAATTTGATTTTTTTAGTATTACTAGAAAACATAATAGCATTTATCCGACTACCTTCATCTTTTATAGTAAAATAAAAATGTCCTCTACTATGAGCTTTAAAATTAGATATTTCTCCCTTTAAAAAAACTTCATCTAAATGAGTATCATTATCTATTTTATACTTAATATATCTAGTAAGTTGAGTAACAGTAATATATTTATCTTGCATAAATCCACCTAATCTTCTTTTAATTCTTCATGATAAATCTTATCAAGTACTCCATTAATCATTTTAACAACAGGATCATCACTATATTTCTTAGCTAATTCAATTGCTTCATTAATTGCAACTAAAGAAGGTACATCACTCCACATCAATTCATAAATTGCTAAAGAAAGTATAGCTTGGTCAACTTTGCTAAGTCTAGAATAATTCCAATTTTTTAAGTACTTATTTGATAAAGCAATTATCTCTTCTTGATGAGATAAAACTCCATCAATACTATCTCTAACAAAATTATTATCAATATCTAATTGTTCTTTTATAATACTTTCTAAATCATAATTTACACTAGAACCATTATAAATATTAACTTGGTATAATATTTTAATTATAATGTCTCTTAACTCACTTCTATTCTTCATAAAATCACTTTCTTTCCTTTACTTCTTTTTTTAAATTATATAAAAAATTAATAGCTTCCATAGGAGTCATCTCTAATGGATTAATCTCTTTAATTTTCTCTTCAATAGGATTTTGTTTTTCAACTATTTCATCTTCATTTAACTCAAATAAACTTGTCTGAGTAAAAACTTCTTTCTTTATACTTTTCTTTTCATATACATTTAAAACATCTTCTGCCCTTTCAATTAAACTTCTTGGAAGATTTGCTAAAGACGCTACATGAATTCCATAACTTTTATCAATTGCGCCAGGTTTAACTTTATGTAAAAAAGTAACATGTCCATTCTCTTCTAAAGCTGAAACATGAACATTTTTTAATTGTTTTAAATCTTTTTCTAAAAAAGTAAGTTCATGATAATGAGTAGAAAAAAGAGTTTTAGCTTTAATTTTATCATGAATATATTCAAGAATCGCTTGAGCAAGACTCATACCATCATAAGTAGCAGTTCCTCTACCAAGTTCATCAAATAATATTAAACTATTTTCAGTAGCTTCTTGAATAGCATAATTAGCCTCTTTCATTTCTACCATAAAAGTAGACTCCCCACTTACTAAATCATCACTAGCACCAATTCTAGTAAATATTTGATCAAATATGGGAATAGTTGCTGACTTACAAGGAACAAAACATCCAATCTGAGCCATTATTATCGTAATAGCACATTGTCTCATATAAGTAGATTTACCAGCCATATTTGGTCCAGTAATTAATAAAATATTAGTCGTTTTGTCCATTATAATATCATTAGGAATATATTTGTCTTTCATAACTTGTTCAACAACAGGATGACGACACTCTATTAATTTTAAACTCTTATCATTAGTTATTTCTGGTCTAGTAAATTTATAAGTATCTGAAACAATAGAAAAAGCTTGTAACATATCAATTTCACTAAGTACCTTAGAAACTTTTTGTAAAGGAGAAACATACCTTTTAATAACTTCACGTATATCCATAAATAATTTATATTCTAAAGAAATAATTTTTTCTTCAGCACCTAAAATAATATTTTCTTTTTCTTTTAATATAGGAGTAACAAATCTTTCACAGTTTGCTAAAGTCTGTTTTCTTTCATAACCAAACTCTTCTTTAACTAAATTACATTGTCCTTTTGAAACCTCTATATAATAACCAAATACTTTATTATATCCAACTTTTAAATTTTTAATACCAGTTCTTTCTTTTTCATCTTTTTCCAACTCTAAAATAAAATCTCTAGAACCACTTCTAATACTTTTTAATTCATCAAGCTCTTTATTATATCCTTCCTTAATCAAATGTCCTTCATGTAAAGTAAAAGGTGCATCTTCTAATATTGTTCGGTCAAGTAAAGAATAAACTTCATTAAAAGTTTCAATATCTTTATCAAAATGAAGCTCTTCTATAATTTTCTTAATAGTTGGCAATTCTTTTAAAGAACTCTTTAATTGTAATAAATCCTTAGCATTTAAATTACCATAACTGATTCTACCTACAAGTCTTTCTAAATCATATACATTTTCTAAAGATTTAATTAAGTCATCTCTTAATATAAATTCTGTACTAAGTATCGAAACAAAATCATATCTTCTTTCTAATTCCTTTTTACTAGTAAGAGGATTCAAGATTGTATTCTTTAAAAACCTACTTCCCATAGCAGTTTTACATTTATCAAGTAACCATAATAAAGAATACTGTCTCTCTCTAGTTCGTAATGTTTCTATTAACTCCAAGTTTTTAGTAGTATTAATATCAAACTTTAAATAAGTAGAAGCTTTAAGTATTTGACAAGGTTGAAGATGATGAAGATCCCCTTTTTTAGTATCTAGAATATACCCAAGTAAATGTTTTAACGTAACAATAATTTTTTCATCCTCAATATTCTCATAAATATAAGAATAATCATCAGTATTTAAGGTTTCTTTTTCTATAGAAACCAATATATGATAAGAAGTTCTTAATTTTTCAACAATTTCACGATTTATAGTATCATTTACAATTATTTCAGGAAATCCTTTTTTTACAACTTCATGTAATAACTTATCAATATCTTCATCCAATAATGTAGCATAAACTTCTCCAGTGGAAATATCAGCATAACTAATTCCATAACAATAATCAAAATCATAGATATTAGCAATATAATTATTATTCTTAGAATCAATATTAGAATCAATTCTAGTACCTTTCGTTACAACTTGAATAACATCTCTCTTAACCATTCCTTTAGTAAGCTTAGGATCTTCTAATTGCTCACATATAGCAACTTTATAACCTTTATCAATCAATTCATCAATATAGGAAGAATATGCATGATGAGGAATACCACACATAGGAACTCTCTCTTCCAAACCAGCTTGTTTACCAGTTAATGTTAATTCCAATACACGAGAAGCCGTAATAGCATCTTCAAAAAACATTTCATAAAAGTCCCCCAAGCGAAAAAAAACAATACAATCATCATATTTATCTTTTATATCCATATATTGTTGCATCATAGGACTAAGCTTATTACGATCAACTTCACTTCTTTTCATGTATATCACCTACTCTATTATACATAAAAATTAAAAAAGAAAAAAGAAAAGTAGAAAGATTTTTTACTTTTCATATAAATTATTTTTTATTATAAGGAAATCTAGTCAAAATATGTTTTTTTTCTAAATTCTTCTCCACCAATTTTTTATTATTACTAAGAAATTCTTTTTCATTTTTTAAATTATAAAACACATCATCAAGAGAACAATCATTTTCATTTACTATTTTATCAATTAAACGAAAAGAACGTAATAAAACATTAAATGTATTAAGAAATAATGAAATAAGCAAAAAAGTTGGATGCTTTTCTACCTGTCTTTTTTCCTGAACAATTATTTTAGACTCATGTATATCTGGTGAATAAGTATATTGTAGATAACTATCAACTTCTTCTAAATTCGTAATTTCATCCTTACTAAATTTATGATCACTTGAAACATCACTATCATTATTATATCGATAAATTGTTACAATACGTTGAAAAGATTTACTATGAGAATCCCACTCCCAATCACCATGGGTTTCTATAATAGCATTATAATCCCTTTCATCATTTGTAAATGTTATTTCTTCTTCAGCAATTGCCTTACCGGTTTCTAAATCATAATAAGAATCATAATTAATATATTTACAAGAACCATTAGGAGTATTACGAAGATATAATACTAATCCAATCGGTACAAGTAATGGAAAAACAGAAGTAAAAAACAAACGTAAACGATATTTAAAAATTTTTTTCATAGAAACAATATCATCGTGCTTTAATTGAGAAATAACTTCATCTATATCTTTATTTTCTTCTAAAAGAACCTCATACTGTTCTCTATATAAGTCTTCATAATATTGGTAACATATTAAACTAATATTATCTAGAGATAATATATTTTTTTTATTAGAAATACTTAGCAAGTTATTAATATCAAGATGATTCAATATTTCCATTTCAACTTTATCTCTTAAAAAAGTATACTTATCATTCATTAATTCTTTATAGATAGAGTCTTTAAAATAAACTTCTTCTTTAATAACAGCATGATAAATTAAAGAAGAACTCATAGATAAAACCTCTTCAGAAGATATATCATTATCTACAGAAAAACTATATAATCTTTCCATTAAGTTTTTAGTCTCCAAAATAATATTATCAATATCAGAACTTTTGTCATTTAATATACTTTCTAAATCAGAAATACTTATTTTTAAATTCTCTAAACGTTTAACATCTATATAAAAGTAATTAATAATATCACTTAACTCAGTATTAGAAAAAGAATCAGATGATAAAATACCAAGAATTTTATCTATATAGTAATCACAATTACAATCAGATAATTGAATAGAATTAATTAAATCAAAACAAGATTGCAATTTATATAAATAATCAATATTCATATATCGTACCCCCAAAAAATAAATAATAATATAAAAAAGAATTATTTAGTAACATTTTGATATTTTATTATATATTATTTTCTGATACTTTTCAAATTCACCACTAAATCTTCTTTATTTCTAAAACAAACTTTATCGATATATAAACAAAAAAAGAAAACTTATCATAAAATAGTATTTATTTACAAATAATAGATATGGTATAATTAAAAAAATGGAGATATAAAAATGATAAGAAGAAGAAATGTAAATATTATTATGCTTTTAATTATTATATTTTTAATAAGTATTGGTTATTCATATCTTAATACAAACGTTTCCATCAACGGAATCTCTAGTATTGCTTCAAGTCAATGGAATGTATATTGGAATAATGTACAAGTAATGAATGGATCAGTTGAAGCAAATACTCCTACAATAATAAATCAATCAACTGTTAATTTTGATATTTTCTTATCAAAACCAGGCGACTACTACGAATTTACTGTAGATGCCAAAAATGATGGTACCATTGATGCTATGATAGCTAATATAACTAAAACTATTAATAATAATACAACTATACCAAATTACTTAAATTATGAAGTTACTTATGTAGATGGTGTTGAAATCTTACAAAACCATATATTAGCAACAAATACATTCGAAACAATTAAAGTTAGAGTAGAATTTAAAAAAGATATAGAGCCTGAAGATTTACCAACTAATCCAGAAACACTTAATATATCATTTGGAATTAATTACATTCAAGAAGATGGAAATTCAATACCAGTAAGAGAAACAATTTATACTATAAGTAATATAGAAACCAATATAGGCTCAACCATGCCAGATATTACAAAATACAATAATTATCAAGATGCCATAAGCAATTTTGGAAAACCAGTATTTTTAAAACACATAATTGCCAATGGCAAAGTTATTTCTACATATATAGGATTTACAATGAATAATAATGTTTACTATATTAGAGGTGGAGTATATGAGTCGGGAAAAGACGATAACGACCCAACACCTATTTATGAAGAAAACATAGGTATTATGGAAAATGCATTTGGTACTGAAAATTGTGGAGATTGGTCTTGGAATAATTATAGAAATTATACATGTAGAGTTACCAACCTTTCAGTCTATTCAGCAACAGACGGCTATATAGAAGCCGGACCAGGGGATTGCTATTGTTATGTACATGTAGGTGGAGCATCAGCCTGTGAATGTTCATAACTTTTCATAAAAAAAACTGAATTATCAGTTTTTTTCTTAACCATTTTTATATAAATTTATATTAACAGTATATGTAAATATTTAAAATAAAACAAAAAATAAATAATTATTCAGCATACATAGAAAAAAATAATTATTTTTTCTTTTTCTTATTATTTTTTAAATTACTTACAGGAATATATAAAGCACTCAGAATAGAAAGTAATTCCAAAAATAATAAAACATATAAACACTTTTTCTCAATACTATAAACTAAAATAAACAAATATATATTAACAAAAAGAGATACTAAAAATATAAGACTCATAGTTAAATTATTTTTTTTTGTTGAGAACTTATTTTTAAAGAAACTACAAAAAACATATGCAAATAAAGTACATATCCAATAAATAAATAATAAAATAATAGCTTTATACTTATATTTAAAATCCAATGAATTATAAACAACAATATTATCAATATCTAAATGATATGAATTACATATCAACTTATAAAAAGAATTATAACCATTTTTTAGACCTTGATCATATTCACCATATTTTAAGAATGGAATAAAAAAATTATCAATATGTTTTTGAATTGTATCATTACTAATAACAGAAGATAATTCTGAACCAACATGAACATGAATCTCTCTTTCAGATTTAGCATACAGAATAATAATAGAACGATTACTAATATTAAATTCATCAAAAAGCTGTAAAGCATACTTTTCTATTGATATACCATTTAAGTTAGAAACAGTAAATAAATAATATTCTAAATCTAAATTATCCTTTAAAAAATAAGACGTCTCCTCTAAATAAATGAAAGTATCTTCTTTCAAAAGACTAGAATCATCATGAATAAAAACTACATCATCATAGGAAAAAACTTTTAAAGGAAAAAGCAAAAGAAAGAAAATAAATAATAAAACTATCTTTCTCATATAATCACCAATAATAATCTATCATATTTTTTCTTTTTTTGAAATATCTTCAATCTTTTCATCTGATTTTGAAGCAACCTTTAAAGAACAAAATAAAAATAATAGAAAAAAAGAAATAATTACAATAATAATGATTTTCATTGAAAATCTCCCTTCCTTAAAAAACATATAAAATTACATGTCAAAAAAGGTTTTATCATACTTTTTATTATATGTAAAATAACACTTATTATGTTTTTAATGATAAAAAATACCTTAAAAAACAAAATTGCTAATAGTAAAAAAACAAATTCAAAGAAAACTAAAGGAGAAAAAACAAGTTTAAACAAAAAGAAGATACAATTAATATTACCTTATTAAAGTACCCTCTTCATAACTAAATCTTACCATAATATATAAAAAATGTAAATAATGTAAAACTAAATAAAAAATATATTATACACCTCGAAAAATATTAACGATCCAAGACAAAGTTAAAAATAGGATAAGAAATAGGGAATACTTTTCAGTAAATTTTAAATAAGATAAAGATTTATTTTTATAAAAAATAATATCATAGAACAATAAGCAATTTAATAATAATAAATATAAAAACAAAGGAATTGCTAAAATATTATAAGAAAATGCAGAAACAAAATTAAAATGAAATATTTCTAAAAAAGCACGAGTCATTCCACATCCTGGACAAGGTAAAGAAAAAAATAATTTAAAAAAACAAGGAATAGATATATTAAAAAACATTAATGTATAAAATCCTATTCCTTCAAATATAAAAATTAAAATCTTCCAGTTTTTCATTGTTCCTTTAGAGGTACACCATTGCTATCACAGTTAATACTTCCAGTTAATATTAATATTCCTTCAACAAATCCCCATAATCCACCAATTCCACAAGTAATCAATGTAACAAAAATCTGAATAATTCCTCTATTAGTATAACCTAAATAAAAATTATGAATTCCCCAGCAGCCCAAAAATATTCCTAATAAACCAGCAATAAGTTTTGATTTAGCTTCAGGATTATTATAATTACTATTAATACTTACTTGAGAACTGGCACTTCCATTTTGATTAGTACCACAACTAGGACAATAATTATTACTATCATCTAATTGATAACCACAATTAATACAAAACTTAGACATATGTATTCACTCCTTAATATCATTTTAACACAAAATAAAGAAAAAATAAGAAAACAATAAAATTTCCTTATTTTTGAAACTGAGAATTGTAAAGTTTAGCGTAAAAACCATTTAATTCTAATAAATCATTATGATTGCCTTGCTCAATAATATTACCTTCATTCATAACTAAAATTAAATCTGCATTTTTTATAGTTGAAAGTCTATGAGCAATAATAAAACTAGTACGACCTTCCATTAATTTATCCATGGCCTTCTGAACTAATTCTTCAGTTCTTGTATCAACATTAGATGTTGCTTCATCTAAAATTAAAAATGGAGAATCTTCTATCATCCCACGAGCAATAGTTAGCAATTGTTTTTGTCCAGAAGAAATAGCATCATTATCATTAACTAAAGAATCCAACCCACAAGGTAAAGTTTTAATAAAGTGATCAATACCAACTGTTTTACATACATTCCAAATTTCATCATCACTAACATTTTTTTTATTAAACTTTAAATTTTCACGAATAGTTCCATCAAATAACCAAGTATCTTGTAAAACCATAACAAATAAATCATGAATATTTTCACGAGTTAAGTTATGAATAGATTCCCCATCAATAATGATATCTCCCTGATTTATTTCATAAAATTTCATAAGTAAATTAACCATCGTCGTTTTTCCAGCACCAGTTGGACCTACAATAGCAATTTTTTCACCTTTTTTAACCTTAGCATTGAAATTTTGAATAATAAGTTTGCCTTCATCATAACCAAATTTAACATTTTTAAACTCTATGTTACCCTTAACCAAAGTTTTATCTAAATATCCATTAATATCTTTTTCATTGGTAAGCTCATCTTCATCCATAAACTCATAAACTCTCTCTGCCGCTGCCGCAATAGATTGCATTGTAGTAGCAGCCTGAGCAAGCCTAGAAAGAGGATTCGTAAACAATCTAACATATATCATAAATGCAACAATTACACCAAATGAAATCTTACCATTCATAACAAGTAAAGCTCCTACAACACAAACTAACACATATCCAAAATTCCCTATAAAATTCATTAATGGTTGCATTATTCCAGATAAAAATTGACTCTTACGATTACAATCATATAACTTATCATTAATAATATTAAACTCTTCCAAAGCAGCAACTTCTCCATTATAAGCCTTAACCACATTATGTCCAGAATATATTTCTTCAATATGACCATTTAATTTACCTAATTCACTTTGACGAGCAACAAAATATTTTTGAGACTTTTTCAAAATAAGAAAAGAACCAAAAAATCCAAAAATAGAAGCACCTATTGCAGTTAAAGCCATAATCCAATTAGTAACAAACATCATAATAATAGAACCTAAAAATAAAGTTAAATTAGTAACAAATGAAGTAATATTATTACTCATATTTATACCAATAGTATCAACATCATTAGTAACACGAGACAATACATCTCCTGTTTCATGTTTATCAAAATATTTAAGAGGCAACTTATTAATTTTAGTACTTATATCAGTTCTTAATCTTTTAGAATATCCAATTCCAACATAAGCCATTAAAATACCAACTACATATCCAAAAATAGAATTTAATAAATAAATGACTCCTAAAATAATAGCTCTCTTTTTAAGTAAAGAGACATCAAGTTTTGCTTCAACTAACTTCTTAATAGACTTAGGCATTTTATCTAATTTACGAATTAAAGCTTCATTATCATTATTCTTATTAATAGTACTAATAATATCCAAATATTTAATTTGATCAGATGATGAAATTTTTATGCCATCAATTTCAATATCAGAAAGAATAGCTTTTTTTTCAACATCACTTAATTGATAAAATTCAAAAAGCATATCCTCTGGATTAGAATTGTTGTAATGAGTAGAAATATTATTCATTATAGATTCTGAAACTCTCTGTAAAACCTCTACATTAGGCTTAACCCCTTCACTTATAACATCTGTAAGATCTGCAAGTTTATTAGGTGCAATAGTCGATAAAATAGCCGCAAACATAGCTAAAATACAAGATAAAACTAAAATATAACGCCATCTATTCAAATTTTTAAAAATTCTAATTAAAGTACCTTTTAAGTCTTTTACCTTTTCAGGTTTCTTCATTCCATGTCTAGGCATTTTTTAACTCCTCCTCACTAAGTTGTGACAAAGCGATTTCTTTATAAACTTCACAAGATTTCATTAATTCTTTATGAGTACCAATACCTACGCATTCTCCTTTATCTAGAACAATAATCTTATCAGCATTCATAATTGTACCAATTCTTTGAGCAACAATTAAGCTTGTTGCATCTTTTGTGTATTTTTTTAACTCTTTTCTAAGTGTTGCATCAGTTTGATAATCTAATGCACTAAATGAATCATCAAAAATGTATATCTCAGGATTTCTTGCAATAGCTCTAGCAATCGCTAACCTCTGTTTTTGACCACCACTTACATTAGTACCACCTCTCGCAATAAGAGATTGATATTTATCATCCATATTTTCTACAAAATCCTTAGCCTGTGCAATATCAATAGCTTTTTTTACTTTATCAAACTTTACTTTTCCATGACCATTATCACCATAAGCAACATTATCTGTAACAGTCCCAGTAAACATAACAGCTTTTTGAGGAACATAACCAATACGATTATTTAATTCATGTAAATCATAATCTTTAACATCAACACCATCAACTAAAACTTTACCATCAGTTGCATCATATAACCTAGGGACTAAATTAATAAGTGTTGATTTTCCACTACCTGTAGAACCAATAAAAGCAGCAGTCTCTCCTTTATTAACTTTAAAATTAATATTTCTTAATATATATTCATCAGCATCAGGATATTTGAAAGAAACATTTTTAAACTCAACAGTCCCAACTTCCTTAGTTTTACCAGAAAAAGTACCGGATATAACTGAAACATCACTATCTAAAACTTCATTAATACGTTCTGCAGAAACTCTAGCTCTAGGTAATACCATAAATATCATAGTAAGCATTAAAAAAGAAATAATAACTTGTATTCCATAACTAGAAAAAACAACCATATTACTAAATATATTAATTTTTTCAATCATTCCACTATGAAGAATAAGATATGCTCCAACAATATAAATACCTAAATGTTGAAAATGCATTACAAAATTCATAATAGGATCCATTAAAGCAAATGTCTTAGTAATAGTTAAATGTATATTAGTAAGTTCATTATTAACATTAGCAAATCTATCCTCTTCAAACTTCTCTGCATTAAACGCATGAATAACTCTAATACCAGTAATATTCTCACGGGCAACCCCATTAATTTTATCAGTAAGTTTTTGTATTCTAGCAAATCTTGGAGAAACAATTTTAATAATAATCATATTCGTAACAACTATAATCACAACTCCTGTTGCAGTAACTAAACTTAACTCCCCACTCTTCCCAATAATCTTTAAAAGAGCCCAAATAGCCATAATTGGAGCCTTAATCAATAATTGTAATCCCATCGCAAGTAACATTTCAATTTGAGTAACATCATTCGTTGTACGAGTAATTAAACTAGCAGTAGAAAACTTCTTTATCTCACTAATACCAAAAGACTCAACTTTTTCAAATATTTTTTTCCTTATACTTCTAGAAAATCTAGCAGATAATAAAGAAGTAAAATATCCAACAACAATAGTACAAACTAAACTACTAACTGCACATAGTAACATATATCCACCTGATTTTAATATCTCATTCATTGTACTATCTTCAGTCTGTACAAGCCTTGTAATATCACTCATATACTCTGGTAATCTTAAATCTAAAAATACAGAAAAAATAACTAATAATGCAACAAATAATATAATAATAAAATCTTTTTTTTCTAAATTTTTAAATAATTTAATCATAAAACCCTTCTTTCTATTAAGACTTTATAAGCATAAAACAAACATATTAATTAGTCAAGTGCTAAAAAAATAAAAAAGGTTGTATTTCTACTTTCGCTATGTTATAGTAAAAAACAATTATATAATTTAAAAGGAGAAAAGATAATATAAATACTAATCAACAAACAATACAAGAATGGAATTTAAACTTTTTAGAAGAACATTTAGAAAGAATAAGTCATCAAAATAAATATAAAGAAATTGACCCAATTAATATAGTAGATGAAAGATCAATAAACATTCTATATAAAGATTTAACAAGTCCTGAAAACATCAAATTAATTCAAAATGGGCAATATCCAACTATAGAGACTGAGATTAAATTTTGGTCAGGTTTACAATCAAGTTACTTTAATTGTAAATCAAAAGAAACAAAAAATAATTATATTATTAAAATAGACCACTATAAATCTAAAATAATAAAAACTGTGTTTAACGATCCATATACCTATTATGAAAATAAATATAAACATATCATAACATTTAATAAAAATAAGTATCAAATTCAATTAGAAACCCAAATAATACCACTAGGCTCAAACACTTTACAACCTTCAACTAAAAGAACTTTTACCTTAATAAACAACAAAACTGATATAACTGAATTGGAAAGATTAGCTAATATAAAAAGTAGTAAACATTCATTAGATGAAGAACAATATATAAAATCTATAATTAAACCATCAAAAATATTAAATAGCGCTATAAAAAATAATTATTTTTATGATCACTGGATATACTCTCCAAAAGGGAATGATTTTATAAGAATCGAAATTGGTAGCGCTATTCACTATAGCTACGCCAACATAAATGAAAAAGGAGAAACAAAATACCGTATAAATGTATACCCAACACCAGAAGAAATAAAAATATATAAAGATTTATACTCAAATAATAGTAAAAAATATGAGCAGCACTATTATAACTCCTATGAAGAATTCTATGATGATGTAGCAATTTTAAAAGAAGAAGCAGAACTATTACAAGTAATGGAAAATGACATAAGAAAAATAGAAGAGTTACAACTATGTGCATCATTTAATGGACATAATAAAGAAAAAACACTACAGAAAGTATATAATAATTAAATAAAAACCCTTCAATTACATTGAAGGATTTTTATTATTAAAATTATCAGACTAAAATATTATCAAAATTACTCAAGAACTAAGTAAATTTTTATGAAATCGACTATCTAAATATTTATTCACTTCTAAGAGCTTCAACTGGATCTTTTTTACTAGCAATTTTAGCTGGAATAAAGCCTGCTATCATAGTTAAAACTGTACTAATAATAATTAATATAATAGCTCCATTAACAGGAAGAACAGATAAATTTTTGATATCTACTATTCCCTTAATAATTATATTAATAGGTATATTTAATAACAAAGTAACAACAATACCAAGTATACCAGAGGCAAGTCCTTCCATTAATGTTTCTGCATTAAATACTCTTGAAATATCCTTTTTACTAGCACCTATACTACGTAAAATACCAATTTCTTTTGTTCTTTCAATAACAGAAATATAAGTAATAATAGCAATCATAATAGAAGATACAATCAAGCTTATAGCAACAAAAGCAATTAAAACACTACTAATAACATTTACTATAGTAGAAACACTACTCATCATAATACCTACTACATCACTATACTCAATCTTATCAGACTCTTTTTTTCCTTTATTATATTTTTTAATAATATTAACTATTTCTTCTTTAGAGTCAAAATCTTTTGGATAAATAGAAATACTATCAGGATTATCAATATCAGCAATACCAAGTTTAACTTTATTTTCTTCAAAAGAAGATGTCATATTTTCACTATAACTTCTCATAAAAGCAGCTAACTCTTCTTGAGACATATTCTGAAGAGACATCATTTGTTCAGAAGTTAAATTTTCCATTTGAAAAGAAGAATTTGTTGAAAAAGCAGCACCTGTAAATACATTTATTTCTTCATTAGATAATTGTTCTTTTACAATTTCTTTATCATTAATATTTTCTATAATATGTTTCATTAAATCTTGTCTATAGCCAACTAAACCATAATTTCTACCATTTCCAACAGAATCACTACTTTGTTTAATTATACCAACTATTTTTACTTCTTCAGCATTTTTTATTAAACTTTTCATATATTCTTCATCATCTTGCATATTAATCCAAATACCATTTTCTTTTTTATAATAATCAGGACTTAAAACTAATTTAAAACTTAAATTTAATAAATCATTATATGAATATGTTTTTTTCTCAAAAGTTACTTTCTTACCACTAGTCATCTTTTGAAATTGTTCTTTTAAATCATCTTGGGATAATATTCCTAAAGAATAAAGCGTATAATCACTAATTTCATTATTTTCTCCAACAACTAAAACCATTTCATTATAATCTTCAGCCCATTTACCAGAAACTAATTCATATTGTTGATGAAGTAATTTATCATTATTAATCATTTCAAAAAATACATCATAATTAGTAAGCATTCCACTATATAAATCAGAAATACCACTAGTACCCATCCCAATTGTATCTAATACTGTAGTTGGATTAACACGAAGTAATTTTTCTGTATCATTTTTATATAAATTTAAACTTACTTTATATCCATAAGCAATATCTGTTGTATATTTTGTAATATTAGTCTTTTTATTAAGATATTCTTTAAAAGACCTCATATCATTATGTTTAACTTCCCTACTCATAGTCTCAAACATATCACCCATAATATTAACCGAATGAATTTTATCATCATGATAATCTTCTTGTTTCTGATTACCAGATAAAGTTTGAATCATAGAACTCATATCAACAGATTCTTTTTCTATTCTCAAAGGATAAGAACTAAGAGTTTCTTCTTCAGTCTTATTAATATATAACTGTATACCATTTGACAAGGATAATATTAAAGCAATACCAATTATACCAATACTTCCAGCAAAAGCAGTTAACATAGTTCTACCTTTTTTAGTTAAAAGATTATTTAAAGAAAGCGAAAGTGCAGTTTTAAAACTCATAGAAGTTTTCTTTGTTTTTTTTCTCTCTTCAATAAATTCTAACTCAGTATCAATTTTACCATCATAAGGATTAGTATCATCGATAATTTTTCCGTCTTTTAACTTCACAATACGATTAGAATACTCTTCCGCCAAATCAGGATTATGAGTAACCATTATAACTAATTTATCAAGTGAAATTTCCTTTAATAAATCCATAACTTGCTTACTAGTTGCCGAATCAAGAGCTCCAGTAGGCTCATCAGCAAGTAAAATATCAGGATCATTAACAAGAGCCCTAGCTATCGCAACTCGCTGCATCTGTCCACCTGAAAGTTGAGAAGGTTTCTTATATATATGGTCTTTTAAACCAACTTTTTCAAGGGCTTTCTTAGCTCTTTTAATACGTTGTTTTTTTGATACACCAGATAAAGTTAAAGCAAGCTCAACATTAGCAAGTACACTCTGATGTGTAATTAAATTATAATTTTGAAAAACGAAACCTACACGATGATTGCGATAAGTATCCCAATCTCTGTCAGAATACTTTTTAGTACTAGTCTCATTAATAACTAAATCTCCAGAATCATAATGATCTAATCCACCAATAATATTTAATAAAGTTGTTTTTCCCGATCCACTAGGTCCTAAAATAGAAGTAAACTCACATTTACGAAAATTAATACTAACGTCATCTAAAGCCTTTTGAGTAAATCCCTCAGTATGATAAGTTTTAGTAATATTTCTTATTTCTAACATCATACACCTCCTATAATATCTAACTTATTATACTATAAAAAAAACAAAATTAAAACAAAAAAAGATAAATTTGTTTGAATACAAATTTATCAAAACCCATTATATAAATTTATAAGTATAAATCCTAATCAAAATCAACTTTTTTTATAGAAATAACAGTATTATCATCACCATTTTCTAAATAATAAATTATAATATGATCATTTTCTTTTAAAAATGGTAAATTATCCTTATCAACTTTAATTGAAATCTTATACTTATTATTATTTTCATCCATAAAATAATAATAAGTATTTCCATCAATTGAAGCATTTTTAATAGAATGAACTTCAATCTCTTTTGATAAAAAATCTGAGTTTAATTCAGCTACATCTCCTAAATATGCTTCTGCTGCTTTTAAAATACCTTTAGAACTATCTGTTACAACAACTTTTTGATAATCAACTACATCAATAAAACCATACATTTTTACAAGTCCTGCATTGTCTTTTAAAGAAACTAAATAAGTTGGCTTATTGTTTAAATTAATCAATAAAGGAAAAGTAGACTTATATTTCATTTGCTGAACCTGTCCTTCAGCAGAATCCATAGCAGAATATTCTTCTGCACCTGCTACAGGATAGAATTTAGTATCCTTAGTTCTTAAATTACATAGAATAAATCCAATATTAGACTCATCACTAATAACAGACGTAATTCCAGTATAAAGATATATATCATCATCTTGAGCTAAATAATTATAACCTTTGGTAGGTTCAACTACTCCTTTTTGACCAATAAAAGAATTCCAAAAACCATTTTTATAATGTCCCCAATCAGAAACTTGCTCTAAAATAAGATCTGCTTCATATACATGATCTACCCACATTGGAATTTTCTTTAAAGAATAATATTTACTCTTTCCATTAATAGGGTCAAAAATAACAGCACCAACAACATCACGTCTCATCTCAACTCCAACATAAGAAATAACACTAGCAACCCAATAAGGATTACCTTCATTATCAATTTCAAAATTAATACTATCAAAAATCTTTGTTGGGTATGTCATTTGTAATTTACGATATAAATTATATTGAAAAAAAGCAGAAGGAGCATATTTCATCCCTTTAGAAAGTCTCTTTAACTTAGCCACTCCAGAAGTAGAATTAACAGTAATATAACCAGGTACTCCATTTTTCATATTATTAAACCACTTAATAAAACCATGATATTCTAAAGGAGTAACTCTAATAATTTCATCTTGATAATTTATTTGAGTGTACTCCTCTGAAACATCAAATTGTGAAACTAAATCACTCATTCCACCCATAGTTCTATCCCCTATTTTTAAAGTAGAATCTCTATCTAATAAAGGGAGCTTATTAAAGTCTACTTCTTTTACTTCTTTTTTAAAATTACCATCTTCTATCTTAATACGATTATAATACTCCTTAGACTGGAAAAAAGGAGAAACAATAATATTAACAACAATTATTCCAATAATAAATATAGGAACAATAATTAAACTACGAATCATAAAAAAAGCCTTAAAATTACCTTTACTTAAATCTTTCACAATAGAAGAAAAAGAAATAGTAGAATGAGAAATAATAAAAACAATCAAAATAGTAAATAAATAGAATAAAAAACTAGTAGAATGAATATTTATAGGAGGATACATAAAATAATAGTAAACACCAGCATACAAAATAGTAACTAAGATACTAACAATAATATTTTTTTTCATTGAAATCTTCCTTTCATCTTTTTGGAGTAACACTTCCCACACATAGGTTTATATTCAGTATCTTCATTTGCTCCATCAATAACAACACTATCCCCTTCATAAGCAAAACTTCCATTTACCAATCTAGCATTAAATTTAGCTTTCTTACCACAACTACAAATTGTAACAAGTTCATCTAATTGATCAGCAAGTTCAAGTAAACGCTTACTCCCAGGAAACAGAAAAGACTGAAAATTAGTTTTCAAACCATAACAAATAACAGGAACATCACACATCTTAGAAAAAAACCATAACTCCTCTACTTGCTTTGGCGTTAAAAACTGTGCTTCATCTACTAAAACACAATCAATGTGAGAAAGATAATCATAATATTTTTTAAAACTTTCTTCTGGATCAATTAACAAATCAACTTTTCTTTCTATACCAATTCTAGATGACAATCTATCATCTGCTTTAGTATCAATACTAGACTTAACCACAAAAACCTTTTTTCCATTCTCTTCATAATTATGAGCCACTTGCATCAAAGCAGTACTCTTCCCACAATTCATTGCTCCATAACGAAAATATAATTTACTCATAACAAAACCTCCTAAAATATAAAATATAATAAAATAACTTATCAAAAATAATAATACTATTTTCAAAATTATTGTACCCTCTAATTAAGAATATCATAAATTATTCAAAAAAAATATAATTAATAATAAAAAAGATTATAATAAGCTCTCAAAATTATCAATTATATTTATACTAATATCATTTCTCTATAAATATTCGTTGCACTCTACCTGAAATATTACACATTAATTCATAAGATATCGTACCTGCAATTTCACTAAGCTCATCTAGTGTAACAAGTTCATTATCAAATATATAGACTTCATCTTCAACTTTACAATCACATCCAGTAACATCAATCATACAACTATCCATACAAACATTTCCTAATACAGGACATTTCTTTCCATTAACAACTATATATGCTTTATTAGAAAAACTTCTACGATATCCATCAGCATATCCAATAGGAATAGTTGCTACTACAAGTTCTTTAGGAGCAATATAATTTTGATTATAACTAATTGCCGATCCCTTAGAAACTTTTTTTAAATATATTATTTTACTTTTTAACCTTAATATTTCTTCAACAGGAATAATCTTCTTCATACCAGGAAAAGTCTCATAACCATACATAATAAGTCCTGGTCGAACAGTATTAGTATCATCACTTCTACAATTTAACAAACCATTAGAGGCTTCAGAATGAATATATTGAAAAGTAAAATGATTCTTTAATAATTCTAAAGCATTATGAAAAATACTTAATTGTTTATTAGTATATTCCATATCATTATCAGCAGAAGATAAATGAGTATAAATACCAACTACATTAATATTTTTATTTTTCTTTAAAAGCTCAACATAATCTTCTAATTTATCATAAAATATCCCAGTACGATTCATACCTGTTTCTATTTCTAGATGAACTTTTATAGGTAAATTAATCTTTTCAATAAAAGACTTTTCACTAATACCAACACTTATATCATAATTATGAATATTATCTATATCACAAATAGATGGTTGATTAAGTACAAAAATATCTTTATCATATCCTATTTTCCTAATTTTAATAGCCTCATTAACATTAGCAACAGCTACAATATCAAACAGGTTTAATATTTCAATATTTTCTTGTATAAAAGAACCATATCCATTTGCTTTAATAACAGGCATTAATGTCTTATCACCTACATAATCCTTAATTTTATTAATATTATTTTTAAATTTATTTAAATTTACTTCAAGTACTACATTATGTTGTAACAAATTATCACCTCTTTAAAATTTAAAAAACCTACCATTACACTCAATATCATTTTATCATAAAAAAATACATTAAAACAAAGAAAAAAATTGATAGTATAAAAAATCTTGCTATTATAATAAAATTATATAAAAAAACAATCAATACATAAATATTGACTATTATAAATAATATCACTTTTTAGCCTTTGTATTACTACAAATAAAAGTATAAAATAGATAACATAAAGCACTTGATAATAGTAATCCCCCTACTATATCTGTTAACCAATGTACTCCAGAGAATAATCTACCTACAACTATTAGCAACATAAGAACTGCAGTAGAAATATTCACATATTTTAATAAATCTTTCTTTAAATAATAACAATTCATAATAATAGAACTAATACATATACATACTGCAAGAATAGTATGAGATGATGGATAAGAAGCCTCTAAATCACCTTCTAACAAAACAGGTCGATAATTAATAATTACTTTTTCAAAGAATATATAAAACAATCCCATTAATACATAAAAGCATCCTAAATATATTATTTTCTTATCTACATTTTTTAAACTTTTCTTATCAATTAATTGTTTTAATCCTAAATAACCATAAAATAAAACAAATAAAAATGGTAAATATCCTAAATACTTAGAAAGTTTATAAAACATATTATTAAATCCAAATAGATTATGAAACCACTCATTAATAAATGCTAATCCAACTTCACTTTTTTCAGGTCCAATAGGAGATACTCCAACAAATTTTACAATTACAGTAAACAAAACAAACAATAAAAATAAAAAACCTGTTTTTAATATATTTTCTTTATTTTTATCCATTTCAATCCTCCTCTAATATAATCATACTATCATAAAAGTAAAAAAATAACAATAGCACTAGAAAAATAGCTAAAAATATGATATAATATGTCCAGTTAAAAAGGGGAAATTAAAATGATAAAAATTACAGAAGAGGATATAAAAAAATTTAAATCGATAGGAAAAGGACAATATGGAGAAGTATTCCAAGTAGATGATAAAACTGCATATAAAATATATTTTAAAGAAATAAAACATACTACAAAAGGAATAATAAAAAACCCAGCTCTTATAAATCCTATTCACAGATTAAAGAGATTAAAAAAGCATGGTATGATGGTTAAAAATACAGATTTCTTTACTGATTATGTATACAATATAGATGGAGAATTTCTTGGAATATCTATCCCACCATATTATGCAGGAGTAACATTAGATAATATTAAAAATTATGATATAGATAAAAAAATAGACATAGCAGAACAATTAATTAATAATGAAAATGAATTGATTCAAAACGGAATATATCAAAATGACATAAAATTAAAAAATGTAATGGTAATAGATGGAAAAGTCAAAATTATAGACTTAGATGATACCAATACTCACATACCACTAATGTTTAAAGAACTTGATGAAATAATAACAAAACAAGCCCTTAGTCAAACAGTTATAGATCTTTTTGAAGAAAAGCCAACATTTTCAAAAGAACTATATAACTATTTAGAAAGAAACCCAGGAATCTCTAGTTCTGACTTATCAATACTATACCATTATCTAAGTGAAAAAAAGAGAAAAAATGATTACCTAATAATACATCCAAATACAGATATAGAAGATATCAAATCAATGTTAAAAGAACATCCATATAGAGTAATCTATTTAGTAGATGAAATAATAAATGATAATAATTATCTTTTAGAATTAATATTACAATATAGAAAAAACAATATCGCTTTATACGATATTGTTGAATCAAACAATCTAGAAAACTATATGACAAATATAAATGTAGGAAAATATCTAGTTAGATAATTAATTATATCTTGTTACTTCAAAATACTCAATTTCATATTCATCTGAATCCAAAATACCAGCTTTTTTCTTAGCAATTCTTAATTGTTCTTCTACCGTATCAACTCCATCTAAATCTGGAAGAAGTAGTCCGCTTTTTTCCTCATTACGAACAATTAAACCATATTTTTTTGGATCTAATATACCCATATTAGTAACTGGCTTAGGTTCAGATAAAATATCAACATTAATCTCCAACCATTCTAATTCATCTAAAACAATAGGTGGGAATCGATAATCATTAGTAGCAGCACTAATTGCATTACGAATAATCTCATTAGCTATATTATCTGTTGTAGGAAGAAAAGTACCAATACATCCTCTTAATGAACCAAATTTATGAATAGATACAAATACACCACTTTGTTTATTTAACATATCTTCTGGAAGATTATTTGGAATTTCTAAAACAATATGATTTTTAATATATTCAATAATTGTATTTCTAGCTAATTGAACATAAATAGAAGAATCTTTTTCTTCTTTTTTTATTTTCTTCTTTAAAGAATCTAAATAAGATTGATAAAAACATTTAGTTTTATCTTTACCTTTTACATTATAACTACAAATACCATATCCAACGCCAGTAACATCTTGATAAGATATCATTTTTGGTAATACTTTTTTTCCATCAAATACTCCAGCCATAATTAAAAATGATCGATGCCCACATTCACTAGCTTTATCCATTAAAACTGAATCAAAATTAATTAATTTATCAAAATTAGCATTTTTCATAATATTCATTATTTTTTCATCATATATAGGTCCTTCTTTAACAAAACCATATGGACCATAATCTTGAAGTTTATGAGATAAATCTCCACTAGCAACAAACACTGCTCTTCTATCTAAAGATTCAACAGCTTTAGAAATAATCATTCCCATTTTATAATTATCAATTAAAGGTAAAAAAGATAATCCTACAACAACGATTTTAAAATCACTTAAATATTTTCGAATAAAATAAAGTGGTACCATAACCCCATGATCTAATAATACTTCATTCACTCTACCAGCTGGAAAGTTTTCCAACTTTGCTAATTCCTCAATCTTCTCAACTAATGAAACATCATTTATCTCCGAAAATGAAACTTCTGGAGCCAAAAACTTCTCAAAAGATCCCTCTAACCTATTTCCTGATGATAAATAAAAATAATCTGAAAATAAAGGAGCATGAGGACTGCTTATAATAATAGTATCAGGTTTTACTTTGGCAATATCTTGAGCAACTCTCTCATAAGCATGAATAGTATTAAAAACTTCACTTTCCTTTCCCTCTCCAACTTCAGAAACAATTAAAGGAGGATGCGGAACCATATAAGAACTTACTATTGACATATCTCTCTCCTATCTTAACTTTTTTTATTAAAATAATCTAATATTTCATCATAACTATTAATTTCATAATCTGTAATATTTCTAATTTTATCACGATCAATATCAGCATAAGAATCATAAATATTAACCACATCAATTCCTGCATTTTTAGCAGCTAATACACCAGTATAAGAATCTTCAAATATTAAACATTCTTCTTTATTAGCTTGAAATATATCTAAAACTTTTAAATAAATCTCAGGATCAGGTTTCTTTTTAGAAACATCCTCTTTTTTTATAATATAATCAAATGTATCTAAAATATTCAATTGTTCCATCATCTTCTTATTTTTTCTTGTATAAATATCCATTTGTACATCAGTTGTCATAGTAGCAAGAATAACTTTATACCCTAATTCTTTTAAACGAAATATAAAAGGAACAACTCCATCTTTATAATCCATCTCATTTTCTAAAATATCACCAGAAATCTTCCATCTATCTTGTAATAATTCTTCCTTACTAATACCATTAAAATGATATTTTTTTATTAAATAATCACAAAAAGACAAATAAATATCATGATCAACATGAGAATTTAAAAAATCATCTCTAAACTGCTGAATCTCAAATAAATCAACAGATTTCCCACTATATTTTTTTATTAATTTATAATCTGTAATATTCCATATCCCAATAGAATCAATCAATGTTCCATCTAAATCAAATATAATATACTTTTTTGATTCTATATCTAACTTATCTATAGTTTTCATAATTATATAATAAACTTATCGTGTTCTAAAATAGACTCACAGTATTCACATCGATAAGATTTTTTTTCTTGATTAACTAATTGAAAAACTTGATCTAAACCTCTTTCAATAGAAGTAATGCATCTTGGATTATTACAAACACATACATTTATTAATTTTTCAGGTAATTTTACATATTTTTTTTCAATTATTTTATCATTTTTGACAATATTAATAGTAACTTGAGGATCAATATAAGCTATTTTATCTAAATCAATATCAATTAATTTACCTATTTTTAATAAATCTTTTCTACCAGACTTTTTACTTTTAACATTAGTAATTAAAGCCACTGTACAATCAAGATCTCCTAAATTTAAAAGTCTATAAATTTTAATAGCATTCCCAGCAGTAATATGATCAATTACATATCCATTCTTAATAGTATCTATATTCATACTTCTACCTCCAACAACATTAATATAAGAGCCATTCTAATATATACTCCATTATAAGCCTGTTCAAAATAACATGCTCTAGGATCATTATCAACATCTGTATGTATTTCATTAACTCTAGGAAGAGGATGAAGAATACATAAATCTTTCTTAGCATTTTTTAACTTATCTTTATCTAATATATAATAATCTTTTAATCGAATATATTCTTCTTCACTGAAAAATCTTTCTTTTTGTACACGAGTCATATATAAAATATCTAACTTATCCATATATTCTTCTATATTATTAGTCTCTATATATTCAATATTATTCTTTTTCAAAACTTCAGTAATAATATATTCTGGAAGTTTTAATTCATCAGGTGAAATAAGCACAAATTTCACATTAGGATAACGAATCATAGCAGTAATCAAAGAATGGATAGTTCTTCCAAATTTCAAATCTCCACATAACCCAACAGTAAGATTATCAAGTCTCCCCTTTTTACGAGAAATAGTAAGTAAATCTGTTAAAGTTTGTGTAGGATGATAATGTCCACCATCCCCAGCATTAATAATAGGAACAATAGACTTTTTACTAGCAACCATAGGAGCCCCTTCTTTTGGATGCCTCATCGCAATAATATCAGCATATCCACTTACTACACAAATTGTATCAGACAAAGTTTCCCCTTTAGCAGTAGAACTAGAAGATGCCTCCGAAAAACCAAGAACTTTTCCCCCAAGTCTTAGCATCGCAGATTCAAAACTAAGTCTTGTACGGGTACTTGGTTCAAAAAATAAAGTAGCTAATATCTTACCATCACATACATGAGAATATTTTTCTCGATTATCAATGATATCATTAGCTACTTTAATTAATTTATCAATTTCTAAAATACTTAAATCTTTTATATCTATAATATTTCTAATCTTTTTAGCCTTCATAATAAAATCCTCCTAGAAAAAATTTTAGCATAATAAAAGAAGACTGTCTATATCAGAAATAAATTTGAAAATAAAATATTTATTATAATCTAACTCCATTAACAATAGGTCTTAATATTCTTTCTTTAATATTAGAAAGACAAATATCACTAATTTCATCCTTTTTAATATTTTTAAATTGATATAATAAATGTTCTATTTCCTTATCAGTAATACTATTTAATAAAGAAAATAACTCTTCCTCATCTAAATAGTATAAATCTTCATATTTAATATATTTCTTCTGAATAATTACTCTTGTAATTCTAGCAAGTAAATCCATCATATAATTATCTTCCTTAGAATGACAATAAATATCTATAAGATTACTAACTTCTACTACTTTTTTAGCAACCTCAATAGTTTTAAAACCTATTTCATCTTCTCCAAACTCATTAGTATAAATACATCTATCTTCAATAATGTTATTTATATCTTCTTTAGATAAAGTTTGAGTCCATCCTATATCTGTTGTGATTACACCATCAAGCCTATCTGCACAAAGTTTTGGTCTATCATTATCAACAATTGTATTACTTTTATAATTAATCAGACTATTAATATCAATACCATCCTCATCCAAACATCTTTTTAAATATTCATCATTTCTAATAATTATTTCAGTATATTCTTCTGTACTTTCTTGTTTTTTATAATCTTTGTTCATATAATCTATAACATGAGAAAAACAAGGAGTAGAAACATCATGGAAAAGAGCTTTTAAAGCAGTCTCTTTATCATGAGATAATGAATATGCATTTAAACAAACTGATAATGAATGATCAAATCTACTTATATATTCTCTAAACTTATAAATATCTTTTGAAGCAAAATCCATACCACAAAGATAACCAATATTTTTTAATCTCAACAAAGATGGAGCATTAAGATACTTAATAAGAAAGTCTGGCATATTATAATACCCCAATAATACCAAATAATAAAAGAACATAAAAACCACCTAAATTAAAAACTAAAAGAATTTATGAATGAACTCATAAAACAAATTCTTATCATATAAAACTTCTGGATGCCACTGTACAGCAACAATATTATCTCTTTCAATCCCCTCTATAATACCATCTTCACTTAAAGCAGTTACTCTAAAACCATCAGCAAGTCTATTAATAGCTTGATTATGATAAGAATTAACTTCTATTTTATCTTTTTTATAAACATTGTATAAAAAAGAAGTCTCATCTATTCTAACAGAATGAGTTTTCCCATCTCTAAAATTATGATTTGATATTTTTTGAAATAAAGAACCACCAAATATAACATTAATTTCTTGAAGTCCCGCACAAATTCCCAATATAGGCTTCTTTTTTTCATCAAATAATCTAACACAATCTCTAACAAAAGGAAACTCATCAAATAAATATTTCTTATCAGGAATAGGAATATCACCATAGTATTTAGGATGAACATCATTAACACTACCAGTAACAACTAAGCCATCACATATATTTACAATTTCCTCTATTTTATTTAAAGAAACAACAGGTATTAAAAGGACACCTAAATCATCAAATATCTTACTAAAATCATAATCCAAATAATATCTTTTATCAAAAGGTTTTTCCTCATCATACTTTTCAAATCTTTCAATAATTGCTAATCTCATAAAAATCCTCCTAATAAACTTATTTAAAAATAACACTTACAATTAAAATAATAAGTATTATGAAATAACAAATAAACTTACTTATAGCAAACATACTAATTTTATTTAACAACTTATAAGAAACAGAACATATAGAAAAAATTATAAATCCTAATGCAATAGTAAATAAAAACAAATTAAAATGAAAAGTACTATATATAATAGCAAAAGCAGTAATCCCTTGAACAATTCCAACTACTAATGTAACAAAACCCATCTTCTTTGTAAAGAAATCTATATCTTTAATTTTTTTAACAAATGAATCAGATAATTCCAAAGGATTAAGTTTTCTTCTACCTAACATATATATAATACCAGTAACAATACTAAAAGTACATAAAACACTATAAAAAATACCACAAATTATTAATAGTTCTTTCATAATAAGTCTCCTTTTATATATAACAACAATGATTTTTATTAATAAAAAAAATATATATTTTAAGTAAGAATTATATTATAGAAAAAGAAAAAGAGATAAATTTTCTTTTACTATTTATTTATGATATCTCCTATTTAAAAATCATATAACTCTTTATTATTTAATAATCTTTCAACCTAAGTAATTTTTGTTCTGCTTCTTCTACAAGTAAAGAAACATCTTCCTCGGATGTTGGAGAAACTGCCTCTATTACATCTGAACTTGTTATATAGTTAAAATTAAAAGTCACATTACCCGGTAAATCCAATATAGTTTGATTAAAAATATTCCTATGAATTAACGTTGATTGAGCACGAACCAATATATCAAAGCATTCTTGCTGACTATGTCTTTTTGCACTCATAAGTGCATTATCTCCATCTAAACACTTTGCATTTACATCTGCTCCTAATAAAATTAACAATTCCAATAAATCTTTATGTCCATGTCTTGCTGCTGCCATAATAGAAGTTGTTAAATAATTATTTGATTGATTTACATTTGCTCCAGCTCTCAATAACAAATATGCTATTTCTAAAAAACCTTTTCTTGCACAAACTAATAAAGAAAAATTTCCTTTTTTTTCATCTTTATATTCTAAATTAGCACCATTAATTATCAATTCTAAAACTTTATTAGTAAATTCATCATCTATTTTTGAAAATTTTTTCTTACTAGAAATAAGTTCAAAAAGTACTTTACCTAAATTATTTTTAGTCTCATCATCTACTTGCTTTATTTTATTCTTAAATTCAGAAATACTATTTTCATCTAACTTATAATCTTTAAGTTTTTTTAAATTTATATTCTCTAGTTTAGCTAAACTTGTATTATTCATTTTCCTAGCACCTTACTTTGACCTTTCATTATCCTTTTAGATATTTCTAATGCTTTTTCTGGATTCTCGCATTTCAACATAGAAAGATAATCAGGCTGATTTGGCTTATCGGATTTATAATTAAAATGATATACTGTATCTTCAATTTTATCAAATGGAAGCTCAGATTCATTATATACAAGTGTATCAATATTTAATCTATAATTATTCATATCTAATACTTCATCAGTTACTGCCTTTGCTGTTTTAGGCTGAGAGGCATAACACTCATTAATAAATTTTGTAAAATAATCAATATCCTGAATAAATCTAGATGGAACAATTGGAATGCTAGATAGAACTCTAAACTGTAGATTATTTTTTTCATCAAAATCATTTATTACGATTAGTTTTTGTTCTCCAAATTCTTGTAATAAAATACCATTTTCATAAATTACTATATCTAAATCACTAGCATAACTTACTAATTTACCAATAACATAATTATGAGATAAATTGGGTCTTACTAATGTAGCAACATCAGTCCAATTATTGTCTGATAGATCAAATATATTATGACCTCTTTTAATATGGCTGCTTTCATCTTCAAAATTACCTATAGCATTTGGCATTTTTGTATTTGAAACTAATTTTCCATTTTCAAATAAAATCTTATCAATTTCATCATTAATAGCTTTTTTCCTATCTTGTTCCATTTGAGCAAATTTTATTTTATATGTATTAATTAATGCTTCTGCCTCTTGAATTTTATCAACTAGTTTTTTATTTGCATTTACTAACACTTTTTCTGCAATTTGAGTATTCAAATCGATTTCATCATTACTTTCTTTAGTACTCTCTTTCATAGTTCTAACTAATGCTGCAAGTTTTACTTCATCTGATTTTTCTGTTCTATCTAATGAAGATTCAAATGTTGCAATATCATCTAGAGATTTAAACATATTTTTAATAATCGTAATATAGATAATATTTTGTGGTGCATTAGCTTTTTTTAAAAGCCTATCAACTTTTCCCAATGCAATTAACATTTCAGAACATGAAGGTAATCTTTTATACATATCTCTAATTAAATAGGCTTTTTCATACATAAGAGCTACAAGATTCAATAAGCCATCATTAACAGGGTTTTTTCTCTCTTCAATTAATTTTCTATGTGCCACTTTATAAAAAATAGAAGGTTCCATATAATCTAATCTAACTATCTCTACCCGACGAGATAAAGCACCTGATAATTCTTTTCTCATATCATTTTTACAAAATATAACTTGTAGATTTCCTTTATACTCATCTTTTATTTGTAGATTACCATGTTGAGTAGTATTAATCTTTCCTGCTTGCAAAAATTGATAAAAGAAAGCATCAGTTTCTTCCCTTGCTTTATCATATTCATCAAGAAATAATACTACTTTTTTTCCATTATTAACCTTTTTTATTGCTTCAACTATAACTCCGGATATTATTACATTATCTGGATCGTTACGAATGGCGGAACCAATATGAATATCTTCATACAATTCAGTCTTTCCTGTTGTGGCATCACATTGATATTCAACTAATTCTACATTATTAAATATTTTATTAGCAAGTTTTGTATAAGTATGTACATACTCAGTTTTACCTGAACCTGGTGGACCTTCCAAACATATTGCATATATATCTTGGCCAGGATTAACACTAGATTCTTCAAATAAGATTAAAGCATTATATATATCATAGAGTAATTCTGTTGTTGCATAGTAACCTATTGCTTCAGTTCTTTTACATACTTCATCAAATGAAATCATTTTCTCACTCTCCCTTTCTTTTGTAACCCACTTGGATTATCTGTGTAGCATAATGTTTCAAATCTTTTTTTATTAACCATTACTAATCCTTGTTCTAAATCTTTTACATTTCTCACTTTATAAATAAAACCATTAAAATTAACTAAATCATAAGAAGTATATCCCTTTTCAAAGCAAAACCAATATACATCAGCAACTTGTGATAAATTTATAACTTCCCTTCTTGGATCAAAGTCCGCAAAAACTACACATTTTTCAGCTTTTTTATCTATTAAATAATTATCTAAATTTCTTTCAATATATTTAAACTTTACTCTAGCATCTTTTTTATAACTATCTCTACCAGAGTTTCCCCATCCATTCAAATATCCTGCACTTTCTAATATTTCAGCAAGTTCAAATACTGTTATATTTTTTTCAATACTCTCAATTTGAACATTAACTCTTTCATTAAATCCAATTAAAACCTTTACTTCTTTTTTTAATAACTCTATTGCAATAACTGCTAACATATTTGTAAAAGAACTCATACTACCAGACATATCAAAATAAAATGATAATGGTACATCTTCACTTTTACCTTGAGCATATTCATAGCCATATTTATCAGTTAAAACTTTGGTTAGTTGATGAGTCTTTAAATGTACAATTACATCTTTAATTTCCCACTTATAAAAACCTTTACTTTTTTCTAACGAATTAGATCTAGTATTTAAATCTGAATTATTACTACAAAATCTTTGATTTAAGAATCTTGATATTAATGTTCTAATAACACTATCTGGTACTTCAGTAGAAGACTCAGTATTAATTGAGTAACCTGCTCCCCTATCTCTATCATCAAAAGATGGAAGTTCCTCCAATTGATTTAAAAAATTATTTGTTTGCTCTGATAAATCATATTTTTCTTCTTTTGATTCTTCAACCTCTTGTTTTTCTTGTCTCAAATATTCTTTTTGTAATTTTTCAGCTTTTCTTTTTCGTATTTCTTCAATACTATTTTTTAGTTTTTCTAATAATTCTTTTTTTTGTTCAAATGTAAGTTTAGGATTGTTTGATATATCTTCACTTATTTGTTGTATTTGTTCTTCTGTTTGAACTTCATTGTTCTTATCAGTATTATCCGATTTAGAGTCATCTACATCATCTATAATTTCATCTTGATTTTGAGAATTATTATCTTGCTGCACTTTTTTATCTTTTTGGAAATTCCCTGTTTGCTGAGAAGGCTCTTGACTTTGTCCAGAACCATCACTTTGTAATTGACTAGATTTTTCTTGACTTTCACTTTGCTCTGATAAACTATTACTTATCTCTTGTGAGCTTCCTGTTTGTTGAGAAGACTCTTCACTTTGGAGAGAAACATCACTTTGTAATTGACTAGAATTTTCTTGACTTTCACTTTGCTCTGATGAACTATTACTTATCTCTTGTGAGTTTCCTGTTTGTTGAGAAGATTCTTCACTTTGGAGAGAACCATCACTTTGTAATTGACTAGAATTTTCTTGACTTTCACTTTGCTCTGATGAACTATTACTTATCTCTTGTGAGCTTCCTGTTTGTTGAGAAGATTCTTCACTTTGGAGAGAAACATCACTTTGTAATTGACTAGAATTTTCTTGACTTTCACTTTGCTCTGATAAACTATTACTTATCTCTTGTGAGCTTCCTGTTTGTTGAGAAGATTCTTCACTTTGTCCAGAACCATCACTTATAAATTTCCAAAATCGCATATAACACCACTTATTATCTCATTTTCAAATTAAAACAAGCTGCTGCATCTTCCATATTTAATCCATATACATCTTCAACAAATGCTTTATCACTAATTGAATAAAGATTATATGATGCTTCTTGTTTAAAATTACCATCATAAGAGAAAAGCCAAGGATGATATTTTCCGTTTTCAAAAACCTTTAAATCTCCAAGTTCCCCACCCACAATACCAATTGCATTCACTCTATTTTGAGTAGGATAATAAACTTCCTTTTGCCCCTTATCAGTATCAATTATTAAAACAAAACCATAATGTTCTGTTTCTAACATTACACCAGGATATAAAGGATAATCTTGTTTAATAAGTTCATCTTTTAAAATTACACTTTGCTCTGGATTTCTTGCAATTTTAACACATAATGGACTTTTAAGAATAGGCTCTCCTATAAAAATATCACAATACTCTAATGATGTATTAATTTTGCTTCTATATTCATCAGTAAATTCACCAAATATAGAGTGTTCCAATTTTCCAGAATTACTAAATCTCCAAAAAGTTCTTTTACCTTCTTCAAAAATTTTTAAAGTACCACTTTCAAAGGCAACTGCAACAATTCTACATTGAGTTGGATATACCATTTCTTTTTGTATACCATTTATATCTGTAATAAGCACAAAACCATAGTGATTACCAACAAACACTGCTCCTGATATAAAAGAAGTGCTGTACATATTGAATTCATCTGCTAGTATCAAATTTTCAGTATCGCCAAATCTAACACATACAGGATTTTCTATTTTTGGTTCAATATCCATATAAAAACCTCCACTGATAGCTAACTATAATAACATAATTGCTTTTATTCTACAAGAAAATGCATCTATTTCCATTGATTTTTAAGCAATAAATGATATAATATCTAGCTATAAAAAGAGGGAGTTATTATGAAAAAAAATAAGTCAATCATTCATAGTACAAAAACTAAAACTTCTATTAGTAACTATGCTTTTATAAATCGTGAAGATTTGACCAATATTGTCCTTCAAGATGGTATAAAATCAATTGGAGAAAGAGCTTTTGCTAAATGTAATAATTTAAGAAAAATAACACTAACTGAAAGTTTAGAATTTATTGGAGCTAGTGCTTTTTCCAAATGTGAAAATCTTGAAGAAGTAATTCTACCTAAATCATTAAAAAAAATTGGAAAACAACTATTTTTAAATTGTAAAAAACTAAAAAAAAGTAAATATTCCATTTGCAATACAACAATTGCCGGACGAATGCTTTAAAGGATGTTCAAATCTAGACAATGTACTTCAGATAAAGGATCTCAAAGAAAACTAAAAGTTACAATGAATAAATGTAAAAATTATTTTTCAAATGTTAAATTTGATGGTATTGTTGAAGAAAATAAAGAATTAGCAAAATTAATTGGAAAGTGGTATGATAAAAATTCAACATGGCAGAATGCTCAAAGAATATGTAATGAATCTTTAAATGCTCCTAGAAACATTTTCACTAAAGTTGAAATTAATAAAGAAGGTAAAGTAATATATGATAAAAATCCTAAACATGATTTAAAAGAAGAAATAAGTCAAAATTTTTCTTATCATTGGTTACCTAAACAAGATTATGATAATTTGATACTTGGTAAATATTGTAATTGTTATGCTCATATTGAAGGTGCTGGGCAAGGAATTATGAGAGCTAGTATGATATTAGATAACTGTCAAAATCTTGTAATTAGAAATAACTTTGGAGAAATAATTGCAAAATCTACATTGTATGTTAATAAAATACAAGGATACGCAGTGTTTAACAATGTAGAAAGCTCATTTAGTTATAGAGATGATGAAAGCTTACTAAAAATTTATAAGGCATTTTTAAGAGGAAGCAAGGCATTTACTGAAACTTATAATAAAAATAACCTTGATCATCCAATTACCAAAATTTCAATTGGAAAAAATAGAAACACAATTCTAAAATATTTAACTGACCAAAATAGCCATCCTGAAATACTTGTTCAAAAATCACTTAAATTTGGAGAATATTCTCTTAATGGGTCAGGCTATGCTGGAAATTGGGAAGAAAAACAAAGATTAGTATTAAAAAGGGGGCTAAATAAATATGTATGATATAACAGCAAAGAAAATAATTATACCTGAAGGTACAAAACAAATAGACATTGAAGAATTTAAAAATTTTGAAAATGTTGAAGAAATTGTTTTACCAAATTCAATCGAAGTAATTAATATGTTTGCTTTTTCAGAATGTAAATCATTAAGAATAATTAATTTACCAAGCAATTTAAAATTATTAGAAGCATATGCTTTTGCAGGATGCGAATCATTAGAGGAAATTACTATCCCCTCTTCATTAAAATATTTATCTGCTGGTGTATTTAGAGATTGTAAAAAACTAAAAAGATTAAATATACACAATAATATAAATTATATTGATGAATATGCATTATATAACTGTGAATCTCTAGATAATTTTGATATTCCATCAAATGTAACATATCTTGGACAAATGGCACTAATGGGATGTAAAAAAATAAAAACAATACATATACCTGCTAAATTAGATACTATTGAAGTTGGTGCACTTGCACTTATGGACTCATTAGAATTAATAGCAGTAGATGAAAATAATGAAAAGTATTTTACGGATGATGATGAAACAGTTTTGATATCAAAAGATGGCATTATAATACAATATGCTATAAATTGTGATCGTCAAGAATTTTTATCAGGATACTACATTGAAAATTACGGTGAAGACGAAAATCATGATCCCATAGAAGGATATCAAATGATATATAATATTGCAGATTATGCTTTTGCTGGAGCTAAAAAATTGCAAAAAATACTATTACCATCTGAAACAGAAAGTATCGGGGCAAAAACTTTTGCTGATTGTGAAAACTTGAAAGAATTAGAAGTTTTCTTTACACCATTTGGAAAAACATTACTATTCACAATATTTGGAAATATTAGTGAAGAGGCAGACATACCTTTTGAAAAAATAATAATACCTGAAGGTGTTACAACTTTATGTGAAAATATATCTGATATATTTAAAAACGCCAAAGAAGTTGTATTGCCTAGTACACTTGAACATATTGGCAAAAACGTTTTTTCAAAATCAAAGTATTTAACTAAACTAGATATTCCAAAAGAAATAAAAACAATTAATCCTAACACATTTGAAAATAATATATTATTAAACTTCCCTGATTTAGGAATTGTTAGAGGTATTGATTTTAATATGCTTCAAACAAAAACAAGTAATTATTATTATATAGAAAAACATGATAAAGATAAAATAAAACTAGTCTCACTAAACGACGGGTCTTATTATATTAAAATTGGTGATTATGATATTATAAAAGTTAATAAAGATGAAATAATCAAAATGTATGATACTTCATTGGTTATGAAAAATAATCCAGATGAGTTTATTAGTCATTTATATGATTTATTACATATAAATGAAGAATCATCAAATATTACGCTAGAAATATGGACAGATAAAAATTTAGAAAAAACATTTAGTAAATTTGTAAATGATATGGATTATGTTAAAATAATTGCAGAACATAAAATATCAACTGCAATTAAAGAAATAATTAATAATTCAGGTATCTCTGATAAATTCTTATTTCCAGGAATAATGATGAGAAAAATGGGACAACAAGATGTAAAAAAAATATTAGAAAATTATAATAATTCAATAAGCAGATTTTTTAGATTCTGTAAAATAGATAAAAATCAGGATTATAACAATATAATCATAGATGTAGATAATCTAATTGAATATAGCAAATTATTAGAAAAATATAAAAAATATGATAAGTTTTTATATAATCCAATTTTTTTCCAAAAATTATCCCATAAAAATTTTGAATTACTAATAAAAAATTTTAATAAAAATATTAAACACATACTTCAAAATAGTGAAACATTAAGTGATCACTATGGAAATAATTTAAATGATTTTATAACATTTTGTAATGCTTTAGGTGTTTTTTCAAATGATACTGTTATCAGCCAAAAACTAAGTACTTATATTAATGAGAAAATTTTAAGTAAAAGCCTTCCAAATGGAAAAGAAAATGAACATAGAATTGTAGGAAATGATATTCATACAATGTTTGGAGAAATAAAACCTAGAGATGAAATTGATTATGAATTTATTGTATTATTTATTGAAAACTATGATCAATTAGTAGAATTAGAAAAGCAATCTTCTGGTATAATTGCACGAATATATAATGCATTTAGAGATATTTCAAAAACATCTACTTCTCATAGAGGCTCACAAAGACATCTAAAAGTTACACTTGATAAATGTCTAGATTATTTTTTAACCAAAAAATTTGAAGGTGTAACTGAAGAAAATAAAGATTTAGCAACAAAAATACAATCCTACTATACAGAATCCTATGCTTTAAGCATAGGTGAAATGATTGTGAAACAAAGTAAAAATGCCCCTAGAAATATATTTAGTAAAATTAATTACAATAAAGATGGGAATCCTATTTATTCTTATGATGAAAATGAAGATTTATATGAAAAAAATACATCTGGTTTTTCGTATCATTGGCTACCTAAACAAGATTATGATAATTTGATACTTGGTAAATATTGTAACTGTTGTGCTCATATTTTAGGTGCTGGTGCAGGAATAATGAGAGCTAGTATGATTTTAGATAACTGTCAAAATCTTGTAGTTAAAAATATTGAAAGAGAAATAATTGCAAAAATGACAATTTATGTTAATAGACAGCAAGGATATGCAGTATTTAATACCGCAGAAGTAAATTCTAAATATCATTCTGAAAGTGATTTAAACGAAATATATGAAGCATTTATGCGCGGTACTAACAGATTTGTAGATGAATATAATAAAAACAATATAATTCCAATATTCATAGTTACAATAGGAGAATATCGTAACGCAATTAAATACAATTTAGGTAATAAAGAAACAAGATTATTAGATACTCCTAACTACTCTACTTATGGATATTATGCTGATGGGCAAAGTGTAGGAACTTATAACGGAGATGCTAAAAACAAACAATTATTAGTACTAAAAAGGCAAAAAAATAATCCACTAGTAAACTAGTGGTTTTTCTCTGGTCGCCTCTAAAGGCTCTTGTTCTGGCTTCGCTTTAAAGCGCTATGACAATTTGCCGCTTGCCGACTCTATCGCTTTTTCCCCGTGA
>Ga0247611_10000426_pt1 | contig 85860 bp, 43 predicted proteins | sample 177DNAGHGhighgp2_FD_192422 | JGI IMG/M metagenome (GOLD analysis project Ga0247611, IMG submission 192422) | Sheep rumen microbial communities from Palmerston North, Manawatu-Wanganui, New Zealand - 1770 DNA GHGhigh gp2 | ecosystem: Host-associated > Mammals > Digestive system > Stomach > Rumen...
GCGTTTTTCTGCCTGGCGATGTCTGTGATGCTAATGTAATCTATACCATCTTTTGACATAGTCTTGATAGCTACATCTTTAACGATAATCTCATTCTTCTTTGCCATAGGATAGTCTCTAATATAAACTATATGTGCAAAGGTAGCATAAAATCATGAGACAAAAGAACAAAAGGCGAAAAAAACTCATCACACAGAAACCTGTATGCGTCATCTTGTGAAAGAATAGAAGTTGTCTTTCGGGAAACTTCTTTTTGAAATGTTTTCGATTTTGCTAAGTCAATGTGACAAAAGCGTTGGAATAATGCCACATTTTAATTTCTTTAACCTAAAAAGGATTGTACACAAACAAATAATTCATCATTGATAATTTATAACTCACAATTATTTACTACCTTTGCAGTCGATAAAAAAGACACTGTTGAAAATTAGTATTTTTAAAATATAAACATAAAAAACAATGGCAAAGTTAGATTTGACAAAGTATGGTATCACTGGTTCAACCGTGATTGCCCACAATCCGTCTTACGAGTTCCTCTTTGAGGAAGAAACCAAGGCTGGCCTGACCGGTTTCGACAAGGGCCAGAACACTGAACTTGACGCTGTCAACGTAATGACTGGTATCTATACCGGCCGCTCTCCTAAGGACAAGTACATTGTTGACGATGCTCAGAGCCACGACAAAGTGTGGTGGACCACTGAGGAATATAAGAATGACAACCACCCCATGAGCGAGGCTGTCTGGAAGCAGGTAAAGGAAATCGCCATCAAGGAGCTCTGCAACAAGGATTTGTATGTTGTTGACGCTTTCTGCGGTGCTAATGAGGCTACCCGTCTGGCTGTTCGCTTCATCGTAGAGGTTGCATGGCAGGCTCACTTCGTAAAGAACATGTTCATCCAGCCCACCGCTGAAGAGCTGGAGAAGTTCGAGCCGAACTTCGTTATCTATAACGCTTCCAAGGCTAAGGTTGAAAACTATAAGGAGCTGGGGCTGAACTCAGAGACTTGTGTTGCCTTCAACACCACCAGCCGCGAACAGTGCATCATCAACACCTGGTATGGTGGTGAGATGAAGAAGGGTATGTTCTCTATGCAGAACTATTACCTGCCTCTGCAGGGTATCGCCAGCATGCACTGCTCTGCCAACACCGATATGGAAGGTAAGAACACCGCTATTTTCTTCGGACTGTCTGGTACAGGTAAGACCACACTGTCAACCGACCCGAAACGTCTGCTCATCGGTGACGACGAGCACGGATGGGATGATGAAGGTGTGTTCAACCTCGAAGGTGGATGCTATGCCAAGGTTATCAACCTCGACAAGGAGTCTGAACCCGATATCTACAACGCTATCCGTCGCGACGCCCTGTTGGAGAACGTGACCGTTGATGCCAATGGTAAGATTGACTTCGCTGACAAGAGCGTAACCGAGAACACCCGCGTAAGCTATCCTATCAACCACATTGAGAAGATTGCCCAGAAGGTGAACGGCAAGAGCGCTGGTCCCGAGGCTAAGAACGTGATCTTCCTTTCTGCCGATGCCTTCGGTGTGCTGCCTCCCGTCAGCATCCTGACTCCCGAGCAGACCAAGTACTACTTCCTCTCTGGCTTCACCGCTAAGCTGGCTGGTACAGAGCGCGGCATCACTGAGCCCACTCCTACTTTCTCTGCATGCTTCGGCCAGGCTTTCCTCGAACTGCATCCTACCAAGTATGCTGAGGAGCTCGTGAAGAGAATGGAGAAGAGCGGTGCTAAGGCCTACCTCGTCAACACAGGTTGGAACGGAACCGGCAAGCGTATCTCTATCCGCGACACTCGCGGTATCATTGATGCCATCCTCGGTGGTGCCATCCTGAAGGCTCCCACCAAGAAGATTCCTTACTTCGACTTCGAGGTTCCCACAGAGCTCGAAGGTGTTGACACCAACATCCTCGACCCGCGCGACACCTATGCTGACGCTGCTGAGTGGAACAAGAAGGCTGAAGATCTGGCTGCCCGCTTCATCAAGAACTTCAAGAAGTATGAGGGCAACGAGGCCGGTAAGGCCCTGGTCGCTGCAGGTCCAAAACTTTAAAAAGGATTTGGACCGAAAGCAACGAGCTATTTTATGGTCGCTGCAGGTCCTAAACTTTAAAAAGATATATTATTCTATTCTATGATAAGAGAGGATGTGTTGGCACATCCTCTCTTTTTTGTAATACACTCGAGATACTAAACAAATCAATTTATTCAACTTTCGAAAGTTCTCTTCATGCTTCGCTATAAAAGCATCATTGCACATCGAGCGATAAGGTAGTCTCCTCGCGCGCGCGTGCGCGCACTCAGAAATTTTATTTTTCAGTTTTTTCCTCATTTCCTCATTTTGTGAGCTGAAAAGCCCATTAACACAGGCTTTGTGAGGTGTGAGGAAATTGTGAGGAAATGAGTTAATATTTCTTAAACAGAAGTTTTAGGATAAAAAAAAGGAAGATTTTAAGAGAAAATTGAAGAGGGATTCAACTCGCCTCGCTCGTAAAATTCTTTCTCCGCTTCGCTATGAGAGCGTCGCAGTACGCTGAGTGAAGTTGAGCGATTTATTTTGTTTTGCTCTCGACTTTCCGTAACATTGCGGATTAACCGCGAAATTCTTAGCCAAGCTAAGCGTCACAAGTGCCGGATCCTCTGGCTCGGCAAAAAAAATAAATGCGATTTATTTTGTTTTGCTCTCGACTTTCCGTAACTTTGCACTTTCAGCGCGAAGTTACTCCGTTTCGGAAGAAAAAACAAACGAGTTTGTTTTGTTCTTCTCTCAACTTTCCGTAACTTTGTAGCGGTATGGAGAAAAAGACTATTTTCTACACTGCAAAGGAAGAACTATGGAATGCCTGGTCGCACGCCGGAGGTATTATTCTTGGCGTGGTGGTGGGTTGTCTGTTTCTATGGTGGTGTTTGCAAGCAGAAGATGGCTGGAGTACTGCCGGAGTATCACTCTATCTCTTTGGCATGCTTATGAGCTATGTCGCCTCGACAGCCTATCACGCCATGTCCCCCACTTCCAAATGGAAAGGCAGACTACGCAAATGGGACCATGCAGCCATCTACTGGCATATAGCCGGATCCTATTCCCCCATCACCCTCATTGCCCTTCGTGAGCAAGGCTATTGGGGCTGGGCCATGTTCTGCTTCATTTGGGGAAGTGCTTTGGCGGGTACCATCATATCTTTTATCCGACTGAAAGACCATAGTCATTTGGAAACCATCTGTTTCTGTCTGATGGGACTGTCGGTATTGGTGGCTTTCAAGCCGCTCATCGACTGTGTTCCGGCACTGGCTATAGGATGGATTATCGCAGAGGGCGCGTGCTATCTTACCGGTGCCCTGTTCTATAGTCTGAACAAGAAACGATATATGCACACGGTTTTCCACTTCTTCGTCTTGGCAGGTAGCATCTGCCACATCGTAGCCGTGTGGGATATTCTTATCACTTTCCTCCATTGAGTCTATACATTATTATATATATACAGGAATCTTATGAAACGCAATCTGATGCTACTGTTGATGGCTCTGCTTCTCATGCCAGCCTCAGCACAACTTTCCAGAAAAGAAATCAAGGAAAACATTTTCCGATCCGGCAGCAACTATTATGCCTACCCGGGACCACAACAGGTGTCGTTAACTCCCGCTCCCAATGGCTATGAGCCTTTCTACATCTCACACTACGGTCGCCACGGCTCTCGCCACCTCATCTCAAACGGCGACTACGACCGGGCTTACCGCCCGCTTCTGAAGGCCGACTCACTGGGGCAACTCACACCGCTTGGCAAGGACGTGCTGAGGAGACTTACCATGATTCGCAATGAGGCACGCCACCGACATGGCGAACTGACGCTGCGTGGTGCGGAACAACATCGCGGCATCGCCCACCGCATGTATGAACGCTTCCCGGAGGTGTTCAAAGGTAAGACCAACATTGATGCCAAAAGTACAGTGGTCATCCGCTGCATACTCTCCATGGAGAATGCCCTACAAGAGTTGTCGTCCCTGAATCCGCAGCTGCAGATTCGACATGATGCTTCTGAACATGATATGTGGTACATGAACTTCGATGCAAAAGATATCAGCAAGAAACGGCGCAACGAACAAGTGAACAAGGCTTTGGAAGACTTCAAGAAACGCCACGGACACTACGACCGGCTGATGGACACCCTGTTTCTTGACATGAACTATGTGCGTGAGAATGTTGACGCCTCTTCACTGAACTACTATCTCTGGAAACAGGCTTCCAATATCCAGAGCACAGAACTGCGCCACACCCTGTCACTCTACGACATCTTCACTGAAGAAGAAATATACCAAAACTGGCTTATAGAAAATGCCAGCTGGTATGTAAGCTACGGTGCTTGTAAGCTGAACGGTACGGTGATGCCGTTTTCACAACGCAACCTGCTCCGCATGATGATCCAAGAAGCCGACAGCTGCCTGCGCTATGAGCACCCAGGTGCAACCCTGCGCTATGGCCACGAAGTGTGTGTCATGCCGTTGGCCTGTCTGCTGGAAATGGACAACTGCGGCCTGCAGACCGACAATCTCGAGGAACTGGAACAAAAAGAATGGTACAACTACCGTATCTTCCCCATGGCCTGCAACATACAACTGGTGTTCTACAAAAGAAAGGGTAGTCATGCTGAAGCCAACGACATCCTTGTCAAAGCCCTTCTCAATGAGAATGAAACTACGCTTCCCTTGCCAAAAGTCTCCGGTCCCTATTATCGCTGGACAGACTTCCGCGACTACTATCTCCAGAAGCTGAACAATTACAGGGAGTGAAGAGACGTCTCTTCACTCCCCTTTTTCTTTATCCAGTTGCGGTCAATGGCTTCCTCTATCAAACAGGCAAAAATATAAACATAGAACAAGGAGGCAACACGCTGGCTTGGGGTAAAATATGACTTTCTGTGTTTTTTTTCAGACGAGCTCAGTAGAGTTTCAAGGTTTCAACAATCTGTTGTGGAGTGATATTGTTCAGACAGCGGTAGTCGCCGTGTATGCACGGTCTGTTGCCATAGACAGAACAAGGCCGGCAAGGCTCATCCTGTTGGATGACATCCTCCTGCCGTTGCTGCCAGCCGAGGAAGCCAGCATACGGATGCGTCGCTCCCCACACGCTGACGACTCGTGTTCCGACCAATGATGCCAGATGCATGTTGGCGGAGTCCATGGAGACCATTACGTCCAGACGACTCATGAGTGAAAGTTCCTGTTGGAATCCTTTCAGATGGTCGGCAACGGTCACACACTGTCTATAACTCTGTGTCCACCTGCCGAATGTCTCCATCTCACTTTTGCCGCCACCGAAAAGGAACAACCGGCAATGCTCGTCTTGGCGGATGAGCAGTCGTATGACCTCCTCCATTTTCTCCAAGGGATAGATTTTTCCTATATGAGCGGCAAAGGGTGCAAGTCCAATCCACTTCTCCCCCTCCTTTTTCTCGCCGATGGTCTCTGGCATGTCTTCACATTTCATCCTGCCACTGGTGAACAGCGATTCAAAGGCCGGCTCATGGATATCGACCGGATAGCCCAGTCGGGCAAACACGTCAGCGTAGTTATCAAACGATGTCGGCATAGGGCTGATGGGTACCGGATGCTGAGGATTGGTCAGAGCCTTGCGCAGGCTGCGGTGCTTGTCCAGATGAGCCACCTTGTAGCGACCAAGGTTGAACCTTAGGCGCAAGTAGTTGGAGCGCAGGATATTGTGCAGGTCGGCAACAGCGGTAAACTGCTTGGCCACCAGTCGGCGGTATAACGCGTTCAGCCCTTTCACCCCATGGTATTCATTCTTCAGATCTGCTTCCATGAAGCTGACATTCGGAGCAAGTTGGTCAAAGAACATGCGTGCGAAAGGTCGGCTCAACACCGTGATTCTCACCTGCGGATACTTTGTAGCCAAAGCCCATACCACAGGTACGGTCATCGCCACATCGCCGAGTGCCGAGAACCTGATGACGAGGATATGCTCCGTCTTCACTTCTTGTAGAGTACAGGGTTGGTAGATGGGTCGTTGTACATCTTCATCTGCATATAGACCTTCATATATTTCCTTCCCGCCTCAATATCTTCAAGCAGTTGGTTGATGGCCGTACCGAGATCCACTTGCTGCTCCAGCAGGATATCCAGTTTCTGCTGACACTTCTGCCGGTGTTCGGGTGTAGCTTCAGGGCGCTCCACCTGTTCGCGCATGTGATAGATTTTCAGGGCAAGGATAGACAGGCGGTCAACAGCCCATGCCGGACTCTCCGTGTTGATACGTGCGTCGGGCAGCACCTTCACGTCAGCATACTTCTGCCGGAAATAAGCATCAATCTGCTCCACCAGGTCTGTGCGGTCCTGGTTAGACTTGTCGATGCGGCGCTTCAGCACCAAAGCCTCAGCGGGGTCTATCTGCGGGTCGCGGATGATGTCCTCGAAATGCCACTGCACGGTGTCAATCCAGTTTTTCAGGTAGAGACGGTTTTCGATGGTTCCTTCCTCAAAGGGATTATTGATGGGCTGGTCAATGTTGTCATACACATGGTAGTCATTGATAGCCTTGTTGAAAATCTCATTGCAATGTTCGGTAAATGTCATAATGATATTAGTTTTGATTCATGGGCAAATTTAAAGATTTATTTTTGAAGAGGCAAATAAAACCATGGAAATTCTTTGTTTACTTCATTATTTGTGCACAATCACCTACCCTTTGTGCAAACAAGAGTTCTTTTTTAACTAAAATATTTGCGCATTTCAATTAAAATTTGTTCCTTTGCACCCGATTTTTGAGACAGAAATTATTTATAACCCATTTTAAAAAGAAAAGATTATGTCAGAAATTGAAAGCAAAGTAAAGGCTATTATCGTAGAAAAGCTCGGTGTTGACGAAGCTGAAGTGAAGGCTGAAGCAAGTTTCACAAACGATCTGGGTGCCGACTCTCTGGACACTGTAGAGCTCATCATGGAGTTTGAGAAGGAGTTCGGAATTTCTATCCCTGACGATAAGGCAGAGAAGATCAGCACCGTTGGTGATGCCATTGCTTACATTGAGGAGAATCAGAAATAATTATTCAATTGATAGTTGACAATTGACAATTGAACATTGAGAATTATGATTGATTTCGACTCACCAGTGGTGTCGGGTTAATCATAATTCTCAACTTTTGTTATAATGATTCAACTTTCAATTTTTAATCATTCAATATGGAGTTAAAGAGAGTAGTAGTAACAGGAATTGGTGCTGTCACCCCCTTAGGAAACACTGCCGAGGAGACTTGGGAGAACCTGCTGAAGGGTAAGAGCGGAGCCGCTCCTATTACACAATTCGACAGTTCGCTCTGCAAGACCCACTTCGCCTGTGAAATCAAGGGACTCGACATCAACGAGTACCTCGACCGCAAGGAGTCGCGCAAGATTGACCGCTACACCCAGCTGGCCATGATTGCTGCTATTCAGGCAGTGAACGACAGTGGTATGAACTTGGAGACAGAAGACAAGAACCGCATCGGTGTCATCTATGGTGTTGGCATTGGTGGTATCCGCACGTTTGAGGACGAGGTGGTATATTACGGCCAGCACATTGAAGACGGTCCGAAGTTCAGTCCCTTCTTCATCCCCAAGATGATTGCCGACATCGCTTCCGGACACATCTCCATCCACTACGGCTTCCACGGCCCCAACTATACCACCACCAGTGCCTGCGCCTCTTCGTGCAACGCCTTGGCCGATGCCTTCAACCTTGTTCGTCTGGGCAAGGCCAACGCCATCTTGGCCGGCGGCTCAGAGAGTGCCATCTGCATGTGCGGTGTAGGAGGTTTCAATGCCATGAAGGCCCTGTCCACCCGCAATGATGAGCCCGAGAAGGCCAGCCGCCCCTTCAGCGGTTCCCGCGACGGCTTCGTCATGGCAGAGGGTGCCGGTTGCCTCATCTTGGAAGAACTGGAGCATGCCAAAGCCCGTGGTGCAAAGATATATGCCGAGATGGTTGGTGAGGGCGAGAGTGCCGATGCCTATCACATCACCGCTTCCCACCCCGAAGGCCTGGGTGCCAAGTTGGTTATGCAGAACGCACTTGACGATGCAGGCCTGAAGCCTGAGGATATTGACTACATCAATGTTCACGGCACGAGCACCCATGTGGGTGACATCTCAGAGGCCAAGGCCATCAAGGAAGTTTTTGGTGATGCTGCATACAAGCTGAACATTTCCAGCACCAAGTCGATGACCGGACACCTGCTGGGTGCCGCCGGTGCCATCGAGGGCATGATTGCCATGCTGGCAGTGAAGAACGATATCGTTCCTCCCACCATCAACCATGAGGAGGACGACAAGGATCCCGAAATCGACTACAACCTCAACTTCACCTTCAACAAGGCTCAGAAGCGCGAGGTGCGTGCTGCCATTAGCAACACGTTCGGATTCGGTGGTCATAACGCATGCGTAGTATTCAAAAAATATGTTGAATAATATCATTGACAGAATAAAGCTCCCCTTCCGGAAGGACCGGGAGCTTTATTTTTCTTTATACCAGATTTTTGGTTTCTATCCCCGACACATTGAGCACTACAAGACTGCTCTTCTTCACAAAAGCTTAGACCGTCGCAACGCCAAAGGAAAACCCATCAACAACGAGCGACTGGAGTTTCTGGGCGACGCCATTCTCGATGCTGTTGTCGGCGACATCGTGTATCGCCATTTTCCCGGCAAGCGTGAGGGATTTCTCACCAACACCCGTTCGAAACTTGTTCAGCGCGACACACTGAACAAGCTGGCTCAAGAGATGGGCATCGACCAACTCATCCAGAACAACAACCACACCTCCTCGCACAACAGCTACATGAACGGCAATGCCTTTGAGGCCCTTGTCGGAGCCATCTATCTCGATCGAGGCTATGCCGCCTGCATGCAGTTCATGCAACAACGCATCCTGTCACGTATCATCAACATCGACAAGGTTGCCTACAAGGAAGTAAACTTCAAGTCGCGCCTCATCGAGTGGTCACAGAAGAACCGCGTCAAACTGGAGTTCAAGCTGCTCAACGAGCACAAAGACAAAAACTCCAGTCCCATGTTCTGTTACCAAGTCATGCTGGAAGGTGTGGAAGGATGCTTTGCCGACGGCTACAGCAAGAAGGAGAGTCAGCAGCTGGCCTCCAAGCAGACGCTGGAACGCCTTCGCAAGGAACCACAGTTCATCGACGAAGTCTTCCATGCCAAGAGCAACCGCACGAAGATGGAGGAAGAACCTGTTGTCAATGTTCCACGGACAGAGATGACTCCCGCCGACTTCATGGTTGTTGACAACAAGACAGAGGCCTCTCAACCGGCAGACTCCCCCAAAGCCGTCAAGAAAACCCCGTCTGAGAGAATGTCAAGGACGGTCAAGAAATCCAAAGGCGGCAATACTACTTCGTCCAGCGACAAGGCAGGCGCAGAAGCCACCGATGAGTTCGACCTGAGCGACATCTCCACCCGTCGGCTTTCGCGCGAAGACATCATAGCTGCTGCCGAAGAGGCTGCCTTTGAATAATCAGCATTTTCCACACATCATTTTATTGAGCGGTCATCGCGCGCATCCATAGAAGTCTGGAACGTCAACGGGCATTGACCCGTTCTCTATGGAGCGACGGGAGAGTTCGCTGACACAGCACCACTCTGCCAGGTCATAGACATCCATGTCGAGAGGCAGCCCGTTGCGCAGACAGTCGATGAGTCGCCAGTCCATGAGATAAGACAGGCCGCCGCGCGGATCCAGCCGGCGGGCCAGCGGCAGGAGCGGTTCGACATAGTCGGGCATGAACTGTCTGAGCAACTGGTCGCGCTGCTGCGGAGGCAGGGGCTCTCCATCGGGCAGGTCGAAGCCCAGCTCGTGCCGTTTCTCTGCCGAGAAGTAGAGCAGCGGCTCCGGGTATTTCTGTGCGTAGCCCTCGGTACCCACTATCTGGTAGAGCCGACTGTAGGGGCGCGGCGTCATCACGTTGTGTTCCAAGAGCAGCGTTCGTCCTCGCTCAGTGCGTATGAGCGTAGTGGTCTGGTCACCGTTCTGGAAGTCGGGAGCAGCCTGCCCCATAAACTTCTCATAGACGGCCGGACCCGTGAAGGCTGCCGTGTCCATGGCCACAAGGGTTTTCATGCGGTCGCTGTGGTGCAGGTCGAGCAGCTGACAGAGCGGTCCGATGCCATGAGTGGGATAGACATCGCCCCGCTGACGGCGGTTGATATCCAGTCGCCACGGTGTCCACTTCTCTCCAATGGGGTGAGCATAGCCGCCTTCCACATGCACCAGCTCACCAAAGAGTCCGGCACGCGACATGGCAAGGGTGGCCATCTCGAAGAAGTCGTAGCAGCAGTTCTCCAGCATCATGCAGTGGCGTTGCGTGCGCTCGGAGGTGGTCACCAACTGGTGAATCTCACTGAGCGTCGTGGCAGCCGGCACCTCGATGGCGACATGGCGGCCGGCATTCATCGCTGCCAGGGCGATGGGCACATGACTCTGCCAGTCTGTACAGATATAGACCATATCTACCTGCGGGTCTTGACACAACCTTTGGTAGCCGTCGTCGCCACTGTAGCATACAGGTTTTCCGCGACCTCCAGCCAGTCGCATGCCCTCTTCCAAGTGTTCAGCATCGTTGTCGCAGAGAGCCACCACACGGGCTCCCTCCATCTGGGCAAACCGCTCCACAGCAGCCTGTCCGCGCCGGCCCAGTCCTACAATGCCGATGCTCACCTCGTCCATATATATCTTGTGGGTATTCATAGAAGTTCTGTTAGCAAAACATTGCTGGCAAAGATAAGTATTATTCCACAAACAAACAAGAAAAACCAGAACGATTTTTCCCTCTTTCCACACATCTTCTCTTACCACCTTGCATGTCTCTTAGACTGAAACACGCACCTGTCCAACACCTAAAAGCACAGCCTTCATATCGTTAAGTCAATCCGTTCATCTGGTAAAATAAATTATATTACGAAGTAAAATAAATTATATTGCAAAGTAAAATAAATTATATTACGAAGTAAAATAAATTATATTGCAAAGTAAAATAAATTATATTGCAAAGTAAAATAAATTATATTGGAAAGTAAAATAAATTATATTACAAAGTAAAATAAATTATATTACAAGACAAAAGGGCAGAGTTGACAGTATCAAACAATAGAGTTGACAATACAATAGACATTCTTTTCCCGCCCGTTTACTTCATCAGCTGATGGCCGCAGTATGGAGTAAACGGGCGGATTTGTTTGACAGACTTTTCTGCCACACATCTTTTTTCTGAGAAATCACGGGGTTTCTCTTTGCTCTTCAACCTACTTTTCGTATTTTTGCACAATCAATAAAGAATGCGCATCATGAAGAGAATCAAGATGATAGTGTGCCTCTGGCTGTGGGCCTTGGGCATGGTGAATGCACAGTTGATAGATCCGGTGAAATTTAAGTCAGCCCTGACCACCGACGACAAGGGTGGTGGAGAAATCGTCTTCAGCGGCACCATCCAGTCCGGCTGGCATGTCTATTCCGTGAACCTTGGCTCCGGTGGTCCTATAGAAGCCTCTTTTCATGCCGAGAAGTTGCAAGGTGTGGAACTCGTGGGCAAGCTGAGGGCCGAAGGAAAAGAGATCTCTCAGTTTGACCCGATGTTCAATGCCACACTGCGGTATTTTGAGAACAGTGTTCGCTTTGTGCAGAAGGTTCGCTTCACGGCCAAACACTATGACATAGACTGCTATCTGGAATATGGTGCCTGCAGCGACAAGGTGTGCATGCCACCCGAGGAAGTGCCTTTCAGGCAGCGGGGTGAAAACATGAAGACTACTCCACAGAAGGAAGCACAAGCTCCTGGAGCCTCAACCTCTCTTGAGGAGGACGCACAACTTTCAAACGAACCCGTTGCCAAGGAGCAGGAGACAGGTTACGACGCGATGTCGCTCTCTGGCGACACTGCTCTGCAGGCGGCCGACCACTCCATGCTCTACATTCTGCTGGCTGGTTTCCTGGGCGGTCTGCTGGCATTGTTCACCCCTTGCGTGTGGCCCATCATCCCGATGACGGTCAGCTTCTTCCTGAAGCGGGCAGACAACCGGCGGCGCGCCATACGCGACGCCATGGCCTACGGACTGTCCATCATCGTCATCTACCTGACACTCGGCCTGCTGGTCACCGCCCTCTTCGGGCCCAGCTATCTGAATGCCCTCTCCACCAATGCCGTGTTCAACATCTTCCTGTTCTTGCTGCTGGTGGTCTTCGCCCTGTCGTTCTTCGGCTGGTTTGAATTGCGCCTGCCCGCCTCGTGGGGCAACAAGATTGACTCAAAGGCATCGGAAACCAGCGGCCTGCTGTCTATCTTCCTCATGGCCTTCACGCTGGCACTGGTCTCCTTCTCCTGCACAGCGCCCATCGTGGGGTTTCTGTTGGTGGAGAGCGTCACCACTGGCGACATCACCGGTCCTGCCATCGGCATGCTGGGCTTCGCCCTGGCCCTGGCCCTACCCTTCACCCTCTTTGCCCTCTTCCCCACCTGGCTGAAGCAAGCACCGAAGTCGGGTGCCTGGATGAATATCATCAAGGTGACATTGGGCTTCATCGAACTGGCTTTCTCCCTGAAGTTCTTCTCTGTGGCCGATCTGGCCCACGGTTGGCATCTGCTCGACCGCGAAGTGTTCCTCTCACTGTGGATAGCCATCTTCTTCCTCCTGGGACTCTACCTCGTCGGCCTGCTGAAGTTTCCCGGCGACATGGAGCCAGACGGCATGCCGGCAAAGAAAAAAGCCATGCCCGTGCCCTGCATGATGCTGGGCCTGCTCTCACTGGCCTTCACCGTCTATATGGTTCCCGGCCTGTGGGGAGCTCCCTGTAAGGCCATCAGTGCCTTCACGCCTCCCATCAGTACCCAAGACTTCAACCTCAACACTCAGACGGTGGAAGCCCGATATACCGACTTCGACGAAGCCCTGGCAGCAGCTCGACGTGAAGGAAAACCCGTGCTGATAGACTTCACCGGCTATGGCTGTGTGAACTGCCGGAAGATGGAGGCTGCCGTATGGACCGACCCCGCTGTAGCCCGTCTGCTTACTGAAGACTATGTGCTGGTGTCGCTCTATGTCGATGATAAAAAACCGCTGCCCGAGCCCATCAAGGTTGTGGAGAACGGCGTTGAGCGCACCCTGCGCACCGTGGGCGACCGCTGGAGCTATCTGCAACGCACACGTTTCAAGGCCAACACACAGCCGTTCTACATCGCCGTTGACGCCAACGGACAACCGCTATCAGGCTCCTACAGCTACAACGAAGATGTCGCTGCATACGTCCGTTTCCTGCAACAGCCACTGAAGAAAAAATGAATTTAATCTTGCAATTTCTTGCATGTTCGTTGACTTCTTGGTAATTTTGTACCAAAATTAAATACACAATATATGGAATACAATTTCAGAGAGATTGAAAAGAAATGGCAACAACAGTGGGTGGAACAAAAGACCTACAAGGTGACCGAAGACAAAGAAAAACCGAAATTCTATGTACTCAACATGTTTCCCTACCCCAGCGGGGCAGGTCTGCATGTGGGTCATCCGCTGGGCTATATAGCCAGTGATATCTATGCACGCTTCAAGCGTCAGCAGGGCTTCAACGTACTGAACCCCATGGGCTACGATGCCTACGGACTGCCTGCCGAGCAGTATGCCATACAGACAGGGCAGCACCCGGCCGTCACCACCGAGCAGAACATCAAGCGCTACCGCGAACAGCTGGACAAAATAGGGTTCTGCTTCGACTGGGACCGAGAGGTGCGCACCTGCGAACCCGGCTACTACCACTGGACACAATGGGCCTTCCAGAAGATGTTCAACTCCTTCTATTGCAACCGTTGTCAGAGTGCACAGCCTATCGAGAAACTGGTGGAGCGCTTCAACGAGAAAGGCACCGAGGGCCTCGATGTGGCTCAGTCGGAAGAACTCTCCTTCACGGCCGACGAGTGGAAGGCATTCGATGATATCAAGAAGCAGCAGGTGCTCATGAACTATCGCATTGCCTACCTGGGCGAAACGATGGTAAACTGGTGTGCCGAGCTGGGCACGGTGCTGGCCAACGACGAAGTGGTCGATGGCGTGAGCGTGCGCGGCGGCTTCCCCGTGGTGCAGAAGAAAATGCAACAGTGGTGTCTGCGCGTGTCGGCCTACGCCCAGCGTCTGCTCGACGGCCTTGACAACATAGACTGGACCGACTCACTGAAAGAGACTCAGCGCAACTGGATAGGTCGCTCCGAAGGAACAGAGATGGAGTTTAAGATTGCCAACCAGGAAGGCTCCTTCACCATCTTCACCACTCGTGCCGACACCATCTTCGGTGTCACCTTCATGGTGCTGGCGCCGGAAAGTGAACTCGTTCAGCAACTCACCACAGCAGAACAACAGGCTGCCGTCAACGACTATCTGGCCTATGTGAAGAAGCGCACCGAGCGCGACCGCATCTCCGACCGCAAGGTCACGGGTGTCTTCTCTGGCTCCTATGCCGTCAACCCCCTCACGGGCAAGGAGATTCCCATCTGGATCAGCGAATATGTGCTGGCAGGCTACGGCACCGGTGCCATCATGGCTGTGCCGGCTCACGACTCGCGCGACTATGCCTTTGCCAAACATTTCAACCTCCCCATCATACCCCTCATCGAGGGTGCCGACGTCTCAGAAGAGAGCTTCGACGCCAAAGAGGGCATCGTGATGAACTCCTCTAACGGCCACTTCTCTCTGAACGGACTCACCGTGAAGGAGGCCATCGCCGCCACCAAGAAATATGTCACCGAACAGAAGTTGGGGCGCGTGAAAGTGAACTTCCGCCTGCGCGATGCCATCTTCTCGCGCCAACGCTACTGGGGTGAGCCGTTCCCCGTATATTACAAGGACGGCATGCCGCAGATGATTCCTGAGGAGTGTCTGCCGCTGGAGCTGCCCGAGATTGATAAGTATGAACCCACCGAGACCGGTGAGCCGCCACTGGGACGTGCCAAGAAGTGGGCCTGGGACACCCAGAGCAACACCATTGCCGACTGCGCTGCCATCGACAACAAGACAGTCTTCCCCCTGGAACTGAACACCATGCCCGGCTTTGCAGGCTCCAGTGCCTACTACCTGCGCTACATGGATCCTCACAACGACAAGGCCCTGCTCTCCAAGGAGGCCGATGACTACTGGCAGAACGTCGATCTCTACGTCGGTGGAACTGAGCATGCCACAGGTCACCTCATCTACTCACGCTTCTGGAACAAGTTCCTCTTCGACCTCGGCGTGAGCTGCAAGGAAGAACCTTTCCAGAAACTGGTCAACCAAGGCATGATTCAGGGACGCTCCAACTTCGTCTATCGCGTGAACGACCATCAGGAGTTACAGGGTATAAAGGAGTTGCAGGGAGTGAAAGATGACACACCCGTCTTTGTCTCCTTCAACCTGCGCAAGCAGTTCAACGACGTCACCCCGATACATGTTGACGTCAACATTGTCTCCAACGATGTGCTCGACGTGGAAGCATTCAAGGCCTGGCGTCCTGAATACCATCAGGCAGCCTTTATCCTGGAAGACGGCAAATATGTCTGCGGCTGGGCCATCGAGAAGATGTCCAAGTCGATGTTCAACGTAGTAAACCCCGACATGATTGTAGAACGCTATGGTGCCGACACCCTGCGCCTGTACGAGATGTTCCTTGGTCCTGTGGAACAGTCGAAGCCGTGGGATACCAATGGCATCGACGGCTGCCACCGCTTCCTGAAGAAGTTCTGGACCCTGGTCACTCAAGGTGTGGAGAACCCACAAGCCACTCCAGCCACACCTGAAGAACTGAAGAGTGTACACAAACTCATCAAGAAGGTGACAGGCGACATTCAGCAGTTCTCTTACAACACTGCCATCTCGGCCTTCATGATCTGTGTGAACGAACTCTCACAACTCAAGTGTCGAAATACCGACCTGCTGAAAAACCTGGTGGTTGTCATTGCTCCCTTCGCTCCCCACATTGCGGAAGAACTCTGGCAGCAGCTGGGTGGAACAGGCAGCGTCTGCGATGCCCCATGGCCTGCATGGAACGAGGCCTACCTCGTGGAGAGTAAGATGAAGCTCGGCGTTGCCTTCAACGGAAAGACACGCTTCGAGATGGAGTTTGATGCCGATGCCGACAATGCTGCCATCGAGCAAGCCGTGCGCGCCGATGAACGTACAGCCAAATACACCGATGGCAAGCAAATATTCAAAGTCATCATTGTGCCCAAGCGCATGATCAACCTTGTTTGCAAATAATCATGATGACAATAGACCATCGTATTCTTTGGAACGAGTTCAAGGATTATCTTTTCATAACCCTTGGACTCGCCCTCTATACCATTGGCTTCACCGTCTTCCTGCTGCCCTACAAGATTGTAACCGGTGGAGTGACAGGTGTGTCGGCCATCATCTACTATGCTACGGGCTTCCCGTTGGAGAACAGCTACCTGTTCATCAACATCGCCCTGCTCATAGTGGCCCTGAAAATATTGGGCTTCAAGTTTATGATGAAGACCATCTATGCCATCTTTATGCTCTACTTCATGCTGATGTTGGGACAATGGCTGATGCCCAGCACCCCCGAGGGACTTCCAGTGAAGATTCTCGGTGAGGGTCAGGCCTTCATGTCGCTCATCATCGGTTGCGGATTCACAGGAACCTCACTGGCGGTGGTATTCTCCAACAACGGCTCCACAGGCGGCACCGACATCATTGCTGCCTGCGTGAACAAATATTACAACTTCTCCCTGGGACAGGTACTCATCCTTGTCGATTTGATTATCATCGGAAGCTGTATGTTCATACCTGAGTTTGGCAGCGGACTGGAACGGGCACACAAAGTGGTATTCGGTCTGTGCACCATGGCCATCGAAAACTTCATGCTCGACTACATCATGAACGCACGCCGCGAGTCGGTGCAGTTTATGATTTTCTCCAACAAGTGGCAGGAGATTGCCAATGCCATCGGCACACAGATGGACCACGGCGTGACCATCCTCGATGGTCATGGCTGGTACACGGGCGAACGCCGCAAGGTGCTCTGTATCCTGGCCAAGAAGCGAGAGAGTGTGGCCATGTTCCGACTCATCAAGATGATTGACCCCAATGCCTTTGTCAGCCAGAGCTCTGTCATTGGTGTCTATGGAGAAGGTTTTGAAGAAATAAAAGTAAAGAAAGGCTAAGAGATGAAGACCATTGTTTTTGCCACCAACAATGCCCACAAGCTGGAAGAAATCAGACAAATTCTCGGCGACCGCTACGACGTGCGCTCCCTCAATGATATAGGCTGTCACGAAGATATACCGGAAGACTTCGATACCCTGGAGGAGAACTCCCGACAGAAGGCTGAATACATCTTCCGAAAATATGGACTTACCTGTTTTGCCGATGACACCGGACTGGAGGTCGATGCCCTGGGTGGCGCACCAGGTGTTCACAGTGCCCGTTATGCTGAAGGTACCGATCACGACTCCGAAGCCAACATGCGCAAGCTGCTTCGTGAACTGGGCGACAACCCCAACCGAACTGCCCGCTTTCGCACCGTCATCACCTTGATTGAAAACGACAAGACATCTCTCTTCGTCGGTGTTGTAGAAGGTCGCATAGCCTACGAGAAGAGTGGAACAGGTGGCTTTGGTTATGACCCCATCTTCATACCCGAAGGCTACGACCAGTCGTTTGCCTGTCTCGGTGCCGACATCAAAAACACCATATCCCATCGTGCCCGTGCCGTTCAGCAACTTTCAGACTACCTGAAATAGCTATTTCTACCAAGCGTCTTTGAAGCATAATGAGGTCGGTGAAAGAACTATCATTTAACACAAAGGAATGATGAGAAAAATATTGATATTACTGTTGACCGTCATGATGCAGAGCATGACAGGTTCTCATGTCGTAGGAGCCACTGTCGGGACGTGGAAGTCGTATATGGCCTACCACGACGTGCAGGATATTCAAAAGGCAGGGCATGTATTGTTTGTGCTGGCATCCAACAGTCTCTATTCCTATAATACCAACGACCAGAGTGTGCAGACCTACGACAAGGCCACACAGCTGAGCGACTGCGGTGTAAGCATCATTGCCTGGTGTCAGTCGGCCAAACGACTGGTAACGGTCTATAACAATGGTAACATAGACTTGGTAGAACTTAATGACAATGTCATCAATGTGCCCGACTACTATTACAAGTCGATGGTTGGCGACAAGACCATCAACGACATCTATGTCTATGGTCGCTATGCCTATCTTGCCACAGGCATGGGTATCATAAAGCTGAATGTCCATGATGCAGAAATCAGCGACTTCTACAATTTGGGATATAACGTGCAGTACTGCTATATAGAGAACAATCGTCTCTATGCCGCCTCACCTTCCAAAGGACTCTACAGCGCACCCCTCAACAGCAACTTGCTGGACAGCAGCAATTGGAATTATACGGGCTCATATACCACAAAAAACAAAACTGTCGATCCCGACCTGCTGGAGATTATCAAGACCGTCAATCCGGGTGGCCCGAAATACAACAACTTCGGTTTCCTGCGCTATACTAACAACCACCTCTATACTTGTGGTGGCGGCTTTGGCGGTGTTTCCGACAGAGGCCTTCCCGGAACAGTGCAGGTGTTGCAGGGAGACAGCTGGGACATCTATCAAGACCAGTTGGACACCATCACCGGTTCACACTTTGTTGATAACAGCTGCGTGGAGGTAGATCCACTGAACACACGCCATGTCGTGGTGTCAGGTAAGAGCGGCATCTACGAGTTTGTTGACGGAAAGTTCACCAAACGTCATACCGACCAAAACTCACCGCTCATAGACCTCTTTCCTCCGTCACGAAACTATATTGTCATGCAGACAGTGAAGTTTGATAGCGAGGGTAACCTTTGGACCACAGAGAGTTTCTTTCAAAACCTTTTCTGTCTGACCAAGGAGGGAGTATGGGAAAAGAAAGAATTACCATTGCCCGGTCACAACAACCTGAAGCACATGATGTTCGATAGCCAGGGACTGCTCTGGTTCATCAACGACCACTGGGACACACCGGCCGTCTATTGTTACCAGACCTCCACCGGAGTTCTCAAGACTTTCACCAACTTCGTAAACCAAGACGGCACCATCGTCAACACCAATGCCATCCAGTATGTCACCGAAGATAAAGAAGGTACGATATGGGTAGCAACGACTTTGGGCCCGCTACTGCTGGAACGTGACCAGCTGAACGAAGAAAACTATCACTTCACCCAAGTGAAGGTGCCTCGCAACGATGGCACCAACTATGCTGACTATCTCATGAGCGGCATCGATGTTACAGGCATTGCCATCGACGGCGGAAACCGCAAGTGGTTTTCCACACGCGGCAACGGTGTCTATCTGATCAGTGCCGACAACATGACAGAGGTTCACCACTTCACAGCAGAAAACAGTTCTCTGCTCTCCAACAATGTGGAGGCAGTGGCGGTGAACGATGCCACGGGAGAGGTGTATTTTGGTACCGACAAGGGACTTTGCTCCTATATGAGTGATGCCACAGCCACAAGTGCCAGCATGTCGAAAGACAATGTCTATGCCTATCCGAATCCCGTAGAACCGGGTTACACCGGTCTCATCACCGTGGTGGGACTGACCATGGATGCCGACGTGAAGATTACAACCACCAACGGAGTGCTTGTGGCACAAGGTCGCAGCAACGGTGGCAGCTTCACCTGGGATGGCAACGACCTGCACGGCAAACGTGTTGCGAGCGGTATCTACATGGTACAGACGGCAACCTCAACCGGTGGCAAGGGGACAGTCTGTAAGATTGCCATTGTGAATTGATGGTGATCAGCTCTGAAAGTTCTTTTTCATTCATTCCATTTTAATTTTTTATTTTCTTATTTTGCTTAGAAAGAAATGGGTTGATTTATTGAGAGGTCTTTGTATGATAGCTATCATTGTTGATCATACAAAGATATACTATGCCGAGGCAAATGCCACCGACTACTATCTCTATGTCTATAATGCCCTCACCATATTCTTCTTTCTCTCCGGATATCTGTTTTTTAATGAAGGCAGTGATTTTTCCCCTTATCACAAACTTAAATCCATTTGTCGGCGACTGGTTATACCTTATTTCTTATTCACACCTATACTTTCCTTATCAAAAGTGATAGCCGGTCAGCAACAGTTGTCAAGCCAACTGTTCATATCCATACTCTCAGGAGAGCCATCGTGGTTTGTTTCCACCTTAGTTACAGCCTCCCTACTTTTCTGTCTGCTTCTTGTGATAACGTGTCGGCATATCGTTTTCATGGCACCATTGGTGGCAGGCTTCTACCTTTTATATTTTATTTTACCCGACACTCAACCCGACTTTTGGCACTATCATCATGCCACCCGTTTTCTGCTCTATCTTTTCTTAGGCTACAGTTATCATCTGGTGGAACATAAAATTCCTAATAGTCCATATTTAACCCTTCTGCTTTTTTTAGGAGTTTTTGTCAGCAAGTACTTATATATAAAAGAATATATTGTCAGCACTTGGGCTATGGAAGTCTATCTCTTGGCCGATACAATGCTATGCATCATGCTTGCCGTAAACATTGCACAGACCATTAAAGGCCAGTCCTTCATAGAGTGGATAGGAAGAAAATCAATATACTTCTATTTCCTTTGTGGCGGTGTTCCATTTGTGGTGTCACGACTGATGAATCAAATAGGACTTCCCTACAACAACCAACTCTCTCATCTGCTTCTTTGTATAGCCGTTACACTCTCCACCATCTCCTTTGTCATCTGGCTTTTAAACTATTTTCTAAAACACAAAACAGCTCACTGACTGCATAGCTCACTTGCAGTCATTTCATTTCAGTTGATGACGGAACCCTGACACAAGGATTTACTTCCTATGCCGAATGAAAGAATCAGGAAAGGTAAAGCCTGATTGAAGTAGCTGATGTCATACACCGGCTCAAATAAAGCTGTCCAATTGTCCCACAGCCACATGTTATGCATAAAAGTAACAACCACCAACAGCAACAATGTGTAGGCCGCATGTTTCAGAAAGAAATCATAGTTTCTCCATGTGGAAGCCAGAACAACAGTGGCAGGAATAAACAATAAAAAGTCTGAGAGATGTCCTTGTCGAGACTGCAACACGAAGGGACTGTATTGAAAGAAAAGCAACATCTCACCATTCCATAATAAAAATGGCAGAAAAGTTAAAGTAAAAATCACTAAGCTCATGAGAGGTATGCTCACCTGTCGTTGCCAACCTGCCTTCATATAAGCCTGCCAGAAGTAGATGATGAGCGGGATGACGGCACTCAGTCTGCTACTCATCGTCAAGCCTCCAATGATAGCTACAAGCCATGGGTTTCGTTCCATCATCTTCGTGGCGCCACCTTTTATCTCTATTAGATTGATGATTGTCAACACCAGCAGAAAATTAGTCATCAAGTCACTTCTCACCATGACCTCATATCCATAAGCAGGCGACAGCAGTAGCAGTAAAACAGTATTTAAAAATATCTTACTACCCAAGAGTCTATACACCGTCCAGAAGAAAAAAATGGATACAGCTAAAAAAGAAAGTCCAACATTTCCGAACAGATAAAAAGGAATATGAAACACCTGCCATACTGGGAAAGGCGACCCGTATCCACCCAGATGAGTCATGGCAGCATAAGGATATTCTCCTGCTAAAAGATTAGCTATGAAGTTATGGATGGCAGACCATCTATCTACCTGCAGCGTATAGGGGTCAATCATACACTGGCCCAGCGTGAGAAGTGTCAGCATGATGCCAGTCCCGACAACAGTCCATCGTAGTTTAATCTGAGGAAGACGGGGCAGGCAGTAGAGTAGTAATCCAGCAAAAATCATATAGCAGCCACAAGCCACTGAGGCTGCTACATAACCCAACCGCAAGCTATACTTTAGAACAAACAGTAAGTTGATGACTATATATATTACCTTGGCTGTCATGATGGTATAGCTTTTCTCAACTGATGATTATCTGCTTTTTACTTTTTTTCTCCTTAAATATAAAACTTCTATGATAGTTCCAGCATGCGGTTGATGCTCTTCACAGCCTCACGAGCAACTGTTTCGTCAACCGTCACAGAGGGTGTTTCATTCTTCAGACAATCATAAATCTTCTGCAAAGTGTTCATCTTCATATACTCACACTCATTGCAATGACACCCTACTCCACCTTCACTCACGGCAGGCGGCACGGGATAGAAGCGGGTATTGGGACAGGTACGCTCCATTTCGTGCAGTATGCCAGCCTCTGTTGCCACAATATATTCCTGCTGTTCAGTATGTTTCTGAGCATATTGAAGCATGACAGCAGTAGAACCCACCACGTCGGCCATAGCCAGTACTGGCCCCTTACATTCCAGATGAGCCATTACCAGAGCCTGCGGGTGTTGCTTCTTCAGTTTAGCTATCTCTTCTACGGAGAACCGTTCGTGCACATGACAGCCCCCATTCCAAAGCAACATTTCACGTCCTGTCACGCTGTTGATATAAGAACCTAAGTTATAGTCTGGACCAAAGATTATTTTCTCATCCTTCGGAAAAGAGTCAATAATCTTCTTGGCATTTCCACTGGTCACCACCACATCGGTCAAAGCCTTCACGGCAGCCGTAGTGTTCACATAGCTTACCACCTTGTAGCCAGGATGTTCAGCCTTATATTTTGCCAGGTCTTCAGCCTTACATGAGTCAGCCAATGAGCACCCTGCATTCATATCGGGCACCAGCACCAGCTTATCAGGAGAAAGTATCTTACAGGTTTCTGCCATGAAGTGCACACCACACATCACAATGATCTTGGCATCAGTATTGGCAGCCTTACGGGCCAAAGCCAGTGAGTCACCTATGAAGTCGGCCACGTCCTGAACTTCACCCACAGTGTAGTAGTGAGCCAGTATAACCGCTTGTTTCTGCTGACACATCTTTCGTATCTCCCTACTCAGTTCTTCTTTTTTCAACATTTTATATTAATATATATTCTTATTTTTATTTAAAAGAAAAAGTAATAATACTGATGATATCCCGTGGATAAGTTGAAAAGTTTTAGTAGAAAAGTTTTTATTATTCAATATCAACACTTTTCATGTACTTTATCCACATATCATAAGAAATTTTTCTCCATGATATACAATAAGATATAAACTTTCTCAACAGTATATTAAGCCGGTGCAAAATTACGAAGTTTATATCTTTTTCCGTTCAATATTTGTGGAAAAGTTGTGAAAATAGAGATAAAAAAATGTGGTTTATACCCTGTTGAGAAGAAATAGATGTATTTAAAAAGAATAATCCATAAGTTTTCCACACTTTTTCAACATAGTTTTCCACAATTCGATTATTTTATTTAATTTTGCAGTTAACTATTCATGATGAACTTTCAGCGATGGCAACAAAGGAAAAAGGTTTAACACCCATGATGAAGCAGTTTTTCGACTTGAAGGCAAAGCATCCCGATGCATTGCTGCTTTTTCGTTGTGGTGACTTTTATGAAACCTATTGTGACGATGCCGTTGCGGCAGCTCAGATACTGGGCATCACCTTGACCAAGCGCAACAACGGTGCCGGTGTGAAAGGAGACGAGATGGCAGGTTTTCCCCATCATGCCCTCGACACTTATTTGCCCAAACTGATTCGTGCAGGCAGGAGGGTTGCCATCTGCGATCAACTTGAAGACCCTAAGCTCACTAAGAAGCTGGTCAAGCGTGGTATAACGGAATTGGTGACACCGGGAGTTGCCATGAGCGATAACGTGCTCAACTACAAGGAAAACAACTTTCTTTCTGCAGTCCACTTCGGAAAGACGGCCTGCGGTATATCTTTTCTCGACATTTCTACTGGAGAGTTTCTGACCAGTGAAGGCTCTTATGATTATATAGAGAAGCTTTTAGGCAATTTCCAACCAAAGGAAGTGCTCTTCGACCATGCACACAGAAAAGACTTTGAGCGTTATTTTGGAAATCGCTACTGTGTATATGAAATGGATGACTGGGTTTTCACCGAACAGACCGCTCGTCAGAAGCTTCTCAAACATTTCGGCACAAAGACGCTCAAGGGTTTTGGTGTGGAGCATCTCCATAACGGCATCATTGCCTCTGGTGCCATCATGCAGTATTTAGAGATAACGCAACACCCCAATGTTGCTCATATCACTCATCTGCGACGTATAGAGGAAGAACGCTATGTGCGACTCGACAAGTTCACCATTCGTTCGTTGGAGCTTGTCCAGCCCATGCAGGAAGACGGCAAGTCGCTTCTGAATGTCATCGACCGTACGGTGACAGCCATGGGTGGACGTCTGTTGCGACGATGGATGATATTTCCGCTGAAAGATGTAAAGCCCATCAACAGTCGTCTCGACGTGGTAGATTATTTATTCCGCGACCCTGCTTTCAGAAAATGTATAGATGACGAGTTGCAACATGTTGGCGACCTTGAACGCATTGTTTCCCGTGTGGCAGTCGGCAGAGTGTCGCCCCGTGAGGTAGTACAGCTGAAGACAGCCTTGCAGGCTATAGAGCCAGTGAAGAAAGCTTGTATGGCAGCCTCCGACACATCTCTGCAGAAGATAGGTGAGCAACTGAACTTATGTGAAACCATTCGTGATCGTATCAATCAAGAGATGCAACCCGACCCTCCACTGTTGGTGAGCAAGGGAAACATCATAGCTGCCGGTTACAACAAAGAGTTAGACGAGCTGAGGGAGATTTCTACCAACGGCCGTGGTTATCTCATGGAGTTGCAGCAGCATGAGGCTGAAAAGACCGGTATTGCCTCTTTGAAGGTAGGCTACAACAATGTTTTCGGCTACTACCTTGAGGTGCGTAACACCTATAAAGACATGGTGCCGGCTGAGTGGGTGCGCAAGCAGACACTGGCTCAGGCAGAGCGCTACATAACCCAGGAGCTGAAGGAGTATGAAGAAAAGATTCTTGGTGCCGATGAAAAGATACAGTCGCTGGAAGAACGGCTCTTTGCAGAACTTGTGACGGCCATTCAGGAGTTCATACCCCAGATACAGGTCAATGCCACCCTGCTGGCACGGATTGACTGTCTGCTCTCTTTTGCCAAGACAGCCGAGGAACATCACTATGTGCGTCCCGTCTTATCTGATGATTGTGTCATAGACATTCGGCAAGGGCGTCATCCCGTCATCGAGACCCAGCTTCCCATTGATGAGCGCTATGTGCCCAACGATGTATTCTTAGACGATCGCAAGCAGCAGATTGTCATCATCACTGGTCCCAACATGGCTGGTAAGTCTGCTTTGCTTCGCCAGACAGCTCTCATCACTTTGTTGGCCCAGATAGGTTGTTTCGTACCGGCCGAAAGTGCTACGATAGGTGTGGTCGATAAGATTTTTACCCGTGTGGGTGCCTCCGACAATATCTCTTTGGGTGAATCTACCTTCATGGTAGAGATGACCGAGGCTTCCGATATATTAAATAATGTGACCCCGCGTTCACTGGTTTTGTTCGACGAGTTAGGCCGCGGCACCTCAACCTATGACGGCATCAGCATTGCCTGGGCCATCGTAGAATATCTCCACGAGCATCCAAAGGCACAGGCCCGTACCCTTTTTGCCACTCACTATCACGAGCTCAACGAGATGGAGAAAACCTTCCGCCGTATCAAAAACTACAATGTTTCGGTGAAGGAAGTAGATGGTAAGGTTATATTCCTGCGCCGACTGGAGCGTGGTGGCTCCGAACACTCCTTCGGTATTCATGTAGCCGACATTGCAGGCATGCCAAAGTCTGTTGTAAAGCGGGCCAACGACATTCTGAAAGAGCTGGAGGGAACCTCCTCAAACATTCTCCAACAGAAAGAGAAATCAGTCTCACAGACGTCCTCGGGCATCAAAGCCTCTCCCGCTGGAGGAAGAATAGAGGGTGCCCAGTCACCCATGCAGCTATCTTTCTTCCAGTTAGATGACCCCGTTCTCTCACAGATACGCGACGAGATACTGGGTCTCGACATCAACAACCTCACCCCCATGGAGGCTCTCAACAAGCTCAGTGACATTAAGAAAATACTTAAAGGAAAATGAAACCAACAGCCATTCTGCTCTTCCACTGCCAGGACCAGCCCGGCATCATCTCTGAAGTTACCAGGTTTATCACCGACAACCAGGGAAACATTGTCTATCTCGACCAATATGTAGATCGTGAAGACAACATGTTTTTCATGCGCATTGAGTGGGAACTTGACGGTTTTCTCATTCCCCGCGACAAGATAGAAGAATATATCCGCACCCTCTACACCCGTCGCTACGATCTCACCTTTAAGCTTTACTTCAGCGACGTAAAACCGCGCATGGCCATCTTTGTGTCGAAGATGAGCCATTGTCTCTACGACCTTCTGGCACGCTGGAAGGCCGGCGAGTTCAACTGCGACATTCCCTGCATTGTCAGCAACCACGAAGACCTGCGATATGTGGCTCTGCAGTTTGGCATTCCTTATCATGTATGGCGCATCAACCCCGACCATTCCAACAAGGCTGAGGTAGAAGCCGCGGAAATGAAACTGCTCAAGGAGCACAACGTCTCCTTCATCGTCTTGGCGCGCTATATGCAAATCATCTCCGACGAGATGATAGCTCGCTATCCCAATCATATCATCAACATCCACCATTCCTTCCTTCCCGCCTTTGTGGGTGCCAAACCCTATCATCAAGCCTGGGCCCGTGGTGTGAAAATCATTGGTGCTACCAGCCACTATGTGACAGCCGAACTCGATGCCGGACCTATCATCGAACAAGATGTCACCCGCATTACCCACAAGGACACTCCTGAGAGCCTGGCACTCAAAGGAAAAGACTTGGAAAAGATAGTTCTGTCACGAGCTGTCACTAAACACATCGAACGAAAGATTCTCACCTATAAGAATAAAACCATCATATTTAGCTGAACGCTCAGTTTTGTCATCAGAGTAGTAGCTTTTTATAGGTGAGACACCCAGATATAATCCTTTAAAATAACGAGAATAATATTTACAAATTTAAAATATTTTAACGTAAATTTTCCATCAAGCAGGTTGATGCTTGCAAAAATCGCTTGTATTTGAAAGAAAGAAATTTTTTATAATTTATTGTAAATCAGTCGTTTATACTTTTATATATAAGCATGCTATCCTGTTACAGCTGGTTGTATGCGGCAAAAAAGCCATGGTTTTGGCTCTAAGAAAATATTTAAAATATCAACCACACCAAATTGTTGATCAAAACCAGACAGTATCAAGCAGAAGGTAAGTGATATGAAAAGATTTTTAAAAGCGACAGAGTTTTCCCTCTAAAGTGTGACACTTTCTTCTCAAAACTCAATGTACTTGGTTTCAAAAATCGGTCATTTTGTCATTGAAACTCGTTGACTTTAGAGGGAAAACTCTATCTTCTTTTTAGAAAAGTAAATCCAAAAAGACATCCATTCTAAAAATCGGTTTGGGGTAAAAAGATCATCTTGCTTTGTTATATGAAACCAGTATTCTTTGTAATTGCACAATTCTTTTAAAATGAGCAAAATTTTTCCAGATTGAAACTCAGGGAAGTGTTAAAAAAATGATTTATTTTTTACACATTCAGATATTTCTGGTTCCGAGGTGTCGCATCCAGTTTCCCCCTTTCATGCAGATGATGCCGAGTATGACATAGGGAATGCTGAGAATCTGTCCCATGTTGAGTATCATCTGGCTTTCAAATCCGACCTGTATGTCTTTGGTCCATTCTATGAAGAAGCGGAAGGTGAATATCAGGGTGAGCACGAGGCCGAAATACCAGCCGCTTCCAACAGGTTTGGGCTGGAGGAAAGAGGTCTGCTGAGTGTTGGCCGTCTTTTGTTTTCTTGACTTGCTGTAGAAATAAAGCATGACAAAGAAGAAGCAGAGATAGGCCAGTGCCTCATAGAGCTGGCCGGGGTGGCGTGGCAGCAGATCGACACGTTCGAAGACGAAGGCCCAGGGCACATCGGTAGGTTTACCGATGATTTCTGAGTTCATGAGGTTTCCCATGCGTATGAAGAAGCACGAGATAGGAGTCCCGATGGCAATGTTGTCGAGCACGGTCCACACGCTGATGTTGGTTTTCTTATAGTAGAGCCACAGAGAAATCATCAGTCCCAGTGTACCGCCGTGGCTGGCGAGTCCCGCATAGCCTATGTATTTCCAGTCGCCGTCGGGCAGGAATCGGATGGGCAGCAACATCTCGATGAAATGTTGTCCGCTGGAGAGGAAGTAGTCGGGTTCGTAGAAGAGGCAGTGGCCCAGTCGGGCTCCAATGAGGATACCGAAGAAGCAATAGACGAAAAGCGGATCGAAATATTCGTCCTTTATTTTCTGGTCATGATACAGCTTTCTGATGACGAAGTAGGCTGACAGCAGGGCTACAAGCCAGCATAGTGAGTACCAGCGTATGGCAAAGAATCCGAGGTTGATGGCAATCTCGGAGGGGTTCCAATAGATAAAAAGTTCAGAGTTCATAGTTTATACATTAAATCTGAAGTGCATGATGTCTCCGTCTTGCACGACATAGTCTTTACCTTCGATGCCCATCTTTCCGGCTTCGCGCACGGCAGCTTCTGAGCCGTATTGTATGTAGTCTTCATACTTGATGACTTCTGCGCGGATGAAGCCTTTCTCAAAGTCAGTGTGGATGACGCCGGCACACTGGGGTGCCTTCCATCCACGTTTGTAGGTCCATGCCTTGACTTCCATTTCACCGGCTGTGATGAAGGTCTGTAGGTTCAGCAGTGCGTAGGCCTTCTTGATGAGTCGGTTGACACCGCTTTCCTCCAGTCCTAATTCCTCAAGGAAGAGCTGTTTGTCTTCGTAGCTTTCCAGTTCGGCGATGTCTTCCTCGGTCTTGGCGGCAATAATCATGCTCTCGGCCCCTTCTTCAGCAGCTAAGGCTTCAACCCTCTTGGTGAACTCATTTCCACTCTTGGCGTCGGCTTCTGAGACGTTGCAGACATAGAGCACGGGCTTGGCGGTGAGCAGGAAGAGGTTGCGGGCAGCGTCTTGTTCTTCCTTGGTGTCAAACGCTACGATGCGCGTATTCTTACCCTGCAGGAGAACTTCCCTGTAGGCGTTGAGCACTCCTGAAAGCACCTTGGCGTCTTTGTTGCCGGCAGCAGCAGTCTTCTGGACTTTGGCCATCTGACTTTCTATGGTTTCGAGGTCTTTCAGTTGCAGCTCGGTGTCAATGATTTCCTTGTCGCGTATGGGGTCGATACTACCATCGACGTGAGTGATGTTTTCATCTTCAAAGCAACGCAGGACGTGGATGATGGCATCGGTCTCACGGATGTTGCCTAAAAACTTGTTGCCCAGTCCCTCTCCCTTCGATGCTCCTTTCACCAGTCCGGCGATATCAACGATTTCGCAGGTGGCCGGCACAATGCGTCCAGGATGTACAAGCTCAGCCAGGCGGGTCAGTCGCTCGTCGGGAACGGTGATGACGCCCACGTTGGGTTCGATGGTACAGAAAGGAAAGTTAGCAGCCTGTGCTTTGGCACTCGACAAACAGTTGAACAGTGTTGACTTACCCACATTAGGAAGTCCCACAATACCACATTTCAAAGCCATTTTTCTATTTTTTAATTTTAGGGTGTATTCTGTAAATTTGATGTGGGGATGTATGGATACATCCCAAATAACAATCTGCAAAGGTACAATAAAAAGTTGGATTCAGCAAACGAACTATATACTTTTCAATGACGAAAGAATATTATATAAGTTGTATATAAGTTGTATATAAATTGTATTTAAATTTTATTAAATAAATTAAAGTTTATGCTTTCAGTAATGATTATTATTCAAAAAAATTTTACTTTTGAAATTTGCTTATAAAATAAGTATTGCGCAAGCGTATAAAAAGGTACATGTTTACAATAAGGTTTGAAGCAAATTTCATTTTCACACAACTGAAAAAAATAAATAAAAATTACCAGATATGAAGACGAATATGAGCTTGTTTAGTTACATCATTCGACAGAAGAATTTAAGTATAAGAAAACATCAAACTGATTTTTTACGACATGGCAGCAGACTGCTTTTTGTATTGACCCTTTGGATAGTCGGTGGATTATGGGTGACAGCAAGTGCTGATGACTATGTTCATGTGATGCTGGGTTCGCCCGACGGTATGGGCCGCCGTCATGTGGTGGCAAAGTTTGTCCGTACCGATACCAAAAACAACGGCCAGTTGGAAAATGGTCAGAAGTCACCACTCGTCTCTACGCACCGCTATTGGAAGGCAGCCACCGACAATGGTGACGGCACTTTTACCATCAGCGACACATCGGCCAGCAACGAGATAGCAGAAAACGCCCAGCACTTCCCCGACGGTGCCCACGTCTGCTATGTAACATACGACGGCTACGATGACCGCCTGTTCACACCAGAGTCGGACGCAGAGTCAGATCCCCGCGTGTTTCGCATCATGCTAAACGGCAACGATAAGTATCTCTTTGCTCAGACAAACGGTGTTTTTAACACGTCAAACAACAGCTATACAAATCCCGACTGGTGGGTGCTGGTGGGCGACCCCTACTGCTTTGAGTTGCGACCCTATTCGCAGAGAACAAGTTCCGGACAGTCTCTGGCACTGGTAACATCAGATAACATCGACGACGGAGCTTTTGCCGACGGAAACTATTTTAAGCTCTTTTCCCGTAACACGCGGAAATACGACAAGTTTATGATGGTGAATCATGGAGGAATGCTCTCTACCCGAGTCAACCAATATCAGTCAGACAACACCACAGCCATGAGCTCAACTGAAAACAGTTCAAACTCGCAGTATCTGAACTGGTATAATGGAGCAAACACCCTTCGCTCGTGGCACGCAAAGAGTGACGGTTGCTGTTACTTTTTCCGCATCGATCCGAATCATCTGACTTACAGTTTTCATATCATAAACAGCAGCGGAACGCAGGAGGCACTGATAGAAAGCAACGAGTCATATGGAAAAAATAACCAGACGTTGCCCGTTCATGTGAGAAGTCCGTTTGCCAACAACTATCACCTCTACCGCGATGCTGAACGAACCGACGAAATCACTACGGCATCATCGGCCCAATATAAAAGTTACATCGATCTGATGCCCAACGATATCTATGTCACCTACAATGTTGATGCCACCTTCCCGGAAGGAAAAACTACACACATCCGCCTTAAGAAAAAAGGAAATGACGAAAGCTGGCTGTCGGTAGCCAATGGCGATGACGAGATAACGATTGCATCCTATGAGGCGGGTGCTACGAGGTGGAGAATCATCGGCACACCCTACAATTTAAAGATACAATCCAAGGATTACCCCACAAAGTATATTGCCGCCCCGACCGCCCCATACAACACTAATACAACGCGAGCCAAACTTCTAACAGAGGCTGACGACGGCAATAACCGTAACTTTGCGGCACTCTGCTCCAACAACTCAGGCAACCGTTTCACCTTCTTTGTCAATCGGGGAGCAACCACCCCCATGACCATGTCGGAGCGTCCCAATCTTGGTGTAAAAGATAAAATGACAGTTGTTGAAAACTATTCCTTCGCTTCTATCGACGGATGGCAAGACTATATAGCGCAAATCAATATAGAGGACGGAACAAGGTACAGAATAGTCACGCTCGACCGGACGCATGTAGCCCTCACCTATGTAAGGGAAAGCGATGACACCACATTCGGACTCCCCGAAGAGGCAAAAAGTCCTTTGGCATCAGGGTGGAAATATTGGAAGACAGCATCTGTCGTAGATGGAAAATACGTTCTCTCCAACGAGGTTACCACCTATGCCGAAGTAGAAGGCTTGGAAGAAGTGTTTGTCACCTATACCTACGACAATGCCTCTTCGCCCGTTGACCTTTCAGGCAACAAGTGGTATCAGATAAGAATTGGTAAAACTGCCCCCTACCACTACTATTACAACAAGACAGGACAAAACCGTCCATACTACACGGGGACAGACGGAGAAGATGACAGTACAGACTTCCCCTATCTGTGGCACTTCACAGGCGGAGACCCCTATGCCTTCTATGTCTCCAACTATCGCTACAACACTGAAAGAGGTGACGGAGCAGAATATCTGCTGAAAGCCGGTGATAGAAAGGATGCCTATGGTCGCATCTTCAGCAGTTTCCAGCGGGCCGACGGTACACCTCACATCATGATGCAGCACGACGGCTTCTACCAGCTGATAGCCCTTTGCTTCAACTCGGTGGAAGGTTCTACTCCCTACACCTATTGCGTAAGAGGTAATTCCGGTAACAGGAACGACTACTATTCCTTCTACATAGCGACAGGCAGCCATTTCTATGAAACGAACGACCACAGCCATCTGACCTTTACGGAAGTGCCGTTCTTCAACTTCCACCTCACCACTCATGGCGGCAGCACGCTGCCAAAGGTCACCAATGCCCATCGTGTGGATGTAGCAGAGAGCATCACCCTGCCCGAACTGTTACAACGCAAATACATAGACAGCTACCGCTACTATACCGACGAAGAGCTGACCCAGGAAGTCACTACCTTCAAGGCTGCCTATGATGCTGGCCACACAGACCTTTATGTTGATTACACCGTGGGTACACTACCCTTCAATGTATGTACCACTGACTTCCTGCATGCCCGCTGGTATCGCATGAAGGTAGAACGGGCTGCCTACTCCCATCTGAACACTTCCAACAATAACTTAGAGGGCGGACCCAACGGACTCTCCAACAAAACGTATAGTCACGACTACCAGTATGCCTTCTTTGGCGACCCCTATGAGCTGCGCCTTGTGAACCGTGAAGGTGGAGAAGGTAATTTTCTTGGTGTCTCTGCCACACCAAGTACAGGTGAATCCATCATTCCCCGCACCGATGGAAACACCGTGTGGGAGCTCGTGCCCGATGGCCTCGGTGCCGATGAGTTCCAGCTGCGTGCCTTCGGTACGGCCCATACAACGCCCTTCTATGCTTCCAACCTTGGCGGTAGTGCGAAATATGCCAGTTCGTCGCCTATGATAATGGCTGTGGAGGCTATGCCCACCCGTACCTATACCTACCATATCATCGATAATGCCGGACGTGAAGCCATCCGTGGAGAGGAGACTCAGGATATCGGCACACCCATCATCTTCGACAACCTGCCGTCGAATATTGCCAGCCCCTACTTGAGCGATGAGACCATCACCGGCTATCTCTCAGCCACTGATTCTAAAAACAAATCCTATGGGAGAATTGTCTATAACCTGACAGGCTTGACTGAAGAGACACCCTCTTCTGACGCTCATATCTATATCCGATACACCACAAACCATCTCTATGACAAACCGATCAACCTTGACGGCAGTGGCAGTTACAACATCAGACAAGTCAAAACCGGCTCTTTCGCCTATGCCACAGATGCCAGCACCTTTTCCTACAAGGCAGAACCTACTGTAAGTGAGAAACGCAGCAAGTCCTATGTATGGGTATTGGAGGGTAATGACCCCTATGCCATGCTGACCAAGAATATTGAATATAAGAATACAGCTGAATACATGGCAGCCAACGGTGTGAAAGAAGGAAAATACTTCAAGGTGACCTTCAGCGGTGGCGTACCCCACTTTGAACTCACCGATGTGGGTGCCGACCCTGCCACCTCTGCCAACCCTGCCTCCTTCTCCATCCTGTTAGCCCCATCCACACCGAACAGCCAGTTCCATGTCAAATTGGTTTCTGCCATGGAAGACGGAAGCATCTCTCCTGGCGAAGAGGTTGAATACGTGAAAGTCGATGCCCCTATCACCTACTACATTGTTGACAAACAAAACAAAATTGTCATTACCGGCAGCAGCACCTCAGGCGACCTGAAGGTGCCGGCCGATATCAGCAGTCCGCTGGTTGGACGCTATCATTTCTACAGGCGCAGCGACTTCGATAAAGATGGTGACACCTACACCCTGAAAGGCTCAGCCGAGGAGGTGAACAACATCGGTGAGATGCTCCACGAACCAGACATCTATGTAACCTATGACATAGGCAGAGACATTTATGCTGATGAAAGCCGTTCGCGCACTGTTCCTACCTATAAGTTGCGATTCCTTGACGGTGAAGAGTTCTACCAGGAAAACGGTAGCGACGACGTGATGACAACCAAGCGCAAGGCTATCTATCCCTACAGCAATGGTGACGCGGCACTCTATGTCTATGGTGAAGCGCGCTGGAAGCTGCAGTTAGAAAGTGGTGCTTCCACACGTTCACGATGGCTATGGTATTTAGAGAGTGAGTATAAAGACCCCTACCATGTGAAGATTTCTTCATACCAGATACAGACACAGACAAAGAATCCAGGCGATACGATCAATTATCATTCTTACTTCCGCACCTATGTGCCCGAAGGATATAGCGAGATTGTAACAGGCGTTACCAACAATAATCCATCGTCACTGGCCGACGGAGCCCCAACGGAATACATGGTGCTCGGTACAGTTGGTCATGGAAAACTGGTTACCACACTGCCTGTCAACAAGGTTGATGACCAAACGGTGGCTTCTCGTGAGGTGGTGAACAGTTTTGAGCAATACTGGAAAAACAACCCCACGGTATGGAATATCCTTGAAGATGCCGGTAAGGGCATTGACGGCGTACAAGATGTCACCTATGTACTTTCTGCCAGCCAAAAAGCAGAACTTGAAGCTAAGGGCTGGCACACCTATGAGACATGGGCCAACTCGGCACCCTGGTCTTCTGATTCGCGTGCATCCAAGAGCTTTAAAAAAGGCAACCACTGGTTCCAGACTGTCGGTATGGGAACAGGAGAGTTTGCCTTGGAGGAAACATCGCTCAGTGCTGTACTCGTATTGCTTGACCGCCACGGATGGGAAATAGCCCGCTTGAATCTTCCCAACGGTCCAAGTGACGTAAAGCGTGCCGAGTATTACGCGGCGCTGAAGAAATACAACAGTCCGATGGTCAAGCGCTATCACTACTGGAAGACGGGTTCAAAGATTCCCGGATATCATAAGTTTGAGGTCTCTGACTATGCTGTCAACGCCGACGGAACGGAATATACCTCTGAGACCTTGGGAGAGCTCGACTACGAAACAGGGAAGGGATCGCTACCCGACTATGCCCTGCAGGGTATGGTGAATAAAATGAGCCGTGACTGGTATGTTACCTACGATGTGAAGGACGAATATGAAAACAGCTACAAAGGCGCTGCAACACAGAGTGCCACCCTTGCTTCAGCCTATCTTATCAAGCAAGACGGACAGTATGCTTCCACTACCAACGGCAACGACCTGACCAAGGTGGCGGCTCCTGCCAGCTATGAAAATATTGCAGACGGCATGATGTGGTATCTGCGGCCCAACTTCAATATAGACCGAGAGATGGGCTATCTCTACTCCACCGACCCTCAACATCAGGAAGAGGCCCTCACTCAGCAAGAAACAGAGATTGAAAACTTCAACGAAGGGCGCAACGGATTCGACCCCTATAACATTCAGATTCAGAACAAGACCTACACCAGCCGTTTCCTGACAACCAACGCCACCGACGCACAACTGGTTTCAGGCAAATGGGAGAGCACTTACTCTTCACCAGGTGCCGTCAGCCTTCGTCAGCTGGAGACACGCATCAATACAGAGGGTGACGACCAGGCACCGGTGAAAGTCACTAATGCCACCTTCATGGTGGTTGACGACGGCAACGGAAACATGCGCCTGATGCCCCGCTTCGATCATGGACATGTCATAGAGTCTCTCAGCTTGGTAACCGACACGGCAGCTGCGGCTCCAGCCAACGACACGTCGAACCCAAAGACCTTGCTGCTGGCTCACCCCGCCATCTACACTTATCACATCATCAACAAAGAGGGATATGAGGCTCAGAGCTACAAGTACAGTTATTACGACACGGGCTCCTTTGAAATCGATGAACCCACTCATTTCCCTGATTACCTGAAAGCTGTCGGTACAACGAACTTCCGGTTCTACGACATTGATAACTTTAACCCTGAACTGGCATCACGCAACATCTTCCGCCTGAAGCCCAGTCCTACACCGCTGACCACCTTTGCCACCTATGGTAGTCAGGCTGATGTATATGTGCTCTACGACCTGTTGGCAGACAAAGCCGACCCTGAAGATAGTCCACGCTCTGTCGCTGACTATGGATTCGACGGTAACACACTCTTCAATATTGCTCTCAGAAAAACAACTGACAGCAACCCCTTCTATCTTCAGAACGATGATGGAACCATCAGTGCTCCTGAGCAGACAGCCTCTGATGTCGCCGCATCCATTGTGGCTCGTGATGAACTGAAATACGTTTGGCGCATCAGTGCCACCAACGGCGACCCCTATAACGTCAAGGTCTATTCTTATAAGAACAACGAGGAACCCCTCGGAGCCGACGGCTACAATCAGGCAACGGCCCTGGACGAAACACAGGCTCACAACACCTTTGTCTTGACAAACTGGGACAGTGCTTCCGGCAAGTTTGAACTGATGACGACAAACTCTAACGACGGCAGCAACAACTTTGCCTACCTCACCTTCTCGGGCGATGACATACAGTTGGTTCGTTCTGAAACCCGACAGCACAGCAACACCGTGGCCAGCAACGTGGTAGGATTCACCCTCAAGCCTGTCACGCTGACTTTCACCTATTACCTCTATGACCTCTCCGGACACCTGACCCTGAAGGGTACCAATACCGAGGCAGGGGCTGTGCCGGAACTGCCCGACTTCATGAAGAGTCCGCTCGTCAAGCAATACCATTACTGGAAAGACGAACACATGTATGACGAGTTAGCTTTTCTCTCCAATGCCTCCAGCAATATTATCTATGTAAGCTATGAGCCTTATCCCCTGGAAGAGGCTATGCTGAAACTCGATGGAAGCAGCAATTACAACATTTTCAACAAAAAATGGGGAGATAGATGCTACAATATTGACAATGACGGAAGTAATGGAAATAGTTATATACCCGGCGAAAACATAGAACGGCGCGAGAATTACTATTATTTCCAGTTGCATGGAAGAAAGGTGAACGACGACTTCGACCCTTACGATGTAGCTGTATATATTCCACAGAGAGAAGAGTATTGGCGTAAGAATGACTTTGACAAAACACGAGATAATAAAGGAAAAATTAATAACGAAAGAATCTATCGCACCAAAGATGCTGACCCTGACCGCTTCATGATACTCAATGGTGATGGCGACTATTATGAAATCATGAGTAAGAAGTATCGTAATGGTACCTATTATCCTGACAATATGGATATATATCACTATGTTCACTACCAGTTATGGACATGTGCCGATACTAAGACTTGGGGGGCTGATTACGGACATAAGGGTGAAAACATACAGTTCTGCTTTCAGCCAGCCTATGACTATCATGTAATCAACTTGCAGGGTAAGGAGGCTGTGACAGCCAACGAGGGACGTAAGATAGTGAAAGACCAGACTGCGCCAATACTACCAGAGGTTGTCTGCAGTCCGTTGGTTGACAGATACCATTATTATGACATCACGGCCTTTGACATCTCTTCAGAGGGCGTCTATACACTGAAAGCAGACGCCGAGGAACTGACACATGTCACCGATGCCACTACGACAGATATCTTTGCCCTCTACTCACGGGGAGATATTAACAATGGTGTCAACCTGTCTGGCGGACAGGCCTACAACATCATCCTCGGTCCCGGCGTACAAGATGCTTACATGTATTATGATGGTAAGTTCTACATCAAGGGAGGAAAGTACTACAACAGCAGCAACGTGCTAACCGATGACGAGACCTCAACCGAAGAGGAAAGAAGATCAAGAAAATTTCTGTGGCGATTCGTTGGTGACGACCCTTATGCCGTGACCTTATATAACTTCACGGATAACAGCAAATATTCCTACCAAGAAAAAAACGTACATGACTACCACATAGCAATGAAGTTGGGGACTGATCCCCACGAAAGCTACCATGTCTTCATGCTCACCGGAACGGGTAAGGCTGGTGAGCCTGATGCCGTATTCAATCTCATGGCAACAGAAAAAGGTATTGATGGTGATAATCCTGGTGTAATTGGACCCTTCAGCTACAAATACGTCGGACGAACCTATACAAGCAACCTTCACCGTAACTGTAAGAATGAAGTGTATCTTTTAGGTTTTGAGAATACCTCAACATATACCTATAAAGAGTTTACGGTTGCCATGAAGATTGTGACACCTGTTACTCCCGTCAAGACTACCTATGTGGTCATCAACAAACAGGGAGAAGAAGCCATCCGCTATGTGACAGAAGAGACACCGGGAGTGGTTCCGCAGATACCGGAAGCTATCCGAAGTCCCTATGCCACAGGCTACAACTACTGGGATGCAGCCAGTGGGGGCAACGCCGTGACAGAGATACCTTCAGTCAACTCCACGGTCTATGTGCGCGACTATTCCTACACGGGAGACGCCGGCATCGACCTCACGGGCTCTACTCCCTATAACCTCTGGATAGACCGATGGTTTGTCTTCGACAGAAACGGGGCAGGCATCATGGCTGTTGAAAAGTCTCCCACGGTCTATAACGATAGCTATCATGAGTGGTATCTGAAAGCCAATGCCTCGGGTAGCATTGACCCTTATGACGTAACCCTGAGAAGTGCTTCGTCTGACACAAAATACATTGAAGCCGCAACCTACAGTAACACGTTGGCCAAAAACAATGTGACACTCAGCACCACGGGGACAAACCCTGTTGACCGCTATATACTGATGAAAGGACAGAACGGATGTTTTGAACTCCTGGCGGCAACCGGTGCCAACTCCATCAATGGCGAAGACAACAGGTTGAGCTACTTAGGAAACGACGGACTGCCACGACTCCTGGGGGTAGGAAACGACAACAGCAATCCTGCCTACCAGTGTGGAAAAGATGAGGTACAGATAAAGTTGCTGGAGCCGAAAGCCAAGATGACATACCATGTCATGAACCTTAACAGCATGCAAGCTGTGCAATACACCGTCGATCAAAACGGTCAGGAAGAATTGGAAGTGCCAGCAGCCATACGGAGCCCATTCGTCACAAACTGGAAGTTTTGGAGCGATGCTGACTGCACGGCTGAGATAACCGACATTCCGACGACTGACACCGACATCTATGTCACCTATACCTATGATGATGGCACTGCTTCCCAATTACAGCTCGACGGACAACGGTACTACAACATGAAGGTGGGCGGCTGGTATGTCAGCGAAGACAACGGAACCGATTTCACTGCCATTACCAATAGCTCTCTTTCATCGACAAATGCCAACACCGACGAATACCTTTGGGCTTTCAACGGGCAGACGGCATCTAAGGGTATCGACCCTTATAATCTGCACTTGACGAACAAGTTGAGTGATGAGATTTTCGTTGGTGCACCTTTCTCCTATGTCACCGACACAGAGACGTCCATGCAGCTGAGCGATGGGGAGACAGAACAGTTCCGTTCCACCTTCTTCCTTGTGGGAGATAGTCCGGAAGGACCACTTGAGATGGTGCTGGCTTCTGGCGTAAACATCACTGACAACAACTTGGCGCGTGTGGCCTGTGCAGACGGCAGCGATGTAAATCTTAACAGAACGGGCACTCTGGAGCACGGAGATCCGACCATGAAGGTAGAAATGGAACTGCCGCTCAACGAATATATCTACAAGGTGCGCAACAAGAGTAACAATATTGCCATTGTAGCTTCTGGCTACGGTTATCCGGGAGACGCACCAGAGATACCTTCTGTGATAGCTTCACCTTTTGTCACGCAGTATCACTATAACATCACCACCCTGCCTTACACATCGGGTGTTCAGGAAATCATCGTCACCTACGACTTCGATGAGAAACGGCTCATGAAACCCAACCTGACTGACGCCATCAAGAAATACAACTTGATTTTCCAGGGTAAGAATTTTGCTTCCAGCACGGCGGGAGTGGGTCTGACAACTGATGCGGTGAACGAATTTAAAAGCGAGAACGACTACATCTGGCACGCAACGGCTAACCTCGGTACAAAGAGCAATCCGAACATCGATCCTTATGACCTGAAGCTCTTTCATGATGAATCAAGTTATATAGGTGCTGCAAATGCCGATTTAGGGGCTAATTCACTGATATTGGGAACTTCTGGAAGCAGCAGCTATCAGTCGTTTATCATCATGGACGGCATAGATGGCAAATACGAACTGATGGCTGCCACAGGCGACCAGGATATGAATAATACCTTTGCCTACTTGGGATATAGCGGAGAATCTACGGCCAAGCTGGTGAGAGGACAGGCCTATACGAAGGGAAAGGTTAACATCCAGGTTGATCTGATGCCCTATAAGTTTAATTACACCTATGTCATCGTCAACAAGAATATGCTGGAGGCAGTGCGCATCGTCGCCCGTCAGGGAAGTGGAGAAAAACCACATCTGCCTGAAGAACTGATGTCGCCACTGATAGCAGATGACGGCTACCACTATTATTTAAGTAACGCCTTCTCTACCATCGGAACAGCAGAAGACGGATTTATTGGAACCTATGGAGACAACAGAGGTCAGGCTGAAACTAAGTTTGTGGAGGCCGACGGTACGCGAACAGAATATGCCGAACTGGAGGAAAACGACCAGACAATATATGTGCAGTATGATTACAATGCTAACAATAGTCCGTTGAACCTCAATGGTATCGTGAAATACAATATCTTCAACGATAACGGAAGCGACTATGGGTTCCTGAGGGCAAACAACAGAGATGATCAGTTCATGCAACATGGCTCTTCTACCAACAAGGGAGCATATATCAAGGATGAACAAGCTATATGGAGGCTGACCAACAATGACCCCTATGATGTGATTATTGTCAATCAAAAATGGTCTAAGAACCTTGTCCACTGGTGGGGAATAAAAGACGATGGCAATCTAGAACCTAATCCAGGAAGTATTGAAAAATGGGATGAGACACTGGATAATTGGGAAAAACACAAGTTTATACCTCAGCGATGGGTCATCCTAAAGCATGAAGACGGAAACTACAGGTTGATGTCGCTTACGCCTGTCCGAAAGACTCCGACAAGTCCCAACGAATCCCAATATACACCCATCAACAGCCGTTGGGCCGTGAGTCTCACAACGGCCGACCAGGGTATGAGCATACAGTTCCTTCCCATCACGTTGCACAACTACCGCTTCCACCTGACAACAAAAATCGACGGACGCCAGCTGGACATTAAAAAACCTGATGTCATGGCACTGTCGCCCTTTGAGCTTCCCCAGGAACTCATGCGCAAATATTGCACCTATTCCGTGAAATATTATGTCGATAAGGTTGATCCGGCCGACGAAAACACATGGATAGCCGTGGAACGGGGAGCCAGCGGGGCAAACATTCAGGAGGTAACGGTCGATGTCAACTCAACGTCTGAAATCTTCCCCTACTTCAAAACTTTTGATGATAAGACGGATGAGGAGAAGGCCGACTCTTGGATTGACTTCTATGTCGATTATGATGTCATACCATACGGTGACCCCAGCGGCAAGGGAATACCTTTCCGACTGATGACTTCGGATGCCGCAAGCACCCACGCCATCCTCAATCCTTCCAGTACGATTCTTGACATCGCTTTCGACTTGAGCTCTTACGAAAAGAAAATGAGTAAGGCCAATGACAATCCGGGAACAGTGGAACGCTACAAGTATCTCTACTTCCTGGTCATGAATACCAACAACAACTATTCAAACGCCAACGGCCAGTATTTCTTGCGACGAGAGGCTAACGGACGTATCTCATGGTTGAACAATGATTACAAAATCTATAAGGAAAGCACGAAGAATGTGAATCAGTGGAGCTACAGCCGTTGTGCTGAAGCTTACCGTGTGAACGACCATGACCCCTTCCAGGAGAAAAACTGGTTGTGGAGCTTTGCCGGCGACCCCTATGATCTCTATATCTTCAATACCAGCGCTGCTGTCGAAGAAAAATACGATGCCATCTATGGACGCACAAACACGGTGGCCATCCACCGTGACCACATGGTGAACTTCACGACGCTGAACAATACCACAGGAACGGTTACAGAGCATGCTGTCAACACTCCGCAGTACAGCGAATCATCACCACGCAGCTATCGATGGGGTCTGGCTCCAGGACAGGGTGCCAACTCTGACGATACGTTCAGTTTCATAACAGGTGAATTCGACTATGATGATGTCAATAATCTGTATGTAAACCCATCTTCACCCAACCACGACGGACAGCCGCTCTACTGGAAGATGACTAAATCGAGTATCGACAAGGTTGATGAGGTGTTGCTCATGCCTCGTGATAACAACAACACAACACTTGACTACAACATTCAGGCACTACCTTATGAACCTACCCATTTTGTTGACCTGCGATTTGTGTTGAAACGCGATGATGAAATAGGAACAGCCGGTTCGGGAGATACCAAGACCTATCTCGGCAAATATCCGAAAACTCCAGGAGCCATGGCTGCTGCCGGAGAGATTACAACCGCAGAGATTCCCGACAAGTCGCAGGAGATGTCCCGCTTCATCGATAACCTTCCTTCAGGAACTGTACGAATGTTCTACGACTCTAACGACCGTATGTATGCCGATGGCGACGTCATTGACTTCACCGATCCCATGAAATCGTTGCCTATAGAGCTGAGGAGACAGTTCTGCACCTATACATTCTATCAGGATGACTATCGCACAGAAGGAAACTTCACCGTCAGCGGAGACTATCTTCGTAGTGATGAGCCTCAGAGAGACCCTGTCACCGGAAAGGATATTTATAATGACCAGGGAGTGCTCATGTATAATTTCTATAGATACCTGAGAGATAATAGCGGAAACCTGATTCCTGACGGTGCCGGCGGCTACAGATTCACGGGCAGTGCTCCACAGACTATCTATGTGAAATATTCCGTGACGACGGATATGTTCTTGAAGAAACATCCTACAAAGACTGATGTAGCTGACATGCTGGCCAACAACGACCATGTCTATTTCATGGACTTTGCAGACCCGGAATTGTTGAAGAAAAATGAACTTAGTTACAATACTGGTCATCATGCATTTTTCGATGAGGAACGAACCTTCCAAAGTCAGATAGGAAGGTTATATGAAGGCATTACGGCTGAGAAACGCGTGTGGAATGGTACTGACTATGTTGATGATAACAGTCAGAAATATAACTACAACCAGTTCCGAACAACAAACAACCGTATGGAGTCGGTACCACAGAACCTGAAGTGGTATTTCGTGGGAGACCCCTACAAACTGCAGGTCTATTGCACGAACGACGAATTCAACCAGACAACTGTCAAGGTTAATGGAGAGGACATGGCTCCCGGAACCGTGGCTTCCAATCTCTGCCGATATGAACCGCAGGAAACAAACTTCCAGTTTGTAGTCGATTGCGTACACTTGACACCACCCGACGAAACGAATATTGACCATCGGGAAAAAATTGTCTATGTTGACGAGAATGACACGCCAGTGGAAATCGACAACAAAAACTATGGTAAACCCTATAATTCCAGCTTCTACTGGGAAGTGGTGCCCACAACAACTGAAGACCCCGAGGCCTTTGCCCTGCGATTCAGAGCTGATAACCAGGTGCTTGGCTACAGAAATGTATATTATTATCTGGCTCATGACGGATTGAAACGAACCTACCGTGAAGCAAAGAGTGAAAACCCGAAGGCTTATGGCATCAACCTGAGCTATGATGAGAATAACACGAAGCACCTCTCGGGTAAATATACTGGCTATCATGCCGCCAATAACGACTATACCGTCATTCATCTCTCTCACCCCATGAAGGTCTATTTCTGGGCATATAAGGAGAACTATGTGGGTGAGCCTGTAGTGAAGGATGAACTCTCTGAATACTTTGGATCGGGTGAGCTGATTCGAGAAGTGCCCAGACATCTGCAGCGCAAATTTGTGAAGTATGGTAACTTGGAGTATGCAAAGAATCGGGAACCCAACACCTGGTATGGTTCTTCTTTCCCGTTCCGCCTGTCAGAGGACAATGCCTATAATATAGAGAACTGTAAGGACAAGAGTGATGATGAGGGAACCAAGCATACGATTGAGGACGGATGGGTATTCCAGGAAGGAACTGGTGGCGATTTCACCAAGTGTCGCCTGTCGTTTGTCTTCCGTGTCACCTACACCTTAGATGACATTACTAAGGATGATATCCACTTGTTCACTTCTACTACCGACTTTGCCGACGCTAATGTAGAACCACAGTGGCTTGACGTGATGGTAGGCGACCGAAACTGGTTGTACTACGACAGAACCAATATTGACAACGACAAGGAGAGTCCGACCTATCGCGATGAAAATGAGACTACACTGACAAGCAGCTATCCGGAAGGAAACAAAGATCTCTCGCCGACAGGATGGGATATGAGCGTTAAAGGTCTGCACTGGGCCTTCATTGGCGATCCCTATAATTTCACGGTCATCAACCGACGCCGCTGGGAAGATGAGGGAAAACTGCGCAACAGCGAGATCAATGATGTATGGCTCGGCACGGGATACGGAACCATGAAAGAGAAAGGGCAGGACAATTGGTACAACTATTTACATCTGGGTGATACCAATGTCAACACGCCTTATGGAAAGAACGGTGTCGGCGGCAATACGTCTAATGGTAACACTACTTGGAGCTTACAAATGTGCAAGACTGGTGGTGCAAATGATTACTTTATCCGCACGGCATCGCTGAAGAAAGTATCGGTGGATGATATATTGGTGGGTGACTACACCAATACCGATCCGCGAAATATGACAAATGACTATGCCAGGGTGATGCGCAAAGACTTCACTTCGACTGACGGTACCAACGAGAGCGACTTCACGCTTCAGTATTTCAGCCTCAGCACTAAAACCAGCGACATACAGAAAGCTACTATTCGTACAGCTGTTGCAGAAGATAACGATATGGCTGACAATGACTGCTTCGACGCCAATGTACACATCTATAATATCAATGGCGAACTGAAAGCCACGCTGAAACATGTGGAACTGAAGTATGGCGATGTATTTAAATCGCTTCCACCTACGTTGAAACGCTTTGGTTGTGACTATATCGAGTGTTACCAGTTGTCATATAATGGTTATACTGGCACAGAGAGCGATTCTGAAAGGTCTGCAAAGAACAATTCCATCACCACGCAGCTGCAGAATCTTGCCAACTTCACAGGTGAAGACAAGATAACCATCTGGGAGGGCGATGTCAAAAATAACTTCATCAACGGTCTGAATCCTGCAAAGGCTATTATCGACAGCAATGGACGACCGTACTACGAAATAGCCTATGTCTATACTGTCAACGACGATGTGGCAAAGTTCTTCACCACCTCTGACGATGCTTCTCAGGATGAATATACATGGTCGAACGCTAACTACCAGTGGGACCAGACTTATAAAGGTTCTAACGTGCGTGTGGTGAGCTACGAACAGGTCTTTGACCATTATGAATATAATTCTGATGGACATATCGTCAACGAGGTCTATAAACTGGTCGAGAAAGTTGAATATAAGTCTGGCAATGATATCTCCACTCCTGCTTACGGATGGTTGAATACCCATGAAGGAGAAAATCGTTCCTATGCCAACCAGACAACGCAGAGCAACGAGGCCGACCAGAAGTGGGCCTTTGTGGGCGACCCCTACGACTTTGAGATGAAAAACTACAGTCTTTATCAGTCCAATCCTTCGTCTTCTCTCTTCTACGACACGACGGAGGGTATCATCAACTCCAATATACAGAAGAGTCACTGGGCCATCGTCCAGGGATTGCAGAAGACTGAAATCAAGGATGGTAAAAAGGTCAACGCGGTGGATGAAAACGGCAACCCCGTCTATGTCTATTACCTTGCACTGATTGATGATGATGAGGACAGTCCTGCTTATGGTACCGCTATCAAGTTTGTAACTTTCGACCGTGCCACTGACAATAAGGACCTTGATGCCAGTGAACAATATCTCTATCTGAAGGGTGCACCCATAGAAAACGACCCAACAGCTTCACTCTATGATGATGACACGAAGTCTGTGCGCCCATTCTACATCTCTGACTTGCTGACCTTTGCCAACAATGTTATCTATCACTTGGTCATCGCTCATCAGCATGCCCTCGACTATACGGATGGGGCTGACTTGAGTAATAGCCAAAAGGCTCGCGTTGACCAGCACTTGGCAGAATGGCTTAAATACCACTACCCGGAATACATGACCAGCACATCGACCGTGGTGACAGGTGGTGACGGTCCTGACCGTACCTACACCAGGGCTACGGAAACCATCAAAGGTTCAAACATAACGGGAGGTACAGACTTCTCAGTGACAGAGGGAACAACCATCGGATCGCAGCTCACCGCAGCTGCCAGGGCTTCCATTCAGGAAAAGCTTAACAGTGCTTCTCTGCGTGACCTTGTGAACGATGAGATTAAAGATTATTCTGTTGAACGGGTGGGAATCGGTAACACACTGACAGTGCCTTGGTATATGAGGCGTCAATTCTGTAAATACACTTTCTATCAGCGTGATGTGATGCGCTCTATTACCCTGAATGGTGAAAACGAATGGCCTGTGGGGTCCGGCTTAATGCCAAAGGCTCCTGTCTATGAGGAGGCTGATGCTAACTGGAAAGGTGCCACGACAACCATCGACGGCATAACCTATAAAGTTGACTACACCAGCGAATATGCTGACCCCGTCACAGGACGTATCCAGAGAACTTTTGTTGAGGATGGTGTCAGAAAACTGGCTTACGAGATCAGATGGGTGTCTGTTACTGATAACCCTTCAGCACGCGACTATGAAACCGTTGTTGCGCAAAACGGACATCCGTTGACACAGCTTGACGCCAGTCATAGAAACCGTCAGGTAATCATCGATGTGGTCTATGAGGTCGATCCCGACGAGTTCAGTTTCGCAACAAAAGGTCGTAACACTACAGCCTGGTATTCCATGCTGACCAACAACGACAACGATGGCTTGATGAACTTCTCTTATTTAGATGGTATCGGAGCACGTCACGACCGCACGGCTCACTATACCAACAACTACCTCTGGGCTCCAGAGGGTGATCCCTATGGCTTTGTGCTCCACTCGCGCTATGCAACCATCAATGGTACTGGTTGGGATAATGTTGTTATCACTACGGCAGGTAAGCTGCCTTCTGAGGATAGTGCTAACCCCGACAAGATTGAGACCATTGACTACACAACGGATTATTCTCCCAGTGAGACAACAACTAAGGAAACCATCGACCAGGCTCGCTATACGGGAAGTATCAGTAGCAGCATCCACTTTGACAAGAGCCGCATCACGCACCCGGGACGTGGCTACAACGACCGCAAGACCTGGGGTGCACGCAATGCAGTGTATGAGATGATGGAAGGTATGAATAACTACTCATTCCTCATGCACCCCACCAGTTCCTATTTAGACCCTGACGACGACCAGTATAAATCATTCTATATGGTTCACAACACTTCCACTCATCATGCTGAACTGGAATATAAAGACCATGCTGGCGAACTGCGAGTCAACAAGGATGCCAATTGGAGACTCATGACCACACCAGAACAACTGCTCCCCTACTTTGAAAGGGCTGGTTATGTGGGTGGTTTGAAACCGGAGGTGGCTAATAGTTTCGACAACATCACCCTCTACAACACTTTGAAAGACTATCGTGACGCCTATCGTGTTAACCCGGCTATCATAGATTTCAAAACTATCGTCAAAGCCCGTGAACTGGTGTATAGCGGCACATTCAAGAAACATGGTGGGGAAACATTGGAGTTCACCGACCCGCGTCCAACAGGTACCGACCTGCCTTTGACCTTTACCAGTAGCAATCTTGTCCCGCTCAGTCAAGGTTATTACCGCATCCAGGCCTTCTCGCGTGAGGCCCTTGACCACGATGGAAAGGAAATCAACGGAATTGTCGGACCACGCTACATCAGTGGATATCGGTTCCAGTCAGAGAAAGACTATGAGGGATTTGACGAGAGCAACAACCTGACCTCTGCCAGTGCTCCAGGTAAGAAGCCGCGTTACTTGCATTTCTTTGAGACCGATGAGGAGCATACTACGTTCCATACCTTCGGTGAGTTCAATAAGCATATCGATGAGATTGATGATAACGACAAGTATATAAACCGTGACATCGCTCCGCATCCCGCGCTTCGCGGCAATATCGAGTTGCTTCCTGTTGAGTACGACCCGTCGAGCATTTTCTACTTCTCTCCAGAGGGAGACCGCTATGACCGTTACAGTCTTTCTACACAGGGTCTCTTTGTCAATGCAGAAGCTGGAGCTGGCGATGTCGGTACTACGAAACTTGATGAAACAGCTACCGCCTTCCGCCTGAATGACATTGGTGGTGCTGCCGTCACCATTCGTATCATGGCAACTGAGGCAGCTGACGATGCCACACTGGGTGAAAATATTAAGACCAACTATCTCTGCATAGATGGTAATCACCGCTACCGCATCACGGTGCATACCAATAATGAGATGAAGGAGATAGGAGACCTCTATGATGAGTGGGTTACTGATGGTCTGAACTACGCAATTCAAGACACCAAGTGGTTGCTACAGCCTGTAGGAACCCGACAGGAATGGCCTTACAACGAGATGCCCTTGCGTGTGAAGGTTCAGCGTGGCAGCTACAAGTGTGACAGTAATGGAGATGTTCTGGAACTGGTAGAGGCCAACCGCGACAACAATTATTACTCCACGCTTTATGTGCCTTTCGACACTCGTCTGAGCTCGACTATCGACGCTGCCTTTACCAGTATCAACAACGAGCCAATGCCCAAATCGCTTCGTCTGAGTTCCGTCAGTCAGCTGAACAACATGGGTAACCCGCAGTTCATTCCTGCTGGTTGGCCTGTGGTGCTCCGTGTGAGCAATCCGAAGCAGGGTGTCTGGATGAAATGGAACAGCACGACCAAGACGGCAGAGGAGAATGCTGATCCGAGCCTGAAGCCCTACTATGTCGAACTGGGCTTGCCCACCCTTGAACCAACGGTTATCACGGAGAGCTATAATAAGATACGCCTCTATGGTGAATACTTGGAGAAACTGCTTTCCGACGCTGCCATCGACCAAAAAGTTCAAGACCGGACAGGCGTTGCTCCTACCTGGAGTAATGGTCGCCATGTGATGGTTTTCGGCTTGCCGTTTGTTGGTGACCCTGGAGATAAGGATACGTGGAGTGACAATATATCTTCTGCCGGATCGAAGAAGTGGTATAACTACGATGCCTCCAGTGCCGTAGGTTTCTATACCAACGAAAACTGGTACCGGGACCACACAGAAGAGTCCACCTATACCGGTGTTATTTCTCAGGATGCCTTCAATGAAGCAAATGCCGTAGAAAAGGCAAAGCTGAAAAATGCTCATTGGGCAACGGCTCGCAATGCCACAGCTGCACAGCGTGATAACAAGTATGTTTACCACAACAAGGTCTATCTGGTCTATGACTACGCACCGTCTGGGGCATCACGTCCTGGTGTGGTAGTCACCTTCGAGGGTGACGAAGAGATTCCTGGTGAGCCGGGTATTGAGGATGAACTTTCGAAGAAGGAACCCTGGCCCTGCAATGTCTATGACCTGCAAGGCCGCCGCGTTGCCACCAACGAGACTCCCCAGACCTTGCTACGCAATCATCCGTCCATTCAGCCTGGTGTTTATATCTTTGGCGGAAAGAAGGTTGTTGTAAGATAATCAGTTGAAAAAATAAAGAAAACAAAAAAATGATAAGAAGACTTTTAGGTGTCGGTCTCTTTTCGCTCCTCCTGATGGGGTGTAAGAATGACTACGATTACAATGGCATGTCTGACCCTGCCACGATGAAGAGTGAGATAGCATTCAGTGCTTCAGTGATAGGAAGTCAGACAGCCACGAGGGCAGACGGTTCGCTGGTGAACCGGCAGGAAGTACGTCTGCCCGCCACAGCCTCGCGTACTTATTATATATATAATACCTCGACACAGCAGGCTGAGGAACGGCAGAGAGAATACTATGTAGGAATCTTTGGTGCTTTCACTGGTCAGCAGACCTGGCAGGAGTACCTGACCGACAAAGGAGTGGAACCGCCTGCTGACCTATTTTTCAACCAACAGGCTTCCATAGAGCCTTATGCCAACGGGCGAAATGCTCTCTCCTACTCTCCCCTACGCTTCTGGTCCAATAATATAGTTGCAGGCGCAATCAACCCTACCCAGCGTGAGTATGCATCGTTTTGGGCTTATTACCCGTACAACCCTACTGGTGACCCGGGAACCTATGGCATTGCCATCACCACAGATGATACAAAGCCCTATCATGTGAATAACGGTATGGGGCGGGTGCGTTTCACCATGCACCCGGATGCAGCCGAGCAGGTTGATTTCATGGCCAGCGACATCGTTTGCGACCGTTCTCGCACATCCAACCCCTTGGTTCCCGACCGCGATGCGGAAGACAACGTCACGGGCTATCACCCCAACCCCGTTCCTTTCAGTTTTCATCACCTGCTGGCTCAGGTTCGTCTTTATGCTTTTATGCGTGCTGCTGATAAGATGGTATATATTGCCGATGGCGCTGGTGAGGCCCTTACCGTGAAGAGTATCAATCCTGGGACATCGGTGACTCTCTCTAATGATGTTGTTATTCCGGTAAGTGAAACACCTACCTATGTAAATGCCTATGGTAAAGTTGTTACGCTGGGCGTTGGCGACCGAATTCCTGATGATGCTTCCTGGCTCACTGGTGGGTTGAAAACCAATAAGACACAACGGTGGAAACGACTGAGTGATGACTTCACCGACAAAGGTGGAAACAAGATTTTTGCCGACATATCTTTGTCAATGTCTCTGAACAACATCTACACTGTGAGCGACTTCACATCTTCTTACAATACTTCTACCGGTCAAACCGAATTTATATCGAATGTCGTGGGTTCACCTACCGGGTCAGCAACCGTTAACCACTACATACAGAATCCTTATTGGTTCTTGTTTGATGATGATAATCGTCGTGTCATGCTCGATGACAATTTCATGTATGGCTATTTTGAGGAATCACCGTCCAACAATGGAGGCGATGCCAATGCGCTTCGCTACATGGAACGTGATACTAACAACGAGAAAGAGCTGCGTGACCGTTCCTATGAGACTGAACATAACGGACATCATTACAACTATGCTCCGGGCAACATTCTTCTGGTGGTACCACAGGTGCTGACCGACGATGATGTACCACACATCATCATCACTATGAAAGGAAAAGATGCAAGCACCAATGAGGAGATCACTGCCAGGGTAACCATCAACCTCCTGAAGATGAATATCAAATGGGAGAGCGGCTTCATCTACTGCTATGCTTTCGTAGATGAGTTAGAGCCTGGTGATGACAAGGTGAGAGGACCAGAGAACATCACAGTTGTGTTTGATCCCACCCGCAATACAGACCAGTGGTAACCTTCCGCTTCTATTGAGACCTTGCCCTGACAGGGAGCGCATGGCTTGTGTTGAGAGTGGTTTCATTGAATTTGAAGAATCCGGCACTGCTGCTGCTCGGCACATACTCTATGTGACTGGCTTGGACACCTGTCCAACCGCAACCCTTGTTGGTATTACTCTGCGTGTAGCTGTCAGACCATATTCCTGTCAGCGGAAGATATACTTTGGGCCCGTAGCGGTCTGCCTGCGTAATGGTTGTGTGTCGGGTTGTGTAGAAATAGCCTCCCGACGAAATAAACTCTTCTGCCGGCCATGCGTTAAGACCGTTTCCTGAAGAAACATCGCTGCCTGTGAGTGAGAAGGTGGTGAACACGCTTCCACCTGGCATACGGAAACCGGGCGGACAGGGGTCGTAGAGTGTCTTTGAAGTTTCTGACCAGTTGTTGGTAGCTGGATTCCAACCAACTGCTGCCTTTGTGGGGCTCATAATTGCGTCCTGTGGCGACAGAACTGTTGCAGTGAAGGTAGATGAAGGGAGAGCTGAAGAAGCATTGTAGAGCGTTCTATTTGAAGCGTCAAGATGCTTGGTCATGGGCAATGCTGTCGGCCGTCCCCACTGATAGATGGTTGACGTGCCGCTAACCGCCTGCTGGTTGACTTCGCGGCATAGCTTGAAGTAGATGACTTCTTCAGATTCTTTCTGTTTGATTTTTACCCATATTTCACGACGGTCGTACTTGGAAAACGACATATTGTCGGGTACCCAGCCCAGATTGACGGGAAGAATTCGGTCGCCTGTTTTCACTCCTCCAGCATTATAGAAGCTTGGAATCTTGGAAACGGTGTTGCTGTCATACTGTGGATAGTTGGAGGCTACAGAACTGGCATCACTGTTAGGATACACCTCATCTGTAACCCAAATATGCCAGGTCCAGAGGATTTCTGCATGGGCCTGGTCAGCCGTTGTAGAGCTAACCACAGAATCTTTGAGCAGTGTTCCAGAACCGTCGAACACTTTATCTATAACGATGGTTCTGCGACGACCTTTCAAGGCGATGACGCCATTTCCGGGTTGTAGGTTGGCTGGATTGACGGTGAAGTTGGCAAAGCCTGTCACAGACTCTGTGGGAACTCTGACAAAGCCGCTTGGATCCACGGTGAAGAGGTCGCTGACATCTTGCCAGATGAGGTCCAGTGTGATTTCACTGGTATGTTCTGCTCCACCGTAACGAATGCGCGAATAACGTTTTTTGGTTTTACCACCTTCTGCTTTTTCTTTTGTGGTCAAGTATGTTGTTCGGTCTTCTATCAGAACATCTTCGTAACTGTTGACTTGTTTCAGAATGTTGGCATGTTGGATGGCATGCCCGGCATGATCGATGAGTGTGTTCTCCGAGAGGTCTCTTGCTACTTTGCTGTTCTGGTAGCTATTGCCATAGACCAAAGGGAAACGATAGGTTCCTTGTGCGTTAACGATATAGCTGTTGGCGGAGTTGTAGATATTGAAAGAACGGTGGTCATCGGAATATCCTGGCATCTTGTCACCATCGTGACTCGAGCCGTTGGGCAGGTTGGTTGATAAGTTGAAGCCTTCAGTGACATTGTTGTTGTTGCTGAGAATGGTAGCGTGGTTTCTTTCCGTTCCGCTAACAGAGTTCATGGTGTATAAGACTTCCTGGTTCATGCCTCCAGGCTGTTCTGCTTGAACTTCATCGGGGTCTGAACAGGAAGCGTTCCATCCTGTCAGTGCCGACACCCATAACTTGGCATTTGTGTTGTTTGGTGTATAGGTGGCGGTGGTATAGTCATTGTCGTTGGTGTCAGCAAAGCCCACAACCTGCCATCCGACGTTGTCGAATACATTCACGCCAGAAGCTCCCTGGCTGTAGTCCTTGGAGTAGCGGAAGCTGTGAATGAAGAAGTGTCCGCTTTGAGAGCTTGTTCCTTCGTAGCTGTCAGCTCCCATGCCTTTCTTGGTCTCGGTGGTTGTGGAGGTAGCGTTCTCTACGGGCACGGTCTTGTTGACGGAAGAGTCGTAGTCGCTGCTGGGTTCAACAACCAGATAGTAGCCCTCACGCAGTTTGCCGACAGAGAGCTTGTAGGTCACTGTATAGCCGGGTAGCCACACGTCGCCGTTGAGTGAACAGCTGACGGTGTGGTCGCTCACCCCATCGTTGAGCACAATGGTCAGTGTGGCAGCCGCATCCAGTGTGTGCGGCATCAGAAACATGACGTTTCCATGGTCTATATACACATTTTCAGGTGCGTAGGTATCAATGGTTTGGTTGGCATTGATGGTATAGGTGATGTTGCCAGTCTGTGAGCTCCAGCTTCCTATGGCATTGTTTCCCGGAGTATAGTTGCCGCTATTCTTGATAGCAGTCAGCGTGATGTTTTTCACCGTGGTTCCAACAGGCATCTTTCCTTGTGCAAAGCGAATGGCTGTAAGAATGTGATAGAAGCGCAGTTTGACAATTTTGTTATCCTGTCCGAGATTTTCATTTTTAGGGTCGGCGGTGATGCTTCCGTCGGGTCCTTGTTGTACGTCAATGGCTCCCCAGTTGTCAGTGTTGGTGTTGACGGTAGATTCGCCATAGAGCAAGTCGCGTTGCTCATGGATGTTGTTGGACACTTCAAAATGGAAGGTGGGCTGTTGGTTGTAGGCCGGTGTGTTGTTTAGTCGAAGGTCTTCCATAGACTCCAGTGCCGGAGCGATGGCATAGAATCTCATGTATTCAGGGTTTTCCTTTCCGTCATCAGGTCCTGTCAGTTCTTTGTCGTAGGGCCAGTGTACGGAGGTGCGCCAGCCGCGCACCTTTTTTTGCAGGTGGTTGTCAAAGAGTGTCCGTCCGTTGCTGGTATATCCCCAGACGCTGAGAGAGTCGTGGAAGTGTGTGCCGTTGCCGGCAATGTCGTTTACAGAGGCTCGTGTCGTTCCGGCCACTGCCATGCTTGCTGTTGCCGTGTTGGGATGTATGCCGATAACAGGGATGGGCATGCGGTGAACCTCCAGTTGGCTATTCCATCCTTTTAGTCCGTGGCTCACAAAGTCGCTTCCACCAGCTCTGGCTGATGGTCCTATAATGTTCTCCTCATTGGCCAGTTCGCTCACGCTGACAGCGAAGACAATGTTGTCATTATCTTCTGTTCCGAGCAGATGGTTGACCAGGTCATCAGAGCAACCTGTTGTCAGCAGACCGCTCATTAGCAGAAGCGCCATGGTTCTGATGCCTGTGGTGATAGGTGTCTTAATTTTCATCAAGTGTTCTCTCATTGGTTTGCTGGTTAAAGTCTTCTACATCGGGTGTGAAGCGGATGGGGAAGTCCCAGTCTTCAACGCTGATGACTTCAAAGCGTATGGTTTCTACACCTATGTGTATGAGTATCTTGTAGCGTTTACCGGCCTGCAGGTTCAGGTTCATAGGAGTTCCCTCCACCTGGTTTGTCTTTCTGCTGTAGCGGTTGCCCTGGCTGTCGGTCAGCGAGTTGATGGGCAGTTCGTTGTCGCGTGTAACCATGGAATAGCTCAGGGTGGGTGTGAGTTTCAGCTGCTGAGGAATGAACAGCAGTGGCTTGTTCAAGTCAAAGAGAGGTCGTTCCTGGTCATCAACGCCATATCCGTCGAGTTGCCATTTGTCGAGTTCACTGTCACGAATCATCGACACTTCCAGCGATGTGGTGCCTGTAGCCAGTGTTCCGCTGATGTTAGGTTGAAATTTTTTCTCGCCGTAGGTTATCACCTTGTCGTCTTCTAAGGTTCCTGTTATTCCTTCCTGACTGCTCCATGTGCCGTCTTCCAGGCTGAGGACGGCTTTCCCATAGATGGGGTATGGCCCTGGGGTGCTGCTGGTTTCTTCCAGTTTGAGTTGGCTGACAAAGAGTTTGGTGTGTTCTTCAGCTGCAGGTTTCTTGCCGGTATATGTTTCTTCGTCATAGATGCGCTGCACATAGAATTCGACACAGGCCAAGGCATGGTGGAAGTAGAGCGGCACCTTTTGGTAGGTGTGGCTGTCGGCAGGCCCAGTGACAATCAGTCCCTGACCGTTACGGGTGGCATCGGTGCAGCAGGCCCATAGCAGATCGACCTGATTTCCCGCATCGCCGAGGGTATATTCCAAGTGTGGTGTAGGGTCAGCATCGTCTGGCATGTCTGTCAGGTTGATGGTGTTGCTGCCCACCTCTGTTGTCGATGTGAAGGGTGCGTATGCAAAGAAGCTGATGCGGCGTGGCGTGGCATTAGACGAGCTGTTGGGCCAGTACTTAGCTGGACTGTATATCCAGTCATAGTGGGGGTTGTCGGTATCGCCAGGTCCGTCTTGTGTTACATATTGTATGCTCCACGACACCGACTGGTTATACATGAAGTCGGGTATAGCGGTGGTCTTCACGTCATCCCACACGTCGTTTTCAGTGAGGTAGGCGAATACACCGAAGCCGTCGGTAATAGCTTTCAGGGATGTCAGGTCGTTGATGGTCCCGGTATGCACGCGGGTGTCGGCCTCTGTGACCACTTCGGTAGAGAAGGTTACGGCCGTATTGCCGGCTGTGGTTGCCGTCAGGTCATCATGGTCTCCGCAGGCAGTCACGATCAGGAGGGTGGCAGCGAAGATGGTGAGCCGTCGGCTCTTCCGGCTCCAGGTGATGATATTCTTGATGTCAGTTGTTTTTTTCTTCATTTCACTACATATTTCTTTCCATTCCTGATATAGACTCCGCGTGGCAGTTGTTCGCTGCCGACCATCTGTCCCTGCAGGTTGTAGAGAGCTTGTTCGGCAGAATGTTCTGTTTCCTCTTCGAAGAGGGTGATGTCGCTTTCGCCTATGATGCCCACATATCCTCTTGCCGATGCCCCCGTCGTCCAAAGTGGCGGAGCAATCTTGTCGGTCTTGAGCAGCAGGTATGCCTTGTTGGCGCCGAGCGTGTTGAGTTCTGCTACCGTCTTACCGTCGAAGCTGTTGTCATAGATATGCATGCGATAGAACATGGCTCGGTTTCCTGTTGTAAAGGCTGTAGGGCTGGTGACGGTCTCGTCGCCTGCTTTTTTCCAGGTGGCGAAGCGGTTGGTCAGTATGAAGCGGCTATAGTCTGTGCCGTCGCTTTCTGTCGTTCCGTCGAAGTCAACGGTCTCTGTGGTAAACAATGTTGTACTGACATTGGGTCTCACGAGGTTGTGTTCAAAATCTTCGGAAGGGTCTGCAGCGGTAGTGACTGCGGGGATGAAGAGTGGCACGCTATAGTTGTCGCCTGTTGGCACGTCATGGGTCTGTCTGAGCACCACTCCGACGTTGGCCGGCACCACATAGCGTTCGTCCACCAGGCTCACATGGGTGGTTGTCTTGTCTTCAGAGTAGATGGGGTTGGCAGGGGTTTCTATGATGGCATAAGCCTTGACGGGGTTAGTCGTGAGCAGACTCGTCAGGGCAAGGTCGGTCGTGGTGTTTCGGCTTTCTGTGGCCCATCCGTTGGTGTCGATGTGTGCCAGTTGCTTGAAGCGGTTGGTCACGGCGATGACATAGACTTCAGACGCTTCGTTGAACTTCAGTTTGGCATCGGCGTCTTGGAGGAAGTGGTAGCGGTATTGCTTCTTTGTGCCGGCGTCGCTGACATCGGTTGTCAGTTTCTCCAAGACCGTAGCGTTGACGCTGGGCTCGCTGCTGCAAAGCACATAGACATAGAAGTCATTGAAAGAGGCTCCCGGCTTTGGCAGGTTGATCTCTCCGCCAGCGCCGATGCTCAGGCATCCCGTTTCCGACCAGGTTTGTCCGTTGTAGGCTGTTCGAGTGCTGCCGGCTATGGTTGACGACATGTTCAGGTTCAGTGATGTGAGTGTGCCGTCACCGTCGGCATCGAGGTTGAAGGACAGTCCGTCGGTTTCGGGTATCTGTCCGTTCAGTGCTGTCGAGACGAGCTGTGCGTTGTTGACGAAATACGACTCATAGCTGCTTCCGCCGTAGCCAGTGGTCAGTGCCTGACAGTTGTTGGCAGTGAAGTTCCACGTCTGCGTGGCTCTTCTGATGGTCTTGTTTTTGTCTTCACGAATTTCGATGAGGGTATTCTCTTCGGAAAAGTCCCGATAGGCAATGTCTTCTTTTGTCGTGGTGCGGTATTTGGTGAAGTCCCATGTGTAGGGATAGCTTTGTCCCGGTTGCTTACCGATCGTGATGGTGTAGTTTTTCCAGGTAGAGATATACTTGCCGTCCTGTGTGGTGTTGCTCAGTGTGACATAGAATTTTCCCCATCCGTTCTGGTAGTTGAGTACGGGGTGTCCGTTTTCCCATTCCACGGTGGCATCGGTCAGTGTGGCATCCTTCGTCACGGTGTAGCTTGGCAGTCCGCCGTTGTGGATGTTCACTTCTGTCCAGCCTTCGTCAAGACTGATGCGGTGTGGCATGCCGTTAGCCACCCGTATGTATTTGCCGGGATTGAGGTCGGTCATGGCTGTCTCGTAGGTCGATTGCGACTCGGAAACGATGCCACGGGGCTCGTGCAGCACAATCTCGTGCAGGCGGGTCCAGTTGTCATCGACGCTGGTAATCTCCACATCTACCCACTCTTCGCCGGTGTCTTTGACAATGAAGCTGTAGCAGCCGGCTACGGTCTCGCCGTTTACCTTTTCTGAAGCCACACTGTGCGTTGTCTTGGTGTAGGCAATCTTGTAGATGTCGGTAATCTCTGTGCCGCTGGCATCGCAAAGGTTCTTCATGCGCAGACGTTCGCCCTGGTCATCGCTGTGGCGGTGCCAGTAGCAGTCTATCTGTTGTCCGGCTTTGAGGTGCGGAATGACGATGCGGCATCCGTTCTTGAACACCAGTTCCCGTTTCTTGTCTTCTTTGGAGTATTTGTAGCCGTTGTTGTACCAATAGTCGCCGACGGGGTCCGCGCCTTCACGTCTGAATCCGTTGTCGGTGTATTTGGCCGCCGAGGTGACACCGAAGTTTCCCTCTGAGTAGATCTGCAAGCCCGCCGTCTCGTTGATGATGTAGGGATTGGTACAGTCGATGGGGAACCGATACACATAGACGTAACCGGCATTGGAGTCGGGTGAGCGGAACTTCTTCTGGTATTCCCAGAAGTCGTTGTGTGCCACGTTGTAGTCTTCTGCATCTTTGGGCAGGGGCCGGGCTGTATAGGATGTTCCCTCGTTGTCTTTGTAAGGGTAAATAGACCCGCTGATGCCGAAAGGGTTCAGGTCGCCTTGGAAATTCCAGACGTGTTGTTTGTAGGCCACGGTGAGATAGGTGGCCAGTATCATGTCGGTGGCAGCGCCTCCGGGGGGGGTGTAGTTCACAGTGGCATATACAATGTAGGTGCCGCCCTTGCTGGAGGGTATCTCGGGGTCGCTGTCTGTCCATCCGTCTTTGGCGGTGATGTTGCTGATGTGGATGACGTTGCCCTCCCGAGAGAGTGTGGGGCTGTTGTTGAGGTTTCCATAGACCTCATCGATGGTGCAGTTGCTGATGCTGTTGATTTCACCTATCGTTTTGCTGATTTCCAGGTCGTAGGAGTCGCGGTCGGCATCGATGACGGCATGGGTGGTAACGAAATCCACACCTTGTATGTGGTAGGTGAAGGTTTTTTCAACCTTGCCGAGTGTTGCCTTGATGACAACGTCTCCCAGTCCGTTGGCTGCAAACTGGTAGTTCCCGCCCGACTTGGTGATGGTGGCCGTGGTGTGTGGCTTAGAGACACTTTCCACCGTGAAGGTGACTTCCTGGTTGAGGGCGGGTGGATTTTCATTGTAGTGGTCGTCATCGACACTGTAGATGCGGACGTTTCGTTTCAAGTCATCCTTGTAGTTCCAGTATCCTGTGCCCAGAGAGGTGTCATCGGAAATGGTTCCGTTGACCCCCAGCTTGGTCAGCAGGGCATTAGGTCCGGAATGCACGATGCTCATCTTGATGACCTTGATGGTGTAGTCTTTGCTGAGGCCGTCGAGCAGGCCGCCTGTGGCGGTCACCTTGATGGTGGCCGACCCGTAGCCGGTGAAGGCGCTGATATGGCCTGTCGTGGCAAAGTCGGTCGCGTCGGTGGCAAAGCTGTGGCTGCCACTCACCCAGGAGAAGGCAAAGGTGGAGCCTGAGCCTTCGGCATTGAGGATGTCGTTCTGGTAGGACTCTTCGCCGTTGACATAGACGGTGGTGCCATCGTCGCCGTCGGCCAGGATGATTTCCCGGCTCACCACGATGCGCTGGATGCTCACTGCCAGTCGGGTGTTTTCGTTATACAGAGTGATATAGCCGTCATCGGTGTTGCAGATGTAGCGGGCTGTGGCCGATGCCTGGTTGGCAGTCAGCACGTTGGCGGCACTGCCGTCAATGTTCTCCACACCTTCTATGCGAAGCTGTGTCTCGTCGTCTGAGGCAAAGGAGGTGATGGTCACCACCATGCCGCGGCGGGCCGGAATGCGAAGGGCGGCATTGTCACCAATGGAGAAGAGCGTGATGGAGGCGTTGCAGCTGTTGTCATCGAAGCCGTTGGAGACGAAGCGGGTGTTACCTTTCAGCTGCAGACCGTTGGTGATGGTATAGAGGCCGCCGGTCTTGTTGTAGATAAACTCAAATTCGCTGTTGGTGATGAGTTTGTTTCTGACGTGGCCTGACCCTCTGAGGCTCCACTGGCTGTCGTTCAGGTTGTTATCCAAGCTGGTGTAGTTGGCATAGTTCTGAATGTCCCAGTCTCCGTCGGTGACATAGACTTTGGTCGTGGCGGTCATGTTCGGATGTCCGTCGCTGCCGGTCAGCGTACAGCTGATGGTGGTCTCTCCTTCTGCCACTGCTGTCACGACTCCGGTGGTGCTGTTGACGGTGGCAACGCTGCCGTCAGAGGAGGTGAAGGCCATGGTGTAGTGGCTGGTCACGTCGTTGCCGTCGGCGTCGATGACGGTCACGGTGGGTGCCGCATGTGTCTCGCCGGTGAACATCACTCCCTGCAGCGTACCGCTGTAGTTGATGCCGGCCTGGTAGTCATCATAGGTGAGGGCATTCAGCACAAGGGTTTTTTTGGGGCAGTAGAGATAATAGACGGTGTTGGCCGTCAGTTGCGACTTGGGCACCTTGTGGATGGTCAGTCCCGAGCGGGCGGCAGGTAGTGCTACGACCCTTGTTCCGCTCTCGTCATACAGCCCTGCTTCGGAGCCTGGTTCGAGATAGAACGACAGGTGGAGGTCGTGGAGCGTGGCAGGCACTTCCAGTCGGTAGAAGGTACCCCAGTATTCGCTGTCATTGTTCCAGTCTATGATGTTGCCAAACGACCAGCCGTTGGCATCGATGCAGATGACGCCGTAGTAGCCGTTGGTGTTGCATACCAGTTGCCGTTCTTTCTTTCCGTTGTATTCTTTATTGGCACCAAACCACAGCTTCAGTCCGCCCACCATGACATACTCTTTGTTGTCGGCTTCGTCAAGCAGGCCCGTGGCGTTGCCAGCGTTGAAGGTGGAGCCGCTCACCAGGGTGTTGGGGTCTATGATGCGGCGTGTCTTGATGTGCAGGTTCATGGTCGAGGTGAGCGTCAGACCGCCCGTGGTGGTGGCGGTGAGTGTCAAGGGTGTGCCTTCACTGCTGTCGTCGGGGGTGGCGCCCGTTGTCTTGATGGGGTGCAGCGGGTAGGTGGGCTGACCGTTCAGTTCGCGCAGGAAGCCGCTGTAGTTGCCGCTAAAGGTTACGCCCTGCCCTGTCTCGTTGACCAGGGGACTGTAGGTGAGGTCTTCAATATACATCACGTCAGAAGACTTCTGGAAGTACAGTCCGTCGAGGGCTTTCACCTCTCCCAAGGTGACGGTGGAGTAGCTCTGCCAGGAGTATGCTTCTATGAGGGTGAGCTCGCTCACGCTGGTGGTAATGTTGCTGCCCGAGGCTATCGTCGTGGACCCGCTCATCAGCGTGTAGGAATATTGGTTGGAGCTGCGGTCGAAGCTCACGCTGACGTGCAGGTTCTTGTTGAAGGCGTCGTAGTCGCCGCTGCCGTTTACGGTAAATTTGGTGCCGTTGTTGGTACCGAAAGAGAACATCAAGCCGCCGGTAGCGTTGTAGTTGGTCTTGGGATCTGGGTTGCCGGCATTGTAGTTGCCGCTGACATCCACGCGCTGGGCTTTGTTGCCGAATCCTATGTTCCAGCGACTGCCGGAGGGTATGTAGCAGTCAAACTCCACGTTCACCTTCGTCTTGGTCGTGATGCCGGAAAGGTTGCTCAGGTCGGCAACGGCCAGGGCATATTTGTTGCCGGCATTGTGTGAAGAGGTGTAGGTGCCATCGCCGTTGTCCGACAGTCGCTCGATGCTCTGAAACCTCACCCCTGCCCACATGTCTTGTATTCCTGCCATGAGTAGCAGGAACAGGGTCAGACAGTGTAGGATGTATGATTTTTCTCTGGTCATGGCTTGCTTGTCTTTTCTGTTTGGTTCTTTCCCCCTACGGTTCACCTGACGATCTCGCGTGCCAGCGACTCGCCGGCTGAGGTGCCGTGCTCGATGCTGACAGTCACGGGTACGGGAGTGCCGGCCCAGTCGGTGGCATCGAGGGTGACATCAAGGGTCTTCAGCCCGAACACCAGGTTCAGGTAGTACTTGGTGTCGGCCTTAAGTTGCCAGTCGCTGATGTTGAGCACGACGGCATTGGCACCGGTGTAGTCCAGTCGCTGGTAGCTGTCGGCACCGGTCTTGTAGGTGACGTAGTATTCCACCTTTACGCAGTAGTCTTGAGCACTCTTGGGTATAAACATCCAGCATTGCTCCTTACCGTTGGCGTTGTCGCTGATGACGCGTTGTGTGTTGGCCGTCTCGTTGATGCCGGTTACAGCGTCGTTGTTCATGAAGGTACCGACGGCGGCGGCATTGGCCGGGTTGGGATCTCGTAGGGTGGCTGACAGGGCGGTGCCGGAGAGTACAAAGTCGTTCAGCGTGCCGCTGGTGTTCAACCACCTGGGCTGATAGGCTGTGCCGCCCTCGGCAGTGGCATTGTTCAGATGCAGGTTGCCGCTTTTAAAGAACGAGCCGCCGCCAGTGGCGCTGAGGGTGATGCTCTTCAGTGTCACCTTGCAGCTGGCAGAGCCGGGAAGGCCGGTGGTGGTATGGTCGTCGGGGTTGCTGAGGTTGTTGTCTTGATCGACCATCACCTGGGCATGAAAGCCTACTGCTGCCATGGCGTGGTGGAAGGTCAGCGTCACGAGGCCGCCCGTGGTGGCTGCCGTGGCATGGGTCCAGGGCAGGCCGGTGGCTCCTCTCACACCCCAGAGCAGGTCAACGGCCTGGCTCACGTTGGTGGCCACGCGGTAGCTCACATAGGGGTCGTCGGCCGTGGTGCCGTCAACGGCCGTGATGCCGGGCCCCGCGTCGCCGGCTGCCACATAGGGACCATAGCCGAAGAAGGAGATGCTCTGGTCTGCAGGCCACAGCTTCTGCGGGCCATAGCTCCAGTTGGCGGGGTGCAGGTGTACGGGGTCTAAGGCTTCGGTGCCTGCCGGCGTATAGGTCATGTGTTCGTTTGACAGCCAGTCTGACGAGAAGCCTGTGGCATCGGAGGCGGCAAACACGCCAAAACCTTCCGTGGTGAACACGTCGTAGTCTATGCAGCCGCTCGCTCCCGCCCTTGTCTCGGCATCGGCTAAGTCGGCTGCTATCGTGATGACCTGACGGCTACTGTCCCATTGTGGGCTGTCTTCGCCCGAACAGGCACTCAGCAGCAGTGCCAGCACCATCAGTTTGATATGTCTTTTTTTATTCTTCATCGCTCTTTCTCAGATTATGAGACCACTGCCCTACTCTATCTCTACCTGGTGGTTTTGGGCAATGGTGATGCTCACTTCCTTGTTGACTCCTTGTTCAAGGGTCAGCTCTTGGGAGAATGTCTCTGTGCCGTAGTCGCTGCTGATGGTCACGGTGACAACGACCGTGGGACCGGGAATGAAAAGCATCGGCTCCAGGCCGAGAGCCACCACGTCGCCGTCGGCAACAGACAACGTCTGGATGCCCACGGCATCGGCATCGAAGTCGGTGCGGCTGACAACCTTCTCTGTGGCATAGGCCGAGAGGTTGCTCCAGGTGCCGTCAGACAGGTCGAGACGGCCACTCTCGTAGAGTCGCTGGGAGGACTTGTCGGTGAGGGTGACCGACTGCAGGGTGACGGTGCTGCCATAGTGGTTGCTGACGGTGCCAAACGACACCTTGGCAAGGGCATGGCGGAAGGTCAGCGTCAGGGCTGGCGGCGTGCCGCCGCTGTCACCCCACATCAGGTCAACGCTGTTGTCCACGGCCGGAGCAAAGGTGTAGAGGCCGCCGGCCACCACTGCCGACGCGTTGTAGGGAGCGTAGGCCAGGAGGTCGGTGGCTGTGAAGCCGCTGGGCAGGTAGTAGGGATAGCTGCCAAAGTCCCATGTCTGCGTGGCAACATTCCAGGCGACCTGACGGTTGGCCATCGACAGCTTATCGCAATAGAGTCCTATGCCGCTGGACTTCAGACTCGTCAGGGTCTCCGCGGCACGGGTGACGGCGAGACCCTGCTGCTGCCATGGCAACTCGCTCACCGTGAGCGTCGGTGACATGGGCGCTGAGAGCCTCTCGGCGTCATCGTCTGCTGTGCATCCTGCCATCATCATGATGACGGTGCCTAATGTTAACAGCCATCTGTAATCCATGGTTCTTCGTTGTTTGTTTTACGTTCACTCCACGTCCAGCTCCTTCGTCACCTCGCCGGGGTCGTGCAACACTCCGTCGAGCATGATGGGAACGGCCCAGTCTTCTATGCCCTCTACGTCAAACTTCACCGTGGTGAGACCCAGCAGCAGCTTCAGCGTGTATGACTTGTTGCTCTCAAAGGTCAGCGTGCCCGTGGTCTGGGTGATGTCGTTCCTGATGATGGAGTAGTATCGTGGTGTGTTCAGCTTCAGGCTGGGGTCGTAGGTGATGACGTCATAGACCACATGCACGGTCAGCGGCTGTGCCGACATGGTGGGCGGGAACATGAACCAGCCGCCAGTGGTGGTGGAGAAGAGGTTCTGCTCTTCATGGGTGACGCCGGCTGGCAGCGCGTCGAAGTCGGCCTTCGTCTCTTTGGCGTCTGCGTGGTTGGCAGGGTTGCCGCCCCAGAGTAGATGAGGAGCTATGCCGGCACCGCTCAGCGTGGGAGACATGGAGTTGCTAAAATTGTCCCAGTAGGGTACAGTGGCCTTGTCGTCATGGGGAGTCAGATACATGTTGCCCTGGCTATAGACCACCGGACTCTCAATCTCCACGCTCTCCACAAAAACCTTGGTGTTGGCATCGAGGGGAACAGGATATTCGGGCCACGCATCGGCGGGCAGACGGCGGTCGATGACGGCCTGCACATCGAAGGTCACTCGCGACAGGGCATGGATGAACTTCAGACTCACCTGCCCATTCACATAGCCGCTGCCGTCTGTCTTGTAGAGGTCGGCATAGTCGTCGGCGGCAACACTGCGACTCCACAACAGATCGACGCTTTCCGTACTGTGCATGGACGAGGCGGCCTTGTAGGTGACATAGGTGTCCTGACCGTCAGCACTGTTGGCCGACAGGCGGACAAGGCCCGTAGCTTCCGCCTCCTCGGTCTTGTCGGTGCCGTCGAAGTAAGGGGCATAGGCATAGAAGCTCAGGTAGCTGTGCAGCTTACTGCCCTCGGCGGGAGGTGTCTGGTTGTCGGCGGGCTGGTTGTCGTTGGGCCAGTATTTCACGGGCTCATAGCTCCAGGCGGCACCACCCCACCCTACTTCCTGGTTGAACATGAAGTTGAAAGGCGTCTGCGCCGTCGCCGTGTTGTAGGCATAGCGCGCATTGCCGGTGCTCATGGAGAAAACCCCGAAATGGGCATCGCGCAGACTCGACTCGGTCAGCTCGCCCACCGAATGTGTGGGATAGCTGACACGGGTGCTGCCCGACGCCTCCTGCAGATAGGTGTCAAAGGTCACCTTCAGGGGTTCTTCTACAACAATAGAGCCTTCTGAATCCTCGCCTTTGCATCCTCCAAAAAGAAGTAGGGTGAAAACAAATATGCTAAGTTTATTTTTTAAAATCCTCATGAGTATAAAATACAGCCTGCAAAAGTACTAATTCCATGAGTAATGACAAAATAAATTAACACTTTTCCACCTTATTATTAACGCGTGTGTGCGTCATGCAAAGATTTTTTACTGCAAACAGAGCTTTGTGGCAAGCTCGTTCAGCCGTTCGCAGGTCTGACGGCTGAGGGCTGTTTGCTGTGACTGAAACTCAAAGGGGGTGAGCAACAGTAGGGTGCCTGCGGCACAAGTCTCGAAGTAACGACCATCGGGCTTGTAGAACGGAGAGAAGCCTGTGTCCATCAGACGGACAAGGGGAAGCCCCTCAGCCAGGGCCAAACGCTCCACGAGTCGTTCTCCAGGACTGATGAAAGGGGAAACCAAAACGGCTCCCCGGCGTGCCTCCTCCAATAGCTCGGCGCAGCGGCGCTGCAACTCGTCATGGGTGAAGTGACGCGACAGGCGCACCGCCACGCGTCGTGGTAACTGCAACAGGCGGCTGTTGCCCATGGCATGTAGTACCATGCCTGCGACGGCGATGTCTTTTTGTCGGAAATAGTCGGAGTGCTGTCTTTTTATCAGTAGGCGGCGAGGGTTGTCGTAGATGTAGTCGATGAGGGCTTGCAGCTGGCCGTCTCTCGAAAGCACTCGGTCGTGATAGCCGTGCTCCCACAGCAGGCCGGGCTGCTCTAAACGGGGCTCTGATGGAACCTGCGGCACAGCCGCAGACCACAAGACACGCTGCCTCTGAATACCACCATCAGGCTGCCTGTGTAGGCTTTGCTGCCTGTGTAGGCTTTGCTGTTGTTGCTGGCTTTGTTGTTGTGGCAGGCTTTGCAGTTGTGGCAGGCTCTGCTGTTGTGGCTGGCCTTGCTGTTGTGATGGGCTTTGCTGTGGTGGTGATGAGCTGCTTTGCTGTTGTGTGTGTGGTGATGGGCTGCTTTGCAGCCAATGTAGGCTTTGTTGTGTGTGTGGTGATGGGCTGCTTTGCTGTGGTGGTTGTTGTTGCGTGTGTGGTGATGGGCTGCTTTGCTGTTGTGGCTGTTGTTGTGTGTGTGGTGATGGGCTGCTTTGCAGCCAATGTAGGCTTTGTTGTGTGTGGGGTGATGGGCTGCTTTGCAGCCAATGTTTGTAAGCCCTGTTGCACCCCACTTTAAACCCATTGACAACCTTGCCCAGGTGGACGGGCAGCGGTTCCCTGACGTAGAGGAGCATGTGCAGGTGGTCGGGCATGAGTTGCTTGGCGATAACCTGTATTTGTGGGTAGAAGCGGGGAATGCCTTCTACCTCTGCGGCGATGAGAAAACCCAGCGCCGACGGGACGAAGCGCGGTTCTCCAGGTTCTCCGCGTCGTTTCAAGGGGTCGCCTGCAAGGGTGCCGAGCACGGGTTGTCGTCCCTCTGTGGCGAGGGTAATCATGTAGATGCGGGGCTGACGATAGTCGTTGTCGAACATCCGCTGTTTCATCACGCTCTTGGCTTTCTTCTCTGTCATGTCAGCAAAGATAAAGATTCTTACCAACAACACCAAAGATTTTAAACGAAAAAAGAGCCCCCGAGGGAGCTCTTTCTTATAGTTTAATTGAATTACAACAAATGATTTATGGTGCAACATTCTTTGGAACGTCAATTTCTTGAACAGTTACAGTTTCACCAGCATCAAGTACACCATCATCATCTGTATCACCAACGAATGACCAGTCGGATACTGTTGCAGCAAACTTCACACTTGTGAGACCAAGAATTATCTTGATACCATACTTCTTGTTAAGTTCTACAGGGCTGGTGAAAGCGATAATTTTAGAAACAGTCTGCTCAACTTCTGAATAGCCCTTTTCCAGGTTTGCATCTTTTGTACGAGTTACATAGGTAACCGTAATTTTGAACTTAGGCGTTGTACCAGGCAAGAAGAGGAATGGTGAAACCTCATCCTTGTAAACATTGAGAGCTGTTGTATTAACGCCTGGATTATCTCCATCGTTTTCTTCATGGTCAAACCATGTAGCTGCGGCAGGAGCTGAGGTTGGTTCTGCAATTTTGGGGTTCAGAGCATACTGACCACTTGCCGGAGTTCCGTTAACGACTTCGTGAGAATATGCATTTGAAGTACCTGCGTCTTTATCGGTAGAACTAAGATTCCATTCGCCAGTGGCCAAATTGAACACACCGCTACGAACAATGGTTTCATCACCTTTAGCACCTGCAGTTTCAATGTCACCATCTCCATCAAGATCGTTGGTGATTGTAATATTTTTGACAGTTACCTTTGTAGTAACATAGTCTGAAGTACGAAGAGTTTGAGCTTCGTCTAAGTCATAAACAATAGTTAATCCAGAACCATCAATAGCTACACCAGAGGGATTTATTGCAGGAGAGCCACCAACACCAGCCAAAGCGTGCTTGAAGTTGAAGTTAATCTTACCATCAGTCTTCATCTTTGTAAGGTTTACATTGACAGGAGCCAAACCGCCAGTAAGTGTAGTTCCATTTTGAGCACCACCTGTAGCCTTAATGCCATTAGTACCAGCAGTTCCCCAAAGGAGATCTACGTTATCAGAATTATCTGTTGAACCAGGCTTTGTCAAACGATATTCAAGATAGGGGTGACCTGCAAAATCGTTGGTGGTTCTTGCGATAATACCAGTAGCAGTGGTGGTATAGTCAGCAGCTGTCTTTACATTAGCTTGGGGAATAGTGACCGGTGCATTGTTGTTTTTACCGGTAATATTGGCAGGAGCGTCAGTGCTTAGAGCTGTGAAATCTACATAAGGTCCATAGGCAAAGAAGCTGACGTTACCTCTTGCGGCTGCACCTTGCGCATAAGGGTCACCATTTAAATCCACATCGCCATTGGCAAATTCATTAGGCCAATACTTGATGGGGCTGTATTTCCATGTTGCAACATCTTTGGCAGTTCCTGAGGTTGATCCGTCACCAGTCTCTGTATTCTTGATAACATTTTGGTTATACATGAAGTCTGGAGCGTATGCTGTAGTACCAGTATATTCATAGGTAGAAGCCCCTGTCTTATGATAAGCAAATACACCAAATCCGCCTTTTTCATTAAGTACGTATTCTGCAGTCATAAAAGGATTAGCAGAAGTTGCAATGATAGGACCTGTTACACCAGCGCGGGTGTTCACATTCTTCCCCACATAAGTACCAAACTCAATGGCTTGAGGCTGGGTGTTCTCAGCGACCACGGGAGCCGAGAGGTCATCGCTCTGTGAGCAGCTGGCCAGCATTGCTAATGCTGTGGCAGCAAAAAATAAATGTTTCTTCATAACTTTTCAGTTTTTAAAGTTGTTAATAAAATGTGATATATTCTTTTTTTTCTTATATATTGATGTTTTGTCTTGATGATGCTCTGTATGGGTTCTGAGGGCGTCAGAAACTCACTTCGTAGGTGCCGCCGAACTCCCAGTCATCGACATGGGCGTCGAAGCCGCTGGCTTGTTGGTCGGACGGATCGACGTATGGCAGGTCGGGACTCTCGATGGGGTCGTCGATGATGATCTCCACCTCGATGTGTTTGAGCACCTCTGCCTTGGTGAGGGCGTCGCCCGTGGGCGTGAGGTATTTCATGATCTTTCCTACGTTGTAGGTGAACTTCTTCACGCTGCCGTCGGTGAGCAGGAACCCTAAGGTGAGGACATTGTCCGTGGAGTCGCGGTTTTCCACGCGCTCCTTTCCGAAGGGCAGTCCGAAGGTGCTGATGGAGGTCTTCACCCATCCCTTGTCGCCCTCCCCTTCTATGGGTTCAGCCTTCCAGTTGTCGAGGAGCAGTACGCCGGTTTCCTGGGTTCTATCGACACGGCTCATGTAGAAGCCGTCGCTCATGCCCGAGACGCTGCCCTCCACGGAGTGCATGTTGCTGTAGCCTTTCACCATGACGCGCACGTTGAGCTGCGTGATCATCGGATCGACCACCTCCTTGAAGACATAGTGCGCGGTGTCGGGTATGTTGTTGCGGTGCTTGTAGCCCACGAAGTGCAGGTATTCGTCTTGCATCATCTCTTCGGTGATGGCGATGGTGTCAACGGCAACACCTATCATCTCGGGGTCGCACATGAAGTGCATGCCTTCGTCCCATCTTCTCGGTGCACGGGTGGTGATGGGTTTGGCCCGGGCGGAGAAGAGGTTGTGGTTGCCCACATCCTGAAACCTGATGGACGAGAACTCGTCGTAGCTCTGGTTGAAGACGATGAGCTTGTAGATGCCGGGCTCCAGGAAGAGGCTCTGCGAGGTGACGTTGTGGGTGGGCGGCAGGGAACGGTAGAGCGAGTCGTTGGCGTTCCAGAGCACCATGGTCATGCCCGACGGCAGCTCTCCGTAGCGCGACAGCCAATCGACATCCACTCTCACCTGCACCATGTTCTCGAAATATACTTCGAGCGGACGGCGGTCGCAGGAGGTGAGCAGCAGGAGCATGGCTGCGGCGACCACCACCCCTACCCTACGCAGGAACGGCAATCTGGAGATGAGACTTCTGGTGTTCATCGGTCGCCTCCTTCCTGTCGGAGGGGTATGGTTTCCTCCTCTGTGTATGTAGTCTTTTCAAAGAGCGCTTTCTTATCTTCTTTCTTGTCTTTTCTCTCAAACGGATTGCTCAGCAGCCATACGATGGAGGCCTTGAGCTTGGTGGGACCGGCGTAGAAGAAGTTCTTGCTGTAGTCCCAGATGAGGTGGGTGTCGTCGAACTCTCCGTGGTAGTGGCGACGCGGTCCGAAGACCACTCCCCCACTGGCCGACACCTCGAAGTTCCACCGCTTGGCCAGGGGCCACGAGTGGCCGATGGTGGCTCCTGCGGAGAAGAACTCTCCCTGGTTGCCTTTCCCCTTGCGCTCGATGTCGAACTTCCCGCCTGCCACATAGAGGCCGACGAAAGTTCCCGTCAGCAGGGGACGCTGGTAGCACTTGCCTAACCAGCGACGGAGCTCGGCTCCGATGAGCCACACCTCGTAGGCATCGCGGTAGCCCTTGGCGCTGTTGCTGTAGTAGGGCACGCCAGCCAGTCGGTAGGGATTGGTGCTCTGACGGGCGTTGCGGTTGAAGAGCCACCAGGGAAACCAGTCTTCTACCATCACACTCCACTGCCTGTCTTTGCCGAAGGGCACCTCAATCTCTATGTTGGGGGCCAGCAGGGCATCGAACAGCAGGTTGGTCTTCAGTGCCACGATGGGACGGAAGGGTTTCAGCGTAGGCATCACACAAGCTGTGATGGCATCGGTCTGGGGCAGCACCCAGAGGGTGTCGTTTTCATAGCGGCGTGTGCTTGTGCCATAGTTCTTATAGTCTATGCGGAAGTCCGAGTGACGCAGGTAGGGCAGCGAATGCTCGAAGATGTCCGCAAAGTCTTCTTGATAAGTTGTACGAATGAGTCGGAGCTTGGGGTCGGGCTCTCTGTCCGAATCGATAATTTCCAGAATTTGTTTCTTGTGTGGGAGATTAGATTTCTCTACATATTCTCTCAGGCCTGGCCAGTCTTCGGGCTCATAGGTGTTGGAGACCATTGCTGTGTCGAGTTGGTGGCGCTGTATGATGTATTCGCGCAGGGCTTTACTTCGGTCGCGGGCCAGCTCTACATTGTGCCTGTAGGGGCCTTCCGGTGAGGCCCATCCCTTGACGGTCACGGCGGTGACGGTTGTGTAGGGGTCGTTGAGCAGCGAGTCGATGGCGTGGTCTATCTTGGCCAGTTCGCGACGGTTGTCGTGGTAGTCGGGCTTGATCTCCGTGCGGTCGAGCACAAAGTCTATATATGCCCTTCCCTCGGCCACTCCGTGGATGGTATCCACCACCATCTTTCCCGGCTTGATGACGGGTTGTGCCTGATACACCTGTTCGATGAGTTCACCCGTGACACCGTAGCAGCGCCGGTTGGTCTCCATGTTAACCTGTATGTTTGTCTTTCCCATCCACGCCTGGTAGGGAATGGTCTGGCAGTAGTGCAGAACCTCTGGTTTGTTTTTTTCTCTTATTCGAATGTCGTTGTCACCTTGCAACTGGTGGCGGCCGGAGCGTATGTAGTAATAATACTGCTCGCGTCCGTAGATCCCCACTGAGGGCAACTCCAAGGTGTCTTCCTGAGAGGTCAGTATTGGCCTGATGAGCAGAACTTCATTTCTGTCCACCTTGACGTCTTTCAGTTGTATGGGAATTTCCACACATACTGAATCGGCGAATCTGCTCAGTTTGACACTTTCGGCTTCGACCAGTTTTTGCGCATATGTGTTGAATGAGGCGATTAGAACCAGTACTGACAGGCCGATATATCTCATTTTCATACCCTTTGTCAGCAAAATCGGGTGGCAAAGTTAAAGATTTTTCTTATAAGATGTATCACGCGCCTGTCGATATTAACAAGAATTAATAAGAATTATGTTAACGCACACAATTGTAAATGATTTTAACACGCATCGGTCATGAGAGGGAAGAGACTCATGACCGATGTGGTTTTTTAATGAGCTTCCAGCCAGTTGGTGCCCCATCCGCAGTCGGCCACCAGCGGAACGAGTAGGGGATAGGCCTGCTGCATTTCCTGGAGCACGAGCTGTTCCAACTGTTCGCGCTCTTCGGGATAGACAGAGAAGTTCAGCTCGTCGTGCACCTGTAGTATCATCTTGCTTCGGAGCCCTTCTTCTTTCATGCGCTGGTGGATGCGAATCATGGCCACCTTGATGATGTCGGCGGCAGAACCCTGGATGGGGGCGTTGATGGCATTGCGCTCGGCAAAGTTGCGCACGGTGGCGTTGTGCGACGTGATGTCGGGCAGGTAGCGCCGACGGTGGAACAGCGTCTCGGCGTAGCCCAACTGGCGGGCCCGCTCCTTGGCCTGCTCCATGTAGCTGTGAACCTGTGGGAAGGTTGCAAAGAAGCCGTCGATGAGCTGGCGGGCCTCGTCGCGCGGTATGTCCAGCCGCTCGGCCAAACCAAAGGCGGTGATGCCGTAGATGATGCCGAAGTTGGCACGCTTGGACTTTGTACGCTCGTCGCGGGTCACCTCGCTGATGTCTTTATGATAGATGTTGGCAGCGGTGGCGGCATGCAGGTCTTTGCCTTCGCGGAACACTTCGAGCATGGCGGGGTCTTGAGAGAGATGGGCCATCACGCGAAGCTCTATCTGACTGTAGTCGGCGGAGAAAAACAGACAGCCGGGCTCGGGGATAAAGCACTTGCGGATCTCTTTGCCGTCTTCACCGCGCACGGGAATGTTCTGCAGGTTGGGGTCGGAGGAGGAAAGACGACCGGTGGCCGTGACAGCCTGGTTGAAACTGGTGTGGATGTGGCCGGTATCAGGGTTGATGAGCTTCGGAAGGGCATCGACATAGGTGCCGAGGAGTTTTTTTAGACCTCTGTGGGCAAGGATGTCGGAGACGATGGGAGCCTTGTGTTGCAGCTGCTGGAGCACCTCCTCGGAGGTGACAAACTGGCCGGTCTTGGTCTTCTTCGGCTTCTCCACAATCTTCATCTTGCCAAACAGCATGTCGCCAACCTGCTTGGGAGAGGCTATGTTGAACTGTTCTCCGGCTTGCTCATAGATGTTTTTTTCCAGTTGACACATGCGCTCTGTGAAGAGACGTGAAGTCTCCTGCAGGGAGTCGGTGTCGATGACAACGCCGTTGAGCTCCATCTCTGCCAAAACCGGCATCAGGGGCATCTCTATGTCATAGAAAAGATGTTCGTAGCCCGACTCTTTGAGCTTGCCCTCCAGCACTTCCTTGAGCTGAAGCGTGATGTCGGCGTCTTCGCAGGCATATTCATATACTTGGGCAGGGGAGAGGTCGCGCATGTTGAGCTGGTTCTTTCCGCGCGGGCCAATGAGTTGGTCAATGTGTATGGTGTGGTAGTTCAGATAGACTTCTGCCAGGTAGTCCATGTTGTGACGCAACTCGGGTTGCAACACATAGTGGGCAAGCATGGTGTCAAACATCGCACCCTGGAGATGGATGCCGTAGCTTCGAAGCACCTCCAGGTCGTACTTCATGTTTTGACCCACTTTCAAAATTTTCGGGTCTTCATATACCTTTTTAAATATATTAACAATCTTTTGGGCTTCTTCACGGTTTGCGGAAATCGGAACATAAAATGCCTTTTTGGGCTCAACGGAAAAACTCAAACCGACGAGTTCGGCCTCCATGGCATTGGTGGAAGTGGTCTCTGTGTCCAGACTTAAAATTTGTTTTGTCCTAAAAAAGTCACAAAGTCTTCGGATATCTTCTTCATTCTCAACGAGTTGGTAATCGTGAGGAGTGGTTTTAAGGCTCTCAAAATTCGAGTTTTTGGGAGCTTCCGTCCCCTCGGTCGCAAAATTTGCAAATAAATCAAGCTGTCCATTAACAGGTTTTAATACTTTTTCAGTCTTGTTTAAAATCTTGTCGGCAAGGGTCTTAAACTCCAGTTCGTTGAAAAGTTTTCTCAGTTTGGCTTCGTCGGGGTCCTGGAGTTTCATCGCATCGAGGTCGAGGGTGATGGGAACATCGGTTCGGATGGTGGCCAGGAATTTCGACATGCGGATGTCGTCAACGGCAGCTTCAACTTTTTCGCGAAGCTTTCCTTTGATCTTGTCGGAGTGGAGTAGGAGGTTGTCGATGGAACCGAACTCACTGATGAGCTTGGCGGCTGTCTTCTCACCCACACCGGGACAACCGGGAAAATTGTCGGCAGAGTCACCCATGAGGGCCAAGAGGTCTATGACTTGGGCAGTGGTGGAAACTCCATATTTTTCGCAAACTTCGCGTGGCCCCATCTTCTCATAGCCACCCCCATGACGGGGACGAAACTGAAACACGTTGTCACGAACCAGCTGACCATAGTCTTTGTCGGGCGTCAGCATATAGGTCTCAACGCCCATTTCTCCAGATTTCATCGCTAAAGTACCGATGACGTCATCGGCCTCAAAACCGTCGGCCTGCAGGCAGGGTATGTGCCAGGCTGTGAGGATGTCTTTGATGATGGGCACCGACAGGCGGATGTCTTCGGGCGTCTCCTCACGTTGTGCTTTATAGGCAGGAAACGCTTCGTGACGGAACGTCAGGCCATGGTCGAAGGCCACGGCTAAGTGGGTGGGGTGCTCCTTGGTGATAATCTCATTCAGCGTATTGACAAACCCCATGATTGCTGAGGTGTTCAGTCCTTTGGAATTGATGCGTGGATTCTTGATGAGTGCGTAGTATGATCGGAAGATGAGGGCGTAGGCATCAAGTAGAAAGAGTTTCTGTTGCATATATTCTTTTTTTCCTTTTTTGTGTGTAAAATTACGAATTTTTTGTGATTTATCTCGAGGAAATGATTAATTTTGTATCAAATTTTTAGCTATGACAGATTACCTTTCACACATCAAAAAACCTATTGCTGCAGAACTGAACGATTTCATCGAAATGTTTAGGGAACAAATGACGTATGGAGACGGCATGCTGGCCGAGGCCCTCGAACACATTCGCCAACGTGCCGGCAAGCAGATGCGCCCCATGCTCATCCTGCTGATGTCTAAAAACTTTGGCCAGGTGACGGAGACGACGCTGCGGGCAGCCGTTGGACTGGAACTGCTCCACACGGCCAGCCTGGTGCACGACGATGTGGTCGATGAGAGTCAGGAACGCCGCGGACAGGCTTCTGTGAATGCTTCTTATAATAACAAGGTGGCCGTTCTCGTAGGCGACTTCATTCTTTCTACAGCACTCTTGAATGTGGCCAAAACAGGAAGCCAGGCTATCGTGGAATACCTCTCAGACTTAGGAAGGGTGCTCTCCAACGGTGAGATTTTGCAGCTCACCAACATCCAGAACCAAGAGATCTCTGAAGAGGTCTATTATCAGGTCATCAAGCAGAAAACGGCGGCTCTCTTCGAGGCTTGTGCCGGCATCGGGGCATTGTCGGTAGGGGCTACAGACGACGACGTTGCCGCTGCCAAGAAGTTTGGTCAGGACCTGGGCATCATCTTCCAGATACGCGACGACATCTTCGATTATTACGACTCCAAAGAGATCGGGAAACCTACGGGCAACGACATGGCTGAGGGCAAGCTGACGCTGCCTGTCATCTATGCGCTCAATGCCCATCCCTTCGACTCTATGTTTACCCTGGCGAAGAAAGTAAAGGCCGGAACGGTGAACTCGGATGAAATTGCCGTGTTGGTGGAATATGCCAAGACGCACGGGGGAATAGAATATGCCGAGAAGAGAATGTGGGACTTCCATCGTGAGGCCATGAAGTTCTTGAACGAAAGGGTGGGGGATGAGGCCATCAAGCGGGCTCTGAAGAGCTACCTCGACTTTGTGATAGAACGTGAAAACTGATAGAACAAATCCCTTTTTACAACACCGAAAGCTTGGGTTTGTCATCTCAAGAGACAGCACTCATCTACCAAAATAATTTATTTTACTTTCCAAAATAATTTATTTTACTTTGCAATATAATTTATTTTACTTTGTAATATAATTTATTTTACCTTGCAATATAATTTATTTTACTTTGCAATATAATTTATTTTAGTAGATCAAAGGCTCCTCCTTTGAGGATAAAGGGACAGCTTTCTGCAGATAAAGGGACAGCTTCCTGCAGATAAAGGATTTGCTTTCTGTAGATAAAGGATTTGCTTTCTGTAGATAAAGGATTTGCCTTCTGTAGATAAAGGATTTGCTTTCTGTAGATAAAGGGACAGCTTTCTGCAGATAAAGGATTTGCTTTCTGTAGATAAAGGATTTACATTCTGCAGATAAAAGATTTGCTTTCTGCAGCTATCAAGCACGAGTTGAAGAAAAAGAACCACCTGCTTGACCTAACTTTTTCATGATTGAAACATGATAGAAGGAAACTCATCCGGAAACCTTTTCCGATAACTTGGAAAAGACTTCCGGATGTTTTTGTTTAGAAGAACTTCAGTTCCTGACCTTCAATCTCACTCAACAAGAGGTTCGCAAGACGGCTGGTACCCATGCGGAACCACTTGTTGGTGATCCACTTTTCACCCAGCACTTCCTTGACGATGGTGTAGTAGATGACGGCATCCATCACGGTGTTAATGCCACCAGCGGGCTTGAAACCAATCTGAATGCCCGTTTCATCGTAGTATTCCTTGATGGCCTGACACATCACATAGGCGGCTTCGGGAGTGGCGCTGACCTTCTCCTTACCCGTGGAAGTCTTGATGTAGTCGCCACCTGCATACATCGACAGAATGGAGGCTTTCTTGATGTCACTGCAGTTGCGCAGATCACCGGTCTCTAAGATCACCTTCATGGCGGCATTGCCGCAGGCTGCCTTCAGTTCAGTGATATCTTCACAAACGCCTTCAAAATCGCCGCTGAGAAACTTACCAACCGGCATGACGATGTCAATCTCTGTGGCACCGTCTTTTACGGCTAAGGCTGTCTCGGCAACCTTCACCTCAATCAGGGCCTGAGAAGAAGGGAACGAGCCGCTCACACAAGCCACTTCAACTCCTTCTACTTCCAAGGTCTCGCTAACGGTCTTGGCAAAGCAGGGATAGACGCAGATGGTGGCAACGTGGGGTAGGGCGGGGTAGGCGGCGGCAAAGTCGTTCACTCGCTCGGTGAATGCCATCACGCTCTCATCGCTGTCGGTGGTCTTCAGGGTGGTCAGTTCTATGCTTCCGAAGAGAAACCGTTTCACTTCGGGAGTATCGTTTTGGGGAACTTTCTCGGCAATGATTTTCTTCACAGCCTCGCGCACTTGCGCATCATCAAGCTCTGTGTTGTACTTCTGCAGGGCTTGCTCAATCTTGCTGAATTGTTTTTCCATAATTGCTTGTTATTTTTGATAAGTATTAATGTTGTTTTTAGCTTCTATGATTCTTTCTTTTATATAGTCGAAATGATTGTATACCAGTTCGTTAGGAAATCTGAGTAGGGTGATGCCGTTGTCTCGGAGAAAAGCTTCTTTCTCTTCGTCTCTTTGATGGATGATCATGTCGTTGTGTACTTCGCCGTCAAGTTCTATACCCAGTCGTAGGGAGGGGCTGTAGAAGTCCATCACAAACTGGCCGATGCTGTGCTGTCGTCGGAATTTGATTCCTTCAACCTGGCCTCTTTGCAGCCCTCTCCAGAGTATGCATTCCGCGGGCGTGGCGTTGTTGCGGAGGGCCTTTCTGATGAGCTTCAGGCTTTTCTTGTTTGCTGGTTCTTTGTACATGCCTTTTGGTCGTTTTAAGTTTAACACTGTTACTCCTTCTTTTATCGCTACCACCCCTAACCCCTCCTTCCCGAAGGAGGGGAGTGAGGTATGCTTGTGTATCACATCCCTTTAACAGGGTTTCTCCTTTTGTTAGGGGCTTTCACAGTCCCCTCCTCCGGGGAGGAGGGGTAGGGGTGGTAGCGTTCTCTCGCCTCCCCTACTATTCCTTCAGTTTATCGTTCTCAAGATGCCGACAGGCGTCACGTCGGGTCTTTTTCTCTATGCTGCGACGCAGTTGTTCGGTGAGATCCACTCCGGTTTGATTGGCCAGGCAGAGCAATACCCAGAACACGTCGGCCATCTCCTCACCTAATGCCTGCTGACCATTGTCTTCACGGCGCGGGTCTGTGGGTTTCCAAGACTGTTCACCATAGCGGCGGCTGATGACACGTGCCAGCTCTCCCACTTCTTCTGTCAAAACAGCCATGTTGGTCAGTTCGTTGAAATAGCGTACGCCATACGACTGTATCCATTGGTCAACAGCCTGCTGGGCTTCTTTGATGGTCATGGTTTCTTTCTTTTTTACTTTATTCTTTATTCTTGGTGTCCATGCAAATGGTGACAGGACCGTCGTTGAGGAGCTCTACTTTCATGTCAGCCCCGAATTCTCCTGTGGCAACGGGTCTGCCCAACGTCTTGCTTAAAAGGTCACAGAAGGCTTCGTAGAGCGGTATGGATATCTCGTGGCGGGCTGCCCGCAACCAGCTGGGCCTATTTCCTTTCTTGTAGCTTGCGAAAAGCGTAAACTGGCTAACCACCAGTGCCTGGCCTTCCGTATCCATGATGCTCCGGTTCATCACGCCGTCGGCATCGTCAAAGACACGGAGGTTGGCCACCTTCCGTACCAACCACTCTGCGTCGGCTACGGTGTCGGTTTCTTCTATTCCGAGAAGTATCAGAAAGCCTGCTCCTATGGAAGACTTTTCGCGTCCGTTGATGGTTACGCTGGCATGGGTGACTCGTTGTATGACTGCTCTCATGTTGCAAATATAAGCATTTTATTTGGTTTCTTCTGCTTTCGCATGGAAAAAGTCATAGACAACCTTCGCCCTTGAAGCTCCGATAACAAGTGTAAGTTCTTGAATATCAGATGTTTGCACTCTTTTGACGCTCTTAAAGTGACGGATAAGCAGGTCGCGTGTCTTGGGTCCAATGCCTTTCACGTCGTCCAGGGCACTGTGGAGCGCATGTTTAGAGCGCTTGTCGCGGTGGAAGGTGATGGCATAGCGGTGAACTTCGTCCTGTATGCGTGTGAGGGCATGGAAGAGTTCGCTTTTCACATCCAGTCCGACGGTCTGCGCAGGGTTTCCAAAGAGCAGCTCGTTGGTGCGGTGACGGTCGTCTTTTGCCAGTCCTGCAATGGGTATCTGAAGTTTTAGTTCTCCTTCTACAACGGCACGCACAACATTCATCTGCCCGAGTCCGCCATCGGTGATGATCAGGTCGGGAAGGTCTTCCGGTGTCTCTTCCATCATTCTGCTGTATCGCCGACGGACAACTTCCTGCATGGAGGCATAGTCGTCAGGTCCCTCTACGGTCTTGATGATGTATTTCCGGTAGTCTTTTTTCGAAGGTTTCATAGCCTTGAAAACCACACATCCTGCCACTGCATCGGAACCAGAAATGTTGGAGTTGTCGAAACATTCAATACGGTAGGGCATCTTTTCTAATTGAAGCTTCTGCTGAAGCTCTTTCATCAAGCGTGTCTGCTTTTGCTCGGGATTGAGTTTCTCTGCTTGCTTGAGGCGGTCAAACTTGTATTGTTTTCCATTCATTTCAGATAGTTCCAAGAGGTGTTTCTTGTCGCCTCTCTGGGGAATAAAAAGCGCTGCGTCGGGCAGTTTCCAGTCCATGTCAAAGGGTACGATAATCTCTTTGGCATGGCTTTGGAAACGCTCCCGTATCTCCGGTATGGCTGCTAAGAGCAGTTCCTGGTCGCTCTCGTCAAGTTTGCGCTTATATTCAAAGGTAAAGCTTTGGTTGATGGTGCCGTTGGTGACGTGGATGTAGTTGACAAACGCATTCTTGCCTCCGTCATCATCCACGATGGTAAAGACGTCCACATCGGTGATGGTCTGGCTGACCACCTCACTCTTCGCACAGAAATTATCCAGTGCCAGAATGCGGTTTTTCAACACTTCGGCATCTTCAAAACGAAGGTCTTCTGCAGCCTTTTGCATCTCCACGTAGAGCTGTTTCTGCACCTCACGCGTGTGACCTTTCAGAATCTCCTTTGCCTGCGCTATCTTGCTTTGGTAATCTTCGTATGGCTGACGTCCAATGCAGGGGCCTTCACAGTTATGAATATGGTATTCCAGACACGCCTTAAACTTACCTTGCAAAATGCCTTCGCGTGTCAAAGACAGATGGCAGGTGCGGGGCTTATATATCTTTTTGATCAACTCCAGTATGGCATACATGCTGCCAACGTGTGAGTAGGGACCAAAATAGGTGCCAAACCGTCTGTTGATGGTTCGTGTCTTGAAGATACGCGGAAAGAATTCGTTGGTTACGCAGATGCTGGGGTAGGTCTTACCATCCTTTAATAATACGTTGTATCGGGGATTGTATTTCTTAATCAGACTGTTTTCCAGCAGCAAGGCATCCTCCTCGGTGTTGACAACGGTGTAGGAGATATCTTGAATCTTGCTGACAAGCACCTTGGTCTTGAACCTATCTACCTCCTTGTGGAAATACGAAGAAACCCTGCTTTTGAGACTCTTGGCTTTACCTACATAGATGATGACATGGTCAGCATCGTAGAACTGGTAGCTTCCGGGCTTCTCAGGCATGCTCAACACAATGTTTTTCAATCGTGTCAAACGCTCTTCGTTTTCTTTCTTTGTCATCGTCCTGCCACTTGTAAATAAAGGGGTTGCCAGTATAATCTAACCAGATAATGTTTCATGTGAAACAGTAGTATTTTACTCCTTAAACGGTCATCAAGGTAGTAAGCTCTATTCCTTCAAAGAGGTCGCGGCCATGCAGTCCTTCGTCTGTAATTTCAATGATGAAATTCATATAGACCTTCTTGGGGTGGAAGTGGTTCACGAGTTTCCATGTTGCCTTGGCCGTTCCGCCTGTAGCCAGTAGATCGTCATGAATCAAGACAACGTCATCGGGAGTAATGGAGTCAATGTGCATCTCTACGGTGTCAACACCATATTCCTTAGAAAACTGTTCTTTGATAACCGTTGCGGGAAGCTTTCCTGGTTTTCTGGCCAAAACGACGCCGCATCCTAAGCGACCAGCCAAGGCAGATGCCATGATAAAACCGCGACTTTCTATCCCGACAATTTTGGTAATGCCCTTGTCCTTGTAGAGTTCATAGAGCTCGTCGAGCATGATTTTCATGCACTCGGCACTCTTGTAGAGTGTCGTTACATCTCTGAAATTGATTCCTTTCTTAGGAAAATCTGGAATACACCGAAGGTTTTCAATGAGTACTTTGTTGTTCATGTTTTATATTTTAAGTCATGATAAAACGGTTGTTATGTCATTTATAAAACGATTATGTGTTTCACATGAAACATCATTATCTTCCCATCAGAACCAGCAAGACGTTGATGTCAGAGGGGCTGACGCCTGGAATACGGCTGGCTTGAGCCAATGTTTCCGGGTCGATGTTTTGGAGTTTTTGTCGTCCTTCTGTAGAGATTTCGTGGAGTTCTGCATAGTTGAAGTGTCCTTTGATTCGGATATTCTCCAGACGGTGCATCTTTTCTGCCACTATTTTCTCGCGCTCTATATACCCTTGGTATTTGATTTTAATTTCGGTGGCCTCGGCAATTTCCTCTTTTCTGTTGGCAGGTTGGTTTAGCTTTTCGTGCAGAGAGGGTATGATGTCTGCCAATTGGCTCATGGAGAGTTGTGGTCTTGCGATGAGGTCGGCAATCTTACATCCGAATTGGAGTGGGGTGGTGCCTAAGTTTTCTAAGGCGCTATTGATTTCCTTCGGTTTTACTGGAGCTTCTTTACAGAATTCCATGAGCGTTTCGATGGCTTGTTTTTTCTCCATCCACCAGTTGTATCGGTCTTGTTTGGCCAGTCCTAACTGGTAGGCCTTCTCCGTGAGTCGGCTGTCTGCATCATCTTGTCTCAGCAAGATACGGTATTCGGCTCTGGAGGTAAACATTCGGTAAGGTTCGTCAACACCTTTTGTTGTCAGGTCATCTATCAGTACGCCTATATAGGCTTCGTCGCGTCCGAGCGTGAATGTCTTGTCTTTCTCAGCGCTTGAACTGTTTTGCCCAGCCAGCAATGCTGCATTGGCACCAGCCAGAAGACCTTGTCCAGCTGCTTCTTCGTAGCCTGTTGTGCCGTTAACCTGTCCTGCAAAGAAGAGGCCTTTCAGCAGTTTTGATTCCAGAGTATGTTTTAGCTGGGTGGGGTCGAAGAAGTCGTATTCAATGGCGTAGCCTGGTCTGTATATTTTGACGTCGCGCAGGGCAGGAATTTTTTTCAGTGCTGCCAATTGCACATTCATGGGCATGCTTGACGAGAATCCGTTGAGATACATCTCGTTGGTATCTTCGCCTTCCGGCTCAATGAACAAAGGATGCTGGTTGCGGTCGGGGAAAGTGACCAGTTTGGTCTCGATGGAAGGACAATAGCGTGGTCCGATGCTCTGTATCTGCCCGTTATACAAGGGAGAGTCTGCCAGTCCGGAGCGCAACACTTCGTGCACCTGTTCGTTGGTGTAACAGGTCCAGCAGGGCAGTTGGCGAAGTTGTCGGTGAGGTCCGAAGTATGAGAACTGGTGGAAGTCGTTTTCTCCGGGTTGCACCTCTGTGTCTTCAAAATGGATGCTTCGTTTGTCGATGCGTACGGGTGTTCCGGTCTTCATTCGTGCAGTGCGTATGCCGTGACGGGTGATGCTTTCCGTGAAATGAGGAACGGCAGGTTCTGCACAGCGTCCACCGGGAATCATCTTACGGCCTATATGAAGCAGTCCGTTGAGGAATGTGCCTGCGGTGATGACCGTACTCTTGGCCCGAAGTTCCACCCCCCAGACCGTGCGCACGCCGACCGCTTCGCCGTTTTCCACCAGTAGCTCGTCAGCCTGGTCTTGCCAGATGTCGAGGTTGTCGATACCGTCAAGCACTTCGCGCCACTTCCAAATAAACTTTCCACGATCGCATTGGGCACGCGGGCTCCACACGGCAGGACCTTTGCCCTGGTTGAGCATGCGGAACTGGATGGCAGTGGCATCGGTCACCAACCCCATATAGCCGCCGAGGGCATCGATTTCTCTCACGATCTGTCCCTTGGCAATGCCTCCCACTGCGGGGTTGCACGACATCTGAGCAATCTTGTTCATGTCCATGGTGACCAGACAGGTCTTGGCACCCATGTTGGCTGCTGCTGCCGCTGCCTCGCAGCCGGCATGTCCACCCCCGATCACTATTACATCGTATTGAAGAATCATGTCATCGTATTTTGCATGCAAAGTTACAATTAAAAGCCGAGAGGAGACCACTTTATCTCAACTTTTTTCCTACCTTTGCACGAAAATGCACTTATGGAGAAAAACGAGGAACTGCGCATAGCCTGAGATTTTGTAGAGCACATTCGTGAAAACAACACACGCTGCTTGCCGCTATGGATGAGCAAGAGTTGAAGAAACCTGTGGCAAACTAAGACAAAAGAGAACCACGAGGAAATAAAAATTTTTGGTATAAATTGCACATTTTTATATAAAAGACTTTGAAGAATCATTAAAAAATGGTATTTTTGCAGACAAAACGAGGTCTTCAGTACCTAAAACGGAGTATTGAAAGGCCCTCTTCAACATGAGAAATCAAAACAATTCAAATCATTAATAATTTCAAAATCAACAATTTTTATGTGGTTAATCAATTCATCAATTGGTAGAAAAGTCGTGATGTCGGTCACCGGTGTCGCACTTATTCTGTTCTTGACCTTCCACTGTGCCATGAACATTGTGGCATTGTTCAGTGGTGAGGCCTACAACATGATTTGTGAACTGCTTGGTGCCAACTGGTATGCTGTCGTAGCGACAATGGGTTTGGCTGCATTGGCAGTGATTCACATTGTCTTCGCTTTCATCCTGACGGCTCAGAACCGTAGGGCTCGCGGCGGTTCCCGCTATGAGGTGACCGATCGTCCTGCAAAGGTAGAGTGGGCCTCCCAGAACATGCTCGTGCTGGGTATCATCATCCTGCTGGGTTTGGTGCTCCACCTGTTCAACTTCTGGTACAACATGATGTTTGCTGAACTCTTCGGCATTGAAGGACTGGCTCATGCTCCCGGTGATGGCTTCGGCTGGATTCAGGAAACCTTCTCCTGCTCGCTTTATGTTGTACTCTATGTCATCTGGATTGTGGCTATCTGGTTCCACCTCTCCCATGGTTTCTGGAGTGCTATGCAGACCTTCGGTTGGAATGGCAAGACATGGTTCTGCCGCTGGAAGATGATCGGACTGATCTACACGACCCTGCTCATGCTGGGCTTCCTGGTGGTGGTGCTCGCTTTCGCCTTCGGTTGTGCTCCCAGCCTCTGCTGTGAGAGCGGTTCCGACTGCTGTGCACAGGCTGCAGCTTGCTGCGTTCAGTAATAGTATATTGTGAAATCGTCAAATAGTAAAATAAAACTATGGCAAAAGTATTAGATTCTAAGATTCCTGCAGGCCCCGTGGCCGACAAATGGAAAGAGTATAAAGCCCACCAGCGCCTGGTGAACCCGAAGAACAAGTTGAAGCTCGACGTCATCGTCGTAGGTACAGGTTTGGCCGGTGCCAGTGCTGCCGCATCACTCGGCGAAATGGGTTTCAATGTCATCAACCTGTGTATTCAGGATTCTCCCCGTCGCGCACACTCCATCGCCGCACAGGGTGGTATCAACGCTGCCAAGTGCTATCAGAACGATGGTGACTCTGTCTATCGCCTGTTCTATGACACGGTAAAGGGTGGCGACTATCGTGCTCGTGAGGCTAACGTATATCGTCTGGCAGAAGTGTCCAACAATATCATCGACCAGTGTGTGGCACAGGGCGTTCCCTTTGCTCGTGAATATGGCGGCATGCTGGCCAACCGTTCTTTCGGTGGCGCCCAGGTGAGCCGTACCTTCTATGCCAAGGGACAGACTGGTCAGCAGCTGTTGCTCGGTGCCTATTCATCACTCAGCCGTCAGGTTGAGGAAGGCAAGGTGAAGCTTTACACCCGCTACGAGATGGAAGATGTGGTCATCGTTGACGGCCGCGCTCGTGGTATCATTGCCAAAAACCTTGTCACCGGCAAGCTGGAGCGTTTCTCTGGCAATGCTGTCGTTATCGCTACTGGCGGATATGGCAACACCTACTTCCTTTCTACCAACGCTATGGGTTGCAACTGCACCGCTGCCATCCAGTGCTTCCGTAAGGGTGCCTACTTTGCCAACCCGTCATACGTCCAGATTCACCCCACCTGTATCCCTGTTCATGGAGACAAGCAGTCAAAGCTGACGCTGATGTCAGAGTCTCTGCGTAACGACGGCCGCATCTGGGTACCGAAGAATATTGAGGATGCCAAGAAGCTGCAGCGTGGCGAGATTCAGGGTTGGGAGATTCCCGAGGAAGACCGCGACTACTATCTGGAGCGTCGCTATCCTGCCTTCGGTAACCTTGTTCCCCGTGACGTGGCATCTCGTGCTGCCAAGGAGCGTTGCGACCATGGCTATGGTGTGAACAACACCGGCCTGGCAGTGTTCCTCGACTTCTCAGAGTCTATCAACCGTCTCGGCATCGACCAGATTATGCAACGCTATGGCAACCTCTTCGAGATGTATGAAGAGATTACCGACGTGTTCCCCGGTGAGCTGGGTAAGGAGATCAATGGCGTGAAGTACTATAAGCCCATGATGATCTTCCCCGCCGTTCACTATACCATGGGCGGTATCTGGGTTGACTACGAGCTGCAGACCACTATTCCTGGTCTGTTTGCCATCGGTGAGTGTAACTTCTCCGACCACGGTGCCAACCGTCTTGGAGCCTCCGCTCTCATGCAGGGTCTGGCCGACGGCTACTTCGTGCTTCCTTACACCATTCAGAACTACCTCGCCGACCAGTCTATCTGGCCGCGTCTTTCTACCGACCTGCCTGAATTTGCGGAGGCAGAGAAGGGCGTAGAGGCCGAAATTGACCGTCTGAT
>Ga0247611_10000427_pt1 | contig 85539 bp, 80 predicted proteins | sample 177DNAGHGhighgp2_FD_192422 | JGI IMG/M metagenome (GOLD analysis project Ga0247611, IMG submission 192422) | Sheep rumen microbial communities from Palmerston North, Manawatu-Wanganui, New Zealand - 1770 DNA GHGhigh gp2 | ecosystem: Host-associated > Mammals > Digestive system > Stomach > Rumen...
TTGATGTATCAAATGGATATAAAAAGTTCAAAAGATTTCGCGCTAGAATCATGCTAATCATGACCTACAATAATCAAAACAGGGAGTCCAAATAGGACATCCCCGTTTATTTTGATAGATGTGGAGAAATTTTTGTCAGGTCCCCGTTACTCCCCGTTTAATTTGAAAGGACCTTATTCTTAATCCTCTCCAGTTATTCTTTTGAGTTTGTTTCTAACAATTTCTTTAGCTTCTGACACGTGATCTTCAGTTTTAAATTTTCTTACTGCAATCACTTTTGGATTTTCGATATCGTAATCATCCACTAGGACATAGCCTACTTCTTGAAGCACTCTATAGGTTCCATTTTTAATGATCGCTCTAGTGTCTTTCGCTAAGGTTTTAACTTTACTAGGGTCAACGACAAAGTAGATTCTTTTACCGTCTTCTTTTTCAACCTTTTCAACGTAGTCACCATTAACTTGATAAACATCTTTATAGAAGTTTGGTCTAATTTCTTTAACTAATTTATCTTCTTTTAAGGTGGTTAAGTCTCTATCATCGATATATCTATATCGAGGAGAGCCATCTTTATTAGTCATTAACTTTCCTTCTTTGTCATGCATTTTTTCAATGTGGGCTTCATAGACTGTATATGAGCCAACAATCTTATAATCCCCATATTCCTTAATATAGGATTCATCATGGGCTAGTTCTTTTCCAAATAACATATATTTATATATCTTCCTTTTTCCTTATCTATTGTAGTATTCTATTTGCGTTATGAATAGATTATTTAAATATTTTTCAATTTTTGGAATCGTACTTGTCTTTGCGGCTTATTTTTTTAGATTATTTGAAGTTAACGGTTTTGTTAAAGCAGTTTCAGTAGTGGAAAATCCAGATGCTTTTTATAAGTCCATGGGGATTATTTATAAAATTGATTATTTCTTTATTGCTTTAATCATGGTGTCTTGTTTAGTGAGTTTCATTTTAATGAACAAAGATAAAAAGATGCCTCTATTTAGTGTTTCTATTATTCCTATTGGAGTAGCGATATTAGAAAGATTATATTTTGTAGTCGCTAATGCGATTGCCGCTAAAACAACAATGAATTCAGATATTTCAATTGTCGGTATTGTTAATATTGTGATACTAGCCTTAGGCTTATTATCCGTAGTTAATTCAATTTTAGTAGAGAGATTTTTAGCAAATAAGCATTTAAGTTTTGCCTTCTCTATGTTTGGCGTTGCCTCTATTACCGCTTCAACATTAATTAGTGTTTACGCTTCTATTATTAATAAAGCGTCAATTCACTTTATTCTTTACGCGATTTTCTTCTTATTAGCGGTTATTTTGATAGCAACTGAACTAATATTAAGAATTCTTCAAAATAAAAAAGAAGATGCATCTAATGCACCTTCTAATGAAGCTTAAATAAAGTTATGCTCTTTCCCAGGATTTAACGTTACAGTAGCTAATTCCAACGTTATAGCATTGGCTAGATTTATATGGAAGAGCGTTACATCTAAATTCAAAGAATTTTACCGAGGCACAGTTAGATTCTGTGTAATACACTTTTAATTCGTTTGTAGAAGTATTAACGGATCCTTCTTTAATAACTGCCTTTCCTAAATAGACGTTATTATCTCCAAACATATAGATATGGAAAGTATCTTTTCCTTTGTCTGGTTTTTCAGAATTGTTATAAACTCCATTAATACCAATACGGAATTCTAATTTCGCTCCGGTATGAGTGAAATATGGAGATCCAAATCCTAGTCCTGCACTAGTAACTTTTAAACTTCCGTTAGCGTAAGTAGACACTGAACATTTATGTCCAGATGGCCCATCAGAACAAGAATTCTTATAGATATATCTATATCCGTTAGCAACATCTCCGTTAAAAGTGGTGTTAAACCAACTAGAAGAATCGGCACTTAAAGTGGTTCTAATTTCTATAGGATCATCTTCATTAGATGGGATACCCATATTATAAAAGTCACATTCAAGTTTAACTTTATCATCTTCCCAGTCTACAGTTGGCGTATCTTCTTTATCTTTCCATTTGGCGTAAACAGTGACATTACTCACTACTTGATAAGCTTGATGTTCAGCATATTCTTTATTGTTAATTGTCCAGCAATCAAATTCTTTGTTATTTGGAGCAGTAAAGGAATTATATTCTAGATAAATCCAAGTATTTTCTTCTACTGTGACACTAGAAATTGATCCGCTTCCTCCGTTAGCGTTATAGCTAACCGTATATTTGTTTGGAGTGATATTTTTCCAATTAGCGGAGACAATAACATTACTAGTGACATTAATTTGTTGTCCCTCTTGATAACGAGTTGAACCAGTTGAAATTGACCAATAATCAAATGTCTTATTAGTTGGTGCGGTAAATGTGCAGCTTGGTAGAGTGTATAATCCTTCTTCTACCTCGACTGATTCCATGACGCCACTTCCTCCATTAGAGTTAAATGAGACTGTATAGATATCTTTGCCGTTATCGATATAGTAGGCAGTAAACTCTGTATCTTCATTTATTGTGACATAAGCTTTTTCTTTATAAGTAGTGACCTCATCTCCCCAGCGGTAAAAGCTCTCTCCTAAAGGAGGAGTAAAAGTACAGGTTGGAAGTTGAATTGAAAACCCTTCTTCAATTACAATTGGAGCCATATAACCGCTTCCTCTACCAGGATTAAAGGTTACTGTATAGGTTTTCTCTATTGAACTTTTATTTTTATAAGTAGCAATAATATCAATATCATTTGTGACTGTGATTATTTCTTGAGGTTGATAGACTTTATTATTGATTACCCAGCTATTGAATTCTTTATCTATTGGCGCTGTATACATAAAGTCTTTAATTGTGTATTCAGTATTCTCTTTTACTAATTCAGAAAAAGTATTTCCGCTTCCTCCATTAGCAAGATAAGTAACAGTAAAATAATTCTCACTTGGTGGAGTTACACTTGGTTCATTGTTACAGCCACATAAAAGAAGAGTGGATATAAATAATATCGATAAGGTCTTAGTTTTCATCGTAGATATTATACTCTACTTATAACAAATTACCATCTAAGCAAGAAACATCTTTGCCGTTATTTTTGGCTTGATAGAGATATTTATCAACATTTTTAAGCAGGATACCACCTATAGAGATGATAACCATATTCTTAGGCGCTCCTATTGGAGATTCTAAATTTAGTAATTTTTGAATGCTTTAAATAGTAACACTCCTGGAATAGTGCCGATAGAGTTACAGATTGTTGCTAAAACGATATTTAAGAAAGCGTAGCCCGTCCAAGAGCTGGCGAAACTAAAATAATACATATTAGCGACACAGTGATCTCCGCCTATATAAACGAAAATAAAGATAAAGACAAAGATTAGGGAGACACCAATGATTTTATTTTTAATAAGTCCATAGGATTTCACTGCTAAATAGACACATAATCCAGTGATTAATGACTTAACAATTAACATTAGATAATATTCATATCCAGTGTCAAAGTTGGTTTTATTGATAGCAATCGCACTGATTCTTGAGAACAAGTCAGTGTTTTGAAATATTGCATAGCAAATATATCCTAAGATTAATGAGCCAATAATGTTACCGATATACATAAGTGGGAGATTGATATAAAAGTCTTTAGTTTGCTTTGATTCAAAAACTAAACCAATTTTTCCGGTGAATAAGAAAAGTTTAAAGATACAAACAATACTTAATCCAATTGGGAAGAGTAACGCTCCTAAGATTTTTCCTAACTCATTTGGTAAGGCATAAGTCATAAGAGTAAACAAGAATCCACCTAATCCAATAGCTAGACCCGCTAAGATACCTTTATAGACTGCTAGAAAATATTTCACGAAGATAATGATAACACATTGAACTAAAATATAATTTGGATTATCATTTTTTTATGGAAAAAGTATTACTTAGAATCGTGGACTCCAAGCCATATAAGCTTGATGATCTTTTAAATAATCCTTTGCTATCTGAAAAAGATGAAGCTGATTCTTTAAAATATTTAAGAACAGAGAACAAAAAAGAAAGAGCGGTCGCTAATATATTGAGAAATAAATATATTGGTAAATGTACTATTTCTAGTAGAGGTAAACCTTTAGCGAAAGGTAAACATTTTAATATCTCTCACTCTAAAGGCATAGTTTGTTTAGCAACTTCTAATAAAGATGTTGGAGTGGATCTAGAAGTAATTCGACCAGTAGATATTGATTTTAAAGAATTTATCTCTTCTAAAGATGAAAAGAATTTAATTCATGATGATGAGACATTCTTCATGATTTGGACTAATAAAGAATCGCTTTTAAAGTGTATGGGTTTAGGAATGAAATCCTCTATGGATAAAGTTCCTTCTTTGCCTTTTAACAACATTAAATTTTTTGATAAACAATATTTCTATTCAAAATCTATAAAATATAAGAACTCTATTATTACAATCACTAGAGTTTCCGCTGAACCATTTGAAATTGAAATTAAAGAGGAAACTATTTAATCAAAAAGAGTACGAAAAGAAATGTAAAAAATACCTTAACTCTTTATAAAGTATTTATCTAATAATTGGAAGTAGAATGAATCCCTACTTCCTTTTTTTTAAACAAAATATATATTTTGATTATATGAGCATTTTTTTAAAGTTTAATGTTATAATATCAAAAGTATGAAATTCTTAACCAAATTAAAATGGATATTTGTTGGTGTACCAAAAGAGCAATTATTAAAGATCAAAACAAAAAGAAACGCTAAGTTGGTTGCTAAATACACTAGCACTGAAGATATTAAATATCGCGGACCTTTGACTTATCGATATTTAAGAGTTATTGCGTGGATTGCTTTTGCTATGGCGCAATTAGTTTCTTTATATAATGTTTTCTCTAATCCTCTTCTTGATTGGAAATTCCTTCCTAATCCAGTTTTCCAAATGCTTACCATTTTTGCTGATTTAGGAACCCCATTATTTATTATTGCTGCCTTTGGACTAGTATTAAGTAGAAGTAAAACCTTTAAGAGCATGATCATGTTTTATGCGGTGGCATATGTTGGGATGGCGGTTGGTATAAATATTTTTTACTATCGATATTTATTAGGTATATTAAGATCTAACGCCGCTGCTACTAGTGTAGTGTCTTCTATTGGATTTATTTTAAAGGCTAATGTCTTTGGTGATTTATTAGCGTTCTGTTTATTCCATTTCTTTGTTACTTATCATCCAAAGAAATATTTTACTGGTAAGAAAATATATATTTTCCGTTCATTTATTATATTTCCATTAGCGTTCGTTTTAGTTTCTTATATTCTTAAAGCTTTAGCAGGCTATGGAACAATTGATGTTCCGTTTGCTATTGTTCCTTTTGTCGCTACTAAACCTCCAATGGTGTTTATGCTATTTGTTTTTGCTTCATTATGGTTTAAATATCGTGAATACAAATTTAAAAGACTTGGTTTATCTAGACTTCAATATCACGAATATTTAAAGACTAATCGTAATTCGTTATCTTTCTCTATAATGCTTTCTTCTTTGATCGGTATCGTTGCGCTTATAGAAATTATTATTATTGGTGTTATGGCGGCAAAACTTGGTTATGATGTTACTATCTTGCATATATATAACTTATCTATTGGCCAAGTTATTCCTCTAGTTTTAGCGATACCGTTTATTATGCTTTATAGTTACACAAGGATTCATAAAAATGGTGTTGTGGATGTCATTCTTCCACTTGCAGGAATTGGGATATCCGTGCTTGTATATGTAGAAGTTATATATCAGTTCTTTAACCAAGTTATCTGGGCTGGTGCATAAAATTATAATGAAATTAACAGTGTCTTATAGATGCTGTTTTTTTGAGGCTTATTGACAATTTGCTCGCGATGGTTTACTTTAATGATGTGGGTTTGGTCCTAACCTCTTGGGCTAGGACCTTTTATCATGCTGACGAGCAGACATAATAGGAACAGAATTAGTAATGTTTCCATACGTCATTCCTCCTTTCACATTTCTTCTAAGCAGTTTTGACTACCGAAGATATAGAAGTAAGACCAACAAAGAACATTCTCTTCAGTAAGCTACTCACTTACCTAGAAGAGTAAAGACCATCTAACTACGTCTAGTTATGATAAGTCCCTACATTATATATAGAGGGGATTATTTTGAATTTTTGCGAAAAAAATATTTTTACTAACACCATATTACAAAGTAATAAAATTTTTTTATTGTCATATATAAATATATAGAATAAGATAATGATAGATTTAGTATCATATTGGGAGTGAAACTACCATTTTGAAATTGAAAGATGTTAAAAAGAATTTTTTAATCGACACTGCGATTAAGCTTTTCTTATCCGAAAGTATCGATAAAGTCACCATCAAAGACATTGCTAGTGAAGCAGGTGTGGGAGAGATGACTATTTATCGTTATTTTGGTAAAAAGACTAGTATTGTCACCGCAGCTGTTATGCAACTTCAAAATGTTGTTTTTACCGATTATTTTAAAGTTGATGCCTCTAAGACTGGGTATGAGATGTTAGAAAGTTTCTATAACACTTTCTTAGATGTATTTACTAATCGACCAGAATTCTTCAAGTTTATCAAAGAATTTGATACTTATATGATGAATGAAGATAGTTCTTTACTTCAAGATTATGAAGAAGAACTAGATAAATTTAAAAACGTTTATTTTTCTAGTTATTACACTGGAATTAAAGATAAAAGTGTGAAGAAAGTTAGTGATTTAGAATTATTCTATTTCACTTCCACTCATGCATTAATTGAGCTTTGTAAAAAGCTATCTTACTCTAAAGGAGTACTTCCTCAAGATGAAAAAATAGTGAAAACCAATGAAATCAAATGCTTAATTAATGTATTTTTAGCCACTGTTAAAAACTCGTAGTCTAAGCGAGTTAAATAAAAAAGGAGAGTGCGGGAATTTAGACTAAACGCACAATAAACATCATGAAAAAAAGATTAACAAAGAAACAGATGATTATCTTCTCTCTTGGCCAATTTGGTTGGTCATTACTTGGAGGAATTATCTCTGCATGGTTAGTTACCTTCTTCATGCCTACCGCTGCTGATAGAGCTGCTGGAGCAACTCAATTCATTACTGGTGGACTTGTGATTGGAGGATTTTTAACCATAATCGGATTAATTACTGCGTTAAGCCGTATTTTTGACGCTGTGACTGATCCTCTTATTGCTTCTTTAAGTGATAGAAGCACATGCAAACGTGGAAGAAGAATTCCATTTATGCAATTTGCTGCCATCCCATTTGCAGTAGTTACAGTCTTATTATTCTGTATCGACTTTGGCGCTGGTAGCTGGGCCAATATTTTATGGGTCTCTATTATGATTGTCTTATTCTACTTATTTATGACAATGTATTGCACCCCATACAATGCTTTAATTTCTGAATTTGGTCAAAACCAAGAAGATAGAATGTTTATTTCTACTTCTATTTCATTTACTTACTTATTTGGTACCTTATTTGCTTATTTACCATTCGTTCTTGCTGGTGGTGGAGTTGATAAAGATACTGGTAATCCAACTCCAAAACTATTTACAGGTTTACTCTTTAAAGCTGGTATGGATTATCAATCAGCCTATGTTTGGAGCTTTAGAATTTGTTTCATCATTTTAGCGGTTATTGCGGCAGTGATGATGCTTTTACCAGCTTTCAAACTTAAAGAAACTGAATTTATTGATCCAAAACCAACAAATGAAAATGTCTTTAGATCTTTAGTCTCCACTTTCAAAAATAAAGACTTCAGAGTTTTTGCTGGTAGTGACATTATGTACTGGGTTGGACTTACGATGTTCCAAACTGGTTTACCATTCTTCGTTAAAGTTTCAATGGGCTTTGACGCGGGACTAGTTATTGTCTTTATGGGTGGTATGTCTATTTTAGCGGCGGTGTTCTATCCATTTGTTACTAAGTTCGTGAAGAAATGGGGCAAAAAGAAACTTGTTATTGCTGGTTTCTTAGGATTAGCCATTTGTTACGCGATTACCGCGATTAGCTCTATTCCAGGCTTACTTCCTGGAGAAGGTGAAGCTAACGGCTTAAGCTGGGTATTTGGTATTGCTATTATGCTTTTATCCGCTTTACCAATGGCCTTACTTGGTATTATTCCTCAAAGTATTGTTGCTGATGTGGCCGAAGCTGAAGCTAAGACGACTGGACAAAATAGAGAAGGTATGTTCTTTGCTGCTCGTACATTCGCGATGAAATTAGGTCAATCAGTGGCGATGATTTTATTCACTTCTATCGCCTTAATTGGTGGTATTGAAGTAGAAAACGATTTATACCCTGCTAAAACTGGTATGTTAATCGCCGCGATTGTCGCTGTAGCCTTCTGTGTTTTAGGTGCCGTAATTCTCATGTTCTATAGAGAAAAGAAAGTCATGAAGATTATTGCTAAAGAAGAAGATGCCGAATTCTTAAAGGCCATCGAAAATCAAAAAGAATAATAACATGCAAATTTATTATTTAAAAAATAATAAGAAGTTGAAGACTTCCGTGTCAAACTCTGACATGAAAGTCTTTTCAACTCATCATCACGCTCGTCACGTAGTAAAAATTAAAGCTAAAAAGGATCTTACTTTATTAAAAGCGGACCACAAGATTGCGTTCTATGTAAATCATAAAGATAAATATTTCTTAAACGGCTATCAATCTTGGACTGACACTGCAGAATTTTATTTATCTAAAAGAGAAAGAAACATTAAAAAGTCCCCGCATATCATTACCCATATGTTTGCGATGGATAAATATGGAGATTCTTCTTTTTATCATTATTCTATTAGAAAAAGTCATGGCTACGATATTTTCTACTGTAAAGGTAAATATGAATCATTCTTATATTCTTTGAACTATGAGACTGCGTATTTAATTATTGAATTATTTAAAGACCAAAGATGTCTAAAACTTATCTCTGACGTTAAAGGGATTGAAGTTAAAGAAGGTGAAGAGGTCACAATCTTTGATTATCGTTTCTTTAATTCATACGAAGAAGGAATAGAAGAATTTAATGAGGACTTTCCACTTTTAAATAAAGAAAAAATCTTTGGTTATACATCTTGGTATAACTATTATCAAAACATCAATGAAGAAATCATATTAAGAGATTTAGACGCTTTAGATAATAGATTTAATGTCTTCCAGATTGATGATGGCTATGAAACTTTTGTAGGTGACTGGTTAGATGTTGATAACACTAAGTTTCCTAATGGATTAGAACCTATCGTTAATAAAATCAAAGAAAAAGGATTTAAGCCTGGTATCTGGCTCGCTCCTTTCGCGGTTGAGACTAAATCTAAAATCTTTAAAGAACATCAAGATTGGTTAGTTAAAGACTCTAAAGGTAAACCAATAAAAACTGGTGGTAACTGGTCTGGATTTTATTCTTTAGATATTTATAATCCTAAAGCTAGAGAATATATCAAAAAATGTTTAAAGCATTATATGGATATGGGCTTTGAATTCTTTAAATTAGATTTCTTATATGCATCTAGCTTAATCCCTTGCAAGGGGAAGAGTAGATGTCAAAATCAATTAGATGCCTATAAATTACTAAGAGACACCTTAAAAGATAAATTAATCTTAGGGTGTGGGGCTAACATCATTAATTCTTATAAGAACTTTGATTATTTAAGAATCGGACCAGACGTCTCTTTAATCTTTGATGATGTCGCTTTTATGAGACTGTTCCATAGAGAAAGAATATCCACAAAAGTTACTCTTCAAAATACGATATATCGTCATATCTTTGATCAACGTTTATTTGGCAATGACCCAGATGTTTTCCTTCTTAGGGACGATAATATCAAACTTTCAAATAAGCAAAGATATGCCTTAACTAAGATTAACGCTTTATTTGGTAGTGTCCTTATGACTAGCGACGATATCGCGACTTATGATGATAAGAAAAAAGAAATCTTAGAAGAGGCTTTACGTCTATTTAAAAACGGAAAAGTCATTACTGTTAACCGTTTAAATAAAAAGAAAATCGCTATCGAATATGAATTAGATGGCGAAAGTCGTCATATGGTGTATAACACCAAAAAAGGAGTGTTACATGAGTAAAACAAGTTCAATTTTTAACAATCCTCAACCTAAAAAGGTTGTCAAAAAAGCTTATAAAAGCAAAAAGAAATTTATTAAGTCCTATGGAGATGATTCTTCTAAAGACTATAAGATTTCCTTTAAAGAAATTCCTACTTTAGATTTTATTAATGCCTCTAATATTGTCTTTGGTGAACAAAACCAAGAATTTGATAAGAAAGCATTAATTGTTGGAAATATCAGAATGGGATTTGGTCATTATCGTATTTCTATTGCGATGGCTAGCGCTGCTAGAGCGTTAGGTTATAAACCTTATTGGTTAGACTTAGCGAGTTTTGATGCCACTGGCTCTAAAATGATTAGAAAACAAAATGACATGTATTCTTTAGCGAGCCGCATCTCTCAAAAATCTAAATTATTTAATAAGATTGTCTGGGAACCACTTAACTCTGAAGGTTTTAAAAAGATTTCTTATAACGCGAAAGACCAGGCTAATAGTGAACTTTTAGTGCCTATATTTAGAAATATTCCAAAAGATATTCCTTATATCGCCACTCACGTTTGGCCATCTCAAGGAGCAATCCATGCAGGTATGACTCACGTTGTTAATGCCATTCCAGATAACTGGCCAATGGGCTTACATTTATCAGAAGGAGCAATCCATACAGTACAAACTCCATTTGCATACTTTGGTTATAAGACTTTAAGAGGCTTTGATAAAAAGCCATTAAACGGTATTCCTGAAGACCAACTTAAGATGGTGGGCTGTTTTATCGACCACGAACTTTTAGTGGATCTAGAAGGCGATAATAAGCGTAGAAAAGATAGAATATCTAGCGGTAAACCACTTAGAATCCTTATGACCGTAGGTGGAGCGGGTGCCGGATTTGATATGTTCTTATCAATGGTGAGACACCTCTTACCTTATGTTAAGGAAAAGAAAGTGGCCTTATTTATCAACTTTGGTGATCACTTAAATGTTTATGAAAAGATGATCAAGAAAGTCGAAGTGGAAACCAAGAACTACTTTAATGAATACGCTAAATTAAAAGAATTAGCTAAAGACATTAAAGAAGGCGACGCAGAAGGTATTTACTGTATTTATAACAAAGATATCTTTGAAGCAGTCTATTCCACAAACTTATTAATGCCTGTGACTGATTTATTAGTCACTAAACCAAGCGAATTAGCCTATTACCCAATTCCAAAACTCTTTATGCGCCACATCGGTGGACATGAAGTCTATGGAGCGGTTAACGGACAAGAAAATGGAGATTCCACTCCAGAATGTCCAACTAAAAAAGAAGCTAATGAGATGCTTGACCGTGTGATTAACGATAAAGAACTCATTCCACACTTATGTGACCGTATTGATGAACTTAAGAAACAAGGTCATTATAACGGCGCTTATGAATGCGTAAAGCTCGCAGTTGGTAAATAATATTAGTTAATTTAACTCCCAGCATATAAGTTGGGAGTTTTTTATGGTTATAATAAGGATATATTGACATTTTGCTGGCGATGGTTTACTTTAATGATGTGGTTTGGGCCTACCTAGATAGGCCTTTAATTATGGCAGCCAGTATAGATAATAGGGCCAGAATAATAACGTATTCCATTATTAGCCTCCCTCCCACATTTCTCCTAGTCGATACGTTGTATCTTCCTAAGATATAATAGAAGCCATCAAAGAACATTTTCTTAAGTCGATACAAGATCAACCTAGAAGAATAGAAACCCTCTAACTACGTCTAGTTATGATAAGTCCCTACATTATATATAGAGTGGATTTTTTTGAATTCTTGCGAAAAAAAGTTTTTGATGGCACAAAAAAACTATAGTTATACAAAGTATAAAAAAATCTCACTTTTATGCGAGATTATCTTTTGACTTCTAATTTGAAGATGTTTGAGTAAGTGAGATCTGTTAACTCTTTAACAATATCTTCTTTGTTACCTTTCGCGTAGACAATCCACCTAGACATCACTCCATAAATTCCAGAAAGAATATAGATAACTCTATTCGTATTATTAGGAGAATCTAACAAATATTTTTTCAGATGCTTTTGAATATTGGAAATAATGTTAATGGAGTAGCCACTAAGACTATTATCAGTTAAAAAGATACGGTAAAGTTCAATATTTGCGTCAACTTTGTTGATTAATTTTTCGAAAAGACTATACAAATCTGACTTATGAATTTTTTTTACAAATAGAGAATCGATGTCGCTAATAAAGGCATTTTCTCCATAAGTATTTTTAACAATAGATAAAGCAATATCTTCTTTAGATTCATAATGTAGATAAATTGTGTTTCGATTAACTTGAGCCCTATTTGCGATATCAATAATCTTTACTTTGGAGTATCCTTTTAATTCTATTAAATCCATCATTGCACTTTCAATCGCGGCTTTAGTTTTTCTAGTTCTTAAATCTTCCATACTAGGCATTTTACTATAAATGTCGCTTAATAGGCAAATGCTAATTATTGTCTATTGATATATTGAATATATTTATATATAAATAATCATTGTGTGCAAGATAGGAGGACATGTATGTCAAAATTTGCAATTATTGGAGATTCAACTTGTGATCTCACACCTGAATTAAGAAAAGAACATGATATTGATTATGCAAGAATGAGAGTCTCATGGACCTCAAAAGATAAGAAAGAACACGAAGTTTGGGCCTCATTAGATTGGCAAGAAGGTATTTCTCATAAAGAATACTTTGATATGCTTGCTAGTGGAACTAGAGTCTTTACTAGCCAAGTTAGTGAACAAGAATACGATGAAGTCTTCGGACGTCATTTAGAAGCTGGAGAAGATGTTTTATACATTTCCTGTAGCTCTGCTTTAAGCGCTTCAGTTCAACTCGCTATTAGATTAGTTTCTAAATACGAAAAACAATATCCAGGAAGAAAAGTGGTTATCGTTGACCCACTAAATTCCTGTATGGGCCAAGGTATGATGCTTTTAAAGGCTGATGAAATGAGAAAAGCAGGAAAGAGCTTAGAAGAAACTGCTGCATGGTTAGAAGAACATAAACTTGAATATAACCAAATCGCAACCGTAGAAAATTTAACCACCTTAAAGAATGCTGGTAGAGTTAAAGCTTCTAAAGCCTTCTTTGGTAACTTATTTGGTGTTAAACCAATGTTAATTAGCGATGCTAAAGGAAATAATTACGCGATTGAAAAACAAAAAGGTAGAAGAAATGCCTTATTAAGAATTGTGGAAATGGCTAAAGAATTAGCAATCGATCCAGAAACCAGTACTTGTTGGATTTCTGAAGCTGAATGTAAACCAGAAGATATTGATTTATTAGTTTCTAATTTAAAGACTGCTGTGAAATTCAAAGAAGTTAATGTTGTTCCTATGGGACCAATCATTGGTGGCACAACCGGTAAAGGCACAATTGGTGTCTACTTCTTTGGTAAAAAAGTTGAAGTTGTTGGTGAATAATTAAAATGATCACTAAAACATTAAACGGAAGCACTTTTAAATCACTCGTTGTTTCTGGCGCTAAATGTTTGAGAGATAATATCGAAGAAGTTAATAACTTAAATGTTTTCCCTGTTCCTGATGGCGATACTGGCACAAACATGTGTCACACCATTGAAGGAGGGGTAGCTTCTGTTAAGGGCGTTGATTCAAAAAAACTCTCCGACATTTGTAAACCAATGAGTAGTGGAATGTTACTTGGAGCTAGAGGAAATTCGGGCGTTATTTTAAGTCAAATATTTAGAGGCATTTGTAAAGGCCTTCAAGATAAAGAAGAAGCAACTGCGCTAGATTTAGTAAGAGCCTACGAGCTTGGAGTTAAACAAGCTTATGGTGCAGTTGTGACCCCAGTTGAGGGAACAATTTTAACAGTATTTAGAGAAGCTACTGAATACACTGCTGAACATATTGACTTTAACAGCACAATTAATGATTTTTATCATTTTCACCTGCAAAAAGCCGCTCAAAGTTTAGCAAATACGATAAATTTACTTCCTGTTTTAAAAGAGGCCGGTGTTATTGATTCTGGTGGAGCAGGATATGTAAGAATCGTCGAAGGAATGATTAAGTTCTTAGAAGGTGAAGAAGTTGATTTGTCATTTATTGAAGATAGCAAATCCGAGACTAGTGTAGAAACTTCTTCCACAGTTGATTTCTCCGCTTTTGGACCAGATGATGAATTAAAATTTGGTTATTGTACTGAGTTCATTTTAAGACTCCAAAACTCCAAAGTTGATATCGAAAATTTTGATATTCAAGAAGTCATTGATATCTTAAACGGAGATGACATTAAAGGTGATTCAATTGTTGCCTTATGCGATGATAGTGTGGTCAAAGTTCACGTTCACACTAAAGATCCAGGAAAAGTTTTAGACCATATGCGAAAGTTTGGTGAGTTCCTCACTATTAAAATTGAAAATATGGCTCTTCAACACAATGAACAAATTGGTGATACCGAACTTGAAGCTGAGAGACTTAAAGAACATAAAAAATATGCGGTTGTTGCTGTTGCTACTGGAGATGGCATTAAAGAACAATTCACTGAATTTGGAGTTGATGCCATCATCGATGGCGGACAATCGATGAACCCATCTACTGAAGACTTTATTAAAGCCTTTAAATCATTAGATGCCGAAAATATTATTGTCTTCCCAAATAATAAAAACATTATTATGGCCGCTAAACAAGCTGCAGCCTTATATAAAGGAAGCCATGTAGAAGTAATTGGCTCTACAACCATTCCTCAATGTTATAGCGCTTTAACAATGCTTGATTATTCTAGTGATGACTTAACAATCATTGTTGGTAACTTCAAAGAAGCGATTGACCGTGTTAGTAGTGGAGAAATAACCACCTCTATTAGAAATACTACTGTTAATAAGGTAGAAATCAAAAAAGGTGATTATATTGGTATATTAGATGGCAAGCTCTTAGTAAGTAATAAAGACAAACTTGAAGCTCTTAAATCTTTAATTAGTAAAGTTAAAGATATTGACGAGAAAGAAGTATTAATCATCTTGTGCGGCAAAAACGTTTCTGAAGAAGAAAAAGAATCACTTCAAGAAATGTTATCAGACTCCTTCCCACAACTTGAATGTGGTGTGATGGACGGAGGGCAAGACGTCTACGATTATTTGTTCTCGATCGAATAAAAAGTAAGACACTCCTCGTGAGTGTTTTATTTTCAGATAAATTGTCACAAAATTATAAAATATTTATAATTAAATATTATTATAAAAGTTTTTTGTCACAAAATTTACAAATAATAATAAATAAGTTATAATTTAAGTATGAATACAATTGATTATTTAAAAGAAGTTTACGGTTATGGCGTTCCAATCTTTCTAAAGGACATACGTATTGGACAAAAGAGTAAAGTGTCTATTAGAAAGGATCTTTCTCGTGGAGTGGAAAAAGGATATATCATAAGAAAAGGACAAGGTGTATATTGCTTTAAAGCAGAAAATGAATTTAATGATTCAGTTACATTTGAAGAAATTGTAACTAAAAAATTTATTAAAAATGACTATGGGTTTGTTGGCTTAGACTTAGATATCTACGGTTATTATTCAGGATTATCTTTTTTAAATTATTTAGGCATCTCTCAACAAGTTCCTGCTGTGTTAGAAGTTGTTACTAATAAAACAACCTGTAAACGGGTTTTTAAGATAAAAAATAGATCCATTGTTCTTAGACCTTCTAAGATACCTGTAAATCGATTTAATTATAAGGCATTGCAATTTTTCGATGCGTTCTATTTACTTACTGATGAAGAAATTAAAGAAAATAGAATTCTATTAACTAAATATGTTAGAGAAAACATTTCTAAATCAGATATTGAATTATATTTATTTTCTTATCCTGTTAAGATAATAAATCGAATTCTTGGAGGAAAATTTTTAAATGCGGCTAAGTGATGATAGAACACTTTTTAATGCATATATTAAGCAAGCCTCTTCTTATTTTGATATTGCTCCAGAATATATTGAAAAAGATTATTGGTTGATGGAAATATTAAAAGAACTTTTTTCTAAAGATCTCCCTTATGTTTTTAAAGGTGGAACTTCACTTTCTAAATGTTATCGTCTTATAAATAGATTTTCTGAAGATATTGATATTTCATACTCATGCCCTTTTGCTGGCATAAATGCTGGTCTAAAAAATCGATTATTTAAAGGCATAACTAAATCAATAAAGTCTGTTGGATTAGAAATATTAAATAAAGATGAACTTAGAAGAAATGCTTATTTCAATCAATATGTTTGCCCGTATGACTCATTATTATTAAACACCGCAATCGATAAAAAGGTTGTTGTTGAACTAGCAGGTCAAACCCCATCATTTCCAACTAATAAGTTAAAAATACAATCTTTTATTGGCCAATATTTTGATATTACTGGAAGGCACAACTTGACTATTGAATATGGCCTTGAGGAATTTGATATAATTGTTCAATCACTATCAAGAACATTAGTGGATAAAGTTTTCGCTATTTGTGACTACTATTTATCAAACAAAACAAGTAAACATTCTAGACATTTATATGATTTAAATAAGATTGTTTCTGCCTTGGAATTAAATCAAGAAATCGCAAATATTTTTAAAGAAGTTAGAGAATATAGAAAACAAATTGTTATATGTAAATCCGCTAAGGATGGTGTTAAATTACATGAAATTCTCTCATTAATTATTTCTACTCATTCATTTGAAGAAGATTTCAATCTAATTACAAAGCCATTACTATATGAAGAGATTCAATATAGCGAATGTGAAAAATCCCTGATAAAGATCAGAGATTTTTTAAGAGAAAATAATATAAAATTATTCTAATTCAAAGGCACCGGTATATAACCTGTAATAGACGCCTTTTTGTTTAATTAAATCATCGTGGCTACCACGTTCAATGATTTTGCCGTGGTCTAAAACCATAATTGCGTCAGAATTTTGTACTGTTGATAATCTATGAGCAATAACAAATACAGTTCTTCCTTCCATTAATTGATCCATACCTTTTTGGACAATTTTTTCAGTTCTAGTATCAATAGAAGAAGTAGCTTCATCTAAAATCATTACAGGAGCATCTGCGACTGCTGCTCTAGCGATAGATAATAATTGTCTTTGTCCTTGAGATAAGTTTGCCCCGTCTCCCGTTAGCATTGTGTTATATCCATCTGGTAAACGCATAATAAAGTCGTGTGCGTTAGCAATTTTCGCCGCTTTGATACATTCTTCGTCGCTTGCCTCTAATCGGCCGTAGCGGATATTTTCCATTACTGTACCAGTAAATAAGTTAGTGTCTTGTAACACAATACCTAAAGACTTTCTTAAATCGGCCTTTTTAATCTTATTAATGTTAATGCCATCATATCGGACTTTGCCGTCCGCAAGGTCATAGAATCTATTAATTAAGTTAGTAATAGTGGTTTTTCCTGCTCCAGTAGCACCCACTAAAGCAATTTGTTGACCTGGGTGAGCGTAAATATTAATCCCTTGTAGAACAAGCTTTTTGCCATCATAAGAGAAATCAACGTTATCAAGTAAGATGTCGCCTTTAAGTTCTCTATATTCTAAATGTCCGTCTTTATGACGATATTTCCAAGCATAGTCATGAGTGTGTTCACTAGTTTCTTCAAAAGTTCCATCATCATGACGAATAATGTTACATAAATAGACATAGCCTTCGTCTTTTTCTTTTTCTTCATCAATTAAGTCTAAGCATCTAGACGCTCCTGCCATACCCATAACAATAAAGGTGACTTGTTGAGAAAATTGATTAAAGTTATTAGAGAAGACTCTACTTTGCATTAAGAATAGGGCAATCATACCCGCGAATGTCCCTGGATTATCAATAACGGCATAACCAGATAATGATAAGTTTTTCCAACCAAAGACATAGATAAACGCGCCCATAAGAGCACATAAAATATATAAGAAGTTACCGATATTAGCCATGATTGGCATCATGATATTGCCGTGAATATTAGCTTGTGTGGCGTTGTATTTAAATTCGTCATTAAGTTTTTTAAATTCTTCAACGCTCTTATCTTCGTGACAGAAGACTTTAATAACTTTAAGACCGTTAATAGATTCTTCAATCATGCCTTCAACTTTGGCCAGAGAATCTTGTTGTTTAACAAAGTATTTACCAGCGTTACCACCAATAACTTTAGTGACCATAAGCATGATAATAAAGCCAATAACAACTACTAAAGTCATCCAAATAGAGGCTGTTAACATGGTGGCAAAGCAGAAGATAACAGTTAATCCGGTTTGAATTAAGCTTGGTAAAGATTGAGAGATAAATTGTCTAATAGTATCAATATCATTAGTGTATAAAGACATGATCGCTCCATGAGCGTGGGTGTCAAAATATTTGATTGGCAATTCTTCCATGTGGGAGAACATTGCTTTTCTAAATTGATTTAAGAATCTTTGAGTGACAATTGCCATTGTTCTATTCCAAGTCCAGGAAGCAAATATTCCAACGATATAAATAGAACCTAGAATGATTAATAAATATGAAACATTCGTGGTAACTGAGAATCCAAAGATTGTTTGAGTTGGGAAAACATCGGTAAATGGATTTAAACCTAAAAATCCGGCAGTGGTTAATGCAGTGGTAATTAAGGCCACGAAAATGGAACTGCATAAGTTACCAATAACGTTAAATACTAAGCAAATTAAAGAGATAATAAGTTGAGCAGGATAGAGTTTAAAAAGCATTTTCAAAATACGTTTTAATGTACCTTTTTTTGCTTTTCCTCTTTCTTTAATACGAACAGGTGGCATTACTTATCACCTCCTACTTTATTTTGTGTATAGTAGACTTCTTGATAGATGTGATTATTTTTAAGCAACTCTTCATGCGTTCCAATAGCATTAATTCTACCGTTATCCATAATGATAATTTGGTCAGCGTCTTCAATAGAAGAAATACGTTGGGCGATAACAATTTTAGTCATTTCTGGTAAATCTTCTTTTAAGCCTTTTCTAATTAAACGATCAGTTTTTGTATCGACCGCACTAGTGGAGTCATCTAGGATCATAATTTTTGGCTGTTTTAAAATCGCTCTAGCGATACAAAGTCTTTGTTTTTGTCCACCAGAGAAATTCGCTCCACCTTGTTCCACTCTAGTTTTTAATCCTTCATGTTTAGCTTCAACAATTTCTAAAGCTTGAGCAATTTTTAAAGCGTTATTCATTTCTTCTTCTGTCGCGTTTAAATTACCCCATTTGAGATTACTTTCAATCGTGCCAGAGAAAAGAATATTTTTTTGTAAAACAACTGCGACATTATTTCTAAGTGCTTCTAAGTCATATTCTTTAACGTTATGGCCTGCAACTTTAACTTCTCCATCGCTTACATCATATAAACGGGAAATTAAATTAATAACTGAGGTTTTACCACTACCAGTGGAACCTAATATACCGATGAATTGTCCAGACTTAATGTTAATGTTGATGTTGCTTAATGCTTCTCTACTACTATCTTTACGATATTTGAAGCTTACATTTTCAAAAGTGACATCTCCGTTATCAACATTATAGATTGGTTTATCATTATCTTTAATGGTTGGCTCTTCATCTAATACTTCAGAAATACGTTTAATGGATTCAATCGACATCGCTAGCATCACCATAATCATCGAAATCATCATTAAGGACATTAAGATTTGAATGCCATATGTGATTAAAGCGGATAATTGTCCTAAAGTTAAACTTCCACCAACAAAGTCTCCACCTTTACTGGTGATTTGGAAATGCCCAGTTGTATAAATTAAATATGAACCTAATCCAACAATTAAAATATTGCTTAAATGAATTGATGTATTCATTAATGGGTTATTTAAAGCAACAATCTTTTCCGCTTTGACAAAATCGGTAGTGATCGCATCACTTGCCTTAGTGAATTTTTCTTTTTCATAATCTTCTCTAACATAAGATTTAACCACTCTAATGCCAGAAACATTTTCTTGAACAGATTGATTAAGATTGTCATATCTTTTAAAGACTGACATAAAGATTTTCATAGCTCTTTTTATAATTAGGAATAAACCAAATGAGACTATTGGGGTAATACCAACAAAGACAAAACCCATTAATCCTCCGCCAACGAAAGTCATAACTGCGGAGAAAATAAGCATAAGTGGGGCTCTTACGACAATCCTTATCATCATTTGGAAGGCCATCTGCACGTTATTGATATCAGTGGTCATTCTAGTAACTAAACTTGAAGTAGAAAATTTATCGATATTTTCGAAAGAGAAATCATTTAATTTCTTATATAAGTCTTCTCTTAAATTACACGCTAAACCAACTGAGGCAATAGAGGCTGTTTTTCCTCCAAACCATCCACATAATAGTGATAAGATTGCCATCACTAACAAGATTAGTGCGATATAAAATACTGGTAGAGGACTATTTTCAGTTGGATAGAAGAAATCACTTGGAGAAGTTAATAATTTAATTTCATCAACAAAAATACCCATGATAAATGGCATAGCACATTCTAAAGCTGCTTCTCCAATCATAAATAAAGGAGTAAGAATTGCGAACTTCTTATATTCTCTAACGCTTTTTATGATCTTAAAAAACTTCTTAAACATATTAGTAGACCATACTTAGCGGTATTTGGATATTAGGACAAATAAATTTCTTATGTCCTAATCTTGTACGAGAATATGCTAATCCTTTTATATAACATAATAAAGAAGCAGTTACTTCTCTAATATTCTTTTCTTTATTGAAATCACCTTCAGTTTGTCCTCTTTCTATTGTAGAACTAATCCAGGCGAACACTTTTTTATTTTTCGATTTTGAAATAGATGTTGATTTAGTGCCTTCAACAATACTTAAATCTAAACTAATTAATAAATTAATAGCCCAAGCATATTGATCATCTTCAGATTTAAAAGCTTTTGTAATGACATTTAGTAAATCATATAAAACAAATTTTGCTTTTTGCTTAAAATTAATTGAGTGCACTAAATTATGCATCATTGGAAAAACCACATTATCTATTAAATAATCATAAATTCCATTCTTATTTTTAAAGTAATGATATAGTAAACCATGGGAGCATCCAGAGTCTTTAGCTATTTCATCTAAAGTAGTGGAATCATATCCTTTAGTAGCGAATAAATACATTGCACTGGTCATGATAATATTTATTCGTTCCGCTCTTATTTGTTCGTTTTGTTCTAATGTTCTTGGCATAATATTTTTGATTGACACATTCGTCAGCGAAAGTATTATATTACTTATAAAAATTAAAGCAACAAAATCTTTTAATTATTAAAAATGATTAAAACTAAACAAATAGAGAGTAGAGGATTATAATAAACACATGAAAAATTTTGTCTTTGTATCTCCTAACTTTCCTGAAACATATTATCGATTTTGTGTCGGTTTAAAAAAAGCGGGCTTTAGAGTTCTTGGTGTTGGGGATCAACCTTATGATGAACTTAACCCTGCTTTAAAAGAAGCTCTAACAGAATATTACAAGGTATCAAATTTAGATAACTTTAATGAAGAAAAGGAAGCGGTAGGTTATTTTGAAAGAAAATATGGCCATATTGATTATTTAGAAAGTAATAATGAATATTGGTTAAGAAAAGACTCAATATTAAGAGACTTATTTTCGATTGACACCGGTCTTCATTCAAACGAGTTAGATGATTATCAAAGAAAATCTTTTATGAAGAAACACTTCCAAGAAGCAGGAGTTAAAGTTGCCCCTTATATGCTTGTTAGTGATTTAGAATCTTTAAAAGAATTTGCAAAAAAATATGATTTTCCATTATTTGTAAAACCAGACATTGGAGTGGGTGCTGAAGAGAGCTATAAAATCAAAAATTTAGAAGAATTAGAGGCTTTTTACAAGAAAAAAGACCCGAATTGCCAGTTTATTTGTGAAACATTTGTTACTGGAGATATTGTGACTTTTGATGGTTTAGCAGATAGTGATAGTAACGCAGTTTACTTTACCTCATTAGAGTGTCCTCCATCAATTAGTGATATCTTAATTGAAGGTGGAGATATGTTTTATTACTGCAACCCATTCTTAGATAAAAAGTTTGCTGAATTAGGTAAAGCCACTATTAAAGCGTTTAAGTTAAAAAAGAGATTTTTCCATATCGAATATTTTAGAGTTACCAAAGCTAGAAAAGGCTTATTTAAAGTTGGAGATATTGTAGGATTAGAGATTAATGTTCGTTCTCCTGGAGGTTATTCTCCTGATATGCATAATTTCGCTAATTCGATTGATTGCTATGATTTATACGGACAAGTTATGGCGGATAATCACCCTGAAGTTAAAATGGAACCAAAATATTATTTACCAACAGGAGCAAGAAGAGACAATGTTGAATATTTCTATTCTGATGAAGATGTATTAAGAACCTTTAAAAATAATATTTGTAACCATGGTCGATACCCAAAAGTCTTATCTGGAGTTATGGGCGATCGCTTCTTTATGGCGAAATTTAACACTGTCGAAGAAGTTAAAACATTTAGAGATTATGTAAATCGTAGAGTGGGATATACTTCTAGTGTAAGTTCGAGTAATAACAAATTTAATAAAGTCGCAGATGATGGAAATATTTGCGATAATCATATTGATGGAGCTTGATCATGCTAAGATTTGACCCAACTGGATGGGGAAAAACATTTGAAGAAGAAAGAAATAATCTTCAATATTATTTGAAGAATTTTAAAGTCGCGATTAATCATATTGGTGCGACTAGTTTTAAAAACGGACGAAGTAATCGTAATGTTGATATCTTAGTTACTGTTATGAGTTTATCTGATTTATCCGCGGTTGTGGTTCGTTTACAATCTAAAGGATATAAACTTATTAATTATGAGGAAGGACAAGATGTTTCTACTTTAATTGTTCCTAAAAAAGTACTTGGTTATGGGGTTACTATTAGAGTAATGGTCTATGCTTCTGAAATATTTAATCGTTATAATGCTTTTATTACTTTATTAAAAGAGCATGAACATTTAGTTAGAGAATATAACAAGTTCCGTGATGAATTAATTCTAAAATATAGTAGAGACTATAATAGATACCGTAAATTAAAGATTGATTATATAAATCTACTATTAGAAGAGCACTTCAAATTTGAATAGTTTACTCGTAAAGAAAAAATAGGGGCTGTTAAGAAACCTACAAGGTGATTTAGCCCTTTTTTCTTATGACCAATTCTACTTTTTAACAGATAAACTGTTAAGAAACAAATAAAATCACCTATTATTTATACTTTAGTATAAGTTTTAATTAAACATTTGTCTTATCACACTTAACAGATTAACTGTTAAGAAACCATAAATTACAATTCCTACTAAAAGCAACGGAAGGAAAAATAATAAAATGATAAAAAGTAATTAAAATGAGTTAAAAAAATAAAAAAAGAGCTGTTTAACTTCGCAGGTTTCTTAACAGCCCCTATTTTATGTTAGTGAATAATATTATTGCTTAACTGCGTTTTCTTGAATAACTCGATCTTTTAAGTATTCAGGAACTTCTTCGTAATTGACGAATTCTCTGTTGAAGAAGCCGCTAGCTTGAGTTAATGATTTAAGTTGAGTGACATAGTCAATAATTTCAGCTTCTGGAACGAGAGCCTCAATTTCTTGATAACCATGTTCTTTTTCTTCAATATTTTGAATTCTTGCTCTTCTGGTATTTAAATCAGATAGGATGTTACCAGTGTATTTAGATTCAATGTTGACTTTAATTCTCATAATTGGCTCTAAAATAATTGGTTTACACTTCATATAAGCGTCTTTAAAGGCTAATATACCTGCCATCTTGAAGGCTTGTTCGTTAGAATCGACTGGGTGATATTTACCGTCAACTAACACACCTTTAACACCAATTACTGGGAAGCCAGCGAGTAATCCGCTTTGTAAAGCTTCAAAGAATCCTTTTTCAACTGCAGGGAAGTAGTTTTTAGGAACAGATCCACCAAAGATTTCTTCAGCAAAGACATTTTCTTCTGCTGGTTCAAATCTCATCTTAACCACACCGTAGAATCCGCTACCGCCAGATTGTTTGACGTAACGTCCATCTCCTTCAGCGGTGCCTTTTATAGATTCTCTATAAATGATCTTCATCTTTTCGGTAGTGAGATCAATCTTATAGACACTCTTTAATTTTTCTAAAGCATAAGCGATATGAGAATCACTTAATCCGCCTAATAATAACTGTTTAGTTTCATTATTACGTTTGACTTCTAAAGCAGGATCTTCTAATTGCATTTTTGCTAAAGCAGGTCCTAATTTGGATTCGTCGTTTTTGTTCGCTAAGATAATTGCTTTAAAGATAACCGCGGTTGGATATTTAACTGGTTTATAAATAGTAACTGATTTAGGAGAGGATAAAGAATCTCCTGAAGAGACTTTTTCTAATCTAGTGACCGCTCCAATATCGCCTGCGATAATTTCATTGACTGAGTCTAATTTTTTACCAGTCATTTGATAAAGCATACTCACTCTTTGAGTAGAGCCGTTAACATAAACTTCATCACCAACTTTAAGAACACCAGAACATACCTTTAATAAATTAATGGTGCCTGCGTATGGATCAACGATTGTTTTAAAGACATATGCAGAGAATGGTTCGTTAACATTTGTAGGCACGATTTTATCATTACCAGCTTCATCGTGAGCCTCTAGAGGTTTGAGGTCAGTAGGATTTGGTAAATAAGAGATAAACATTTTTAATAATGTTTGAATACCGATGTTTTTAGTGGCACTACCAACAATAAGTGGAGTAAGTTCGCCTTTAAGAACTCCTACTCTAAGAGCTTCTCTAATTTCTTGTTGAGAGAATTCTTCTCCGTTAAAGAATTTTTCTAATAATTCATCATTAGTTTTTGCTACTTCTTCTACGATTGTGTTATGTAATTCTAAAATCTTTGCTCGTTTATCAGGATAGATTTCTGCATCGACACATTCTTTGCCGTTATAGATATGAGCTTTTAAGTCAACTGCATTAGCAAAGCCGTCAAAAGCTTTATCGTGACCAAGAGGATAACAGAATGAGATAACTTCTTTACCGAGTTTTTCTCTAATTTCTTCTAGCACTAATTCAAATTCGACATCTTCTTTATCCATTTTGTTAACAAAGATAAATGTAGGAACACCTTTTTTCTTTAATTGATTGAAGTGTTTAATAGTGCCAACTTGAACACCAACTGAGGCATCGACCACTAAAACTGCACCTTTAACTACTCCAGTAACTCCGATAGTTTCAGAAATGAAGTCATCGTTTCCTGGAATATCAATTAAGTTAACTTTATATCCTTCATATTCCAAAGGAATAACAGATGTTTGAATAGATCCGCCCTTCTTTTGTTCTTCAGGTGTGTAATCTGATAATGTATTTTTCTTTTCAACTTCTCCTTTAGCAGGAATAAGTTTGCTAACGTATGCTAAAGATTCCACTAAAGAAGTTTTTCCACTTCCTTGGTGACCTAGAATAACAACGTTACGAATATTTTCTGTTTTCATATGTTAAACCTTTCTTAAAAGTTAAAGGGTAACGACTTTATTACCTTCTTTTTTATAGACATCAATATATAGTTTTCCATTTGATGGATTAGAGGAAACTTCATAAATTCTTCCTTCGGTGTTTCTAGCAACAACGAATAATCCTTTTATATATCCCATGACATAGGACATAAAGACGATTTCGATTTCTTCGTGAGTGACGTCTCTACCATAGACATCTTTCTCTAACTTCGCGATTTCGTCTTTTGCGAGTGTTCTAAATTCATTTGTGTTTCTCATAAAAAATACCTCCATTACAAAATCGATGTAGTAATCGACTTCACAAACAAACAAATATTCCGATGTAATAATTTTATACCAAATTGACTCCTTAATAAATGATATTTATATAGTTATTTTCTTTTTTAATTGAATGCCTTCAAAACATTGACAATTTGCTCGCGATGGTTTACTTTAATGATGTGGTTGTCCCCTAATCCTTACGGGTTGGGGATTTTATTATGCTGACGAGCAGACACAATAGGAACAGAATTAGTAATGTTTCCATACGTCATTCCTCCTTTCACATTTCTTCTAAGTAGCCAAAGTGACTACTGAAGATATAGAAGCAAGACCAACAAAGAACATTCTCTTCAGTAAGCTACTCACTTACCTAGAAGAGTAAAGACCATCTAACTACGTCTAGTTATGATAAGTCTCTACATTATATATAGAGGGGATTTTTTTGAATTCTTGCGAAAAAAAATTTGAGGCAACTACATTATTACAACGTAATAAAAAAGTTTGATAAATAGCGTTATTCACATATAATTATTTAGGTATGAATGGGATCATTATTACTAATCAAGAAATAGGACATAACGTCTATAAAATCAAAAGATACAAAGAAGAATTCTCTAAACTTGGAATCTCTTTGGATGTTTTTGTTAACGATGGAACTTTAGCGATGATTAAAGATAGTGAACTAAAAGTTAATCTACCAGCGTGTGACTTTATTATTTATTTAGACAAAGATATATATTTAGCTAGAATCTTAGAAAAAGCTGGTTATCGTTTATTTAATAAAGCTGACTTTATCAAATTATGTGATGATAAAGCTTTAACAAATATTGCTTGTGCCTCTAGAGGAATTAAGATGCCAGACACAATTACTGGTCCGTTATTTTATTCTCAAGAATTTAAAGAAGATAACCTTAAATTTTTAGATGATGTTATCGCTAAACTTGGTTTACCTTTAATTTTAAAAAGAGTGTATGGTTCATTAGGATTAGGTGTATATCTAATTAAAACTAAAGTAGAACTAATAGAGGCATATAAAGAACATTGTCGCGCGCCTATCTTATTTCAGAAATATGTCGGTAGCTCTTATGGAGTAAGCGCCAGAGTCATTATTATTGATAAAAAGGTAGTGGGTGGATTTATCCGCTATAACAAAACTGATTTTAGAAGTAACTATGGAGATAATGCTTCTAGTAGGCCTTTAAAAGAAGGGGATAAGTGTTTTGAACTAGCAAGTTATATCGCTAAAGAATTAGATATAGAATACGCTGGAATAGATTTTATGTTCTTAGAATCTGGCGAACCAATATTATGTGAGATTAATTCCAATGCCTTCTTTGAAGAGTTTGAAAAAGTGACAGGTATTAATGTCGCTAAAGAATATGCTTTAATGATAAAAAGAAAAATATATGAACAAGAATAAAAAGAGATTTGAACATCATTCCAAAGACTATAAAGATATAAGAGAATATCCAGTTACTAAGCCTTGTGAACTCTTAGAATTTTTACTTGAGACTTTAAAAGGACAATCTAGAAATTCCGTTAAGTCTATTTTAACTAATCATAGAGTCTCAGTAGATGGGGCCCCAATATCTCAATATAACTTTAAACTTGCTAAAGGGGATGTGGTGATTATCTCAAAAACTCCGATTCATAAGAAGACTAGAAGTAACTTACCAATCATCTTTGAAAATGACGAAATTATAGTAATCAACAAACCTAGTGGATTACTTTCAATCGCTAGTGATAAAGAGAAAGGTTCAACAGCCTATCGTATGTTAACTGACTATGTTCAACAAAAGGATAAACACAATCGAATTTATGTTGTTCATAGACTAGACGAAGATACCTCAGGAGTTTTGATGGTTGCTAAAAATGAAAAGCTAAGAGACGCCCTTCAAGATAAGTGGAATGATCTAGTTTCTTCTAGAGGATATTATGCGATAGTGGACGGCAAATTAGACAAAAAAAGTGGCACTTTGACCTCGTATTTGAAGAAAAACGCTCAAAATATGATGTATTCTTCTAAAAAAGCGGGAGATGGACAATATGCAGTCACTCACTATAAAGTCATCGCTGAAAATGAAAATTATTCTTTTTTAGATGTTCATATTGATTCAGGTAGAAAAAATCAAATTAGAGTGCATTTAGGAGATATTGGTCATAACGTTATTGGAGACGATAAGTATGGTAATCCGACTAATCCAATTAAGCGACTTGGATTACATGCTTATGAGTTAGTTTTAACCCATCCATTTACTAATAAAGTAATGAAATTTAAAGCCCCAATTCCAAAAGAATTTGAAACTCTGTTTCCAAACGTCAAAGTAAAATTTTAGAATAGAGCAAGTATGAATATTTGGTTAGCTTTAGCACTTATCTTAGCGGTCGTCACATTCTATTTATTAGCGATAGAAATCTTTTCCGTTGCTTTTAAGTTAACTGGCTTATCTAGTAAGAAAATCAAGTTTCAAGTTGCATCATTATTTACCTCTACTGGATTTACCACTAGTGAGAGCGAATTAATTACTGGAGATGATCGTAGAAGAAAAATTGCCACTATTTGTATGTATACTGGTCATATTTTCTCTGTGGCCTTTATGGGATTAATTATTAACGTCTTCTTTTCTTTAGTAAATGTTAAGGAAATTGATTTCACAATTCAAACATACACTGAATGGTATTTCATCACTTTTTATATTACTTCTGGCTTATTCTTAATAATGCTTATTTTAAAGATTCCACCAATTAATAAACATTTCCAAAAGTTCTTAGAGGCTATCGCGTTAAATTCTAGTAAGAAAAGTAGAAATAATAATCATATTTCTATTTTAGATATGCAAGGTAAACACGCGATCGCCGAAGTTGTATTAAATAACATCCCTTATTTTGCTTTTGACATACCATTAAGCGAAATGGAATTAACTAAAAACTATTCAGTTAATATTCTTTCTATTAAAAGAGGAAAAAGAATGGTGGATGTCACTAAAGACACAATGTTTAGAAAAGGCGATATTGTTATTGTCTTTGGTTTATTAAATGATATTAAACAAGCTTTTGTGACTTCTGTATCTAATGATTTATTTAAAGATAACGAAAAATATAACGAGATTAATCTTGTTAATAATTACGGCTCTAACGCTTTAGTGGAAGTTTATGTCGATGAAGTCCCTGAGGAATTAGATGGAGTAAAGATTATTGATTCTAAATTAAAAGAAAGATATAACATCACTATTGGTATTATTAAGCGTGGTGATAACTACATATATGCAAATAAAGACACAGTGATTAAAAAGGGTGACACGTTAACTCTCTTTGGTCCATATAAAAATATCAAAGTATTATTCAAAAACGATGACAAGGAACAAAGCAAGGCTGAATAAACTTTGCTTTAATTAATATTATAAAAACTTCATATTATATATGGATTCTTGTATAATAATAATGAATAGTATGATCAAAGTAACTTGTACCGAATTAAGAAATAAATTGAGCTATTACCTTGAGTTATCAAGTAAAAAAAGATATCTATGTCACTAAATATGGCAGAATTATTGCGGTGATAACAAGCCCAAAAAAGAAATTGGTGTGAATTAAAGATTAGGTAAGAAAACATAAAATAATTAGCAATAATATCTGGAAAAGTAATGAACTAACCACATATTTTTTGATTTTGTAAAATAAAGGTGTATAGTAGTGGTCTTATGAAAAGAGCGTTACCTAAATATACACATAAACAAGAATTATGGAACTCAATTACTCACATATTGGGTGTAGTCTTTTCTTTAATTGTTTTAGCGATATTTATAACTATTCAAATGAAGCATAATTTGACATTTAAATATATGTATCCTTTTTATATATATTTTATTTTTATGTTCATGGTTTTTATGAATTCCGCTTTATATCATTCTAGCCCTCAAAATAGCATAATACGGGTGGTCTGTCGCGTAATTGACCACTGCGACATATATTTATTTGTCGCTGGAACATACACTCCAATATGTCTAAGAGAGATCTCTGACTATAACATTTCCACTGCCTTAATCATCATCCAATGGTCCTTAGCAGTTATTGGATTTTTAGTCACTATTTTAGGTTTAGGAAATAAGAAATGTGATTTATTGGGATATATCATCTATATTATTCAGGGCTGGGCAGTAATATTCTTCTATCCGTTTAAACAAGTATTAGATTTTAATGTATTTATTTTTATCTTACTTGGTGGAGTGGTCTATACGATTGGAGCTATATCTTACGCGATTGGAAAGAAAAATAAATGGTTCCATACCTATTTCCATATCTTTATTTTAACCGCTGCTATTATTCAATTTATCGGAATATACAATATTCTTTGTCCGTTTTTTAGTTAAAATTTAATTACTTTGTAATTAACGTATAAAATTATATTCATTTATAGGTTATTTTTTATTGACACTAAAAATATTTTTTTTATATACTTTTCAACAAATATACAAATTCCGGGTTAGCCCGGATATTGTGTATACGCGCACATATAAGGAGGTTATTAACTTATGAATGCGAAAAAAAGTAAAAAAGTATTATTATTGGCAACACTATCTACTCTTGCAGTTAGTACTGCTGCAGTGTTAGCAATTAGTTTTAATTCGGAATCTGCATTTAGAGCAAAAGCATTAAATTATGATGAATTATCAACTACTTTTAATGTAAATTCGACAGTAGTAAGTGGATCAATCCAAAGTTCAAATTGCGTTTTAGCTAGTTCATTACAAATTAGTGGAATCGAAGTTAGAGCGGCTATTTTTAATTCATCTACACCTGGATCTGGCGCAATTGCTAGATTTGCTGATGATAATTCATCTATTTCATTTAGTATTTACTCAAATAGTGATGGTGTTACTAAATTTCAAAGACTCGAATCAATTTCTTTCGGATATTTAAATAGTTATAATTCTGGTAGTTTTAAAGTTATGTGGTCCAAAAATAACGATTCTTGGACAACTATTTCTGTTGATTCTGGAAGCACAAACCAAGCTTTACCTTCCGGTGCTCATTATTTAAAAGTTGTAAATGATGATGCCTTTGCTCAATTCACATCGTTTACTCTAAATTATTCTTGTTCAGAAACACCTACCCCAGATTCTTATGGTATTACCTATTGTGGTTATGATTTCTCTGAATATGAAGAAATCCCACTAGAAGGAATTGATACTACTTCATTAGAAGATAACGCTGTTGAAGGTAGCACTGTTTCCTTTACTCCTGTGGTTTTAAGTGGATACTCTTTAGTTAGTGCATTTGAATATGGTGATCCAAGTTATGTAAGTGATTTATCTTTTAATGATGGTGTTATCTCATTCACAATGCCGTCTCATGATATTAAATTAGCATTAGTCACTTTATCCTCGACTGTAACATTATCTTCTATTTCTTTAAGCGGACAGACAACAGAATTTACTATTGGTGATACGTTTAGTTTTGGCGGAACCGTAACTGCATACTATAGTGATTCTTCTATAGCCAATGTGACTAGCAGCACAACTTTTACTGGATATGATATGTCTACAGCAGGAGAATATACAGTTACTGCTTCATATACAGAAGGTGGAATTACTAAAACCGATACATATTCAATTGTTGTTACTTCTGGTTCAACCGAAGTTGCTCTCTCCGGAACTTATGCATATTTAAGCAGGGCAGAAACATCTCCAGATACCACACATAAAGATTGGACAGGATGTATGACGATATCTTTTTTCTCAGACGGTACATGTTCTTGGAGAAATGTGCGAACAAGTTCACTTGGTTCTTTTGATTGTGAAGTCAGATTTACATACATTGCAATAAATAATGGAGCAAGCATCACCATTTCCATGAGTATCAGTGGATACACTTTCACAAAAAATGGTGAATCTAATAACCAAGCAAACAGTTTTAGTGGTGGATCCTATGATAGACCTGTTGATGCTGGATTTGCGGTTTCAACAGCAAAAAATAATAGTGGTATTATGACTCTTGATCGCTCTTCGCTTTCAATCTGTACTTATGATCAAGCAAATAGTTACGCTGTTTGGGATACTTTAACGTTCTCATTAGCAGCGTAATGCATTTGGAGATTTAAATGAAATACAAAAGGTTTTTAGGATATGGTGCAATTGGATTAACGCTTATTGCAATAGGTGTTGCCTTTATTAAGCCTTTCAGTACTAGTAATCTTTTAATTAGAGCTCGTGCTACTAACGTTATTGGTGGTTCAATTGTTTTTGATAAGGCAAGCGCGACTAAAAGTGGAACAACAAACACAACTGCTGGAACTACTAAAACCGGCGGAACAGTTATTTGTAAAACATTTAACAACGATTCAACAAAATCTTCTGGATATGTTGGTGCTGTTAAAACAGGATCTACAATAAAGTTTTTTGAACTAGATGGTGTGACCGAGTATACATTTGAAAATTTATATTATGTGTCTTTTAACCATGGTGGCACTTCTTTTGGATTTAATTTAACTGGTATATATGATGATGGTTCGCCATTTGAATTTAGTTATTCTGCCAGAACAACTAACCCTCGTAATATTAATTTCACTGATTATGGAAAAGTTGCCCATTTAAGAGTGGAAGTCACTAGTGATATTGTAACACTGCTTAACTCTATTACTTTCACTTATAGCTGTAGTTCTAAGCACCTTTCTGGCGTTGAGGTTTCGCAGGCTCCAGCAAAAACTTTATATTCGACCGGCGACTATTTCGATCCTTCAGGAATGCTTGTTAAAGCGGTTTATAGTAATGACACAAAAGTTGCTACTGAAGCGTATACTTTTTCTCCTTCAGGACCACTTTCTCCTTCAGACACAACTATAACTATTTATTACGGTGGTTTTTCAACAACTCAGAATATCACAGTTGAAGATGTGGAAATCGATTTTTCTGGAACGTTTAATTATGAAAGCGGTGGAAGTGTTTATAGTAGCTTAACTTTAAACAGCAATGGTACAGGATCATATTATAGATATCCAGCAACTTATTCATTGACCTGGTCATACGATAGTGTGAATGGTTTAACGCTAACTAAGACAGGAGTAAGTGGCGATGAACCATCAAGAGGACAAATATTTTATGATTCCGATGCAATTGTTATTCCAAATGCAAGATTAACAATTACAAGTGGTTCACTTACGTCACTAAGAATATATGTTAAGGGAGTTAGTGTTGCATTACAAACATTCAACAAGGCGCCATAAATATTGATAAATATTGATATCATTAATATATCTATATAGGAGGTAGTAGTTATGAGAATAAAAAAACTATCAGTTATCCTAGTTGCATCTGCAATGATGCTTGCTGGTTGTGGAGATACACCTGCTCCAGATCCTGGTCAACATACACATGTTTGGGGTGATCCAACCTATGTTTGGGCTGGAGATTATTCTACTTGTACTGCAACATCAATTTGTACTTTAGATGAAACTCATGTTCAAGAAGAAGAATCTAGGACCTCTTATAAAGTTATAACTGCCGCTACTGAAACAGAAGAAGGTCTTGGTAGATATACAGCGACCTTTGCTAAAGAACCATTTACTACTCAAACCAAAGATGTGACTATTCCAGTTGTTGGACCAGTCGATTCATTTGATGAAGCTATAAATAGCATTAAAACTAAACATAATTATTCTGCTCATTTAAATAATCAATGGGCTAATGAAACTGAACCATTCGCAGACTTTAATTTCTATAACATTGACGATAATGCAATGTTTGATGATTTTAATGGCTATTTCTATTCCGGATATTTAAAACAAAAAGGACAAGGTATTGTTACTTTCCAATTAAATAAAACTGCAACCACTACTGGTGGATTAGTGTTAGGCAATTTTGTCGCCACCAATTTAGAAAGAAATATCAGCGATATCTATACATTAGCGGTTGAGCATTTAGTGGACAAACCATTTACTTATGATGAAACTGATAAGATTTATAAATCTACATCTATGGATGCGATGGCGGTCCTGGCGAACTTAGCCTTTGGTGACTATACTTCTTTAGTTTCTGCTCCAGAATATATCACAGCGAAGTTTGAAAATAATGTTCTTACCTTTAGAGGTGTATTTGATATTACTTATTTCGATGTAGTTGAAGTCCATACAACAGGTGATGTTACTTTAGTGGTCTCCAATTTAGAAAAGACGAGTAACGCTATTTTAGAAGGATATATTGCAAACCCTGATTATACATATGTTGCTCCAACTGAATGGGATAGCGACACAATCGCTTTATTTAATGAAGAATTCAATGGTTATATTCCTCCATTTATTGAAGGGTTGTCTTATGCATGGAAATCTGGTAAAAGCGTTTCCGAAGGTTATTATGTAGTAATGGTGGAAGACTATTTTGGTGGAGACTTAACCACTAAATATAGACAGGCAATTGAAGCGGTCGGATTTAGCGAAGCATCTAATCCAGGTTTAATTGAATATAAGAAAGTTGTCGAAGATGAAAATCTTGTTCATACTTATTCAATTAAAATGAAATATTACGCTCCAACTGATACCGATAGCAGTCATATGCAATATGGCTATTTATATCCAAATGGAGTGACCTCTATCAAGTTTTTACACAAACAGCAAACCAAACAAACAATCGTTACAGTAGCGTTACTTAATGAATATATTTCTAACACCGCTGTTGGACAATATTTCCCTAAGTTTAGTTTGGCTGATGATACTAGAGTTGCAAATTTCTCTGATGCATCTAATTCTGATGAGAACATGATATTACTTCTTAAAGGTGCGAATTCTGCGTTCTTTAATATTTATCCTGATACCAAACAACATGCGGTTGAAGCAGTTGAGAAGCTTGTTGCAGATTTAAAATTATTAGGCTTTGAAGGCTCATCATCTTCATCTTTCCAACAATATTGGTTAAGCGATGATTATTTTAGCCAAGTGAAGATTACTGATCCAAGCTACGCAAGTACATGGTCTTCATCTTCTTATTTACAAGTGCGTATTGAAATCACTCAAGCATCATTAGATAACTGGGAGGACGAACCTGTAACTTTGGATTCTATTTCTATTAGTGGACAAACCACAAAATTCAATGTTGGCGATGCATTTGTTTTTGATGGAACTGTTACTGCTCATTATTCTGATGGCACTGAAGAAGTCGTTACTCCTACTAGCTATACTACTCCAGACATGACTCAAGCTGGTCAACAATCAGTAGTGGTTAGTTATACTAACTCTAAAGGTGAAACAGTGGGTACTGATTATCTAATAACTATTAATGCTTCTGAAGTTACATATGCAATTAATATTGTTCAAGTGACTGGTGCTACAATTACAGTTACCTATCCAACTTCATTACAAGCAAAAGCGGGAACAGCAGTTAATTTCAAAGTAAAAGTTGCCTCTGGATATTCACTTGATAGTGTTTCTGTTACAAGTAATGGAAAAGCTGTATCTTATTACGGACCAAACCCAATGACTGGTGCCTATCAATTTACAATGCCTGACGGCGAAGTCACTATCATTGCAAATGTTAAAAGTACTGTTCAAACTCATAACATTACATATTCGGTTTATGAAGTTATGGATAATACGACATTTAATCCATTAGATTATAATGATGTAATTGGTTCTGGCTCTAATTTACCTAAAACTGCTGAAGAGAATTCTATTATTAATTTCTCTGTTGCTTTAAAAACTGGATATACATTTAATTTTGTGACTGTTGGTACTGATGTATTTACCAATTCATCCTTCCAATATCAAATGGGACAATCTGATTTAGAAGTTTTAATTTACGTTAAAGTCGACCAAGGTGGAGGTGGTGGCGACACTACTGAATTTGGTGGTACTTACTCTTATTTCGCTGGAAAGATTGGTGGTAGTGACACTTATTTCCGTCTCACATTTAATGATGATGGAACAGGTACTTATGTGAGAGATCCTAACGGAAGCGGAATAGCAACAATGTACTTCTCTTATGTATTAAACGGAGATAAAATCACTCTCACTCTCACTGATAAGGGTGATGGATTTACCTGGTTTAATAAATATAGATTATTCAGCCTAGAAAATGTTGGCACAACTAACGCGACTGGCGAAGTCAATCCAGATGGATCAATCTCTATTGATTTATATAATTCTGCAAGCGGAGGAACTGCTGCTTCATCTTCTGGCAATTACGCTTTTAGAAAATAATCAATTCAATCAAATAAGATTTGAGGAGTGATAAAATTCACTCCTTTTAATATATTTAGAACAGGTCTATAATAAACTTGTTATTGAGGTCTTTAATATGAAATCCAAAAGATTATTTATTTCTTTATCATTAATGTTTGGTTTAACCGCTGGGTTATTTGCCAGTGTATTTTCAATTAATAACCAAGTTGAAGCGGTCAATGCTTCAAGTTGGACTGCTTATACCCATTATGACGGAGCAACTTATTATAATGACATTTCTGATACTTTAACTGGCTCTAGTTTAACAAGCGCATTACGTACGTTAAATAATTCTAAAAAGAAAAGAAATGGTGGTTATACTGCTTTATTGAAAAATGATTTCTGGGCTAAATATACTGATTTTGATTCCAACTCAAGTTATTCTCAAGACACAACGCATAACTTACCTTACAGTAATAAAATTGTTTCATTCTATTCAGGTAATGTAGCTACTAATGCATCAGGAATGAATAGAGAGCATGTTTGGCCAGACTCCAAAGGAGGGAATTTAGTTCAAGAAGATTCTCATATGGCCAGACCAACTTTAACCTCTGAAAATAGTTCTCGTGGTAATTCATTCTATGTAGAGGGAATGAAAAGTACATCTCAAGGATGGGATCCTGCGATGGAATCATGGGGAGATAAAACATATAGAGGTGATGCAGCACGTATTATTTTCTATTGCGCAATGGCTAATGGAAGCTTATCTTTAGTTGATAAGTCATCAGATAATAACAATAACAAAACAATGGGTAAATTATCCGATATACTTAGATGGAATTTGACTTATGGAGTCAAACAAAGAGAAATGAATAGAAATGAAGCTGTTGAAGCAATTCAAGGTAATAGAAACCCATTTATTGATCACCCAGAATATGCATGTAAAATTTGGGGCAATACAAACGCTCAAACTAAAGCGGTTTGTGGATTAGAATATATTTCTATTTCAAAATCTGCTGTTAAATTAACAGAAGGTCAATCAACTACTATTTATGCAACAAGCAAAGATAGTTCTGAAATTACTTGGACAAGTGATAGTACAAATGTTTTAACCATTAGTAGTAGCACTTCTGCTTCAGGAAGCGAGGTTACTCTAACTGCTGTTAAATCTGGATCTTGTACTCTTACTGCAAAAGCTACTATTGATGGTACCACTTACAGTGCTTCTTGTTATGTTACTGTAAACGCACCACAAACTGATTCATTATCTTCCATTACATTAGACACTACTAATGTTAAAAAAGATTTCGAGATTGGTGAACAATTTACTTCAAATGGATTAGTAGTTACCGCTAATTACACAATGAGCGGAAGTAAAACAGTCACGGATTATTCTATATCTACTCCTGATCTTTCTACAGTTGGTACAAAAACTGTTACTGTTTCATATACTGATAATAATGTAACTAAGACTGCTTCATACAATATTAATGTTGATGAGGAACATATATCCTCAATTACTTTAAACGCGACTCAGTTAACTTTAAAACCAGGAGAGACTTTCCAATTAGTGGCTACAATTTCTCCTGAATCTGCACCAAATAAAGATGTTATTTGGGCTCCATTAAGTCATAATGTTGCTAAAGTTTCAACTTTGGGCAAGGTAACTGCTAAAGCACCCGGCACTGTTACTGTTACCGCTACTACTGTAGATGGCGGTAAAGTTGCAAGTTGCGTTGTAACTGTAATTGAATCTGGCGGTGGTGGAGGATCATCTTCTAGTGGCTGTGGTGGTAATATCGCTACAACTAGCATTGTTTTAAGTACTTTAAGTGTGCTAGGAATTGGTTTATTATTAATTAAACGAAAGTTTAGTAAATAAAACATAAGAATTAAGGAGAAAACTATTATGGGATTATTTAGTAAAAAAGCTGAACCAGAAAAGAAACCAGCAGTGAAGCAAGCAGTTCCTGATAAGAAAAAGGTAGCTGAAAAGAAGAAAGAAGCTCCTAAGAAAAAGGAAGCTCCGAAAAAAGTAGAACCTTCTAAAAAACCAGCGGCCAAAAAACCTGAGCCAAAAAAGGAAGCAACAAGAACATATCACGTTGTTAAAAGACCTGAAGACGGCAAATGGGAAGTGAAGTTTGCTGGTGGACAAAAGGCAATCAAATTATTTGACACCCAAAAGGAAGCTTTAGAGTATTCCAAAGTCATGGCGAAAAACCAAGGCGGAAGTATGTTGGTCCATAACTCTAAAGGTGCAAATAAAGGCCGCATTAAAAAGAAATAATTATTTTACTCAAATTATTAAAAAGAGACGCAGCGCTGCGCCTCTTTTATATTTTTTATTCGTTTTCTTGTGCTCTTTTTACGTGAGCTTCGTACTTCTTTCTTTCTGCGGTATTGAGAATCTTTTTTCTCATACGGAAGGTAGTAGGAGTGATCTCTACTAATTCATCACTATTGATGTAATCTAGACAAGCTTCTAATGACATCTTTCTTGGTGATTTAAGAACTACAGTATTGTCTTTATTAGAACTTCTCACATTAGTGAGATTTTTCTTTTGGGTAACGTTAACCGCTAAATCAAAATCATATCGATGTTCACCAACAATCATTCCTTCATATACTTCAGTTCCTGGGAGAATAAACATTGTTCCTCTTTCTTCGGTATGTTCAATCGCATAAGGAGTGGCTTGGCCAGCCTCTACTGAGACTAATACTCCAATACTTCTTTCTCCAATAGAAGAAGATTGAACTGGGCGGTATTCTTTATAAGTATGAGAGAGAATGCCGTATCCCTTAGTTAAGGTCATAAAATTAGTCATATAACCTAATAAACCTCTAGAAGGAATTACATATTTTAAAATAGTGACAGTTTCTTTAGCGTCCATAGATACTAGTTCGCCACTTCTTTCTCCAATAGTGGTCATGATATCACCGACATATTCATTAGGAACATCGATTAATAAGTCTTCATATGGTTCACATTTAACCCCATCAATTTCTTTAATAATAACTTGAGGTTTACTGACTTCGAGTTCAAATCCTTCTCTTCTCATATTTTCTATTAAAATAGAAAGATGGAGCTCACCTCTACCAGAAACAATCCAAGATTCAGTATTTGGAATTCTTTCCACTCTCAAAGCAACATCTCTTTGAGTTTCTCTAAATAATCTTTCTTCAATTTTTCTAGCAGTTAATAATTTGCCGTCTTTTCCAGAAAATGGAGATGAGTTAGTGCCAAAAGTCATTTGAAGAGTTGGTTCATCAAGTCTAATTAATGGGAGTGGATCAACAGCGTTATAAGCACAAATAGTTTCTCCAACGTTAATATCTGCAAGTCCAGCAACCGCAACAATATCTCCGGCACTAGCTTCATTAATTTCTAATCTTTTTAAGCCTTGGAAGCCAAATAATTTTAAAACTCTAAAATTAGTAGTGGAGCCATCAAGTCTAGAGACTGTACAGTTATCATTAACGTGAATTGTTCCTCTTTTAATGGTGCCGATACCGATTCTACCTACAAAGTCATTATAATCAAGTAACGCTATTTGCATTTGAAGCGGTCCGTTAGCGTCAGCTTTAGGAGCAGGAATTTCATCAATGATAGTTTGTAAGATTGCATCCATTCCTTCTACTTGGCTAGCTGGATCACTATCTAAAGAACTGGTTCCTTTTAAAGCAGAAGCATAGACAGTTTTAAATTCTAAGAATTCATCTGGAGCGCCTAATTCAATAAATAAAGTTAATACTTCATCTAAAGTTTGTTCGATATTAATATTCGCTCTATCAATCTTATTGATAACAACGATTGGTTTAACATGGGCTTCGAGTGCTTTTTTAAGAACAAATCTAGTTTGAGGCATTGTTCCTTCAAAAGCGTCTACTAAAAGTAAACAGCCATCGACCATGTTCATAATACGCTCGACTTCTCCACCAAAATCAGCATGACCTGGAGTGTCTAAAATATTAATTTTTGTACCTTTATAAACTATAGATGTAGTTTTTGCTAAGATGGTAATTCCTCTTTCTCGCTCAATATCATTTGAGTCCATGGCTCTATCTGATAATTCTTCATTACTTCTAAATGTTTCGGAGGATTTTAAAAGTTGGTCAACTAAAGTAGTTTTCCCGTGATCGACGTGAGCGATGATTGCGATGTTTCTCATTTCCATAATTATTCCTCCTAATTACAAAAAATCTTTTCTAGTTTAGAAAAGACTTAACCTAATTTCAAGAATAATTATATTAAATAATATCTTTTATATGATTTTTTCTTACTTTTGTGACGTTTGAAACGAATTCTATCGCATCTTTTTTGCTTAATCCTTTGGCGACTAATTCGTTAACTAATTTTATAATTTCTTCATCATTATAGTTTTCTTGATTAGCTTTATTACCTTCAACAATAATGACCATTTCACCTTTTAAGGTGGATTCATCTAGTTTTACTAATTCTGATAAACTACCAATGATATTTTCTTCATTTAATTTTGTTAATTCTCTTTGAAGCGAGACTCGTCTATCTCCTAAAACTTCTAATAGTAACTTTAAGGTTTTAACTATTCTATGAGGTGATTCATAAAAGATTAATGTTTCAGATTTATTTTTAATAGACTCTAATTCTTCTTTAGCTTCATTTTCTTTAGCAGATAAAAAGCCGTGGAAGTAGAAGTGACTAGTGTCTAGCCCAGATCTTACTAAAGCATTAATAAAAGCAGAACTACCAGAAATAGTGGAGACCGCTATATCATTTTCTAAACAAAGTTTAGTTAATATATATCCTGGATCAGATATTCCTGGATAACCAGCATCTGACATATAGGCAATTTTTTTGCCTTCTTTAATTTGTTTAATAAGATTTAAACTAGCTTCTACTTCATTATGTTCTCTTATAGAGACTAGTGGTTTTTTAATATTGAATTTATGTAATAAGTCATTAGTGTTTCTTGTATCTTCTGCGGCAATTAAACCCATCTCATTAATCACTTCAATTGCACGGGATGAAAATTCTCCTAAATTACCTATTGGAGTAGCAATTAAATATAAGAGCTTATGGGAATTGTCAAAAGACTTAATTCTTTTCATTTTTATTTTCTTTATTTTCGAAGCTTTTCTTTAAACGATAATGAGTTTGCTCAAAGAATTCTTTTAAAGGCAAGACTTTGGTGTCTTCCTCATTATCGATTCTAACAGTTTTAGAAATAACATTGATACTTGTCACTTCATATTGGACTTTATCAATAAATACTTTAGTTCCAACTTCTGGGAATTCTTTCTTCAAGTCAGTATAAGCATCATCTTCATATTTTAGGCAGCACATTAATTTGCCGCATTGTCCAGATAGCTTTGGAATATTAATTGCAAGCATTTGGTTTTTCGCTCTGCTAATAGAGATGTTGTCAAATTCTGAATTAAAAGAGGCGCAACAAAGCGGGAGTCCACATAGACCAATACCACCAATCATTTTGGCTTTATCTCTACTTCCAATTTGTCGGAGTTCTATCCTAGTATGTAGTCTACTTGCTAAAGCCTTTAAAAGTTCACGGAAATCGACACGTTCATCAGCGACATAAGTGAAGATAACTTTGCTTTTATCGAGTGTATATTGGCAAGATAATGGATTCATATCTAAATTGGCCTTTTTGACCTCAGTTTTGCAAATATCTAGGGCAATTTCCGCGTCTTTTATATTAGTTTCGTGTAATTTGACATCAACCTCTGTTGCTTTTCTGAGCACTGGTTTAAGTTCTAATTGGGAGTGATATTCCTCAATTGGAATAGGCTTAACTTGCACTTCGCCTAGCTCTGGTCCATGAGTAGTTTCTACAACTACCTTATCACCAATTTTAAGGTCTAAATTTTTAGCGCCAAAAAAGTAGCAATGATTCGCGTAAATAAATTTTATTCCAACGTAACAATCGAATATATTTTCCATAATGTTTATTCCTTTACAATGTATAAAATTATATGATCAATTTGTAGCGAGATATTAAGATTCATATTTACTAGATTTCTTTGTTTTAAAATCTCCGCTAAAGACTGCTCAATATGAGGAAGCTTATTAACTAAGCTAGACAATATTGTAGCATAACTTTTTAAATAGATATCGCGATTACATTTAAGATTAAGTAAATCTTCAAAAACTTCACTTAATAAATCGACAAAAAATCTCATTTCTTCTTTCGTTTTAATTAGTGGGATTATTTCCTTTTGAACGTAATAAGTAGCGTCTTTATCATTACCATTCGCCAATATATCCAATAATCCTTTAATTGCTTTTTTTGAAATGAAATAATTTTCATTTTCTTCTTCATTTTTTAAGAAATCAAAAATTAGTTCACTATCATTATAAAAATACGATAATAATTCAGCGTCTTCTTGCTCAATTGATAATTCAATTGCCTCATTAATTATTTCCTGACGATTAATGCTTTTTAAGTTTAGAGTTTGACATCTAGAAATGATTGTTGGTAAGACGTTATTTAAATTATTTGTTGTTAAGAAAGCGTAGACTTCTCCTTCTGGTTCTTCTAAGAATTTTAAAATGGAATTAACAGCCTCTAAAGTCATGTTTTCCACTAAATGGACAACATAAATCATGATTCCTTTAGTTTCAAAAGCAGTTTTTTCAAATCTAGATTCTATATTTAAAACATCTTCTTTTTTAATAGTGGCTTTGCTACCATCTAAAATAATGACATCTGGATAGTTATCGCTTTCAATTCTTAAACAAGTGATGCAGTTAGAACACGCTAGCGGACTAGGATCATCACATAAAATTGATTTAGCTAAAAAAGTTGCGGTCTCTAATAGAGGAGTACCAGGATTACCAACAAGTAAATAGGCATGAGAAAGACAATTATTCATAAGCGAATTAGTAAATGTTTGATAAATAATTGGCTGTCGATTTTTTAAGTATTTCTCTATTTGCATAATCTACTTAAGATTGCCTCTAAGGTAGCTTTAGCAACTTCTTCTCTACTTTTAGAAGCATCTATAATGACATATCTTTCTGGATATTTTTTGGCTAGTTCCAAGAAAGTGTTTCTGACTTTGTGGTGAAATTCTAATTTCTCTAAATCTAAACGATTAACTTCTCTAGAAGCATTCGCTGCTATTCTTTTTAATCCTTCTTCTGGGGAGATATCAAATAACAAGGTTAAATCAGGGAATGTATTTTCAGTAGCGAACATATTTACATTCAAAATGCTATCAATTCCTAAGCCTCTAGCACCACCTTGATATGCTAAAGAAGAATCTAAATAACGATCGCAAATAACAATTTTGCCTTCTTTTAAAGCAGGCCAAACTTTCTCCACTAAATGTTGTCTTCTACTTGCAGCGTAAAGTAAAGCTTCAGTTCGAGGATCCATCTTTGTGTTTTCTTTATCTAAAATAACATTTCTAATTTGTTCTGCAATTGGAGTGCCACCTGGTTCTCTAGTTCTAACAATTTGATAGCCCCTAGATTCTAATTCTTTAACAGCAGCTTCTACCGCAGTGGTTTTACCGCTTCCTTCAGGTCCTTCTAATGTGATAAACATAAAATGTCCTCCTAGATTTTGTGTCTTCCTTCTAAGGCTTTAGATAATGTAAGAGGATCGACATAGTCAAGATTTCCTCCCATCTGTAAGCCATAGGCAAGACGTGTAATTTTGATTTCGTATTTTTCTAATAATTTATTTAAATAACCAGATGTGGTTTCCCCATCTATTGTTGGATTAGTGGCTAAAATAATCTCTTTAATATTTCCTTCATCTAATCTAGAAAATAAGGAATCAATATTTAAGTTACTGACATCTAATCCTTTTGCTAAAGATATTTCTCCATTTAAAACGTGATATAAACCGTTATAGGCATTAGATTTTTCAAGCGACATCACATCTTTAGGATAAGAGACAATCATTAAAGTTGATTGGTCTCTAGATTTATCATCGCAAATATAGCAATCGTCTTTATCAGTTATCATTCCGCATTTTGGACAGAAGTGAATATGATCTTTTAAAGAACTTATTGCTAAAGCAATATCATCTAATTCTTCTTCTGGAAAATCTAAAAGTGCATACGCCATACGTTCTGCGCTTTTCTTTCCCACTCCTGGAAGTTTAGAAAGTTGTTCTTGAAGTACTTCTAGCGATTTAAGATTCTCCATTAGAATCCTAATCCTCCTGTTTTACCAGCAATCTTTTCATCGATTTGAGATGCTAATTCATCGATTTGAGAGAATAATTCGTTTAAACCGTCTCTAATTAATTCTTCAACCATCTCTTTGTTGTCTAATTCATATCCGTCTTCTTCAATATCAATGGAGACTATTTCTTTAGAACCTAAAACGGTGATATTAACTAAGCCTGCTTTATTCACTTTAAATTCTTTAGCTTCTAGTTCAGCGTGAGCTTTTTGAAGTTCTCTCTGGGCCTTTTGCATTTGCATGACCATTTGTTGCATTGGATTCATATAATTATTCTCCTATAAATTCTAAATTCACATCTTTTGCCTTAGGCAATTTGCCAATTTGTAAAAGATTCATATATAAGGCTTGTAAGTCAATAGATTGATTTCTACTAACCGCGTAAACAAACATATGTTTATGAAAAATATGATTAATTACTGTTTGTAGTTCAGCTTGGTTTTCTTTTAGGTTAACTTTTTCCGCTAATTTTGCTAATGGATATTCTAAGATCAATACTTTTTGTGAGGCCACTAATGGACGTCCATCAATTAATAAAGTGGCGGCTTTTCCGTATCGTTCATGAGTGGATAATTTTTTAATATTTTTCCAACCATCAACAAGTTCAGATTTTATCTCTTTTTTGGATATTGCCATGACTTGAACCATTAAATCGTCAGCGATAGCAAAGCTCTCTTCTTGTTCGGCATCTTTAAGATAAATAACGCTCTCTATTGGAGTGATATTATCGGAAAATACAGGTGCTGCTATATTGTTTTCGATATTTTCTTCTTCAAATTTATTTTCGATAATTGGCTCTACTTTTACCTCTTCAACTGGTTTAATTACTTCTTTAATAATAGGTTTTTCAACTTTTGGAGTTTCAATTACTTTTTTAGTGGCAGAGTCACTTAAAGATGTGAGTTTAATTAAGGTAATTTCAAACAAAGGATTGATGGAAGTGACGTTCTTATAATCTTTAATTGCCTCTAAAAGGATATCAATCATTTTTAAGGCTACATCATTAGATATGTATTTAGATAAATCTAAAGCTTCTTCCTCTTTTAATGACTCTAAATAATTACCAATATTAGAAGAGTTATAAATCACTATATCTTTCAAGATAGATAATAGATCCTCGGTAAGTCTTTTAATATCAGTACCTTTAGTGACATACTTATTTAATCTAGAGAGAACATCACTCATGTCGTGATTGACAATAGATTTTAATAATTTAATTTTTTCTTCCTTAGATTCAAGAGCAAAGATGTTTAAGACATCTTCAACCACTAAACGATTATTAGAATAGGCTAGGACTTTTTCTAAGATACTTAAAGCGTCTCTCATTCCGCCATCCGCTAAAGAGACAATTAGTTCAACCGCATCTTCGACATATTCTACATTCTCATTTAATAAGATAGCTTTTATTCTTTCTTTAATGTCAACTTCACTAACTTTAGTAAAATCATATCTTTGACATCTAGATAAAATGGTTGGAAGAATCTTATGTGGTTCAGTAGTTGCTAAAATGAAAATCACGTGTTCTGGTGGCTCTTCTAATGTTTTAAGTAAAGCATTAAAGGCTCCAGCAGATAACATATGAACTTCATCGATAATATATACTTTGTATCTACCTAAGATAGTGCCGTATTTTACTTTATCAATTAATTCTCTAATTTCATCTACGCCGTTATTACTTGCCGCGTCTAACTCTAATACGTCAGGGTGGTTACCTTCCATAATAGAGACACAGTTTTTACAAGAATTACATTGATGTCCAATACCTTCTTCACAGTTAAGGGCTTTAGCGAATAATTTCGCCATTGTAGTTTTTCCTGTACCTCTAGGACCAGCAAATAAATATGCATGAGCAATCTTTCCAGTTGATAATGCATTTTTTAAAGTTTTGACGATATGTTCTTGTCCTGCAACTTCGTCAAATGTTTGAGGACGATATGTTCTATATAATGCTTTATATGCCATAAGTTAAATTACCTTTTTCTAGTATAACTTAATAATCTTTCAGTTTGAAGAATTAATATAAATATTAAGTATCTTTGTGTTTTTCAAATAGTATGCTACAATAACTCGCGGTATAGGAAAATTATGGAAGAAAGTATGTTTCAAAGACTAAACGTTGCTTGCAAACGTTTAGAAGAAATCGATCAAGAATTATTAGATGAAAATACGATGAGAGATATTCGTCATTTTCGTGATATTTCAAAAGAAAGAGCGAATTTAGAACCTCAAGTCGAGGCTTTTAATCGTTATAAAAAGAATTTAGAAGATCTTAAAGGCGCTCTAGAAATGGCTAATGACTCTGACCCAGAACTCTCTGAAATGGGTAAGGAAGAAGTAAAACGATTAACTAAAGAAAACGAGCAAATCGAAGAAGATCTCAAAATTATGCTCATCCCTAAAGACCCTAATGATGATAAGAATATCATTGTTGAAATTAGAGGGGCCGCTGGAGGAGATGAGGCCAATATTTTTGCGGGAGACTTATTTAGAATGTATACCAGATACGCTGAAAGCCAAGGCTGGAAGATTCAAATGTTAGATGAATATCCTTCTGAAGCTGGAGGATTCTCTCAAGTATCATTCATGATTAAAGGCAAAATGGTTTACTCCAAACTAAAGTTTGAAAGTGGAGCGCATCGTGTTCAAAGAGTTCCTAAGACAGAGGCTAGTGGACGTATTCATACTTCTACCGCAACTGTTTTAGTTATGCCTGAAGCAGAAGAAATCGACGTGGAAATTAATCCAAATGATTTACAAGTAGATACCTATCATTCTCAAGGTGCTGGTGGACAAAACGTTAATAAAACTGAATCTGCAGTTCGTATCACTCATATTCCTACAGGAATTGTGGTTGCCTGCCAAACTGAAAAATCTCAAATTCAAAATAGAGAAATAGCTATGCAAATGTTAAGAGCGAAAATGTATTCCACTATGTTAGAAAAGCAACAAGAAGAAATTGGCAATGAAAGACGTCTAAAAATTGGTACAGGTGAACGTAGCGAAAAGATCAGAACATATAACTATCCTCAAAACCGTGTGACTGATCATAGAATTGGTTTTACAATTCAACAACTAGATAGAGTAATGGAAGGCGATTTAGAATCCATTATTGAAGCATTGATACATTATGACCAATCTTTAAAATTGGCTGGTGAGAATTAATGACTTATCGTGAAAAATTTTTTGAACTTAAAAAAATAGATAACGAATATCTAAACCAAACATCTATTAAATCTCTATTAATCGATAATGGTGGATTTATAGATTTTTTTGATTTATTAAAACATTTTGATGAGCAAATTAAAGATGAAAATAAACTAAATAATCAAATTGTTAGATTAACCTCTGGAGAGCCGCTCCAATATATTTTAGGATATGCTTATTTTGTTAATAGTAATTATAAAGTTTCTTCTGATGTTTTGATCCCTCGACAAGAAACTGAAGAACTAGCAGTAGGAGTGATGACTAAAATCATTAAATTATTTGGTAAAGATCCTAAAATCAAAATCGTTGATATTGGAACTGGATCAGGAATTTTAGGCATTTACTTAAAAGAATATTTTCAAAAAAGTACAATGATTTGCACTGATATTTCTTTAAAAGCATTGGAAATTGCTAGAATTAACGCTAAAGAGCATAATGTTGATATTGACTTTAGAAATGGGGATATGTTACAGCCGATTAAAGATGAAACTGATATATCTGTAATCGTCTCTAATCCACCATATATAAGAAGTGAAGACACTGTTAGTAAACAAACATTAAAATATGAACCTCATTTAGCTTTGTTTGCTTCTCCTGCTATAAAATTTTATCAGGAGATATTAACCTCTATTGACAAACAATTATTAAATAACAAAAAGTTTTTAATTGCCTTTGAAATTGGTGAAGACATGGAAGAGGAATTAACTTCTTTATTGGAAGAAAAATATAGCGGTTTACTATACCGATTTGATAAAGATATGTATGGGAAAACTCGGTTCTTATATATTATTAATAATAAGGATTTAACAAATGCACTTAACTAAAGAATTTGAGCTTGCAAAGAAATCATTAGATAATTCTAAAGTTATTTCTTTTCCTACTGAAACAGTTATGGGATTAGGGGTTTATTATGATGACTTTGAAGCTTATCAATTATTAAATAGAATTAAAGGACGTCCAGAAGATAAACCATATACTTTAATGCTCGGTTCAACTTCTAATATTGAACAATACGCATATTTATCTTCTAGAGATAGAAAAATAATTGATGCTTTTATGCCAGGGGCAATTACTTTATTGTTAAAAAGCAAAGACTCTGTTCCTACTTATGTCACACATAATACTGGTGTTATTGGTATTAGGGTGCCTGATATTAAGCTTGTTCAAGATCTGATAAATTTTGTTAATAAACCATTACTTGTTCCATCCGCAAATAAAAGTGGTGAAAAACCTGCTCTTACTTCTTTAGAAGTAAAAGAAATATTCGGTAATGAATTAGGCTATATCTTAGATGGGAAAAGTGAAGGCGGAGTTCCTTCAACAATTGTTGACCTAACTAAAGAAGAAGTTAGAATTATTAGAGAAGGGCCTATATCTTTAAAAGATATTCTTAGCGTCTTATAGGAGGGAATTATGATGAAAATTGCAGTTGGTAGTGATCATGGTGGATTAGAATATAAAAATGCGATTGCTAAACATTTAAAAGAATTAGGACACGAAGTTATTGATGTTGGTACATATTCTTTAGATAGCTGTCATTATCCTCTATTTGGGGCTGAAGTTGCTAGAAAAGTCGCTAGTGGAGAATGTCGATTTGGAGTTGTTGTCTGTACAAGCGGAGAAGGCATCTCAATGGCGGCTAATAAAATTAAAGGTGTAAGATGTGGCATTGCTTATAACGATGAGGTTTCTAGATTAATGAGACAACATAATGATGCAAATGTGATATCCTTTGGACAAAAGTTTATGGAATTGGATGACGTACTTAGACGAGTAGATATATTTTTATCAACAGAGTTTGAAGGTGGTAGACATCAAACTCGCGTTGATATGATTTCTGAACTAGAAAAATAATTTAAAATTACACAAGTATTATAAAGGCCTTAAGGCCTTTTTTTAGTTTTTGACAAATAAAATTGAAAGATTTTAATAATTTTTTCCCGAATTTTTGGAAAAATCCAGTCTATATATAATGTAGGAACTTTGATTATAACCTTTGGAAAAGAAAGCTGTTGAAAAATATAAAAAGGAAATTGATAGTTTAGTTTTTGCCGTGTGTGGATCCTCAAAAACACGAAATACATGGTACAAAGGAGGTGATCAAAATGAGTAAAAAGAGAAGAAAACACAAAATAACATTAGAACTAGGCAAGTTCTATAGAGTTCAAGATGGAAGTCCGGGTGGGCACCCAGGTCAAATATACAAAATAGATAATGATGATAAAGCATTTTATGCGATTGTTACTGGTTCGATGAGCGAAGATGAATTTAAAAAACTTGGATTAAGAAAAGGATATTACAAATTGAAACACCCGACCGATCAAAACGTTGATATTTCTTTAATAAAGAAAAGGCCGTTCATTGGAGATAGAAATGATTATGGCGAAAAGGAGTATTCTGACATGTCATTTGATGATGAAGACATGTATTTAATAATCAAGGTTCAAAATAGTAACCCAGTATATGGTAAATATTTTAAAAAACGTAAAAAAATAAAAAAGCCCCGTTAATGGAGCTGCACAGTTTCCTGTGAGTCGGCATCAAACTAGTGATGGCCACGACCATGCCTATATTAAATCAAAAGAAAGGAGATAATTCAATATGGAATCTTATAAATGCCCAATTTGTGGGAATACAGATATTCATTTAATTGGATACTTAAATGGCAAGCCATATTGTCGTCGTTGCATATCTTTTCGTGGTGAAGAAGCAGAACATAAACCATCTTATCCTAAAAAGGCACCTATTAACTTAGAGTATGAGCTATCTCCTGAGCAAAAAGAATTATCGAATAAGCTTGTTGAGAATTAAAAGAAAGGAATTGATAGTTTAGTTTTTGCCGTGTGTGGATCCCCAAAGATACAAAAAACATAACAAAAGGAAAAGAACATGAATAAATTTAGAAGGCACTTTAGAATATATTTTAAAAATAATCACCCTGCATATATTGTTGATGAGGAGGGAAATACATTCGTATTTCATAGAGTTACTCATTCAAAAACATCAGGTGGTAAAAAGAATTGGAAAATTAAACCTAACCCAATAAAAGGACATAATGAAGCACTATATATTGTTAAACAAGAGAAGAGAGATTTAAAAGGCAGATTTAGTCTTTTTGAAATTGAATTAAAAGATGGTGTCGATGTATCATATCCAGACATAAAAAAAGCCGGAAGGACACAGATGCATCAAAATGATGATCGTGCAACAATAACATCCAGCACAATCATTAAATCAAAACACAAAAAGAAAGGCAAGAAAAATGGAAAAATGTGATTCATTTACTTGTCCAATTTGTGGCAACAAAGATATTCATTCAATTGGATACTTAAATGGCAAACCTTACTGCCGTAGATGCATTTCTTTTAAAGGTGAAGAAGTAGAACGTAAACCGTCGTATCCAAAGAAAGCTCCTATTCACTTAGAGTATGAACTATCTTCAGAACAAAAAGAACTATCGGATAAGCTAGTGGAGAACTATAAGAAAGGTATAGATAGTCTTGTTTTTGCCGTGTGTGGTTCTGGAAAGACAGAAATTTGTTTACAAATAATTAAATATGCAATTAATTGTGGTGATAAGGTTGCATTTGCTCTTCCAAGAAGAGATGTAGCAATAGAATTACATAATAGGTTAAAAGAAATATTTATATATAATAAGGTGATTTGTTTATATGGCGGGCACACAAAAGATAAAGAAGGAGATATAGTGGTTTTGACGACTCATCAATTGTATAGATATAGACAATATTTCTCTTTAATTATCCTAGATGAAATCGATGCTTTTCCTTTTAAAGAAGATCCTATTTTACACTCAATGTTTTATCAAGCATTATGTGGACATTATGTTATGATGTCCGCCACTCCATCTTCGGATGTTGTTTCTCATTTTAAAGGTGAAAATAAGGATATATTAAGATTAGAGATTAGATTTCATCGTCACCCGCTTCCTGTTCCTAAAATTGTTAAAAGAAATAAGTTGCTACAATATATATTTCTAATAAGGAAAATTAAAGATTATAAAAAACAAAATAGACCAGTCTTTATCTTTGCGCCTACCATCGAATTATGCGAGAAAATCTATAAACTTATTTCGTTTTTTATTAAGGGTGGAAATTATGTCCATTCAAAGCGAAATAGACGCTCGGAAATAATTGATGAATTTAGAAATAAAATGTATTCATTTTTAGTAACAACATCTGTACTCGAAAGAGGAGTTACTGTTAAGGATTTGCAAGTAATTATCTGTCAAAGCGACCATAAAATTTATGAAAAAGGCACATTAATTCAAATAGCAGGAAGAGTAGGAAGAAAAAAAGACGCCCCTACCGGAGAGGTCATTTATCTATGCGAAAAAGCAACTAGTGATATGCAAGAATCAATTAAAGAAATTATGAAGAATAATGAGGCCTTAGGGAATGGATAATTTTTGTAAGATTTGTTTTAAAAATATCAATGACTATTCATTGTATAATTTTATTAGAAAAAAGAATGCTGTATGCGAAGATTGTTTTTCTAAATTACACGCTCAATTTATCCCTTTTAAAATAGGCAATATTAGAGGAACATCAATCTATGAATATACTGATTTTATAAAAGAATTAATATATAAGTTTAAGGGATGTGCAGATTATGAACTTAAGGATGTGTTTTTGTGTCGATATTTAACTTATTTAAGACTTAAATATTATGGTTATTATATCGTTTTTGTCCCATCCTATTATATAGATGATGAAAGAAGAGGATTTAATCATGTTAAGGCGATTTTTGAGAGTTTAAACCTTAAAGAATTGCCTATTCTAAAAAAGAAAACAGCTCATAAACAATCCGATCAAACATTTAAAGGTAGAAGAAGCATAAAAGAGGTTTTAGAAATAGATAAAAACATATCATTGAAGGATAAAAAAATATTATTGGTGGACGATATTATGACTACAGGTAGCACTCTACTTACTTCAATTGAATTATTAAGGGGTAATGGCGCTCGAAAAATAGAAATATTGGTCATTGCCAAGACTAAATTGAAAAGGAAAGATGAATATTAAGTAATTTGTATTAGCAAATACTAATACATAAATGATATATTAATTAGCGAATGTGTAATCCATTCTTTAATATTAAAGAACATTAGGAGGTATTATTATGGGCCTATTTGATAAGATGGCTTTAAAGAAATATTCAAGGATTGCTGATAAGGTTATGGCCTTAGAAGAATCAATGAAAGCCTTAAGCGATGATGAGCTAAGAGCTAAGACACCATATTTTAAAGAATTACTCGCAAACGGAAAAACTTTAGACGATATTAAAATTGAAGCTTTTGCTGTAGCAAGAGAAGCAGCAAGACGTACACTTGCGGAATTTCCATATAGGGTTCAAATTATCGGTAGCTTAGTTTTGCATTCTGGCGATGTCGCTGAAATGAAAACTGGTGAAGGTAAAACCTTAACTGCGACTATGGCGGTTTATCTTAATGCTTTAGCGGGTAAAGGCGTCCATGTTGTAACAGTTAACGAATACTTATCTGAACGTGATGCGAACTGGATGGGTCAAATTTATAGATTCTTAGGTTTAACTGTTGGCGTTAACTTAAGAACTAAAACTACTTCCGAGAAAAAAGAAGCCTATTTATGTGATATCACATATACTACTAACTCTGAATTAGGTTTTGATTATTTAAGAGATAATATGGCAACCTCTATGCAAAATAGAGTTTTAAGAGGTCTTAATTTCTGCATTGTTGATGAAGCCGACTCAATTTTAATTGATGAATCTAGAACCCCACTTATAATTTCTGGTGGCGCTAGAGCTAGTGCATCTCAATATACAGTTGCCGATAGATTTGTTAAGGCTCTTAAAAAAGATGTTGATTTTGTTGTTGATGTTAAAGACAAGACAGTTAATTTAACTGATGAAGGCAACGCTAAAGCGGACCGTATGTTTGGCATTAAAAACTTATATGATCCTGAATTTGCTGATTTAGTTCATAGAATTCATAATGCTTTAAGAGCTAATTATATTATGACTAGAGACGTTGACTATTTAGTTGACGCTGAAGGACAAGTGCAAATTATTGACCAATTTACTGGTCGTGTGCTTCCAGGAAGAGAGTGGAGTGATGGTTTACATCAAGCTGTTCAAGCTAAAGAGAATGTAGAAATTAAACAAGAGACTACAACTTTAGCGACTATTACATATCAAAATTTCTTCCGCTTATATAAGAAAATGGCTGGTATGACTGGTACTGCTAAAACTGAAGAGGAAGAATTTAGAAAAATTTATAACATGCGCGTTGTTTGTGTTCCTCCAAATAGACCAATTGCTCGTATTGATGCACTTGATTATATCTATGCGCATAAGGGACCAAAACTAAAAGCGTTAGTAGAAGAAGTTAAGGTTAGACATGAAATCGGTCAACCAATCTTAATTGGTACAGTTTCTGTTGAATCTTCTGAAGAGATATCTGCTTTATTGACCGCTGCGGGTTTGCAACACGAAATGTTAAACGCTAAAAACCACGCTCGTGAAGCGGAAATTATTAAAGACGCTGGTAGAAAAGGTTCTATTACCCTTGCTACTAATATGGCAGGTCGTGGTACTGATATTAAGATTGATGATGAAGTTAGAAATCTTGAATCTACAGTTCCTGAAGAGAAGAAAAAAGAGCTTAAAGAAAAAGGCTATTATAACTTCTCAGGTTTATGTGTTTTAGGCACAGAAAGACATGAATCAAGACGTATTGATAACCAATTACGTGGTCGTAGTGGACGTCAAGGCGATCCAGGTTTTTCTAGATTTTATGTCTCTTTTGACGATGAATTATTAGTTAGATTTGCTGCAGATAATATGCGTAACTATATTGAAAAGAACTTTGGCGACGAGGCTCTTGAAGCGCGACTTGTTTCTGGAGTTATTACTTCTGCTCAAAAACGTATTGAAGGGCAAAACTTCGATACTCGTAAATCCTTGCTTGAATATGATGACGTTTTAGCAAAGCAAAGACAAATTGTCTACGATAAGCGTGACCGCATTATTGAAGGAATGAATATTCAAGATATTATTGATGAAGTCTTTAAAACCACCGGCGAATTCTTATCTCAAAAAGCTGTTCCGGTTGGGTCTAATTCTAATTTAGTTAGTGGGGAACTCTTATTAAAAGAAGTTGAACCAAGATTCTTACCAGCCGGCACATTAAACGCGGCGGCATTTGATGAATCTTATCCTGAAGAATGTGGACCAGATTTAGGTGAAGCTATTCAAGATTACTATTTAGAAAGAAGAGCAGAATGGCCAGAAGAACTTGCTCAAAATATTGAAAGGAACTTTATTTTAAGATGCATTGACCAAAACTGGACTAAACATATTGATGCGATGGCGAGATTAAGAGAAGGAATTCATTTAAGAAGCTATGCGAACGTTAATCCATTACAAGATTATGTTAATGAAGGCTATAAGATGTTTAGAGAATGTCTAAATATTGCTTCTGTTGATGCAGTTTTAAATTTAGTTAATGTAAAAGTTGAAAAGAAACCTGTAGAAGAAGCGCCTGCTGAATCTAATGGTGAAGTTATCGACGCTGAAGTCGAGGAGAAGAAAGAATAATGAAAGACCTAGTCTCTTTAAAGCAAGAACTTGGTGCTGTTGGCGAGAAAATCCGTCAACTCGGGTCTTCTCTTTGACCTCGCTAAAATTGAAAAAGAAATAAACGAATTAACTATTAAAAGCGAGTCTCCAGATTTTTGGAATGACCGTGTTGAAGCTTTAGAAGTTATTAATCGATTAAATAATAGTCGATCGCTTTTTGATACCTATAATTCAATCTCTACAACCTATAAAGATATTGAAGAGTTATTGGAACTTGGTGATGATTCATTATTTGAATCAATTTGTGAGTCTTTTGAAGAACTAAAAAAAGAAGTATCGGAATTTGAAGTTGAAAGATTATTCAATGGTGAATTTGATAATTTAAATGCGATTATTGAAATTCATCCAGGCGCTGGAGGAACTGAGGCTCAAGACTGGGCAGATATGTTATATCGTATGTATGTTTTGTTCGCTGAAAGCCATCGTTTTAAGATGCAACTTATCTCCTATGAACCTGGTGAAGAAGCAGGACTTAAAAGCGTCACTATTAAAATTGCAGGCAAACACGCATATGGCTTATTAAAAGGAGAAAAAGGCGTACATCGATTAGTTAGAATCTCTCCTTTTGATGCGAATAAAAGAAGACATACTAGCTTTGCTAGTGTCAACGTTATTCCAGAATTTCAAAATGATTCTATTAATATCGAAATTAATGAATCTGATTTAAAAATAGATACATATCGTAGTGGTGGGGCTGGCGGACAAAACGTTAATAAGGTTGAAACCGCTGTAAGAATAACTCACTTGCCAACCGGAATTGTAGTCTCTTGCCAAGTTGAAAGAAGTCAACTTTCTAATAAAGAAACCGCAATGGCTATGCTCAAAAGTAAGCTTTACTTGCTAGAAGTCGAAAAACGTAACAATGAGCTTAACTCTATTGTGGGAGAAAAGAAAAATATTGAGTGGGGAAGTCAAATCCGCTCCTATGTGTTCTGCCCTTATACCTTAGTAAAAGATAATAGAACAAACTATGAAGAAGTTGATGTTAACGCAGTCATGAACGGTAATATAGATAACTTCTTATATGCATATTTACAACAGGAGGCTAAGAAAAATGGATAAGAAAAGAGTTCTCAAATTAGTTAATAATTATGTCGCTATTGTTTTAGGAACATTTTTACTAGCTTTTGGCTCAGTCATATTTTTGACAAAAGCTGAATTAGTCGCTGGTGGAGTTAGCGGTATCGCCATTATTATCCAACATTTTGTTGATATTGCAATTTATGATTATTTAGTTGCTGCTCTTACTGTTTTGTTCTGGCTTATTGGATTGATTTTCTTGGGTAAGGATTTCGCATTTAAGACTGCCTTATCTTCGCTTTTATATATTGGCTTTACATTCTTATTTAAAAGAGTGGTATTTTTTGATGAATTAGCCAAAACATTTGCTGGTGAACAACTTGCTGGAAATCTAATTTTGTGTGGTATTTTTGGTGGTGTCTTTATTGGTGGAGGTGTCGCTATTACCTTCTTAGGCGGAGGATCAAGTGGTGGAGTTGATGTAGTACAATTATTGCTTTCGAAATATACTGGAATTAAAGAATCAATTTCTGGTTTCTTAATCGATGGAATTATTATTTTTGTTGGTATGTTTTCAATGCAGTTATGGGTTCAATCATTATGTGGAATTTTGTCCAGCTTTGTAACTGCTGCGTTAATTGAAATTGTTTATATTAAAAATCAAACTGCGTATCAAGTTGATATTATTTCTGATAAGTGGGAAGAGATTTCTAGATACGCTCAAGATGAGTTAGAAAGAGGAGCCACAATTATTCGCGCTGAAGGCGGATATAAAGGTGAAGAGCGTGTCATTTTACGAGTTGTTTTTGATCGTTTCCAATACGAAAAAATAAAGAAATATATTGCCTCTGTTGATCCTAAAGCATTTGTTACTTATACTCAAACAAACGCCGTCTTTGGAGAAGGATTCAAGAAGCATTCTAAAAAAGCTAAAAATACAAAAAAATAGGAGTTTTGAGTGAAAATTATTGATAATTCGCACAAATTTGAAATAGTTTCTAATTTTAAACCAACAGGTGATCAGCCTACTGCAATCGCTCAACTTGTTAAAGGTTTAAATGAGGGAAAGAAGCTACAGGTTTTGCTAGGCGCAACTGGTACTGGTAAAACTTTTACAATGGCAAACATTATTCAATCAGTGCAACGCCCTGCTCTTGTCTTAGTTCATAACAAAACTTTAGCGGGTCAACTATATTCAGAATTCAAAGAACTATTCCCTCATAATAGAGTGGAGTATTTCGTTTCTAACTTTGATTTTTATCAACCTGAAGCCTATATTCCAAAAAGCGATACATATATTGATAAAAATGCTGTAATGAATGACGAGATTGAAATGCTTAGAACTAGTGCAATTAACTCTATTTTAGAAAGACGAGATACAATTGTGGTGGCTTCTGTTTCTTCGATATATGGTTTAACTGATCCAGATGAATATCGTAGGTTAGTGTTTGAAATTAGAGTTGGTGAAGAAATTAATAGAAATGAGTTCTATAAATCTTTAGTGGACGCTCAATATAAAAGAAATAACCTTGATACGCCACCTGGTTCATTTAGAGTTAGGGGAGATATTATTGAAATTGTTCCTGCTAATGCTGAAGATCATACTGTTATTCGTATCGATACTTTTGGAGATGAGATTGAAAAGATTTATGAAGTTGATTTATTAAGTGGAGAAATTAAACATTCATATCATACATATCCTATTTTTCCTGCTTATGACCATGCCTCTACTAGAGAAAGAATTAAAGAAGCCTGTGTGACCATAAAAGAAGAATTAGCTAAGCGATTAGAATACTTTAGAGAAAACGGCAAGCTACTAGAAGCTGAAAGATTAGAAATGAGAACTAATCAAGATGTCGAGAACATGGAAGAATTTGGCATGTGTCCTGGAATAGAAAACTATTCAAGACATATTGATAAAAGAAAGCCAGGCCAAAGACCTTTCTGTTTATTAGACTATTTTCCAGAAGACTTTGTCTTATTTGTGGATGAGTCTCACGTTTCACTTCCTCAAATTAGAGGAATGTATAACGGTGATAGAAGCCGTAAAGAGACTCTTGTGGAATATGGTTTTAGACTTCCAAGTGCCTTAGATAATAGGCCACTTAATTTTGAGGAATTTGAATCTTTAATTCCTCAAGTAATTTGCACTAGTGCGACCCCTGGAGATTATGAATTAAATAAAACAGACGCTCCTATTGCGGAACAAATTATTAGACCGACAGGTTTATTAGATCCACATATTGAAATTAGACCTACTAGAGGCCAAATTGATGATATTCTTTTTGAAATTAAAAAGAGAACTGAACGTAATGAAAGAGTAATGCTAGTTACTTTAACTGTAAAAATGGCGGAAGACCTTACTCAATATTTAAAAGAACGAGGGATCAAAGTTGTTTATTTACATCATGAGACTAAAACTCTAGAAAGAAGTGAAATTATTTATCAACTTCGTAAAGGTAAATATGATGTTTTAGTAGGTATTAATCTTCTTAGAGAAGGATTAGATATTCCTGAAGTTTCTTTAATTTCGATTCTAGATGCAGATAAAGAAGGCTTCTTAAGAAGTACTAGAAGTTTAATTCAAGTTATTGGTAGAGCGTCTCGTAACCAAAATGGTTTGGTCATTATGTATGCAGACACTATTACCGATTCTATGAAGGCTGCAATTGATGAGACTAATCGAAGAAGAGCGATTCAAGAAAGCTATAATGAAGAAAACGGTATTATCCCCAGAACTATTGTTAAAGAAATTAGGCCGCCAATCCATAATAGTGATGACGAAATTTCTGAAATGATTAAAGTTTCCAAAAAAGGCAGTAGAAAAGAAATTGAACTACGTATTAAAGAACTTGAAAAACAAATGCGAGAAGCTGCTAAAAACTATGATTTTGAACGTGCAGCAGAATTACGTGATATCATCTTAGAATTTAAATCTTCTTTAAATTAGTAAAAAACACTTACACGCGATTATTTATTTATGTAATATATACGCACAAACTTAAATTTGTTTCGATAGGAGGAATACTTATGAAAAAGCGTAAAGGATTTTTGTTTCCAGTTTTATCTATCCCTCTAATTTTAGGCATGGCTACTTCTTGTGGAAGCAACTCTCAAAGTCAAGATGAGCCAGTAGCAGAAATTGTTAAAATTGAAATTAGTGGTGAAAAGAAAACCACTTATCACTATGGAGATAGTTTCTCCCTTCCAACTATTATTGCCACTGATAAGGCTGGTAAAACATATGATGTTACTGCCTATTGTAGAGTTACCGGATTTAGCTCATATAAAGTAGGAAAACAAACAGTAGTTATTCAATATTATAGTTTTACAGTTTCGTACGATATTACTTTAGTTAATGAGATTGCTTCTATTAGTGTTGAAGGTCAGAAAACCAGCTTTGAAGTTGGAGAGGAATTCTCTCTTGGTGGTGGTAAAGTCTACGCTATCTATGATGATGGAAGTAAAGTTGAACTAAGCGAAGAAGATTACGAAGTTAGCGGGTTCTCTTCTAGTGAAGCAGCTGAAAATAAACTCGTTACAATTACAAGTGGAAGCTTTTCTGCATCATATTCTTATGAAGTAAAAGAAGCGGCCTCCTACACGATAAATGAAATAAAAGTTGAAGAAGAAGTCACTGAATTTGAAGTTGGTGATTCCTTTATTAGACCTAAAGTTACCGCGGTTGATACAGATGGAAATGAACATGATGTTTCTGACTACGCTACTATTTCTGGATTTGATTCTTCTAGTGCTGGTGAAGTCACTATTACCGTTTCTTATAAAGGATTTAGTGTTACTTATAAAGTCACAATTGTTGAAACTGAATCAGGTGGTACTAGTGGAGTAGATATTCCAGAAGATACAATTTCTGGGGATTTCTCAATTATTAATGACACTAGTGGTGAAGCCATCACTCCAGTTAATGGTGTTTATTTAGTTGATGCTACTCAAGAAAAAACTGCTAAAGGAGTAATTGCGTTAACTTTGAAAGGTAAATTAAGCGAAGGACAAATTCAAGTTAACGCTCCTGAAATAGAAGTAGAATTTACTTTAGATGAAGTGTCTATTTCTAATAGCACTGTTTCTCCAATTGATGTAATAAGCTGCGATAAAATTGAAATATCTGCTAAAAAGAACAAAGCAAATTACATTTATGATAATCGTTCTACCTCTATTGTTGATGAAGAAAACGATTAATATGGTGGAGCAATATATGTTGAAGATGGAGATTTAAAACTTAAAGGTAAAGGTCAATTATATCTTAAATCATTAAGTAATAATGGGGTGCATGCCAAAGATGATGTCACTGTTAAAAATCTTGGCTTAGTGGTTAACGCTGTTAATAACGGAATCAAAGGTAATGATTCTATTACTTTTGAAGAAGCACCGAAAGTTTTAATTGAATGTGGAAATGATGGACTTAAAACATCTTCTACTGATATTTCCAGTAAAGGTAATCAAAGAGGATCAATCTCTATTTTAGGCGGGGAGCTTGAAATTCAATCTTATGGCGACGCTATTGATGCTGCCTATGATTTAATTATCGATAATAGTGTTGATGAAGCTGATCCTACAGTTACGTATTCTCCTATTGTCGAAGTATATACTGGTTCACTATCATCATTTAAACCTTCTAATTATGGAGTAACTACAAGTTTTTATTCAGGGAACTCTCAAAAAGGTTTAAAGAGCACCCATGATTTAAACATTAATAACGGTGAAGTTTATGTTAGCGCTTATGACGATGCGATTCATGGTAATAAATATTCTGATAATACATTAATTACATACGAAACTGGAGAATCTGCAGTAGGAAATGTCACTATTTCAGGAGGAAAATTAGAAGTTTCTTCTGGTGATGATGGAGTTCACGCTGATGGCTTAACTAAGATTAGTGGTGGATATGTTAACGTAACAAAATCAACCGAAGGAGTTGAAGGATTTGAAATCGAAATCAGCGGAGGAGAAACATATGTTTTCGCTACTGATGATGGTTTAAATGCTAGTGGAACGAGTTCCAACTCAAGTGATGGAAAGATTACTGTTAGTGGTGGATTACTTGATGTCACTGTTAAAGCAAGTGGAGATGTTGATGGTATCGACTCTAACGGAACATATACTCAAACTGGTGGCACTGTAATTGTTAGAGGTCCTGCTGGTGGAGGAGCGTGGTCACTTGATACAACAAGTGACGTCACATTAAATGGTGGAACTCTTGTAGTAGTTGGTGGTATTGAAGCTAGTGGCTCAGGTGGATCTAGCCCATGGTACGCTCCTGGAGGACATGGTCCAGGTGGTGGAGGCGGAGGCCCTGGAGGAATGGGCGGTGGTTCTTTAATTGTGGGAAGCAATATGAAAAACGCAACCTCATCAACAGGAAAAGCTATTGGAACATTTAAAGTAACTGTAGGAGAATATTCCTATACATATACAAACATTTACTCTTACTCTGGTAGCGTTATTATGTATAGTGAGTTTGACACTCCGACAATTAGCAAAATTAATTAAGAAATTAAATCTTGAATAGTTTATCGCTATTCTATAAACTTATATAGGCAAAAGAAAAAGGAGAAAAACAATATGTTAGCATGGTATGACTGGGTATTAATGGCAACTAGTGTAATCATTATTGTTTTATGCTTACTTCAAGGTGGTAAATCTGAAGGTGCTTCTGGTGCGATTACTGGTGGTGGACTTAACGTCTTTGTTAAGACTAAAGAAAGAGGAGCGGAAAAAGTTATCTCTATTCTCACCCTTATTATCGCTTCAATCTTCTTCCTAGTTGCTGTAATTATTAAAATCATCTACGCATCCTAATATAAGAGTTATATAAAAAGAATCAGCGGTTACGCTGATTTTTTTGTTGAATTGTTTATAAACAATACTATACTTATGTTGTTAAAAAAGGAGTTTAACGATGGACAACTATGTCAAATGGATGGATGGTCATTCCAGATTAGTAAAAATTATCTTATGTATCTGGATCCTTGATATCACTTGGGCTGTTTATAGAATCGGTAGAGCCGCTAGCAAACAAAACTGGCTTCACATGGTTCTCGGTATCCTTTGGGTTATCGCTGCTGGAACAGTCGGCTGGGTCTTAGATCTTGTCTGGATCATCCTCAATAACCGCATCTTCTGGTTCAAAGAAGACTAATAAAATTGAATAGGCCTTCGGGCCTTTTCTTTTTGTTGATAATATCTATTGAAATAGATAAAATACTATTACTATGAATCCTATTTTTGACACTAGAGTACAAGAACTCAAATACAAAGTATTAAAAGAAATCGCTAAATCGTATTTCAATGGCACATTATTAGAAGATTATAATTCTATTCCTACTAAAATTGTTCCAGGACCTAAACCGACAATGCGTTGTTGCATTTATAAAGAAAGAGCAATTGTCTTAGAAAGAATGAAACTTGCTTTAGGCGGATCAAAGGAAATTGACAATGTCATTGAAGTTATTAAAGTAGCGTGTGATGAATGTCCTTTAGGTGGATATGAAGTCACTAATAGATGTAGAGGATGCATTGCCCATAGATGTCAAAAAGCATGTCATAAAGATGCGATTAGTTTTGATGAAGTTACACATACTGCTCGTATTAATAAAGAAAAATGTATTAACTGTGGAATGTGCGCTAAAGCATGTCAATATAACGCTATTCAAAACTACTTAAGACCATGTGAACAAGCTTGTAAAGTAAAGGCTATTAGTATGGGCGAAGATAACGCTGCGCAAATTGATGATGAAAAGTGTGTTCAATGTGGAGCTTGTGTTTATCAATGTCCTTTTGGAGCAATTGTTGATAAATCTTATATTAAAGAAGCTATCGATATCCTTAAAGATGGGGAAAACGGTAAGAAATTCCCAGTAGTAGCAATTGTTGCTCCTAGTATCGCAACACAATTTAAATATGCTACTTTAGGCCAAATTGCTAGTGCAATGCATGAACTTGGATTTAGTGAAATTGTGGAAGCAGCTTTAGGGGCAGATATGGTTTCTTATAATGAAGCTAAAGAATTATCAGAAAAAGGATTCTTAACTTCAAGTTGTTGTCCAACATTTGTTTCTTTTATAAAAAAGAACTTCCCAACTTTAGCAGAACATATTTCATCTAATTTATCCCCAATGGCAAGCATTGCAAAATGGATTAAAGAACATTATCCAACTGCTAAAATTATGTTTATTGGCCCTTGTATTTCTAAAAAACAAGAAATCAAATTGGATTCTGTTAAACCTTATGTTGATATCACTTTAACTTTTGAAGAACTTCAAGCCTTAATCGACGCTAGAGAAATAGATGCTTCTAAATTAGAAGAATCACCATTTGATAATGCCTCCTATTTTGGCAGAATCTTTGCTAGAAGTAGAGGCATATCTGACGCAGTTAGACAAGCTCTTAAAGAGCAAGTAATTGATTTTGATTATAAACCACTCGCAGTTGATGGATTAGATAATATCCGACTTGCCTTACTAAAAGTAAAAGCCGGAAATAGAGATAATAACTTTATTGAAGGTATGGCTTGTTCAGGTGGATGTATTGGTGGACCGTGTTGTTTGACTCACGAAGTAAGAGATAAAGCAGAAGTTGATAAATACGGTATGGAAGCCAATAGCCAAACCATTACTGAATCGTTAGAAAAGCTAAATCGTTAATGAAATAAAAGAAGAGGTTAGTTCTCACTAGCCTCTTTTTCTTCAATTTCCTCAATATCACTATTAGTGGATATCGCATCAAATTTATTGGTGATTCGACTTACTCTAGAATCTAGCTTTTCTCTAGTTTTAGTGGCGGTATCAAGTTGTCTAGATAACTGTGTCCACTCATTTGAGAATAAAGTAAATTGCTTACCTAACGCATCTAATTGCTTAGATATTTCTTTGACGTTTTTAGCGCGTTCTGCCTCAATTCTTACCATATTAATGGTAACTAAAATAGCAGGCAGAGTACTAGGAGAAGTGAGAATCACCCTTTTTTCTCTAGCATAATCAACAACATCTAATAATTCTTGATGGATATAAGCAAATACTCCATCATTAGGAATAAACATTAATGCTTCAGGAGCAGTTTTTCCTTCGATAATATATTTGTCTTTAATAACTGTAATATGTTTTTTAACTGCACTTGCAAATAAACGTTTATATTCTTCTTTATTTGTTTCGTCTTCTTCCTTCATTAATCTTTCATAGTCTTGGAATGGGAATTTTGAATCAATACAAATCATCTTATTTGGTTCAGGCATAAAGACAACAGCGTCCGCTCTAACGTCATCCCCATCTTTAACCTTTTTAATTGTGTATTGTTCTTGATAGCAGCCAACTGTATCTCCAAAGACATTATGAAGGACCATATTGAGTTGATATTCTCCATACGCTCCTCGAGTTTGATTGCCTTCCATAATGCTTCTTAAAGAAACAACATCTTTAGATAAGGATTCCATGTTCTTTTGAGCTTCATCAATAACCTTAAGTCTTTCTCTAACTTGGGCCATAGTTTCACTAGTTCCTTGGAAACCTTCTTTTAATTTATCTTCAACTTTTTGATTGATCTCTTTCATCTTCTCTCCAAGTTGGAGGTTGATTGATTCAAAACGTTTAGTCATGGTTTCGATGATATTGGTTTGGAATCTTTCTAACTTTTGATTATTGGTTTCATTTACTTGAACCATTTCCTTAGCTAAAGAAGCTTCAATATCTTTTTTAAGAATAACTTCTAAAGACTTAATTTGTTCAGATAACATTCCTAATTCTTTATCTGTAACCCCGCTTTCTATTGAAGCAGGTTTTTTAGATAATTTAATAACTAGGACAGTTAAAATAATCAGTCCAATAAAAACTACAATTAATATCGCTAATAAGGCATAAATCATTGCAAAACCCCCTTAAATTGCCCAGTTTCCATTTTTAAAGATAGTGGTTTTCTTGCCGTTAAATGAAGTACCAACAATCTCTAAGTCTTTAGTTCCAATCATAAAGTCAACGTGAATCATTGAATCATTCAATCCTCTAGATCTAGCTTCTTCATTTGATATAGATGCTCCTTCTGGAAAGAGTTCTTTAAAGCCTTGACCAAGGGCTAAGTGGCAGGCTGCATTTTCATCAAATAATGTTTCATAGAATAAGATTTTTGAATTTTGTATTGGAGAATCATAAGGTACTAAAGCGACTTCACCAAGCATATGGCTACCTTCATCAGTGTTAACCATTTGTTCTAATAATTTTTGATTCTTTTTAGCGCCTACTTTACTGACCTTTCCATTTTCAAATTTCGCCCAGAACTCATCAATGATCTGGCCGTTATAACTAAGTGGCTTACTTGAATAGACAATACCTTCAATTGATCCAGCTTTAGGAGAAGTAAATACCTCTTCGCTTGGGATATTTGGGTTATATGATAACCCTTTATCTGTAAATTCAACCCCGCCTCCCCATAAAACATTTTTCATAAGTTCAACTTTAAAGTCAGTTCCATTAGAGGCTTTATATTCTAAATATTGAAGATCTAAGGCTGCTAGCTCTTTTCTATGTTTCATTAATTCTTCATTATGTTTGTCCCAGTTATCAATAGCGTGTCCATCTACTCTAGAACAAGATAGAATCGATTCCCAAAGAGCTTCAATTGCTTCCTCTCCTTTTAATTTAGGGAAGACTTTCTCAGCCCATGCTTTAGAAGGAACAGCGGCGATACACCATTTGTATTTGCCGTCCATCTCATCTCTATATGGTTTTACTTTCTTTCTAAAAGCAAAAGTAACCTTAGTTAATTTAGATTGTGAAATACTTTTAAAAGCGTCAGGATCATCTGAAATAATATGGAGCATGCTTGGATTATGTTTCACCATATATTTATATTCTGCAATTGTGTAGTTAGGAACTTTGCTTAAAGTTGATGTTGAAGCATATTTATAGCCAATCTTAGAAATTTCATCATCTGAAAATCTAACTCTTACTTTTTTTGCCCCTGCTTTATATAATTCTTCAACTACTAAACGGACAAATTCCATTTGATGAGTTTGACAGTTAACCCAGACTTCTTCTCCTTTTTGGACATTAATGCCTCTTTTTGCTAAAAGTTCGGCGTATTCTTGTAATCTTTCTAATTTCATAATAATTTCCTCTTGTTTATCTTTCTTATTGTAAATCTTTTTAAAAAAAGAAAAAATAATAAGGTAGTTAAAAGAGGCAAAAATATTATGAAAACATTTAAAGAACAAAAATGGATGATTATCGTTTATGGAGTAATCCTATTTGCAATTGGCCTAGTTGACCTTATTTTAAGTATTGTGGATTTAGGTTCTGCAATTAAGGTTGTCAGTTACTGTATTGCTGGCGGATTATTCGTTATTGGTCTACTTCATATCGCTACTAACTTAATTAAAGACACTAAGAGCTTCTTTAAAGGATCGTTAGCACTTGGCTGTATTGCTATTGCCTTAGGTGTTGTATTTATTATCTATCCTTTAATGCTTGGAGATTTCTTTATTATTTTCTCAGCTGCATTCGTTATCGCTATTAGTGCAATCTTCCTTGTTAAAGGATTTATTGGCATTAAATTCAAATATAAAAAGAGCTGGATATTCTTATATTTCTTATTAGCGGCAATCGGAATTACTTTAAGTATACTTGCCTTTGTCTACGAAGGTTCTTCTGCAGTCACTCAAATTGTTTATATCACTATGGGTGCTATTGCAATTGTGGTTGGAGTTACTGCTATGGTGTATGGCATTAAGTTGCTCAACAAAAAAGCTGAATAAAAAGATATTATCAAATATGAAAAAGACGCGGGAAGCCGCGCCTTTTATATTATCTAGATAACTTTAATATCCTTTATTGAAACATCTTTTCCAGTAATTAGATATGTCTTACCAGAGTGACAATATGGACATTCTTTACCGAATTCTGTAGTGGAGTAAGTTTTGCCACAATCTTCGCAATATGTAATACCTTTTATAGTAACAAAGTTGAGTTTACATTCCTTCATGTATTTGGTCTTTTTTATTGACCAGTTAAATGCATCAACGAAATATTCTTTTACTACTCCAGAAACTTCACCAACTTCTAGAGTAAGTTCGACAACTTTGTTAACTTTGTTTTCTTCGGCAATTTGTTCAATTTGTTTAATGACGTGAACAACGATACCTAACTCATGCATCGATAGCGTTACCTGTATCTGGCATGGTCTTCTTTGCTACTTTGTAGTGTTTCTTCCATGCTTTACGTTTCTTTCTCATCATTCTGGCTTCTTTACTACCAGCGTTGAACATGATTTTGAACCATCTTGGTACAGCATATTTGAGTAAGCCAGTGACTTTGTCTTCGGCAAATCTCATTCTGGATGCTTTTGGATGGTCTCTAACTAAGTGAATGGCGTCAAATTCACACTTGGTGGTACAAATACCACAACCAATACATTTGTGTGGATCAACGAAGGCTGCACCACAAGATAAACATCTACCAGTTTCAATCTTCACTTGTTCTTCTGTTAATGTCTTATGAGCGTCTTTGAAGCTATTCTTATGGTCGATAGATTCGTCCATACCTGCTTCTTGTCTACCAGCATCATCATAACCAGGAAGAGTAATATCTTCTTTATTAAGTGGAGTAAATCCTCTCTTATTAAAGGCGATAGTTGGATGAGCATTTGGTCTAACGTGTCTAGCTAAGGCATCTGCAACGGCGTGACCAGCAGCGATAGCATCGATAACAAATTTTGGTCCAGTAAAGACATCGCCACCTACAAAGATATCATCATCATTAGTTTGATAGGTAACTTTGTCGGCAAATGGATAATTACCGTGCCAGAATTCAACTTTAGTGCCTTTTAATAAGTCACCCCATTCAATGGCTTGACCGATAGCGAAGATAATCTTATCAGCTTCCACTGTAATGGTTTCATTTTCATCATATTTAGGATTGAATTTACCGTTTTCATCTAAAGTAGACACACATTTTTTAAATACAATACCTTTAACTTCACCTTTTTCGTTAACGAGCACTTCTTTTGGTCCCCAAGAATTATTGATAGAAATATCTTCTTCTAAGGTTTCTCTAATTTCTTCGTTACTAGCAGGCATATGGTCGCGATCTTCTAAGCAATACATAGAAACTGCACTTGCTTTTAATCTATGAGCAGTTCTTGCACAGTCAACAGCGACATTACCGCCACCAACGACAACGACCTTACCTTTGAATTCTTCTTGTTTATCAAGTGCTTCTCTTAAATAGGAAACAGCGATTTCAGTTCCTTTAGCATTATCGTTAGCAACACCTGGTCTTCTTCCACCTTGGCAGCCAATAGCGATATAGAAGGCTTTATATCCTTCTTTCTTTAATGATTCGATAGTGACGTCTTTACCGACTTCAACGCCACACTTGATTTCTACACCAAGCTTTTTGATGACTTCGATTTCAGCGTCAATAACATCTTTTTCTAATTTATAAGCAGGAATGCCATATCTTAACATTCCGCCTGGCTTTTCATTCTTTTCAAAGACAGTTGGTTTAAAGCCAGCAACTGCTAAGTAATATGCGGCAGATAAACCTGCAGGACCAGCACCAATAATAGCGATTTTTTCGTCAAATCCGCCATAAACAGATGCAACAATCTTTTCTGGGATATATCTATCTTTTGAAGCAATTTCTAAATCAGCGACAAATTTCTTAACGGCGTCAATAGAAACGGCTTTGTCAATCTTGCCTCTTGTACATTCATCTTCACAGCGTTTATTACAAACTCTACCACAGACTGCTGGGAATGGGTTTTGAGTTTTAATTAAGGCTAAAGCTTCTCTATATCTACCTTCATGAGCCATCTTTAAATAACCTTGAACTGGGACATGAGCTGGACAGGCTACTTTACATGGAGCTGTACCTGTTGGATAGGTATCACTACTTCTAGCGGTGTCTCTATAATTTTCATCCCAAGCATATTTACCCCAGTGGATTTTATCTGGTAATGGTTGACTTGGATATTTTTGTTCTTTGCCGTCACCTTTACATAATTTTTGTCCGAGTTTAACGGCTCCTGCAGGACAGTTAGCAACGCATTGTCCGCACGCCACACAGTTAGTAGGTGTGACTTTAGCGGTATAAGCACTTCTAGATAAGTTAGGAGTATTAAATAACATTGATGTTCTTAAAGCGTTACAGATTTTAACGTCACAGTTACAAATATCAAAAATATGATCTTTACCATCGATATTAGTAATTTGGTGAACGAATCCGTTCTTTTCAGAGAGAGCAATGATTTCTAAGGCTCTTTCTTTTGTAATATAGTGAGCACGTTTTGTTTCAACTGTATAGTCTGCCATATCACCAAGTTGGATACACCAGTCATTAACATCATCGATACAGCCATCACCTAACATCGCTCTACTTGCTCTACAAGAACAAATACCAGCGGAGATATGGCCTTCATATTTATTTAACCAGTGAGAAATCTTTTCTACTGAAATAGCTTCTTGATTGCCTTCAATAGCCTTTTCTACTGGGATGGTATGCATACCAATACCATTACCACCTTCAGCAATCATTTCAGTGACGCCTGCTAAAGGAATAAAAGTCATTCTTTCAAAGAAGTTAGCAACTGCAGGATTCTTCGCAATTCTATCTAATGAGGAGTTCATTAATTCAGCTGAACCAGGAACGAAATAGGATAATCTATATCTTTTAATTTTAGGAGCGTCTTCAATTGGATGTTCATCCGCATAATTATCTCCATAGTCATATTCAATAAATCCAATATAAGAAAGTTCGTCTAAAAGTTGTTGAACCTTAGCAGGGTCAAATTGACCTTTGAATTTCTTAATTAAATCTTCGATTAGGTACCATTTTCTTTGTTTAAGTTTAAGTAAGAAGTTAACTTGATCTTCACTTAAAACTTCTCTAAGTCCCCAGTATTCTGGATCAGTATTTTTTACTCCAAATAATTTGTGTGGGACAACGTCGGTAATCTTCTTACCTAGTTTTGCATAGTTCTTATGGAACTCTTTTTCACCTTGATATTTTGAGGTGACTTCTGGTTTTTTACATTTCTCTGGCATTAGTTATTCCTCCAATTTGAAACTATATCTTTGAAATATTTTGCAACTAAATCAATATTTTTACCTGTTTTTGCGCTTATCTGTATTATTGTAGCATTTTTATTACGATATTTAATATTAGAAATACATTTCTCTATATTAAAGTCGAAATATGGAAGGGCATCGATCTTATTTATGAGCACTAGTTTTGATTTTTCAAACACCAGTGGATATTTAATTGGCTTATCATCACCCTCTGGCACAGAAAGAATCATCATATCCATAGAGGCCCCGGTATCAAATTCAGCAGGGCAAACAAGATTACCAACATTTTCTAAGAAAATAAGATCAAAATCATTGAAGTTAATGCCATCTAATCCAGTTTTAGTCATACCAGCATCTAAGTGGCACATCCCGTTAGTGTGTAATTGAATAGATGTCACTCCTGTTTCTTTTGCTACATTAATAGCGTCGACATCACTATCGATATCCGCTTCCATTACCCCAATTTTAAAATCTTTCTTGAGAAGATTAATTAATTTTATTAGAGTAGTGGTCTTACCCGCTCCTGGAGAAGACATTAAATTAACCACAAATGTTTGGTGGTCTTTTAAATAGCTTCTTAGCGCATCAGCTTCTTGATCATTATCTGCATAGGCAGAACGATTCAATAGAATAGTTCTTACTTTTTCCATCCCCACCATTATATCTAGAAAATTAAAAATATTAAAATAAAATATTTTATTTTGTGGTATGATATTACACATGGATTTCCAAATTGTTAAAGTCAAAGAAGATATATTAATTGAAAATAATAAGAAAGCAGACTCTTTAAGAGCGTTTTTAAAAGAAAAAGGCATTTATTTTATTAATGTCATGGCCTCTCCTGGAAGTGGAAAAACTACCTTATTAACTAGAGTCATTAATTCTTTAAAATCTAAATATCGTATTGGTGTTCTTGAGGCGGATATTGATGGGGACGTTGATGCGGAAAGAATTAGTCAAAATACTTGCGTTAAAGTCATTCAAGTTCATACTTCTGGAGCGTGTCATTTGACCGCTCAAATGGTGGAAGATGCTTTAATAGCATTTGGAGTGGACAATTTAGATGTAATCATCTTAGAAAATGTTGGTAATTTAGTCTGCCCAGCAGAGTTTGATACCGGTAGTAATATCAACATGATGCTTTTATCAACCTCCGAAGGACATGATAAACCTTTAAAATACCCACTTATGTTCCAAGTCAGTAACATCGCAGTTATTTCTAAAATGGATGTCGCTGTAATTTTTGATTTTGATCTTAATAAGGCTAAAGAAAATATATTATATAGAAATCCTGAAGCAAAAATCTTTGCTCTTTCTTCTATAAAAAATGAAGGTGTTGATAGCCTAATTAACTACCTTGATAGTTTAATTCAACAAAGTAAAAAAATATGAAATATTATAATGAAAAGTCTTTTACTGGCGAGCGAGCGATGTTTATGACTAGTGAGGCCACTTTTCATAAATGTTATTTTCATGATGGAGAATCACCTTTAAAGGAAAGTAAGGACATCCAAATTATTGAATCAACTTTTCAATGGAAATACCCATTATGGTATTGTCAAAATGTTAAGGTTAGGAATTCTAAAATCTTATTTACCGCCAGAAGCGGGATATGGTACACAAAAAACATTGAAATAACAGATTCAGTAATCGAGGCTCCTAAAACATTTAGAAGAAGTGAATTTATATCCTTAATTAATGTTAAGTTACCTCACGCAGATGAAACTCTTTGGAAATGTAAGAATGTTCAATTAAATAATATTGAAGTTAAAGGTGATTATTTTGGTTTTAATTCCGAAGATCTTTTAATCGAGAATCTAAATCTTGATGGGAACTATGGTTTTGATGGGGCAAAAAACATCAAAATTCATAATTCAATCTTAAGAACCAAAGATGCATTTTGGAATGTAGAAAATGTCGTTGTTACCGATTCCACGATTATTGGAGAATATTTAGCTTGGAATAGTAAAAATGTGACGTTTATAAACTGCAAAATCATTTCTCATCAAGGTTTATGCTATATGGATAACGTTAAAATGATTAATTGTGATCTAATTGATTCTGACTTATGTTTCGAATATTGCTCACGTTTAGATATTAAGATTAATAATGTGGTGGAATCTATTAAAAATCCGATATCTGGACGAATTGAATGTAAGGGTATTAAAAAACTTATTTTAGAAAAAGATAAAGTTGATGTTTCTAAAACGGAGATTGTAATTAATGGGTAAATATAATTTCGACTCAACGATTAATCGTATTAAAACTTGTAGTGCGAGATGGTGTGTTAATAAAGGTGAACTTCCTTTGGATATCGCTGATATGGATTTTTTAGTAATGCCTGAAATTGAAAAAGCGATTAAATCTAGAGCCGAACAAGCTTGCTATGGTTATACATATGTCCCTGATTCCTATTTTGAAGCTTATATTAGATGGTGGAAAGATCGTCATAACACAAAACTAGAAAAAGATTGGTTTATTTTTTCAAAATCAGTAGTGGCCTCAATTGATTCTATATTTAAACATTTAGGTAAACCAAAAGATGTAGTTACGATGTTTACCCCTGTTTATAATGTTTTCTTTAACTGCATCAAGAATAACAATTTAGTTCTTAGAGAATGTGAATTCATGATTGAAAAAGATGAAATTAAAATAGATTGGAAAAAATTGGAAACTCAATTAAAAAGGGCTAAATTTTTCTTGTTATGTAATCCGCATAATCCATTAGGAAGAGGATACACTGTTGAAGAATTAAATAAGATAATTAACCTCTGTAAACAAAATGATATCTATATAATTTCTGATGAAATTCACGGAGATCTTGATTTAAATAAAGGAAGATATATATCAATTTTTAATAGTGAAGTAACTCGATATGAGAAAGTAATTGCTTTATTATCTCCTAGCAAAGTATTTAATGTCGCTGGATTACATTCTTCGGTAGCAGTCATCCCTAAAAAAGAACTACATGGAGAAATACAAAATGGTTTTTATCAAGATGATATAGGGGAACCTAATTATTTCGCAGTTGATCCAATAATTACCGCATTTAATCAGGGTGATGATTATGTGGATCAATTAAACTCTTACTTAAACGAAAATAAAGCATTTTTGAATAAATTTTTGCTCAAAAACCTGCCAAATTTAAAAATTGTCAGTGGCAATTATACTTATTTAGTGTGGATTGATATCTCTTGTTATAGTCAAGATTCAAGATTGTTCGCTAAAGAATTAAAAGAAAAGACAGGGCTAATTGTTGCTCCTGGAATTAATTATGGTCATTCTGGAGAAGGATATATTAGATTAAATATCGCTACTCCAAGAAATAATTTAATAGACGCATGCAATAGATTAATGAATTATATAAGCGAAAATGAGGAGGAATAATCTATGAAAAAGAAAATGAATATTTGCCCAGCGATATTCCCAATGCCAGTCATTTTAATAGCAACCTACAATGATGATGGCTCTATTGATGTTATGAACGCGGCTTGGGGCTGTGCATTTGACACAAAACAAATTGAATTAAATATTTCTGATTCTCATCGTACAACCGAGAACATTAGAAAAAGAAAAGCTTTTACAGTTTCTTTAGCGGATGTTAATAATATGGTTCCAGCGGATTTTGTTGGTATTGTATCTAGTAAAAATGATCCAAAGAAGTTTGAAAAAACTGGTTGGAAAGCTCATAAGAGCGAACTAGTGGACGCGCCAATTTTAGATGACTTACCTTATTCTTTAGAATGTACACTTGAATGTTTTAAAGAGGACTATGGAATTATTGGTAATATTGTTCAACTCTTAGTGGATGATAAATATGTTGATGAAAGTGGAAAAGTTGATTTAGAAAAGATGCAAATCATTTCTTATGATCCATTTAATCATGGCTACTATGTCGTTGGTAAAAAAGTCGGACAAGCCTTTTCAGAAGGAAGAAAAATTAAATAATGGAAGATTGTGTTTCCAATGTATTGAATGAATTTAAAAAAATATTTGCAAAAGAAGCGGAACATGTATTTTCTTGTGGCGGACGCTTTGAAATTTTAGGCAATCACACTGACCATAACCATGGGCTATGTCTTGCTAGTGCTTGCAACTTAGAAATCATTGCTTCAGTTAGCAAAAACAATTCTGAAAAAGTCTTGTTTCAATCGTTAGGTTTTGATTTAGATGAAGTTGATTTAAACGACTTCTCTTCTAAAGAAATAGAATATGCAACATCTAAAGGATTAATTAGAGGTGTTGCTGCTTATTTAAAGGAACATGGCTATAAAGTTGGTGGATTTAATGCTTATAGTGAATCCTCCATTTTTAAAGGAGCAGGTGTCTCTAGTTCCGCTGCTTTTGAACTTTTAGTTGGTCAAATATTTAATGTCCTATTTAATGAAGGCAAAATCTCTAGATTAGAACTCTGTAAAGCAGGAAAATACGCAGAAAATGTATATTTTGGTAAAAAAAGTGGCCTTCTAGACCAAATTGGGGTTGGCTATGGTGGAGTGGTTAAAATTGACTTTAAAAATATTGATGAACCACTTGTTGAACAAATTGAATTCCCATTTAAAGATTTACACTTTGTTTTAGTAAATACTGGTGGAGATCATTCGTCTCTCAGTGATTTATATTCTTCTATCCCTAGTGATATGTATGAAGCCGCCAAAGCGTGTGGACATAACTATTTAGTTGAAGGTACTTTTGAGGAAGTAGAAGCTCATAAAGATGAGATGAGTGAGATGGCTTATCTAAGAGCGAAACACTATTACGGGGAAAACGATAGAGTAAGAAATGCTTTTAAAGCTCTTAAGAATAATGACCAAGAAACATTTTTAAAGATGATTAATGAATCAAGAGAGTCTTCCACTAAATATTTAAAAAATATGATGGTGGGATCTAACTACAAAGGTTCACCTTTAGAAGCATGTGATTTATTAATGAAATATAGTGATAATCAAGGGGCTGTTAAAATTAATGGTGGTGGCTTTGCAGGAAGTGTTATTGCTTTAGTCCCTACTTCTAAACTAGAAAAAGTTTTAGTAAAAATGAAAGAACACTATGGAGAAAATAATGTTCAAGAAATATTTGTTAGGGACAGTGGACCAAAAGTTATTTATAATAAATAGAGGAGAAATTAATATATGGAATTAAAAGGAAGTCGTACTGAAAAAAACTTAGAGATTGCTTTTGCTGGTGAAAGCCAAGCTAGAAACAAATACACATATTTTGCTTCTAAAGCGAAAAAAGAAGGATTTGAACAAATCGCCGCTATCTTTTTAGAAACAGCAGATAATGAAAAAGAACACGCTGAATTATGGTTTAAATACCTCCATGGTGGTGCTGTTCCTACTACAGCAGAAAACTTATTAGCAGCCGCTGAAGGTGAAAACTATGAATGGACTGACATGTATAAAGAAATGGCAGCCGTTGCTAGAGAAGAAGGCTTTGTTGAAATTGCCTGCAAATTCGAATTAGTCGCTAAGATTGAAAAAGAACACGAAGAAAGATATAGAGCGTTACTTGAAAGAGTTAAATCTGATAAAGTCTTCGTCTCTGATGATGTTGTCATCTGGAAATGCCGTAACTGCGGACATATCCATGTTGGAAAAGAAGCTCCAGAGCTCTGCCCAACTTGTAAACATCCAAAAAGCTATTTTGAAAGACAAGCTAAAAATTATTAGTGAAATTAAATAAAAGTACGGCCACATGGTCGTATTTTTTGTTGCTCTAAGTTAATTTTATTAATAAAATAGAAACACTATGAAAATATTAGATGCTTGGCAAGGTTGGGTAGATTTTTGGCAAAAGTTTGCAGATTTTTTCTTTAAACCTGACGAAGCTGGAATTAACTATCTATCTCGTATTGGTGTAGCTATTGCTATTATCGTTTTTACTTGGATTGTTCTTAAGATATTAAACCCATTATTTAAAAAACTATTTAAGGTCAAAAAGGGACCTGATATTGATATATCTGCAAAATTAATCATTCTTGGATTAGTTAAATTTTTAATTTGGATTACGATTGGTTTTATCGTTTGTAGTGTTTTAAAAATCAATTTATCAGGAGTGGGCGGAATCATCGCCTCCGTTGGTGTCGCTCTTGGTTTAGCTTTACAAGATTTAGTGGGATCATTCTTCTCTGGTTTGTTGATTATCAATCAAAAAATTATTAGAACTGGTGATCACATCTTAGTTAAAAATGCCTATGGAGAATGCGAAGGCATTGTTCAAAGAATTCATTTCTTCACCACAATTTTAACTAGCTTCCAAGGCCATAAAATTATCATCCCTAATAAAAATATGTCTAGTGCGGTTATCACCAACTACACCGTGAATGGAGAAAGACGAATCGATTATGATGTGGGAGTAAGCTACGATAGTGATCTTGAAGTTGTTAAAGAAGCTTTAGCGTCAGTAATTAAAGACGAACCACTTGTTATCAATCCTGAAAAAACACAAGTATACGCTGAATCTTTTGGACCATATGCTGTTAACATGAGGCTTAGATGCTGGACTAAAGCTGATGATTATTGGACTTTATATAATCAACTAACTGAAAGAATTTATTTGGCGTTTAAGCAAAAAGGTGTTTATATTCCAAGTTCCACTGATAGAAGTATTAAGAAATAGCTGGCTATTGCCAGTTTTCTTTTTTTAGTTCGATTTTAAATTTTATTTCCCGAATTTTTGAAAAAAATCACTCTATATATAATGTAGGGGCTTTAAGTTTCTATAATCCGAGACTCATCCAAGAGGCGCGCTTTGGATGACTCTAGTGATTTTCTTTCTTCTTCAGTTTCTTTTTATCTAGATCATCTATGCATTAGATGAGTCGAGGTAGGAGGGAGTTTTATATGAAAGAAATTATTGCGGCTCTATTTGAGTTCATCATAATCCTATTGATTATAAAAAAAGACCCAAGCGACAAGCGTTAGGGTCCAACCACATCTAAAAGATAACTGAATAACGCTTAAAAGTCAAGTTCTCTAATAGAGGTCTTGATTAAATCCTTTGATAGGGCTATTGCCTATTAAAAGGAGTTTGTCTCGTGGTCTCTTTGTACTTTTAATCATCTATCGTGATGTATCAAGGGTAGAAGGAGGTGATTATTATGTCTTCTAATAAGATGACAGTAATTATCTTAATTCTAGAAATAGTGATTTCGATACTTACAATAATAATAAAAGCCCTTAGGTAGTAACCAGAGGGCAACACACATATCTATAATGTAGACCACGCGGTTACTAATGTCAACATTAATAGTGGTTTAGATTTATCTAGTTCGCCATTATGGGTAAATAAGGCTACTAATTGACGTAGGAAATCTTTCTTTACAAGACTATGAGCGATATGTATAATACATATGCTAAAGTTAGCAAAAACTCTGCTATTAACAATGTTTAATAGCCGCTAGACCAAGGAGGGAAAGAAAATGCGCAAATACGAAATTATGTACATTTTAAGAGCCGACTTAGAAGAAGCACAACGTAAGGAAGTCATGGAAAAGCTTGCCAAAATTATCACTGACAATGGTGGTAAAGTTGAAGAAACAAGCGAAGCTATGGGCTTACGTGAACTTGCTTATCCAATTAAGGAACAATCTAAGGGTTACTATGTTGTACTAAAGGTTTCTATGGATAACAAAGCGATTAATGAATTCAATCGTTTAGTCCGTATCAACCCAAGTGTCCTACGTCATCTTATTGTTGTAGAACACAAATAAGGAGGATCATATAAATGATTAATCGTGTCGTTTTAGTGGGTCGCTTAACTAGAGACCCAGAACTCAGAAAAACCACATCCGGAAACTCTGTCTGTACATTCACAGTCGCTCTAGACAACAGAATGAAAAATCCAGATGGTTCTAAAGGTACAAGCTTTATTCCTTGTACAGCCTTTACAACCACCGCGGAAACAGTTTCAAAATTTGCCCGTAAGGGATTATTAGTTGGAGTTGAAGGTCGTCTTAATCAAAGAAGCTTTATTCGACAAGACGGACAAAAATCAAGTGTCATCGAAGTATTATGTGACTCTGTTCAATTCTTAGAAAGAAGAAATGAAGAAGTCGCTAATGAAGAAATGGATATCCCACCATTTGATGATGTAGTTCCTACTGAAGAATCTAAAAACTTAGACAGTATTGAAATTACTGATGACGATCTCCCATTCTAAGAAAGGAAGATAAAATAATGGCGTTTAAGAAAGTTAGACCACACAAGAAGGTCTGTTACTTCAAGAAAAATAACATTACCCACATCGATTATAAAGATGTTGAAACATTAAAAATGTTTATTGCTTCTAATGGAAAAATTTCTCCACGTAGAACAACTGGTACATGTGCAAAACATCAAAGAGAATTAGCTGTCGCAATTAAAAATGCGAGATTTATGGCTCTTCTCCCATATGTTGCTGACTAATAAGGTCAAATTGTAGTTGGACAGTTGCAATTTGCCTGTTTTGGACAAAAAGCACTTTCCTCTCAAAGTATTAGTCGAAGCATTTGGTAGAAGCTCATAATCTGGGCTAGAATCAATGAAAATTAAGCCACCTCAATTGGTGGTTTTTTTGTGCGTCAGCAACGTATGGGAGAAGAGCCATAAATCTTGCTAAATACAATGTCTCTTGAGCGGTGACAAAAAGCCTTTAAAAAAGCCTCATAATGGGGGCATCAAAACTTAAAGGAGAAAAATTTATGAACTACTCACAACTTAAAAAAGAATTCCAAAACAACAAAACTTACATCAAAGATGTAATCAACAATGAAGGGTGCAGGGTTAAACTTCGTTATTCGGGTCGTACTTTACTTAAATTCTTATTAAAAAATATTATTAAAAAATTAAATAAAAATCCTAAATTCGATAATTCTTCATTTGACTATATTTCATTCGAAAAATCATTATTAAAAAAAGATCTTAATTTCGATGATGAAGATTTGGCCGAGGCCTTCCAAAGATTAAAATATTATAAATTAATTACAATTCGTAATATTAAAGGTGGCTATACTGGCGTCACTTACAATTACATTACATTCAACTTTAATAATTTCAAAAAATTCTTATTTAAAGGTAAGGTGTGGTGTGCCCAAAAAGCTAAAAGGGAAATGGCTTTAAGTGTCTCTTGCTGAGAGACCTTTTAGCCATGAAACCGAATCATAATAGAGACAACAATTGAGGAGATTTTTACATGAAAAAGAAATTTAAAAAGCAGATGGTTACCTATGCGGATAATCTAAAAGATTTAGGTGCCAAAATTGTAATTGAGCATGATTTAGAAATGGACATTACAGAACTTAAATTAATTAAAGGAGATATAGAGTTTTCTTTCGCGATTATGGATGAAGATTCACTCGAAAGTGCAGTGGCAATGGTGACTAACAACAAAAACAAAACAGTTCAAATGTACAACATTACTTATGGCGAGACTTATAGCATTTTAGAAGAGGCCTAATAATGTCTCTTTTGGCGCGACCAAAGTAAGCCTAAAAAGTTCCATAATGGTGGCAACAATTGAGGAGTAATTTTTATATGAAAAAGAAAATTGAAAGCGTTGATTTTGACGGCAAGCTTGAGGGGACAGATATTGAGCTGAAAATACATGATATAGCATGTCAAGGCATCGATATGAGAACAGTCAATGTTATTACCAACGACAATGATTACTTGCTTTCTTTGAAAGATGCGAGTCTTGGTAACATGGCCTTAGCTATTACGAACAGGAAGAGCAAAAAGACAGCTTATTACGTAGTAATGCTTAAACCAGTAGATTTTAAATTTTAAATAATTAAGAGGAGATTATATATGAAGAAACAAGAACCATTTCATTATTGCGTGAAGCTTCCAGAAGTAGGGGCAGAATTAGCAGCTGAATTCATTCCTGAAGATCACATGACAAACATTTACTTTGTAAAAGATGGGAAACAACACATTTTAACTATATTTCCTAATAAGTCTATCGTTTGTGAAATTGATCTTAAGACAGACAAACTTAAATTCTTCGACGTAGTCTATAACGACAAAATTGGTCTATGCGAAGTGAGTAGAAAAAAAGTTAATTAAGAGGATTACATATGAAGAAAATTGAAGCATATGCGGGTGATTGTGTATCAGACAATCTTAAAGTCATCATAGATGATTATCCAAACAAGGAAGGCAACAGCGAGCTTGCGGTCAATTTAGATATTGGCGATAGTCTATTAAGTTTTTATAGAGAAATAAAAGAAGATGGATCTGTTGAGTATGTTGTTATTAATGTTGATAAGAACAGCAAGAAACTAACTAGATATGTTGCCAAAGAAACTAACCATACAGTCATTTCTAGCGACTTTATTACTGGGCTAGTAAAAGTATTCAGATTAGCCCAAAACGAAGAAAAGGAGAGTATTTAAATATGTCTAAATTTGATTACAAAGAATATCAAAGAGTTATTGCTAGTGCTTGTGCGGATAGACCAAAGAAAGTTTATAGAAGAAAGCTATCTGATGATTTAAAAATCATTGTTAAGGTCGATGGCAATCAAGTTGTTGTCTATTCGATTTTTAAAGGAAATGTATGTATATCGTCTTTCGATAGTGGCAATATATCTTGCCTTCAACGATATTGGGATCGTGAAACGAAAAGAATGACAGAATATTACCCAGAATATTTAACAAGTTATGAAGTAGAAGAACTGAAAATTTAATGTCTCTTACGAAGGGACCGAATCAGTGTAAATAAGTCTCATAATAGTGGTGTAAGGTGTGAAATTTAATTGTAATAACTTCATTTTTCTAGCCTCCATTTTTCTAACTCACACCTTACTTACCTCCCTTCACAGCCGTCCGTTTTACGAGTTCTTCGGGCGGCTTTTTCTTTGTCGAATGAGGAAGGCAATTTTTAGACAAAACAGGAAAAATGGGTTTGGACAATCACATCAATGTAGCAGGACAGTCGCGATTTGCCTCAGTTGGCTAAAAATGGCTTTCCTAGCAAGGCATTAGTCGAAGCATACGAAGAAGTCCTAAGTCTAGGGCTAAATCAAAGAAAATTAAGTCGTCCATAGTGGCGGCTTTTTTTGTGCTGTCTGGGCGGTCTGTCTGGCGTCGTCAAGGTGTGCGTAATTCGTACAGTTACATAAAATCTTAAGTCCTATACAAATTGCTATTTAATTAGATGAAGAAAAAGAAATGAACAATAGGCAATAATTTGTTAAAATTAAAGAAACCAAATAACGAGGTATTTATTATGAAAAAATCACTTAATCTTTTATTTGCTTGTTTGTCACTTTTTGGCATGACTTTAACTGGATGCTCTCAATCATCTGGTGGTGGCGATAATACGCATATCGTGGAGACTGATGGCAAATACGAAATATATGAATTATACAAAGCTTCTGGTGGAACAATGAGTTATGAAGAATGGCTAGGATCTATTAAAGGTGCAGATGGTTCATCACTTTTAACTGGAACAACTAATCCTGACTCTTCTACCGGAAATAATGGTGATACCTATATCAACACAACTACATGGGATGTATTTGTTAAATCTGGCGGCAATTGGGCTAAAGTTGGAAATATTATGGGTCAACAGGGACCAAAAGGTGATCAAGGTGAAACAGGTCCTCAAGGTCCTCAAGGTGAACCTGGTCAAAATGGTCAAGATGGTAAAGACGGCCAAGATGGCAGAAGCGTAGTGTCCATCACACTTACTTCATCCAATGGAAACGTTGACACATATACGATTACTTATTCAGATGGTACAACCTCAACATTTACTGTAACCAATGGTGTTGACGGACAAAATGGCCAAAATGGTTCCCAAGGTCCTAAAGGTGAACAAGGTATTCAAGGTCAACCAGGTGCGGATGGCCATACCCCAGTTATTACTATAGGAAATAACGGCAACTGGTTTGTTGATGGTGTGGATACTGGCATCAAAGCTCAAGGTCCAAAAGGTGATCAAGGTGAAACAGGTCCTCAAGGTCCTCAAGGTGAACCTGGTCAAAATGGTCAAGATGGTAAAGACGGCCAAGATGGCAGAAGCGTAGTGTCCATCACACTTACTTCATCCAATGGAAACGTTGACACATATACGATTACTTATTCAGATGGTACAACCTCAACATTTACTGTAACCAATGGTGTTGACGGACAAAATGGCCAAAATGGTTCCCAAGGTCCTAAAGGTGAACAAGGTATTCAAGGTCAACCAGGTGCGGATGGCCATACCCCAGTTATTACTATAGGAAATAACGGCAACTGGTTTGTTGATGGTGTGGATACTGGCATCAAAGCTCAAGGTCCAAAAGGTGATCAAGGTGAAACAGGTCCTCAAGGTCCTCAAGGTCCTGCCGGCCAAAATGGTAGTGATGGCGTTTCAATTGTTGATACCTATATTGATGAAAATGGCGATTTAATTATTGTGTATTCTGATGGAACATCCACAAATGCAGGCAAAATAACAAATACATCTATTCATACCGTTACTTTTGATACGCGCGGTGGTTCAGAAATTGGTCCGCAACAAATTGCTCATGGAGAAAAAGTTGTTAAACCAGATGATCCAGTCAGGCCTGGATACAATTTTGTAGATTGGGTTGATGAAAATAATGATCATTGGGTTTTTAATGGATTCTCAGTCACAGCAAATATTACTCTATATGCCGTTTGGTCTGATCCAATTGACTATGTAATTAACTTTGTTAACGACGATGGTTCTTTGCTATATTCAACCACATCCCATTATGGTGATTCTTTAGAATACCCTTATAGTGAACCTACACCGGTTAGTGTTGAGGATCATTATAGTTATAGTTTTTCTGGTTGGGATAAAGATTTAGTTGTAACCGGAAATATGACTTTTGTTGCTCAATACACCAAAACATATACTCCATATACTGCTGTTTTCCTTGCTGAAGATGGCACTGAATTATATCGTACTGCGATTGCAGAGGGCGAAACCCCCGTCTATGTTGGCGATTTACCAACGAAAGAATCTGATGGAGATACTATTTATCAATTTGTTCAATGGCGTGAAGAAAGCCGCGATGATGATTTGATAACTTATAAACCTATTTTTGATAGTTGCACGAGAGGATTATCTTTTGATGGCCAAATCGTTACAGGCTATTCAGGAACGGCAACAATAGTTAACATTCCTTCTCGATGGGGCGGATATGATATAGTTTCCATTGGTGATAATGCTTTTGAAGCAACATCCGTTAGAAAAGTGACTATTCCTGAAGGAGTAAGAACTATTAAGAATTACGTATTTAATAACTGCCAAAGTTTGAAAGAAATAATTCTCCCTGAGACACTTACTTGGATTGGCAAAAATGCTTTTTACAACTGTGTAGCTTTAGAGTTAGATGAATTGCCAAGCGCTTTAACTAATATAGGCAACTATGCTTTCTATAGTTGCAGAAAAATATCTTTAACCGTGCTTCCTGATAGCATTAATTATATTGGCTCTTATGCTTTCAACGGTTGTTCCCAAATCACATCGATTGTGTTTCCTTCTTCAATTACACAAATTAGCGAGTATTCTTTTGGTCACACAGGATTGAAGATAATAAACATTCCTAATAATGTTACTTTTGTTGGCCAATATGCATTTGATGGAACATTTTTTAGTGAAGTGTATATTCCAAAAAGTGTAACTACTGTACAAACTCGAGCTTTCGCATCTTATTCAGGTGTCCCTGACGGAATTGTTTATATTGAACATGAAACAAAACCAGCTAATTGGACCCCTTATTGGCAATCTGATTCTGGAGAAATCACTTCTTATGTTATTTGGGGGTACAAAAATACTATTCAATGTGGAGCTTATTCTGTCGCTCAATCCGAAAACAACGGAGAAAAATATGCTTCAATTGTGGATTTTGATGACTCTATATCTCAAGAATTAATTGCTCCAGCATATTTTGGAGAATATAGAGTTATAGGACTTAATGCATATAATATAAAAAATAAATATAACTTAAGAACCGTTGATATTTCAGCTTTATCATTTTTATTCTCTATAAGCGATTATGGATTCTCTAGCTGTACATCTTTGACGTCTGTTGTCTTGCCTGATTCAATTGAGACAATAGGTAAAAATGCATTTTCTGGGTGTTCTTCTTTAACAACGATTATATTGCCTGATAATGTAGAATCTATTGGAGATTGGGCTTTCTCATCTTGTTCCTCTTTGGCTTTGGCAAGCCTTCCGGCAACAGTTACGTCCATGGGGTATTATGCATTCTATACAACCGCAAATTTAATTGACATCTACTATAGATTTAAGAGTGATGAAGATATTGAATTATTCGCATCGTCAGATTCACGTTTCTCTTTCTTAATTCGCCATCAAAGTAGCAATGTTCATTTATTAGATAACAAAGGAAACGAAATGACTAAAATTGTGATTCCTGATAGCGTTTATAGTATTGGAACTAGTGCTTTTTCTAATTGCAAATACCTTACCACCATAGTTTTTCCAGACACTTTAGAAAGCTTGGGACAATATTGCTTCAGTCGTTGTAGTTCACTGGTTAATGTTTCTATTCCAAATAGTGTTTCTCATCTTGGAGATTTGTCCTTTGCCTATTGCACATCTCTTTCTTCTGTCTATATTTATAATAGTCTAGGGTCATTTGCTAATGGAGTTTTTCAAAATTGCACATCCATAACATTGATATCCCTTCCTGACCTGACAAACAATCTTGATGTGAATATGTTTCCGGATTGTATAAACCTAGAAGCTATTGTTTTGCCGGTATCACTGAATTCAATAGGGAATAATGTATTTGCTAAATTTTCATCACTTTCCGTTGTTTACTACAAAGGAAATTCTGATGAATGGAATCTTATTTCTATTAACTCTGGGAATGAAAATTTGACTACTGCTACAATATATTATTATTCTGAAACTCAACCAGTTATGGCTGGCAATTATTGGCATTATGTTAATGGAGTTCCGACCATTTGGTAGAAGCTCGTTAATAGGCTAAATCAATGCAAATTAAGTCGTCTATGAAGGGCGGCTTTTTTTGTGCTGTCTGGGCGGTCTGTCTGGCGTCGTCGAAGTAGTCGTGGCAAAATTGGACAACTGGCGGAGGCTCTTTTCGGGGAAAGCGAAATTTGGACGAATCAGGAAAAATGGGTTTGGACAATCACACAAATGTAGCAGGACAGTCGCGATTTGCCTCGTTTGGCTAAAAATGACTTTCCTCACAAAGCATAGTCGAAGCATATGAAGAAGTCCTAAGTCTAGGGCTAAAATCAATGTAAATTAAGTCGTCCATAGTGGCGACTTTTTTATTATCGAAACGCAGTGAGATAAAAACCGGGTGCTATGCACGTGAGAATAGAAGGGTTTCTCCTACGAAAAAACCTCCATGTTATAATTGAAAAGGCTGACAACCGTTCAATTAAACAGG
>Ga0247611_10000428_pt1 | contig 85469 bp, 75 predicted proteins | sample 177DNAGHGhighgp2_FD_192422 | JGI IMG/M metagenome (GOLD analysis project Ga0247611, IMG submission 192422) | Sheep rumen microbial communities from Palmerston North, Manawatu-Wanganui, New Zealand - 1770 DNA GHGhigh gp2 | ecosystem: Host-associated > Mammals > Digestive system > Stomach > Rumen...
ATTAGAAAAATCGGGCGAGATGTTGGAGCAAGCGGCGGTGATAGCCGAGGCGGCTTATGAAGCGGCTATAATACCGGAAAAGGCTTGGTTTGAGGCGCAAGTCGGCGAGAACGGCGCCGTAGTATCGACCGCGCAAGAATTAAAAGACGCGGTAAATTCCGGCAAAGAAACGATTTGCGTTTATGGCAAGATTGATTTAGGTGAAATAACCTCAGGTTTATCATTAAAAAATGGGCAAAAATTAGTAGGTGTCGGTTATTTTGGTGATTTTGACAGCGAAACGGAAAAATGGTCGTCAATTAGTGCGACTATTACCGCTACTAGTAAATGTCTGTTAAAAACAGGAAATAATTCTTTAATTTCTGATTTAACCATAAAAGCAACTTCGAGTTGTCATAGTGTATATGTAGTTAGTATGGTTGGTAATTCTGAGTTACACAATGTTGATGTTTGTATCAATAACTTGAGAACAGATGATACCGGTTATGATTTTGTTGGAATAACTACAGATGATAGCGGACTTCATGTTATAAGCGGGGTTTCAACAATACGTATTGGTAAATATGGTAATAGAAGTGTATTGATATCATCGGGTTATAGCGGAAACAGCAGTGGTTTTAAGCTGTCAGATAATAGTGAATTGAGGCTGTTAAATGGTGGATTTAATATATATAATACAGCACTCAATATCGGGGAAAACAGCGTGGTATATTCTCAGGCTTCTAGTAATGGACAGGTTAATACATATATAGCAGATATTAACCTGCAGGGAGCAAACAGCAAATTGATTTGCGGACGTGGAAGATTTGCACGTTATACTTATATCGCAATGAAAGAAGGGGCAGAGTTTACCGCTTTGGGTCATACTTATAAAGCAAAGGAAAGTTTTGAGAAGATATTGGCGATGTCGGCAGAGAACGTATTTTCTAATAATTTCTTAAATAAGACTGAAAAATTAGCAGACACAGTTGATTATAATTGGTATAAAAGAGATACCACAAAATCGACAAGCAAAGATATTTTTGTGGTATTAAATAAAGCGGCGGAACAATATGCAACGGTGATGAATTCATTTGATGAGATAGTAGAAGATAGCAGTTATCAAGGAGTGAACTTGATAACTGGAGGAAGTTTGACAACGATGTTTAATGAGAATCGGACGCATAGTTTTGTAGTTCAAGGCGAGGATATGAGAGCCGAGAGTTTGGGAATTGTAGCAAGAGAATGGCAGACCAGAGATGACATAGCGCAAAGCATCAAAGAGATAAAAGCGGCGATGGGTAAAGTGAGAGATATGGTGGAAAGTTTGGGGAATAATTTAAGCATTATTCAAACGCGTGAAAACTTTACCGACAAGTTGATAGATGTTTTAGAAACCGGTGCTGATGATTTAGTTTTAGCAGATATGAATGAGGAATCGGCAAATTACCTCGCCTTACAAACGCGCAATAATTTAGCGGTTAATGCTTTGTCGTTGGCGGCACAGAGCGGAAATGCCGTGTTGAAACTGTTCTAAAAACTCGTCTAGCGGACGTCTAATACATAATATTCCTAAAAAGTGTCCTCACGTACGCTTAAAGTACGCTCCGGTACTTTTTAGAAATATTCTTATTATACGTCTCACTATCCGAGTTTTTTATAAAAACTTGTATAATGGTCGTCTAATACATAAAATTTAAGCCGAATATTTACGTTACTTTTTGGCAACAAAAGTAACCAAAAATTGTTGGGCGAAGCAGATTTAAGCAAAAATATTTCAACGCGTATGTTCGTTAAAACTCGTAATCGCTTGCGCGCTTACTCAAACAAGTTAACGAATAAGGAAGTTTCCATGCGTTGAGATATTTTTGTTTATCTTAAATCTGCTAATGCCCAAACCCTTTTATGTCATCACGAGGAGGGAGTGGCAACGACCGACGTGGGGATCTCGGCTTATTTGATTCAGCCGAGAAAAAACGCACCTCTGATGAGGCTCGCTTTTGACATTAAGAGGTGGCGTTTCGTTCATTTAAAGGCATAAAAATTGTCGTGATTGTTTTTGATGTTATTAATTTACTTATTAATTAATAATCAATTTTTTTTGCTATCAATAATTTTAATTGCCTCTTCCAGCTTCAGTTCGTGTCCCGACATAGTTTTGGGAATGGCATAATTGGTGCGACCGCATTTGATATAAGGACCGTATCTGCCCATCAAAAGTTGAATCGATTGTTTGTTTTTGGGATGAGTTCCCAAAACTTTGCCTTGAGGTTTTTCTTTGGCCGAGCCTAACAGTTCAACAGCGCGATCTTTGGTGATGTTAAAAATATTGTCATTACCACGCAAAGATACAGATTTATTGCCTTGTTTGATATAAGGACCGAATTTGCCGCTGTTTAATATAATTTCATCGCCTAAATCAAGCGGCAGACTAAGCAGTCTTTGTGCTTGCTCAAAGGTTATTTCTTCGGCATCAATTCCTTTAGGTAACGAGGAACGCTTGGGTTTTTCGGTAGTAGCAGTGGCATCTTCGCCTAATTGAACATAATAACCGTAAGGACCTTTTTTCAGATAAATATTTTGTCCGTTGCTTTCACCTAAAACTTTATCGGCAGCTTCTTTGATTTTCGGAGTATCATTATTTTCTTCATCGGAGGTATCAACTAAAGGATGAGTATATTTACATTCAGGATAATTAGAACAGCCGATAAAAGCACCGAATTTGCCTAATTTTATGCTCAAGCGACCTTTACCGCATTCAGGACAAATTCTGGGATCAGAGCCATCGGCACGAGGCGGAAAAAGGTGGTGCCCCAATACCTCATCAATTTTATTGATAACTTCAGATATTTGTAACGGGCGAACATCTTCAACATTTTTAATGAATTTGTTCCAGAAACCTTGCAAAAGTTTTTTCCATTCCATCTGTCCGGAAGAAACATCATCTAGAAATTCTTCCATCTGGGCGGTAAAATCATATTCCACATATTTTTTAAAAAAGTTTTCCAAAAATACGGTGACAATACGTCCGCGATCTTCGGGAATAAAACGCAGTTTTTCAACCCTTACATATTTACGTTCCTGCAGGACGGCGATAATCGTAGCATAAGTTGAAGGGCGTCCGATGCCTAATTCTTCAAGCTTTTTAACCAAACTGGCTTCGGTAAAGCGAGGAGGCGGAGTGGTAAAATGTTGTTCGGGAATAATTTCACCTTTGGTTAATTTTTCGCCTTTTTCAACATTGGGTAAAATGCGGTTATCATCATCTTCGTCAGCATCATCTTGGGATTCTTGATATAACTTCAAAAAGCCGTCAAAGGAAATTACCTGACCGGTGGCGCGAAGCAAAATTTGTTTATCTGTCGAACGTGCATCAATAACTACGCGATCCATAACCGCAGGATTCATTTGACAGGCAACAGTGCGCTTCCAAATAAGTTCATAAAGTTTATGCTCCTCAGAAGATAGTTTGGTTTCCATTTTCTTAGGAGTGTTGAGGACATCAGATGGACGAATCGCCTCGTGAGCTTCTTGGGCGTTTTTGGATTTGGTTTTATATTCTTTAGCGGTTTTGGGCAGGTATGCTTCACCAAAATATTTGACAATTGCATCACGGCAAGCCTTAATTGCCTCGGCCGAAAGATTGACCGCATCAGTACGCATATAAGTAATAAGACCGTCTTCATACAATTTTTGAGCAATCTGCATGGTGCGTTTAGCCGAATAACGCAATTTACGTGCGGCTTCCTGTTGCAGAGTTGAGGTGGTAAAAGGTGGAGCCGGATAACGATTGGCTTTTTTGCGTTCAACCTCGGCAACCGCAAAATCCTGAGCTTCAATTTTAGCTTTAGCTTCCAAAGCTTTAGCTTCGTTGTTAAGGTCAAATTTTTCTAACTTCTTGCCGTCTAATTCGATTAAATGTGATTTGATAAGAGCTTTAGCAGAAGTAAATAATTCGGCATCAATCGTCCAGTATTCTTCGGCTTTAAATTTCTCAATTTCAGTTTCACGATCGCAAATCAAACGCAAAGCAACCGATTGAACACGACCGGCAGATTTAGAACCTGGGAGTTTGCGCCACAAAACCGGAGATAAAGTAAAACCGACCAAATAATCAAGAGCACGTCGCCCCATATAAGCAGATACCAGATTATCATCAATTTCACGAGGATTTTTAATTGCTTCGGTTATAGCTGATTTGGTAATTTCGTGAAAAACCACTCGCTCGATTTTTTTGCCTTTGAGAGCTTTTTTGGCTTTTAATTCTTCTAATATATGCCAAGCGATAGCTTCTCCTTCTCTATCAGGGTCGGAGGCTAAGATAAGGGTGTCAGCATCTTTAAGGGCTTTGATAATATCGGCCAGGCGTTTTTTGCCGCCGGCGCTGAGTTCCCAAGTCATAGCAAAATCGTCGTCAGGATTAACCGAACCATCTTTACTGGGAAGGTCGCGGATATGCCCGAAACTGGCCAGTACCTGATAGTCTTTACCAAGATATTTATTGATTGTTTTGGCTTTTGCCGGAGATTCTACAATAACTAGTTTCATGGTATTTCAACCTAATTTATTTTATCAATGCTATGCGATTGCCGCTTAATCTTCGGATGATTCCGCTGATTTCCAGTTCGGATATTTCGGCCGATAAAGCAGCGGCTGATTTGCCGGTCAGCCTTATAAGTTCGTCAATATCAACACCATCGACGGTTAATAAATCAACCAAAGACGAATCGGTTTTGTCGTTTGAGCTATAATTAACATCATTATTTGCAAAAACAAGAACTTTTTGTTGCGGTTTAACTTTTTTGGGAAAATCGCCGGGAAATATAGCTTTCAGAAAAGGAAATATATCTTGTGCACAATCAGCTAAATGAGCACCTTTTTTGATAAGAAGGTTTGAGCCTGATGATTTTGATACATCGGGAGTTCCGGGGACGGCAAATAAAGGTTTTCCTTGTTTCATAGCAAAATCAGCTGTAATTAATGAACCTGATTTCAGGCCGGCTTCAACAACTAAAACAGCTTGACTGAGGCCGGCGATAAGACGGTTGCGACGGGGAAAATTAATAGTATTACCTTGAGTGGAAAGAGGAAATTCTGATAAAATGCATCCGTTAACCGCTATATTTTCATAAAGTTGTTTATTTTCGGGAGGGTAGATAACATCGATACCTGTGCCGAGTATGGCAATGGTTGAACCTTGGTTACCGGATGTGCTTAAAGCCCCACAATGAGCAGCGGTATCAATACCGCGGGCCATGCCGGAGATTATGCAAACATTTTGTTGCGCAAGTTCTTGGGCAATGTGTGAGGCTATTTTGCAACCGTTAACGGATGCCGAACGAGAACCGACTATGGCAATCGAGCGGTTAAATTTTAATGTTTCAAGATTGCCTTTAAGATAGAGCAAAGGAGGATAGTCAGATAAACTTTTCAGCTGTTGAGGATAATCGGTATCGGTATGCAAAATTATTTTTATGTTGTTTGCCTGGCAAGTTGATAATTCGGTTTGAGCTTGTTCAACGCTCCAGGGGTGTTTGCCTGATTTAAGCAAAGCAGAGACAGCAACTTCTTCACTACCGTATTCTTCAATAAGTTTAAAATAGGAAGAAGGACCGATTCCGGGAGTATTGATAAGTTGCAGAGCAGAAATAATTTCGGAAGATTCAGCCACTTATTTTTTACCCTTTTTCTTTGGGGTGGAAGTTTTATGAAAAGATATTTTACTTTCTTCACCTTTGATAAGACGGATAAAATTGGAGCGATGACGTATCAATAACAATAATGCCAAAAAGGCGATAAAGATCGTATATATCAAATCATTGTAGAAAAATGAAATAATAGGGGTGGCAACGGCAGCGATAATTGCAGCTAAAGATGAATAACGAAAAATTATTGCCATAACTATCCAAAGAGCAAGAGCCGTAAGTGCAGTAAACGGAGCTAAAGCCAAAATTAAACCGAAGGATGAGGCAACGCCTTTTCCGCCTTTGAATTTAAGCCAGATCGGAAAATTATGCCCGATTACGGCAGCAGTGCCGCTGATTAATGCGATTAAAACGTTAAGTTGGGTTACAATGCCTAAAAATACTACTGGTTTGGGGGAAATTGTTTTGAGAGCCAGATAGGCAATCGCACCGGCTTTGGCTGCATCAAAAATTATGGTCAAAAGAGCTAGAAATTTGTTTTGAGAACAACGTAAAACATTGGTTGCGCCGATGTTACCCGATCCGGATTTGCGTATATCGCCATAGCCGCAAATTAAACACAATATAAGTCCGAAAGGAATACTGCCGAGTAAGTAACCAAAAATTCCCCAAGCAGTCATTATCATATTAGAAGACATTTTTATAACTCCGATTAAAAGAAACAATTCCGGCTCAATATAAAACAAAAAAAGTTGCTTGACAAGAGGATTAAAAAAATTCCGGATCAGGTTACGAGTTTTTGTATATTCATAAAAATTGTGTGTATAAGCATGTGGATAAAATCATGGTGCGCTTGTTTTGTAAAAATCAATGTTGATAATGATTTTAACGAATCGTTAACCTTTTTATCAGAGGAAATAAAATGAGCGTCACGGATGATTTGGTGTGTTTGAAAACGGACGGCATAAGTATTTCGATGGGATCAGTGTTGGTAGATAATGACAACGCAGAAAATGATTATATGTGGGGTTATTATATGTGTGTTGAAAATGATACTGACAGTAAGATAAGATTAATCGGTAAAGATTGGAATATTACCGATGAACGGGGAAATCGCTATAATGATTCGTCGATCGGTTTTAAGGGAGAAATTCCGGAGCTTGAGCCGGGGGAGTTTTTTGAATATACGGCATATGCTCCGGTAAAATCTACCGATGCGGTTTTATATGGATCTTGTAAGATTCAAAGTGAAGGAAAAAATAAAGACATTAAGATCCCGACGTTCAGTCTTTCTGCTTGCAGGAATAATTTAAATAAGGTTGTCAATTAGTAATACGCAGGGGTTATTTCCTGATTAATTATATAAGGACTCAAATATTGGTTGATGTTTGAGGTCATGCGTGCGTCAAAATCTTTCATCAGTTTTTCGACCATAGAATTCCAATATTGTTCTTTACCGGCAATATCGGTTGATGCGGGAATCGTTAAAGTGCGCCATGCTTCAACTTCGGTAGAAGCTTGGGCTAAACTTTGCGGATCGGTAACTTTTACGCTGACAACCAGACGAGCCGAATATTTTATGCGGTCTTGTTCAAAAAGTTGGCTTCCTTTCTCAAGTTCTTCGGTTACAGAAGCGTCTTTAATGATGACTTCGGCAATTTTGGGAGATGAGAAATCAGCTGCTTTAATGCGATCATGAGCCCAAAGGGTGGCTGATTTTTCAATTGATACCGGGAAGAGATGTTCAACATGAGGACGAGTAAAAGACGGAGTGAATTCCGAAGAAGTATCAACACGATTAACCCGCAATTCTATCGCTTGTTGTTCTTGAAAACGAGGTTCGCGATATTGCGGTATTTCTTCTTCGGGAGTGCCATACAATGTGCCGCAGGCAGAAAGCGAAGCGGCGGCAAGGATGCTAAACAATACTTTTCGAGCTTTTATCATAGTTGTAATTCCACATATTTCAACAAAGCTATATACAAACAGCTATTACAAATATAGATAATAATATTTAATAACTGGTTAACTGATGAATAAAATATTTTCAATAATGCACAAAGGCAAAAAAATGATGGCTAACAATGCAAAAAAGAGTTATTTTTATGCAGAGGTGTGAGATGGCTGAATTTGTAAATAAAAAAGTATTAAAAAAGATTACTCCGGAAAGATTGAAAAATATTGCTTTATTTTATTTAAAGCGATTTGAGACAACCAGATACGGATTGAAGACCGTATTAAAACGGAGAGTTGATGCTTATGCCTATCAAAATAAAGAATTTGATAAGATGCAGGCTTACGGATGGATCGAAAAGTTATTGGATGATTTTGTGCAAATGAAATATATCGATGATGCACGTTTTGCCGAATTTAAGGTGAGGGATTATTTGGCTGCCGGAAAATCACCGCGCTATATTATAGGTAAGTGCAAGGAAAAAGGCGTTGATGAAGCTATTGTATTGCGATTATTGAGCGAGAGAGAATATGACCCTTATGAAGCGGCAATGCGATTGGCTAAAAAGAAGAAAATCGGCCCGTTTGAAGCTGATAAAATCAAGCGCAAAGAACGCAGATCTAAAGATTTGGCAATATTGGTGCGTGCCGGTTTTGATTATGATGTGGCGGTAAAAGTTTTAGAAAGAGATGAAGAGGTATAAAATGTCATACGTAAAAGATACATTGCAAAACGGTGAAGAAATTTTGGTAGTGCCGGAATTGCATTGGATTAACTATTGTCTGCCGTTTTTGACAATAATCGGGGCGTTGATTTTGGTGGGGGCGGATTTTTATTTTAATTTTACCGATCACGGATTGTTGCTAATTGCGGCATTTATGATTATTTATGCGGGTTACAGGGTATTATATTTAAAATTTAAGGAAATGGCGGTAACTAACAAACGGGTGGTGTTGCGCAAAGGTATAGTTGCTTCGGATGGTGATGAGATGAAAAACATCGCTTTAACAGGAATCGAAGTTGAGCAGACGGTGATGGGAAGAATTTTGAATTACGGCAATATTTGTTTTACCAGTGCCGGTTCGGGGCGATTGATGCGAGTGGTATTTGCCGATGTAAAAGGTCCGCGAGCTTTGAAAGCACGAATCGAAGATGCTATTGAGGGAAAATCTGAGCCGAGTTTGGATTAAGATTGTTTAAAATAAATCCATTAAATTGGAGATACTTTATTAAGTCGAATGAGACAAAAGCCAAGTTTTTTCGCGATAATGAGACTTGGTAATTTGGCTATCATGGAAATCCGAATCGAAAATAATGTAAAAAGAAATCAATTCGCTTAAACAGGGTGACTTTTTTTGCTTTACTTTTTGAAGTTTTGTCGTTAGGCTAATTGACAGATGAGGTGTTCTCGTCTGGGGTGTGGAAACCTCGAAAACAGCGTTAGCGCATAACGAATTTTGCGCGCCGGATAGTTATATTGATATATGACTGGAAGGCGGCAAAATAAGCTTTGCAGTCAATATGTCGCACTATTCTGTTTTATAGTTTCCAACTTCCAGTCGCCTCCGGGCGGCTTTTTTTTGCTTTACTTTTTAAAATTTATATGTAAAGTAGAAAATATTTATTTATTCGCTTTTAAGTTGTATTAATTAATTGGAAAAGGAAGTTGTGATGGAAAATGAAGGTATGAATATTTGCTTGAGCAGTGATGATAAATATGCTCAACATTTAGGGGTAACGCTTAAATCGCTAATATTACAACATAATGACAGTGATTTACACATACATATATTAGATTCAGGTATATCGGCTGAAAATAAGCAAAAAATTCTCACATTGGCAAATGAAAAAACGGAAATTGTGTTTGCGCCGATAAATGAGACGGTATTCAATAACTATGAATTAGATAAAAATAGCTATATAACGGCAGCGATGTTTAATCGTTTTGTTATACCGGAACTGTTAGCGGACAAAGAGAGAGTATTATACTTAGATGTTGATTTGGTGGTATTGAAGAATTTGCGGCAGTTTTATTTTGCAGATATGTCGGGTAAAGCTATCGGAATGATAAAAGATTATAATTACAAGGAATGTGAGAAAAGGTTAGGGGTGGAGAATTATTATAATTCCGGTGTAATGTTGTTTGATATAAAAAAATGTCGGGAGGTCGGTTTGACGGCGCGATTGATGCAGGCTTTAGCCGAAAATAAGCAGAAACTATTTTGTCCCGATCAAGATATTATCAATATGGTGTGTCAGGATGTAATAAAAGAATTTGATTTTATATATAATGCACAAGCGCATCCGCTCCAAAGTGCTAATATTAAGTTGATTAATGATGAGATTAATCAGATTGCAATATTGCACTATACCACGGCATTGAAACCATGGGGAGTGCATAAACATCCTTTGGAGAAATATTATTGGCAGGTTTTGGTCAATACATCTTGGCAAGATGCGATTACAAAAATCAAAAAAGAAAGATTTTATCGGATGTTGTGGGCATGGCTATATTCGTATAGTCGCCAAGATGATATAAAATCATGGCGATTGATGGGGGTGCCGGTTTTTGCCAAGAAAAAAATCGGTGATATCAGAAAGTTTTATGTTTTTGGGGTAATGTTGTTAAAAATACGGAAGAGAAAAAAATAATGGAACAGCGAATCGATGAGGTGAGAAATTGCACCGGTTGTGCTTCGTGTTGCAATATATGTCCGCGTGAAGCGATAGTTATGAAAGCCAATGATGAAGGTTTTTTATATCCAAGTATTGAGGAAAATAAATGTGTTAATTGCGGGTTATGCTATAAAGTATGTCCGGTTGAAAATACGGTTGAGAAAAATGCAGCAACCCCAGAGTGCTTGGCAATGGCTGCTGATGATGATTTGCGATATCAGAGTTCTTCCGGTGCAATTTTTCCGCTATTGGCTGAATATATTTTAAAAAATGGCGGATGTGTGTGCGGTGCCGCATGGAATAATGATAATTTAGTTGAGCACATTATTATTTCAGATATCAAAGATTTACCAAAGATTAAAGGTTCGAAGTATTTGCAGAGTGATGTCGGCAAGGTGTATTTAGCGATAAAAAAATTATTAGATATCGGCAAAAAGATTTTATTTTCAGGAACACCTTGTCAAGTTGCAGGATTAAATGCCTATTTGGGGAGAGAATATGATAATTTGCTGACGATTGATTTAGTATGTCACGGTGTGCCGTCATCCAAAGTTTATAAAAAATATCTAAAAGATTTACCATTTGAGAATGAAGAAAAAGTTATAAATACAAATTTTAGGGATAAAATACAGGGATGGAATCCGTATTTGATAATAACGACAACTACGACAAACAGCCGTTATACTTGTTTGGCGGACAAAGATGTTTTTATGCAAGCTTTCTTAAATAATTTATGTTTGCGTGAGGCGTGCACCAATTGTCAGTTTGCTAAATTTCCCAGGCAGGGAGATATAACTTTAGGTGATTTTTGGGGGATTGATAGATATTCTAAAAAATTAAATGATGGTAAAGGAATATCATTGGTTTTGCCGAATTCGGCGAAGGGAAAAAAATATATCAAGGCAATAAAAAAACAAACCAAGGTATGGCGTAATGTGCCAATAAAATATGCAATTGAAGGGAATCCTTGTTTGGTAATGTCATCAAAAGCACATAAGGGGAGGAAAGAATTTTTTGAAAGGTTGGATAAAATGTCCTTAGAAGAAAATGTAGATATAGCCTTAGGGCAAAAATATGATTGCGCTATTTTGAATTTGTGGTGTAGTAATAATTATGGGGCTTTATTGACATGCTATGCATTACAGGAAACAATTAAAAGTATGGGATATGTTCCCAGAGTTATAAATTATATATTGCAACCTTTTAAGAAAAAATTCAGCGGTAGTTTATCAGATGATTTTGCCGATAAATATTTGGATTTGACAAGTTGTTTTGAGAAACGAGATGATTTGCGAAAATTAAATCATTATACTGATACTTTTATTGTCGGATCAGATCAAGTATGGAGACATGACTTTTTTGACTGGTATGATGAAAATGATACATTTTATTTAGACTTTGCCGGTTTAAATAAAAAGAAGATTGCTTATGCAGCAAGTTTTGGACTTGATTATTTCAACGGAAATGATTGGGATGCGCAAATCGCTAAATATTATCTTAAAAAATTTGATGATATTTCTGTTAGGGAAGATGATGGAGTCAATATTTGTCGGGATAGGTTTGGGGTTGAAGCAGTGCATGTGTTGGATCCGGTTTTTTTACCGAATATGGCACTATGGGATAAATTAATTACCAGGGCAAAAGGTGATAGAAAAAATTTTATTGCTTCATATATTTTAGATCAATCAGCGGTTGCGAAAAAAGTTTGGCTGATGGCTAAAACGCATTTTTCGCAATTTGCGGCAGTGGAGATGAAAGACTGGATAAATGATTGTGAAATCAGTGTTGAAGATTGGCTTTTTGCGATTAAAAATTGTAGTTTTTTTATTACGGATAGTTTTCATGGAGTTTGTTTTGCTTTGATATTTAATAAGTCGTTTATTTGCATTGCAAACAAAAAACGCGGATACAGCAGATTAAAGTCATTATTTAAGATGTTTAATATTGATGAAAAGTATATTTTAGACAGTTCGGAGATTGAAGATGGGAAAAATTTGTTTGAAGAAATTGATTTTAAAAATATTAATCATGTTATTGAAGATAAAAGAGAACAGAGCTTACAATGGCTAAAAAATGCCTTAACACGGGAGAAGGTTGCTGATGATGACATTGATATATTGGGAATTCTAAAATATAAATTATCTAAACAGCAACGAACAGAGACTGATTGGTTGCAAATTAAGGAATTGGAAAGGCAAAGAATTAAATATCATTGGCTTTATCGGTGCAGTATAGGTGAGAAGCGCAAAGAATATAAGCAAAAGTATAAAGATATAAAAATGAATATCAAATTGTTGAAAACAGTTTAATGTATTGATGGGGAATTTTGATATGTATAGATTAAAGCAAGTGTTAATGAAATTTGTTTATTGTTTGATTTTATCAAAGAAAAAGAAAGATAAATTCAAAAGTAAATATTTATATGTTATGAATCCTGATAATAAAATCTTGCAAATATTACCAGATGGCAGAGAAGAAGTATTAAAACATAGAATAAAAGGATTACAAGTTTTATTTGAGGGGAAAAATAATGTTCTGAAGATTTATGATGAAAAGGTTAAAAATGTTAAAGTAACTTTTCATGGTGATAATTCTACAGCAGTAGTTCGTGATAATACAATATGTTCATTGCGTTCAAATTGTTTTTATTCAATTGATAAAACTTCTTATACTAATGATGTTAAAATTTGGTTAGATGATGATAATGCACAAGTTAAAATAGGTAAAAATTGTGCTATATCTTGGGATATAGAATTTATGGCAGCGGATTGTCATACAATTTTGGATGAAGCCGGGAATATTTGTAATATGCCGAAACCAATTGAAATAAAAGATCATGTGTGGATAGGTTGCGGGGTGAAAATTTGTAAAGGGGTTACTATTGCTGAAAATAATATTATAGGTATGGGAAGTGTAGTAACTAAAAGTTTTTCAGAAACTAATTGTGTGATTGCGGGTAATCCTGCCAAAATTGTCAAACATAATGTTAATTGGGATGTAAAAATGATTAAAGATTATGTTGCTTCATATTCGCAAAAGAAATAAAAAAAACAACTCCGGCTTTGATTTGCCGGAGTTGTTTTTTATGATTAGATTTAGTTCATTTTGTGTTCAATTACTTCTTTGAGCGAGCATGACGGCACAAATGCCAAAGTGATAGCTGACAGAGCTACCAAAACATATACTATACGGCTGAGCATGCTCATGGCACCGAAAAGATAGGCTACTAAATCGAAATCAAATAATCCGACCAAGCCCCAATTCAGGCCGCCGATAATTGTTAAAACAAGTGATGTAGTGCGTAATCCGTTTGCCATGATAAAATCTCCTGTTTATTTTTAAATGCTTTTATGATATATGTAATGCAGTGTTTTTTTCAACGGGTGAAAATATAATGAATAGTTCTAAATTTGAAAAATTTATAGATTTATGGCGAGATGAATTCGGAATTGCCCGCACTATTGACGAACAAAAAAGTATTGATAAAAACGGCAATCCTCTGCCATGGTATACTTATCCGGCAATAGAATATCTGAAGCAGTTTGATTATAGCGAGAAAAAAATATGGGAGTTCGGTTGCGGATATTCCTGTGCTTTTTGGGCACAAAGAGCAAAAGATGTAAAGGCAATAGAAAATAACAAACAATGGTTTGATAAATGGAATAATGAATTTGATTATGAGAATCTGGAAATACTGTTGCGGGAAGAAAATGAAAGTTATGAGAATTCCCTGAACGAAAAGTATGATGTAATAATTATAGATGGTAAAAGACGTTGGCAATGTGCACAAAGGGCTTTGCAATATTTGTCTGTCGATGGGATTATTATTGTTGATGACAGCGATAGAGTGAATAATTCGGCAGATTATCAAAGATTAGTAGAATTATTAAAAGATGCCGGATTATTGCAAGTTGATTTTTACGGATGTTGTCCGATGAATAATTTTACTAAAGCAACTTCGATTTTTTTTCGACGCAATTTTAATTTTCCGCTGCGTCAAAAATGGCAACCTGCCAATGGTATCGGCAACTTATGGGGGAAAAAACGAAGTGAGCGTAAAAAACTTTATAACAGTAACAAATAGCCGTTTAATTTTTATATATAGAGCTTTTCTTATATTTGGTTATGGCATAACGAGTTAATACTCCGATAACAGCGGCTAGAGGAACAGCTATCATTAAACCTAAGAAACCCAGCAAAACTCCTCCGGCTAATAAAGCAAACATTACCCATAAAGGATGAAGTCCTATCGAATCGCCTACTAATTTAGGAGTTAAAAAATTACCCTCAAGAAATTGTCCGACAGCGAAAACGGCAACTACTGCGATTATGGGGGTAATGCTGTCAAATTGAGCAAAAGCTAAAGCTATGCTCAGAACGAATCCGGTAATAGATCCGACATAGGGAATAAAAGAAATTATGCCGGCAATCAATCCGACCAACAAACCTAAATCCAGTCCGATGATACTTAAGCCGACAGCATAAAAAGCACCTAATATCAGGCAGACACTGATTTGTCCGCGGATAAATGACGAGATAATGCGGTCAATAGCTTTAGCTTGTTCGCGAACATCTTTTCGAGCTGATTTCGGGGTTAAGTCATCCATGTGATGTATGAACGACGGCCAATCTCGCAACATATAAAAAGCAACAATCGGTGTAATTAAAAGCAAAGATATTATGTTAAAGAAAGCAAAACTTCCACTGATAATCTTTTGTAAAATTTTACCGATGAATTTAGTGGTTTGGGAAAGATTATTTTGTAAATATTCCATAAGCGTTTCTTTGCTTAAGGATGGGAAGTTTTCTTGCAATGTGGTAATTAACGGGGATATTTTTGCCGTCAAAGAACTGATGTAATGAGGTGCAGATGTTGCAAAAGTTTTGATTTGAGCTTCGGCAAAATAACATAAAGCAAAAAAAGTCGGTAAAGCAATAATGATAATAAGCAGCATAACCAAGCAAGAAGATGCCGTGCGATTGATTTTTAATTTAGTAAATTTATCAACCAAAGGATTAAATAAATAGCCGACAAGTCCGCCTAAAGCGAAAGGAAGAAGAATCGAGCGAAGCAAGTATGTCAATAATATAAGGACAGTAAAAATAACCAGCCAAAAGGTTGGATTGTTGCGAGAAATTTGAGGCATGATTAATCTCCGGTATAACTGAGTATCATATAATTGCCGCTGTCTTCTAAGGTATAGCCGGCAGACTTGAATGATCGCATCAAATCTTCTCTATCACCGCGATAATGCACGATAAACTGTGCCTTTCCTGGTGAAAAAGCTTGAATTTGCAGATCGGTAACTTCAGCTAACGATTTGATTTTTTGCTCAGCGGCAACCCAATCTCCGAGTTCGGCAAAAGGAAACAGTACAGTAATTTCTTCAGATGAGTTTAGAGAATCGTTTTTTGATGATAATACCTGTTCTTCTAATAGAGGAATAATTTGTTCAATAGCATTGTTAAATAATTCAGTGCCTGAAGATTTAACACCTTCTATTGATAGATTATTTCGATATCCAGATAGGGAAGATATATCAACATTCAGACCTTCAATGCCATTATAAGTTGCCGACAAAACATAAACATCATCAGCGTTGGTAAGAGATTTGATTTCCTGCAATGCCGGAAGATCATTATTGTAAGCTTGTTGAGCGGATAATGTTGATATGTTACTTGAGGTGTCTTTAATAACATTAATTATCGAATTGTCGGGCAATGAATAATTATCCCATGCTTGTTTCCACGGATTATCCAGTTCCCAAAGTTTAGGAGTGTCACCGGTAAATTCGCTGAACAAAGGGATTATAGTGATGGTTGGATTTATTTGATCAGAAAAATTAATTTCTCGTTCACTCATATAAGTTTGCAACAAATCCATATTGACAATTAAATGTAAATTCGCTGCATAGCGGTTGGAGGAAGTTATCTCATCACTGACGGAAGTTTCTTTGATGAAGTTGATAATCTGATCATCATTCATTTCAGAAAATTTATCTATTCCTTTTTGATCAGAAATGCGTTTTACAGCATCAATAACTGCAGCTTTGGTGGCGCCGGCAAGAGCTTTTTGTTGAGCGATTGAAGAATTCTGATCAGTTACGTCAACCCTGATGTTTACGGCAAAATCATCCGCGGCAACAGCAACGTTATTATAAACCAATAAGGACAGTAAACAACAGATGATGAACAGGCGCAATGTTTTATCTCCGGCTTAAAATATTTCAATTTGACTGAAAAAGAAACTGATCTCGCGTGCGGCACTGGCAGGCGAATCAGAACCGTGTACGGAATTTTTATCCATTGCTAAAGCAAAAGTTTTTCTAATTGTACCTTCTTCGGCCATTTCGGGATTGGTTGTTCCCATAACTTTGCGGTAGCGAGCAATAGCGTCTTCGGCTTCCAAAACTTGAACAACAATTGGAGCAGAACTCATAAGATTTACAAGATTTTCGTAGAAAGGCTTTCCTTCGTGTTCGGCATAAAAAGCGCAAGCCTGTTCGCGTGATAACCAAATCATCTTTTGGGCAACAATTTTAAGTCCGGCTTCTTCAATCATTTTATTGATAGCCCCGATAAGATTGCGTTTAGTAGCATCCGGTTTGATAATTGATAATGTTCTTTCCATAATATTAACTCCTTTGGGTTATATGTGTATATCTGAATATATAATACACTTTATTCAAATTAGCAAAAGATATTTTGACTTTTAGATAAGAAAGTTGTTTATTACTTAAAAATAACCAAAAAAGAAAGGATGTAAAAATGAAATTTATTGATGGTGTTATTGCTAAGGCAAAACAAGGTTATAAGACTATTGTGCTGCCGGAAGGCGAAGATATAAGAGTTTTGGAAGCGGCTCATATTGCGACTAAAGAAAGAATAGCCAAGATTATAATTTTAGGTGATGAGGCTGAAATTAAAAATAATTTTGTATCTCATGGTTGGAGTTTGGAAGGAATTGAAATTATCAATCCGCTGACTTCTGATAAAGCCGGTGAATATGCCAGATTGTTTTATGAGTTGCGTAAAGAAAAAGGTGTTAGTGAGGAAGATGCTGCTAAGACGGTTAAAAATGCCAATTATTTCGGCACTTTGATGATAAAAGCCGGAGATTGCGACGGCATGGTATCGGGGGCAGCTCATTCGACTGCAGATACGGTGCGTCCTGCTTTACAGGTGGTTAAATCAGCACGTAAAGATATGGCGGTTTCAGCTTTTTTCTTTATGAGTAAAGATGATAAAACATTTATCTTTGCCGATAGCGGATTGACACCGAATCCAGACGAAAAGGGGTTGGCTGATATTGCGATGCAATCTGCCCAGACTGCTGTTCAATTCGGAATTAAACCTGATGTGGCAATGTTGAGTTATTCGACTTATGGTTCGGCTAAAGGTGAATTGGTGGAGAAAGTGCAAAATGCCACTAAAATTGCTAAAGAGTTGGCAAAGGGTGAATTTGCAGAATTGGGTGTCAAGGTTGATGGTGAGTTACAGGCAGATGCTGCTTTAGTTGACAGCGTAGCGAAATCAAAAGCTCCGGGTAGTGAAGTGGCCGGTCATGCAAAAGTTTTGGTATTTCCTGATTTAAATGCCGGTAATATTGCCTATAAATTAGTGCAAAGATTAGGTGGTTATGAAGCTTACGGGCCTATTTTGCAGGGGTTAGGCGGGCCGATTAATGATTTGTCCCGCGGTTGTTCGGCTCAAGATATTGTCGGTGCGATTGCTATTACGGCAGTGCAAGCAATGAAATAATAATCAGTTATCAAAGGGATAAATTAAATGAAAAAAATTTTAGTATTGAATTCGGGGTCATCTTCATTAAAGTATCAACTTTTTGCGGTTGATGGCAGTAATTATGAGATTTTAGCTAAAGGATTAGCCGAGCGAATCGGTATAGATGGTTCAAAAGTTAAAATTAAGTATGCCAATGGTGATAAAAATGAAGTTGTTAAAGATCTATCGGATCATGAAAGCGCTTTGCGTGAAGTGTTCAATTTATTACAAAACGGCGCAATTTCCGATATGAAAGAAATCTATGCTGTCGGACATCGTGTAGTGCATGGCGGAGAAATTTTTAAGAAATCGGTAGTAATTGATAATAAAGTTTTGAATCAAATTGCCGAGTTATCGGCTTTAGCTCCTTTGCATAATCCTGCAGCCGTTATCGGTATTAAAGCAATTCAAAATATTTTACCGGAAGTTTCGCAGGTGGCTGTTTTTGATACGGCTTTTCATCAGACTATGCCTAAGGAGGCATTTCTTTACGGGTTGCCTATGGAACAATATGAAAAACATCATATTCGTCGTTATGGTATGCATGGGACTTCGCATCGTTATATTGCCCAAGAAGTTGAGAAAATTTTGGGTAAAGGTAAGAAGATTATAGTTTGTCATTTGGGAAACGGAGCCTCACTTTCGGCTATTAAAGATGGAAAATGTATTGATACTTCAATGGGATTTACTCCTTTATCAGGTATTGTGATGGGAACGCGTTCAGGCGATATTGATCCTTATATTCCATTGCATATTATGAAAACTCAAGGTTTAAGTCTTGATGAGGTTAATAATTTATTGAACAAACAGAGTGGCGAATACGGGTTGAGCGGATATCCGGATATGCGTGAGGTTGAAGATACTTATTTAGAAGGGCGTGAGACATCTGTTGTAGCCATGAATGTTTATGTTTATAATATTGTAAAGTATATAGGCAGTTATATGTTTGCTCTAGGCGGACTTGATGCGTTGGTATTTACTGCGGGAATCGGTGAAAATTCGCCGATTATTCGTAAATTGATTATGGATCGTTTAGCCTTTTTAGGAATTAAAACGGATGAAAAAGCCAATAACGTGCGCGGTAAATTGTCGGAGATTTCTGCTCCGGATTCAGCGGTTAAATGCTATTGCATCCCGACAGATGAAGAACTTATGATTGCTCAAGATGTGATGATGTTAGTATAAGTTTATCAATATATATTGAAAATACCGTAATCGTGAATTGACCGATTACGGTATTTTTTTAGCTAACTAATGTATTAAAGGCCGGGAGCATTAGGTCCTTTAGGGATAATCGGACCGGCAGCACCGGGAGCGTTAGGGCCTTTAGGGATAACCGGACCGGCAGCACCGGGAGCGTTAGGTCCTTTAGGGATAATCGGACCGGCGGCACCCGGAGCGTTAGGGCCTTTAGGGATAATCGGACCGGCGGCACCGGGAGCATTAGGGCCTTTAGGGATAATCGGACCGGCGGCACCCGGAGCATTAGGGCCTTTAGGGACGGCAATTCCTGCCGGAGGAATCGGAGCATCAGACAAAGTAGTTAAGTTATCAAATATATAGTGCTGAACTTTGTCTCCGACTTTGATATTATAGCGCATAACATTTCCGGCAGGTATTTCGATTACTGCTCTGACAGGTTCGCGCGAACTAATTAAATTTTCAGATAACGGGGTCGTATGTTCTTCAATTTTGCTGATAGTAGCATCAGGAGCGACAAAAAGCATATCCAATGAAATTTGAGTGTTTTTCATCCACATGCTGATTGGTCTTACCGGATAAATATCAAAGATCATACCATTGGTCAAAGGAATTTCATTACGATACATTAAACCTTTTTTTAGTTCTTCGGGGGTGCGAGCCACTTCAACATTGAAATGAATTTCACCATTAGAGGTGTTGATGTTGAGCGGGGTTGTAGGACTAGGTTTTACATCATGCTTGGAACAAGCATTTAATATAGCAATAAAACTAAAAAATATGAATGCTTTTTTGATTATCATAATTAACCTTCTTTTTTGTAATTTGCAGATGAATTGTTGATTTTGCGCGGATGCCAAGGTGAAACTTGAACCGGACCATTTTGTGAAAGACGAATTTTGGTTTTTGATGCTGAGGACATTTTGTTTCCTGATATAGAAGAAATAAAAGATGCTATCATGTCAATCGGATTGACAATAGTTTCTTCGCTGTGATGATAAAATTGTGTCCAACATCCGAGCGAAGTGATAAAAGTAAGTAATTCTTTTTCTGTCAGAGAAGAATATTTTTGCCATACCGATTCTAAAATCATGGAGGTTTCTTGTTCAAACACCGGATTGTCTAATAAGGGAAGTCCGCAATTGATGATGATATTTGTGGTAGGTTCGTAAAATCCCTGATTATAACAAACAAACATAGTCGGCATCAATACACGGCCATGTTTGCTGAGATGATGCATCTGTGCTAAAAACAGCATGTTTTGTAATTGACATGGCGATAGTTTACGCCTGTTTTGAGATGCTTTGCTACAAAACCATCCGATAACATCCAAGGTTGAAGTTATTGATTTTCTAGGCATAGGTTCAATTCCATAACTAGTTGCACTATATGTAATTTATTCTATAATATTTGAAAATACAATCTAATTATTAAAGATAATAACTTGCAAATAAGTTTTTTTTTGCCTTGTGCAAAATGGATAATTATTTTATATCATAGCAGAGATGGTATTTTTTTAGGATGATAAATATGTTGAAACATGGAATTTTAAAACTGTTATTAGTTAGTGCAATAGTGTTTTCCTGCGGGTGTGCGTCGGTATTTTATCCTGATTTCGACGATGATATAGTTGTCGATGATGGTGGAAAAGTCGAAGTTCGCAAAGTTGAAAACAGAGGAGTTTTGATTTCCGATAAAAGCAATGCTCTTTATGAGAACGAAGAAGGTAAAACGACGGATGATAAAAGTACGGATGATAAAAGTACGGATGATAAGTTGTCATCTCAAGATGAAGATAAAGAGATTGCGGTTGTGAGCGAATCAATTGAACCGAATCAAGAGATGGCAGACAAGCCGCAAGATGAGCAGTTACAAAAGCCGGCAATGCGTTATTTAGCAGGGGTGGTTTATTTTGCCGACGGCGGTTCAGAGGTTAATGCCGAAGGATATGCGGTTTTAAGAAAGATAGCTCAAACAGCAAAGAAAAATAATGCGCAAGTGGAGGTTTACGGTTTTGCTTCTTCGCGTACTCGCAATACTGATCCGGTAAGCCATAAGTTGGCTAATTTTAAGGTGTCATCACAACGGGCTGATAAAGTGGCATCAGTTTTGCGTAATTTAGGGGTTAAGAGTGGAAATATAGCAGTTCAGGCGTTGTCTGATTCAATGCCGTTATATAAAGAAGTTATGCCTGAGGGAGAGAGGCTTAATCGCAGAGCTGAGGTTTATTTGACTTATTAATTATGAGTGAAAGTAAAGGTTTAAAAACTTCTTTAGGCGGATATTTGTGGAATATCTGTTCGGTTGATGAGCAGTCGGTCGGAATGGTGTCGCAAAAATATAATCTTTCATGGATTATGGCAAAGATTATGGTTTTACGCGGAGTTGAGGAAGTTGATAAATTTCTTAATCCTAAAATTGCTACTCTAATGCCTGATCCAGGTGTGTTGCGGGATATGACCAAAGCCGCCGAAAGAATTGCAAAGGCAATTATTGATAATGAAGTTATCGGAATTATCGGAGATTATGATGTTGATGGCGCAACTTCAACGTCAATAATGAGGTTGTTTTTGCGAATGACGGGGAGGGATTGTCTGGTACATATTCCCGAACGTGAAGAAGGATATGGTCCAAGTAAACAGGCGGTTGACGATTTCAAACAGCAAGGAGTCAAAATATTGTTGACTTTAGATTGCGGAACAACAGCTTTTGAAGTTTTGGAATATGCTTCGTCATTGGGGATGGATGTGATTGTTTTAGATCATCACGAGGCAGAAGTTAAATTGCCGAAAGTTTATGCGCTGGTAAATCCTAAAAGACTGGATGAAGATAATAGTTATCCTTATTTGCAATATTTAGCTGCTTGCGGAGTAGTTTTTATGGCTGTAGTTGCAATAAATCGTGAACTGCGCAAATGCGGGTATTATAATTCCGATATAAAAGAACCGGACTTAAAACAATGGTTGGATTTGGTGGCTTTAGGAACTGTATGTGATGTGGTTCCGCTGCGGGGATTGAATCGGGCTTATGTTGCTCAAGGTTTGAAAATAATGGCTTTGCGAGGTAATATCGGGCTGACGGCACTTATGGATAAGGTTGGATTGGATCAGGCTCCGACAGCTTTTCACTTAGGATTTGTTTTGGGGCCGCGAATAAATGCTTGTGGGCGTGTCGGAAATGCCGACATGGGCAACAAATTGTTATGTTGTAATAATACTGCTCAAGCCGAGAGTTTGGTGGTTAAGTTGGATGAATTTAATTCGTTGCGTAAGGATATTGAAAATGCGGTGTTATTGGATGCAATTGAACAATTGGAAGGTAAACCGCAAGATTATCCGATAGCTTTTGTTTATGGTGAAAATTGGCATCAAGGGATTGTGGGAATTGTGGCCGGCAAGTTGCGAGAGCGTTATAATGTTCCGGCTTTTGTAATGTCAATAGAACCTGACGAAGTTAAAGGATCGGCAAGGTCAATTCCTGAGGTAGATTTAGGTGCATTGATAATAGCCGCAAAAGAGAGCGGAATGATTACCAAGGGCGGCGGTCACACAATGGCGGCGGGTTTTTCCTTAGAAAAAGATAAAATTGATGATTTTAGAAAATTCGTAGGAGAGTATGTAATAAGTAAAACCGGTAAAGATACTGTTTTGCCAGTTAAACAGATTGATGCAATAGTTGATGTCGGTGGAGCAAATATGGAATTGGCTGATTGTTTTGAGGCTATGGAGCCTTTCGGGCAAGGTAATTCAGAACCGGTATTGATGATAAAAAAGGTAAAAGTGATAAAAGCTGCACCAATGGGAATCGGACATGTTCGTTGTATGTTAGTTTCCGATAATGGTGATATGATTAAAGCTGTGGCTTTTAGGGTGGGAGATAATCAGATAGGTCAAGCCATGTTGTCAGGTAAAGATGTAAGTTATGATGTTTGCGGTGTGTTACGGAAGGATAATTGGGGCGGCAGGCAAAATGTGCAGTTTATTATTGACGATATAAGAGAAAGTGTTTAAGTTAAACCTAAGAGGGTGAAATGGTAAAGAAATCAGTTAAAAAAAGAGCAAAAAAAATCAAGAACATCAAACAAGAACGTATCAGACGTGAAAGTGCTGTTTTTATGAAATTAGGGGCCAAATTAAAGGCTTATTTGTTTACCGGCATATTAGTTACAGCACCGGTCGCGATGACTTTTTATTTAGCATATAAACTTATTTTTTGGGTAGATGGTTTGGTCGGTAAGTTGATTCCTCCCCACTATAAGGAAATGTTGGGTGATTATTTTCCGATGTCAATACCGGGGCTGGGGTTGGTAGTGTTATTGGCCTTTTTGATGTTGGCAGGTATGTTTGCGGCCGGATTTATGGGAAGATTTTTCATAAGATTGGGCGAGTGGTTTATGGCAAGAGTGCCATTATTATCTTCAGTTTATTCTTTATTGAAACAAATATTTGAAACGGTATTTTCGAATAAAACGCAAGCATTTAAGAAGGTTGTTATGTTGGAATATCCTCGTAAGGGATTATGGATTTTGGGTTTGGTCAGCGCTGATCTGAAAGGTGAGATTAAGGAACATCTTAAAGATGAGATGCTTAATGTATTTATTCCGACTACCCCGAATCCGACTTCCGGTTTTTTAATTTTTGTTCCTAAAAAAGATGTGATAGAACTGGATATGTCGGTGGAAGATGCTATTAAGTTTATTGTGTCAGGCGGTTTGGTTGAACCTGAAGAAATGAATAAAGTTAAGTAAGGAGAAGAAAATGAAATTTTTATGGAGTTTGGTATTATTGTTAGCCACTACGGCTAAAGCAATGGCAAATCCGGCTTGTGCGGTTTGTACGGTGGCGGTCGGAGCTTCATTGGAAATTGCTCGTCGTTACGGAGTTGATGATGCGGTTGTCGGCGTTTGGGCCGGTGCAATGTTGGCACTTTTGGGATATTGGTTGATTTTGTGGTTTGAGAAAAAAAATTGGCGATTTCCGTTGCGCAATCTGATTTTGATGGCAATTTCAATCGGTTCAATCGGTTTTATGTATTTTGAAATGCCATATTCACCGAAGATTATAGGTATATTTTATCTTGATCCGTTATTGTTTTCAACTCTGTTAGGGGCATTTACTTTTATTTATGTATCAAAATTTTATCAATGGATGAAAGCGAAGAACGGCGGACATGCACATTTTCCTTTTGAAAAAGTGGTGTTGCCGGTATTGGCTCTGGCCTTATTGAGTGTATATTTTAATTATTATCCTTTAGGTGAAGCATCAAATAGTATTGCTGATTTAGGGGATGTGTCGGATTTGTATCAATTTTCGGGAGAATAGAGAGATGAAAAAAGCACAAGATGTTAAAGAGTTTGTCGAAAGAATCGATGCGGGAAAAAAGATGAATCCTAAGGATTTGTCGTCGGATCAGGATTTGACTATTGCAATTATGAATTTGATTTCAATAGAGGAACACTTGGTTTTTTCGGGAGCTAAAACCGGAAAAACTTCGTTTTATGATTTAATTGAGAATGTCCGCGAATTGAGAAAGAATCTGATGCAAAGAGTTATTCCTGAATATGAAGGGGAAGTGTGGTGTATATCGAAACATTTGTTGGCTTCGTCAATGCGTTTGATGGAGGTTGGAACTAAGCAGCAGAGCTTGAAAAATAAAGAATTGGCATATAGTTTGTTTAATCAGGCTTATGATTTGTATTGTCTGTTTTGGGGCTTAAATATGAAGATGCTTGATGTATCTGATGTTAAATGGGTCGAAGACAATTTAGATGATATTAAAAAGATATCCTCGGCTTTGGAGAATAATAAGCCGGCAGTGAAGGTTGAGCCGGTTGCAGAAGCTGCTAAAGGAGGAGCTTTTGCCAAGATGAAAGCTTTCGTGCGTAAAGCAGTCGATTGTTGTATCGAATAGGATTATCTGAAAGATATAAAAAAAACCGTTTATTAAAACGGTTTTTTTTGATGGTGGTATAAGTTATTTAACTTCTTCAATGATTGTCTTTGTGGTAACAGAAGGAGTAACAACTTCTACCGGCTCAGGTTTAGCAACAGTTGCGGAATTATAGGGGACTTTCTCGTAACTGACCTGAGATGATGTCTTAGGCTCATAAGTTGTTCTGGTGGTTACTTTTTTGTAAACCAACTCATAGGGTTCACGAGTCTCGGAAACTTTATCCTGACAGCAGTTGTCTTGAGCCGGAGCTACAACTTGAGGAGCCGGCGCCATTACTCGCGGAGCAGGAGCCGGAATCGGAGCAGGAGCTAAACGCTCGGCACGATTTTTACAACCGCACGGGGTGGCCGGTTGAGCATTAGAAACAACCGGAGCGCCGCAAGGACGATAGTGGGCCGGTTCAGGTTTTGCAACCTGGCGCTGTATGTTTTTATATACATAACGGTAACAAGTTTTGCCATCGAAATAGTCGCAATCAAGAGATTTGTCACGGCTGGTGGCTTGATAGGCTACAGAGTGCTCATTTTCATCAGCACAGTCAAAACATGCACAGGCTGATACCAAGGCGCTCAAAGCAATAACAATTAATTTTTTCATTTTCGTATTCCTGTTTATAAGTTGCACAAATTTTGTTCAATATCATAATTTTTGGCTAATATAAGCCTTATTTAATAAAAAATCAAGCATTTTTTTTGTCAAATAAGGGTTAAAAATGCAAACTCCTTATTTTGCGGCATTCTGCGGCGGATAAAAATGCAAAATCTTTTTCTTAGGCTTTATACTAACCTCTGGTTGGTAACCGCCTTTTGTGCAAACAAGCTTATCAGTGTCATAAATCTTGCATTTGACCGGTTGGTGGCTTCCTTGAGCAACTAAGTCGCCATCTTCATCACGTTCGAAAACAATGGTTTTGCACCCCAAGCGTCCGCAATTAATCGGCGCATTGAGGATAAAAACATATTGTCCGTCCGGATATTTGGCGACATAAAAGTCATCAAACCGAACTTCCTGCGGTAATTCATCAGCAGCGGGACCGAATTCTCCGTCAAATATATCGGCTGTTTCTTTTTTAGTTATTTCCAGTTCATCCAGATTGTCACTGGAAGCATTGTAAAAAAGATAAATTTCTTCGGCTTTTGCCGGAGAAAGGCCAATAAACAACGCTGTTAAACACAGAATTACTTTGTTCATTATTTTCACCTTTCTTATTGCACAAAACTGATATATCATATAAATAGTTAATAATTAGATACTTTTTTGATAAATTTTTTAAAAAATATGGATTTATAGAGTATTACCATGAAATTAAGTGATATTGTAAGTATAGACAGTGAAATAGATATTAAAGGTATCACTGCCGATTCGCGTGAGATAAAACCAGGGTTTTTGTTCGGTTCAATAACTGATAACGGTTATATTGAAGACGCAATAGCCAGAGGAGCAGCGGCAGTGATTGTCGGTAAAGACTATGATAAGGATTTTACCGGCGTGGTGATGATAAAATCAGAAAATCCGGTTGAAACTTATGCCGGTGCAGTGGCACGTTATTTCGGCGATATACCGCAACATTTAGCGGCTATAACCGGAACCAACGGCAAAACTTCAATTGCCGATTTTGTGCGTCAAATGTTAACAATGATGGGAAAAGAGGCTGCCAGTATCGGTACTTTAGGTGTAATAAAGGGGAGTGAAGCAGCAATTCCTTTGCCCAATACCACTCCCAATAATGTTACCTTACATAAGATTTTGCATAAATTGAAAGGTGAGGGAGTTGATTATGCGATCTTAGAAGCTTCAAGTCATGGTTTGCATCAGGGGCGATTAAGCGGCGTGGAGTTTGATGTGGCCGGTTTTACCAACCTGACGCGGGATCATTTGGATTATCATCAAACTTTTGAGAATTATTTTAAGGCGAAGATGATATTGTTTGAGAAGCGTTTAAAATCCGGCGGAACGGCAGTATTGAATGCGGATATTGATTGTTATGGCGATATAATGAAAATTTGTCGGGAAAGAGGGCATAATATCATCAGTTACGGCTATAAAGGAAATGAAATCAAGTTATTAAAAGCTGAACCAAAGGCTAACGGACAGATTTTGGATTTGCAATATTTCGGAGAAAGAATACAGGTTGAAATTCCTTTAGCGGGAGTTTTTCAGGCTGATAATGCGATGTGCGCTTTGGGTATTGCCGGAGTTTTGAGCGGCGAGCGGAATAAAGTATGGCAATATTTGCCCCAAATCAAAGGGGCAAAGGGGCGGTTGGAACTGGTAGGCGAGAAAAACGGCGCAGCGATATATATTGACTATGCACATACTCCCGATGCTTTGGAACAAGTATTAAAAGCTTTACGAGAACACACCAAAGGTAAATTAAAAGTATTGTTCGGATGCGGAGGAAATCGTGATAAAGGCAAACGTCCGCAGATGGGGAAAATTGCCGATGATTTGGCTGATGAAGTGTTTGTTACTGATGATAATCCGCGTTTTGAGGATGCAGATGTTATCCGAGATGAAATAATGGCGGCTTGTTTGAAAGGAATCAATATTAAAGGAAGAGCCAAAGCAATAGAAACGGCAATGGACGGATTAACGGAAGGCGATGTATTGGTTTTGGCCGGTAAAGGGCATGAGAGCGGGCAATATGTTAAAGGTGAAGTTTTGCCTTTTTCCGATCATGAAGAAGTGAGAAAAAATTTGTAAAAAGGAAAATTTTGGTAATAAAAAAGGCTTCCGAAAGGGAAGCCTTTTTTATGGAGGTGATTCGTCAGAACCCTACGGGCAACTAACCGCAGCAGTGGGGACATATCCGCCGATGTTTGGTATTTGGGTAATATCAACATTACTACCCCACTTAAACCCCGTACTAGAGCCTCCATACGGATTAGCGGGATCAAAACTACTACTTTTACTTAAAGATTTAAGATTAATGATACGAACTTTAGTGCCGTCATCGGAAACCCAATAAACCACGCCGACCGGAGTTCTGGTGCCGTCATCATTAGCAACACTATCATAAGTCAGGTCGGCATAAACAACATCACCGACACTGACACCGGAAACTCCGGCCAGTGAGGTGGCGGGCAATTTGTTTTCCAACAACAGATGCGGACGCACTATCCCCCCCGAGGATTTTATGCGAAGATTACTGTATTTACTAAAGGAGCCGGAATGATAATATTTAGCATCTTGTTCTGATGATGTTTGTAATGTTGTATCATCGTCTGCGATTTCTTCAGCAGCATATCCTTTAGCTGCTAAAGAGGTTAATACCGAATTAATCAGCTTTTTATTGTCACCAATATAGCCGTCAGATCCGCCAATAATTGTTGTTTTGCTAAAATCAGTGCCGTGGAGCAACATCGCTTCGCCAAGAGCAGGCACATACCATTGACCTTGACCAAAGTTGGCATCATCGGCGGCAACTCCGGGGGCGTAAAATTGTCTGGTGATATAGGCGGATTCACCACTGGCTCCAATTTGGTTGATAATCGCGGTAGTGTTTGCCTTACCGTTAAAGAAACTATGGTTATAGTTGAGGGTGCAACCATAGTTGCCGGAATGATGACATTCAGTATAATAAAGGCCATTCTGACAAGATTCACCGGTTAATTTACCAGTGCAGTTATCGGATGAATATTGATATTCATCGGGACAACAGTTAACTCCGTAGAGAAGTCCTGAACCAACTTTGGGTGTATTATCGCTATTGGGGAAATCATAGCCTGTATAAAATCTGGAAGAGAAAATGGATTGTCCGTAAGGATTGGTCGGGTCAAAATTGCCGGCGGTATTATTGGAACTGAAAGTTAAATCTTTAAGGTTGACAAGACGAACCGAATTGCCGTCATCGGAAACCCAATAGACCACGCCGACCGGGGTTCTGGTGCCGTCATCATTAGCAACACTATCATAAGTCAGGTCGGCATAAACCACATCACCGACACTGACACCGGAAACTCCGGACAGCGAAGTGGCGGGCAATTTATTTTCCAATAGTAAGTGAGGTCTTACAGTGGAATCACTTGTTACGGAGTATGGAGAAATCTGTTGGTTAATTAGGTCAAGCGCAAAAGGTTTAACAGAATAATCGGTAGAAGTTTTTTCTTTTAATGAAGATGATACATAATAGTTACCGGTAATCTCATTCGTCGGATAATTTTTGGCTGCCAATGAATTTAAGGTGGTATTTATGGTATCTAAATTATTACCGATTATATTTGTGATACGATTATCACTAAATTTGATACCTGTTACATCCTGTCCATAAAGCAATAACAATTCACCGAGTGCCGGAGTATACCATTGTCCTTGACCGAAGTTGGGGTCACTCGCTGATACAACCGGAGGATAAAACTGGTTGTTGGCATAAACTACCAGAGTCTTATTACCATATTTGTTCAACAACAGAGATGAAAGCATTTTTCCATTGAAAAAGCTATGATTATAATCAACGGAGCAACAAGCATGCTGATTATTGCAAGTTGCTGAGCTTAATACCTTGGGGGCGGCACAAGTGTCGGATGTGAATTGATATTCATCCGTGCAAATGCAGTTAGTGTAATAACCGCACTGCAAACCACTAGGTTGTTGCGGATAATTGCAATTGGCCTGATTGAAAAAGTAAGGATTACTTGAGTAAATAGCCTCATCAGGAACTGTGTAATAACCATTAGGATCCATTCCAAGAATATTGGTAATTCCGCTGATATCAGTGCAACAACTTGAAGTATAATCCCATTGAACCTGTTTGTTAGTTTTGCTATAAGGTGCAGATGGATAAAAGTTGCAAGGCTTCGCGGAAGTATTATAAGGGCAATCAAATGTTAAATCTCGAAGACTGATAACACGAACCTTGGTGCCGTCATCGGAAACCCAGTAAGCTATGCCGACCGGTTTGCGGGTGCCGGGATCATTGGAAGGATGATCATAGGTTAAATTGCTATAGATCACATCCCCTGCTTGAACACCGGAAACACCGGATAAAGAAGTAGCCGGCAATTTATTTTCCAACATAGTGTGTGGGCGAACTGCGCTAGTCATGGTTTTGTTATAAGTGTCTCTTTCTCCATCTGTTTGATACCACCATATGGACTGTTTACTTACTTCAGTCGATGTCAGGTAATTACCCAAATTTTCTGCACTATTAGTATTACCAACATTACTATAACCTTTAGACTTCAAGGCATTATAAGAGGCATTAATTTTATAATAGTTACCATTACTTTCTGTGTAAATTGAAGAAATGTCTGCATTCATAGCTGTCAGGCTGCTAAAATCGATTCCGTAGAGCAACATTAGTTCCCCGACGGCTGGCATATACCATTTGCCTTGGCCAAAATTAGCATCATTTGAAGAAACTACCGGAGGATAAAATTTGCTGCTGGCATAAGCTAGCAGACCACTAGCACCGATTTCAGCAACAATAGCGGCCGTATTGGCTTTACCGTTCAAAAACGAGCCATCCCATTTTATGTCACAAATGGCTTCTTCACATATGGCATATTTACCGTTACATTCATAACCGCCTAAAATTTTAGGACTGTAACAATTGCTGGAATCATATGTATATTCTTCGGGACAATTACATTCGGAATATTTAACGCATTGTTCACCTCCCAGGATATGCGGAGTTTTACAATTGGATTCATCATATTGATAAGCACCGCCGGTGTTAGCGGTATTATAGTTTCGGATATTGGTGATATCTTTGATATCGGTGTTTTGCTGTTCGGTAGTTGACCAATTGGTAGTGGTAACGCTCCCTCCGAAAGGATTGGCTGCATTAAAGTTGCCGGCAGTTTTATAGTTGGTAAAAGTCAGATTTTTAAGAGCTATAATACGCTCCGAATTACCGTCATCAGAGACCCAATAGACTACACCTACCGGAGTTCTTGAGCCGTCATCATTAGCAACATCATCATAAGTTAAATCAGCATAAACCACATCACCGATTTTAACCCCTTCTTCACCGGACAGGGAAGTGGCGGGTAAACTGTTCCATAATCGTAATGAAGGGCGAACTGGGATTCCGCTGCCGTATAAGTAGTACTTATTGGTGTAGCTTCTAGAACCGCCCATATAACTGTTAAAAGAAAGGGTCCAAACAGAGTCTTTGGCATATTCCGTTGAAGTTAAATAGTAGCCGGTTAAGTTGGCTGCGGCATAACCATGGTCAGCCAAAGCAGTCAGAGTTGTATTGACGGTTGTTTTAACATCTCCGGTGCTTCCGGAGGTACTGTTAAGCTTGGTAACTTTATTAAAATCAGTTCCGTAAAGCATCATTATTTCGCCAATGGCAGGCAAATACCATTTACCTGCACCAAAATTGGCATTGTCGGCATTAACACCCGGGGCATAATAATGATTGGCAGCATAAGCGGCTAAACCTTTTGATCCGATTTGATTTACGATAGCGTTTGTATTACTTATTCCGTCAAAAAATGAGTTATCCCAGTCTATTGAACAAGTAAAATCATGAGCCGGATCATGACAGGTGGTGTAGAACATGCCTTTACATACACTTCCGGTTAAAACACCGGCACAATTGGCAAAGGTATATTGATAAGCACTATCGCAGGCACAAGAAGTGTATTTGCCTTGACAACTGTTGCCGATGCCTACCTCGCCTGTGCCAGAACAGGATTCGGTATAATTTTGCGGACATTTGCAAGAATTGTATTTTTGGCCACCATCAGCAGTGCAAGCAGTGCCTTCACCTTCTTCAATGTCTTGGCATAGTGCATATTCTTCAGAACAGGTGCAGGAGGTATATTTTCCGTCGCAGGAATCGCCGACACCAACTTCGCCGGGTTGGGTGCATGTTTTGTCATATTGCTCGGGACAATGGCAATTGATATAACAGGTTTGACTCCCGCGAGTTATAGTATTACATTCTTTATTACTTCCGGGGTGAGTTGACAATCCGCCGATTGCTTCACAAGAAGTGTTATCTCCCTGAAAGGGTAAACCATTTTCATTTTCTCTAAGCTTTCTTAAATAATCATTGATGATAACAATATCAGCAAAAGCATTTGATGAAGCAAAAATTCCTAAGAAAGCTAACAGTAATAAACGTTTCATAACAATAACTCCTTTGGCGGTCGCACAATAAAATCAACGGAAAAATGCATTTTTTCCTAAAAACATAATAAAATAATAGCATATTTTTGTTATTATGTCAATTTAAAATATCGAAAATACTATACTTTGTTTTTCACTAATATTTTATTAATTTTTTTGCAATATCCGATGATATTATGCTGTTATTTGTATTGACTGAAAAATAAAAATGTGATACTAGCCTGTAATGTTTTGACTTTTTTTCTAAAGTTTGTGGTTGTTAAAAGAGGGGAGATTGTTATGAAAAGTTTATTACTGTTGGTTGCCTTAGGAATTTTCGGTGTGTCGTTGAATGCCGATGCCGGAATTAGAACAATTGAAGATTGGCAAGGTAACGATTTTGTGAATGTGGCAAATGATGGCGAAAATGATCAAGGGACCTGTGAAAGTAAGGGTTGGCTTTCGGAACAACCGACAAACAAACATTGCGATACCGTTATTGAAAATGGTCTGACTTGTTATAACAATTGTCACTGCAATGATGAATTTAAATTATGTAACGGAGCAGGTGAAGAACCTGACGGAATAAGTTGTGTGGAAGATAACGGTGCTCAAAAGTATTCTGCCTGTAAATGAGATGCCGGTTGCGATTTATTATTCATTAAGGATGATGAATTCGTTATCAGCCGTCATGTTTAAGACTACACGGATGCGTTCGTCAAGCAAATCAAGGTCAAGGCTTTTGTCGGAAAGGCGGTCAACCAGTTGTTGCAGGCGCTCTTTTTCCGAATGTAATTTTTGCGAAGTTTGCTTGGCTTGAGCAATTTCGTTTTTCAGCGATATTAGACGGTAAATGTTGCGATTGCCGCAGATGGTTTGAAAACTGAAATAAATTGCAATAAACAAGCATAAAGCAAAAAGCCAATAATGTTTGATTTTTTTGTTAAAGACGAAACCGATATCCATTGAAACAATATCCTAAAAAAATAAGAGTTATTTTATTATGAGACTCGGATGATGAGTCGTTAAGGTGAGTCAAATTCAAACAAAATTTGGTTAAGAATTGGTATAAACAACATAATTTTTTTATTTAAGACAAAAAAATTGACGAAAACATTTTAATGTGTTATAATAATGTATGTCATAAAGATATAGGTGTAAAATATAGGTTTATGAGAGGCATAACATGAGCGGTTATATAACAGATAAGTTGCGGCAAATACAATCAGAAATAAGATTACGAAAAATGCGAAGAGGGCTGGAGGCTGTTTCAATGCCTGAAACAGAATATAAACGTGCTATGCATAAGAAAAAAGTTATTAAGATGATGTTGGTGGGAATGATACCGGTTGCGACGGCGGTCGGAATGTTTAAGCTGATGAATAACGGCAAAATTGATGATAAAAAGTTGACGGCTAAATTTACCGAGTGGAAAGAAAATTGGAAAAAAAATCAGGATAATAAGCCGGTAAATAACAGCGAGGAACTGATTGAAATCGAAGGTTATGAGCATTTGCGCGCATTGCTTAAACAGGCTAAGAAGAAAGGTTATGACTTAGATGATGTTGATATTGATCCCGAATGTCATATTGAAATAAATAAGAGAAATTGCGGAAGATATTATAAAATAGGTGGGGAATATACTATTAATGGAGAGACTTATTGTCCGATGAAACCAGAGGGAGATTATGTGGAACGAGGGATAATTTCTTATTATGGAGAAGGCGATTCATTTGACGGAAAACTTACCGCTAACGGGGCTGTGTTTGATAAGTCAGCCATTACGGCAGCTCATAAGACACTTCCAATCCCGTCATTGGTAATAGTAACAAATGTAACAAACGGTAAAATGGCATTAGTGTTGGTTAATGATCGAGGTCCTTATTCGGGGAATCGGAAGTTAGATATGTCAGCTGCGGGAGCGAAAGTGTTGGGCTATACAGGTCGCGGCACAACAGAAGCAGTGGTTTCGTATTTGTCAGGGCCAAGTAAGCTTTTACAAGAGTATATGGAAGGAACATGCAGCCCAGAAAAGATGCAGGCGGAAGTTAATAAGTTGGAAAAGCAAATTGCTGAGGCAAATAAGGTAAATGAAATCATGCTAGCAATGGCGAAAGAATTGCAAGGACATACAGCGTCATTAAGAGAAGTGGTAAATATTTATAATACCAGTGTTGCTTGTTATGATATGATGAATGAAAAAAAGGATTTGGACGCAGTTGTCGGGTTGGCGATGAGGTTAACAAGTGATACAGCTTATTATGAGGATTATTTGAAACATCCTGAAGCGTTTAATTTTCCAAAAAGCGATGGAAGAGCATAAAAATAATGATTTTTTAAATAATTATCTCGTATAAGTGATATGAGTTCACTTTACGGGATTAATTTTATGAAAAAAACAATAGTTGTATTGATAGTAGCAATGTTAGGGGCGAGTGCTTGTGCTTTTGCCGGAGAAAAAGGTAAAAACAGCCAAGCTTATGCCGATTATCTGATTTGGTTGGACGGCTTGAAAAAAGAGATGGTACAAAAAGGCATTTCGCAAGCAACAATTGATAAAGTTTACGGTGAAAATGATTTTTATCACGAAAAACCATCGGCAGTAGTCAGAGATCGCAAACAGTTGGAATTTGTATTGAGTTCTGAGGATTATTTAAATAGAGTGGCCGGTAAAATCCGTTCAGAAAAGGCCAGAGCAAAATATAAAGAATTAAGACCGTTGTGGGATAAGGTTGAGGCAAAATATAATTTGCCGGCCGAATATATTGTGGCTTTTTGGGGAGCAGAGACCAATTTCGGCAGTCATTTCGGCGGATATAATGTGATAGATGCTTTGACCGAAATGAGTTATGATAAAAGACGGTCGGATTTTTTCAAAAAAGAATTGTATCATGCTTTGAAAATCATTGATGAGCAAGATTTTGATTATAAAAAAATGCGCGGTTCGTGGGCCGGTGCAATGGGACATTTTCAATTTATGCCGACAACTTATCATGCTTACGGAGTGGATTTTGACGGTGACGGAATTATTGATATATGGGATAATTTTGAAGATGCTTCGGCATCTGCGGCCAATTATCTGACCTCAATAGGTTGGGATAAAAATATTCCTTGGGGATGGGAGGTAAATCTGCCTTGGAATTTTGATTACAGTTTGAGCGGACGTAATAAGTTTAAGGCTTTGTCCGAGTGGCAGAAGATGGGAGTCGTGCGCAAAGACGGAAAAAAGTGGAGTAATGATAAAGATATTAAGACGGCAATACTGACACCGGAAGGAAGTAAAGGTGCTGCTTATTTGGTTACGGAAAATTTCGGGCGAATAATGCAATGGAATCGTTCAGAAAATTATGCTTTAGCAATAGGATTGTTGGCAAATTTTGCCGCAGGAAATAAGGATTGGCAAAAAAGGGGAATGGTCAAACAAAAACTTAAAACCGATGATGTTAAGAAAGTTCAGGTTTTTATTAATAAAATCGGTTTAGCAAAATTGGCCGAAGATGGCGATTTAGGAACTAAAACCAAAGAAGCGGTAAAATTGTTGCAAAGAGAGGCAAAATTAGTTCCGGACGGATATCCTGATGAAAAATTATTGCGGAAAATTGAGCAATATAATCCCGAAATAGGGTGGGCGGTTCCGGTGCCGGCAAGAAAATTACACAACCCAAAATAATTGCTTTACCTGAGCTAAAAAAGTATATAGACTGTGCCGTGAGTTAACTTACGGAATATGGTAGCTAAATGGAAATAAAAAAATTAAGTGTTTTGTTGTTAGTTGGGGCTTTATCGGCCTGTACTTACGGGTTTGCCGATTTGGGTGACGGTAAATATACTCAAGCGTCAGCCATCAGCGGTCAGGGTGGTATGTATAAAATCGGTAATCCATATAAAGTTAAAGGAAAGTGGTATTATCCCAAAGAAGATTATGGTTATTCGGAAGTGGGGATTGCATCGTGGTATGGTGATGATTTTCATGCCAAAAAGACTGCTAATGGCGAAAAGTATGATATGAATTCTTTGTCGGCAGCGCATCGGACTTTGCCTTTACCGTCAATTGTCAAGGTAACCAATTTGCAAAACGGACGATCATTGGTGCTGAGAGTGAATGATCGAGGTCCGTATGCCAATAATCGTATTTTGGATGTTTCTAAGCGTGCTGCTTCGTTGCTGGGTTTTCAAATGCAAGGAACAACAAAGGTAAGAGTTGAGGTTTTAGAAAAAGAGAGCAAGGCTTTGAAATCGGCTTTGTTGCATGAAGGCAGTATGGAAAGTGCCAAAAAGGCAATTGAAGCAGCAGAAAAAAGAACCGCTGAGCCGATTAAAAATGTGATTGAAAGTTATCCTAAAGGAAGCTATTTTGTGCAGATAGGTTCTTATAAGGAAAATAGCGGAGCACAAACAGCGGCGGTCAGATACGGAAAAAATGCCAAGATTTATTATGCCGATGTTGACGGCGAAAAATATTATCGTGTGAGAATGGGTCCATACAGCAGTCGTTTAGAGGCTGAGGAGAATGCCGCTAAGGCAAAATATAAGGGAGCCACAGATGCAAAGGTGGTAATTGATTAAAATAAAGAAAGAAGGTAAAGATGAAAAATAGCAGTTTGATTATGGGTGGTTTGATTGCCGGTGTTATGATTGCAGGTTGTAATGCTTGGGCGATTGATACAAAAGCACGCAATATGATTTTGGTGGATTATACAACCGGTGCTTATATGTATGAGAAAGATATAGCAGAACCGATACCTCCGGCATCGATGAGTAAGTTGATGACGGTATATATGATTTTTGATAAATTAAGAGACGGAAGTTTGTCTTTGGATGATACTTTTAAGGTAAGTGAAAATGCTTGGCGGAAAGGCGGAGCAGCCAGCGGCGGTTCAACAATGTTTTTGTCAATAGGCGACGAAGTTAAAGTTGATGAGCTGTTAAAAGGAATTATTATTCAGTCGGGTAATGATGCTTGTATTGTGGCAGCCGAAAATATTGCCGGTGATGAAGAAACTTTTGTAAAAATGATGAATGCAAAAGCTAAAGAGTTAGGATTGAAAAATTCAACTTTTGCCAATGCCACCGGATTGCCGCATCCAGATCATAAGATGTCGGTTGAAGATTTAGCAATTTTAGCAAGACGAATTATTGAAGATTTTCCGCAGTTTTATCATCTGTTTTCGCAGAAGGAATTTGTTTATAATCATATAAAGCAGGGTAATCGCAATCCTTTGCTTTATTCAATGCCTTATGCTGACGGTTTGAAGACAGGTCATACAGATGAAGCCGGATATTGTTTGACGGCCTCTGCTAAAAAAGATGATAGGCGTATTATCGGAGTTATGACCGGATTAAGCTCAAATAATGAAAGATCCGAAGAAGCAGAAAAAATGATGTCGTGGGCTTTTAGGGAATTTGATAATTATAAGTTGGTAAAAAAAGGCAATAAATTAGCGGATATTCCTGTATGGTACGGGGTTGACAAGACTGTTCCGTTGGTTGCGAAGGAAGATATTATTAAAACATTGAAAAAGAATCGTTATAATCAGATGTCGATGAAAGTTGTATATAATAAACCGGTTAAGGCGCCGGTTGAGATGGGACAACAATTGGGCATTTTGAAGTTGGAATTTCCCGATGGAGCGATTGAAGAAGTTCCTTTGGTAGCCGGGCAAACAATTAATAAAGTCGGGTTAGCCAGCAAGATTATGTATAATATAAAATATTTATTGTCCGGAGAGTTGTAAAATGAAAGGAAAGTTTATAACTTTTGAAGGCGGAGAAGGAACAGGTAAGTCGACGCAAGTTGAATTATTGGCTAAGTATTTAACGGAAAAAGGTTTTAATGTGGTTAAAACCAAAGAGCCTGGCGGAACGGAAATCGGCAAGGAAATAAGAAGATTACTGGTTTGCGGCGATAAAGATAAGATGGATGCTACTGCCGAAGCTTTGTTGTATTATGCGGATAGACATATACATATGGTGCAAAAAATATTACCGGCACTGGAAGATGGTAAGATAGTTATCAGTGATCGTTTTGCAGATTCAACAACAGCTTATCAATGTTATGGTTATGGTGAAAGAATTTCCAAAGAAGTTATTGATAGTCTATACAAAATTGCGGTGGGGAATTTTAAGCCTGATTTAACAATAGTTTTAGATATAGATCCGCAAAAAGGTTTAAGTCGTTCTTTTGCCAAAGCGGAGGGTATGGCAGAAAAAGAATTGCGTTTTGAGAGCCAAGCGTTGGAATTTCATAGTAATTTGCGAAAAGGATTTCAGATTATTGCGCAAAATGATCCGGGGCGTTGTGTGGTGTTGGATGCTGACAAATCGATTGAAGAATTACATCAAGATGTAATAAGAACAGTATGCAATAGATTAAATTTGGTTGCAAACAGATACCAGAAAACTCAAAATTGCGGTAGGTCGTAAAATAATGGATTTAATAAAGCCTCGAGATAATCCATATTTAGTAGGACATGAAGTTCAAGAGAAATTAATTTTGGACGCATGGAGGAATCGAGTTTTACATCACGCCTATTTGATATCCGGTCCGAAGGGAATAGGAAAGGCTACGTTTGCTTATCGTATGGCACGTTTTTTATTGAGTGCCGATGAAAATAAGGCTGAGAACTATAAAAGTTTAGAAATTTCGCCGAATAATGATATTTTTAAGCAGATAAGTGCTAATGCTCATCCGGATTTTAAGGTTATAGAGCGAGGTTATATAAAGACCGACAGGCAAAAGATATACAAAGCACTATCAAGCGGAAATTATATGAATGAAGATGATTTAGCAAAACTGAAAAAGTCTGCTGAGATAGTGGTTGATGATGTCAGAGAAGTTTGTGATTTTTTAGCTAAGAGTTCGGCTTATGGCGGTTGGCGAATAGTGATCATAGATAGTGTTGATGAAATGAACAGATCATCAGCAAACGCTATATTAAAGGTTTTGGAGGAACCTCCGCACCGGACAATGATGTTGCTAGTGGCTCATAATCCGGATACATTATTGCCAACGGTTCGTTCTCGTTGCGCTAAATTGGAACTTAAACCTTTGCAAGATAATATTACGGCCAGTTTGTTGCGTCGTTATTGTTCGGATTTAAATGAAAGTGAAGTTAAAAAAATAAGTGTTTTGGCGGAGGGAAGTATCGGTAAAGCAATGGTTTATGTTGACGGTAATGCGGTTGATTTTTACGATCGTATTAAGAAAACAGTGAAAGATGGAAAGAATTTCAAAATTAAGGATATTTTGGAGTTTAGCGACATTGCGGTTAAAGATAATAATTATGAATTGTTCAAAGAACTAATCGGAAGATTTTTGGCAGAGCAGGCCAGGTCCGGAATTAATGCTTTAACCTACACAAAGTTGTTTGATGATTTCAGCAGAATTTTTAAGCAAACAGAAAGCCTTAATTTGGATAAAAGACAAGTTGTAATGAATATGATGGTGGCATTAGCCAGAGCGGAGCAAAGTTAGAAATGTTAGCGGATAGTCATTGTCATTTGGAAAATAATGCGGAAGTAGATAGTGTAATTAAAAGGGCTCAAGTTGTCGGGGTTGAATATATTTTGGATGTAGGAGCAAATATTACCCATTTGTCAGAGCATTTGGATATAGCTCGTCGTTATGATCATGTTTATACATCAGTCGGGGCTCATCCGCAAGAAGCGACGGAGTTTGGCGATCTGAAGGCAATTGATATATTGCGCGCTTGCGAAAATGACAAAGTGATAGCTATAGGTGAGGCCGGTTTGGATTATTATTATAATCCTGATACTAAAGATCAACAAATTGCTTTATTTAAGGAACATATAGCAGCGGCACAGGCATCTCAATTACCATTAGTAATTCATAATCGCGAGTCTGATGAGGATATGATTGAACTTTTATCTAGTGCTTATGATAAAAAAACTTTTAAGGCAATTATTCATTGTTATTCATCATCTAAGAGATTAGCTGAGGTTGCTTTGGAAATGGGGTTTTATATTTCAGCTTCGGGAATTATTACTTTTAAGAAGTCAGAAGAAATTAGAGCTAATTTTGCTGATATCCCGTTGGATAGATTGTTGGTCGAAACTGATGCACCATATTTAGCACCGGAGCCGAAACGAGGTAAAGTTAATGAACCGGCCAATGTGGTGCTAACTGCCCAAAAATTGGCTGAAATTAAACAAGTTAGTTTTACTGAAATATCTGAAGTTACTACAAACAATTTTAAGAGGTTGTTTGAGCTATGACCAGAGTTTTGTTTTTAGGTGCTGGGGCATCGCCGGGAGTTCCTTCGTTGAGTTGCGGTTTCGGGTGCTGTGATCCGAATAATCCGAAAAATATACGCACGAGGACTTCGACAATTTATGAGACGGGGGGTGTTAGAATTATGGTTGATGCTTCACCCGATTTACGGATGCAATTTTTGCAAAATGATATAAAATATTTGGATGGAATTTTGATTACTCATGCGCATTTTGATCATATCGCAGGAATTGATGAATTGAGAGAAATAAATCGAATTACCAAGAAACCTTTAGATCTTTATGCTCCCAGTTACGTTATGAAGGCAGTTAAAAAACGTTATGCTTATATGGTAATGGATAAACGAAGTCACAGAGAATATGTAAAATACGGTTATGAGGCTAAAGGCGGAGTTGTTATTCATACCATTAAACCTAATCATATTTTTTACGTTAACGGGATAAAAATTGAAGGAATAAAGTTGTTGGGACATAATGTTCCGAGTTGCGGTTATATTATTAATGATGAGATAGTGCATTTGGCAGATTTTAAGGAATTGTCAGCTTCGGCAGAAGAAAGAATTATGGCAATAAAACCTAAATTGATGGTTTTCCCATTGACAATTGTCGGGGAACATCGTTATCATTTGGGATTAGAAAAAGTGCTTTATTATGTTGATAAGTTTAGACCGGAACGAGTAGTATTGAATCATATGGCAAGTGAATGTGATTATGATTATGTTAATGATCATACTCCGCAAAATGTTGAACCTGCTTTTGATAATTTGAAATTGGAGTGGTGAGATGTTGTGTATATATCATATTGCCGATCATGACGGTAAGGGGTCGGCTGCTATTGTGGGAAAAAAATTTGGAGATGTCGAATTTTTAGGGTTTAATCATGATATGGATGTTCCTTGGGAAGCTATCAATCGTCATCATCAAATAGTTATTTGTGATATAGCTTTGCCTTTAGACGTTATGTTTGAAATCAATGAAAACAAAGATTTGACTTGGATTGATCATCATATTTCGGTTATTGATGAATATAATAAAGCAATTGCAAGCGGGAAAAAAGAAATAAAAGGAATTAGAGAAAACGGTTCGGCGGCAATTATGCTGACGTGGCAATATTTTTTTCCTGATGATCCGGTTCCGGAAGGGGTGAAGTTGTTGGCATTGAATGATTTGTATGACTTGCGTGATAAAAGAGTGCGCCCTTTTGAATATGCCTTTCAATCGATGGGAGTTAATAAACCTCAGGACAGTAATTGGAAAGATTTGTTTGAAGGCAAGATAAATATAGATGAGATGGTTTTGAAGGGTAATGCAATTTTGTCGTGGGTGCGTAATCGCAATCACAGGTTATGTAAGGCGATGTCTTTTGAAAGCAGTTATAAAGGAATGAAATGTATTTGTGCCAATATGCCGCAAGGATATTCGGAATTTTATGACAGTATTAGAAATATACGCAGTTATACTTTTATGTGCAATTTTTTTATGTGCGGTAAAAATACTTGGAATTTATCGTTTTATACAGTGAGAGATGATGTTGATGTTTCAAAAATTGCTGCAGAGTTCGGTGGCGGTGGTCATCGTAAAGCAGCCGGAGCTTCCGGTTTGACTGAATTGCCGGAGTTTTTGAGAAAAAAGATATAAATAAAAAAAAGATGCCTTAAATAAGGCATCTTTTTTTGAGAACTTAAGTTTATCAGCCGAACAACTTCAAAACCGACTGAGCTGATTGCGAAGCCAGAGCCAACGAGTTAATAGCCAACTGTTGACGAGTTTGCAAGGCCAAGTAGTTAGCTGACTCTTCGTTCATATCGGCCAATACCAAGTTATCCGAACCGGTTTCGAGAACGTCAATTACTGCTTCGGTGAAGTTTTGACGAGTTTCGATAATGGCAAAGTTGTTACCTAATTCAGATGAATAATCACGTAAGTAATCAATGGCTTTACCGATAGCATCCAAACTGGCATTAATTGATGCTGAAACATTTTTAACCGCAGTATTATAAGCCTCAACAGCATCATCATAATTTTCTTTAGCTTGAGTATAAGCTGTATTTGTATTTGAGGTATCGTGCTTATAGAAAGTGTTAGCGGCATAAGTTGCAGATCCTGTTACTTTGGTAAAAGTATAAGGAGACGCCGAACCAGATTTAGTATATACAGTTCCTGCAGCAATAGCGGCATCTAAAGTATCTTGATCCGTAATAGCCGCATTAATCATATATTCAGCATCTTTCATCAGATTTTCTTTGGCGGTAACATCATCAGCTAAAGCTGAAATAGAGTTTGGTTCAACCCAGTTAGCAACGTCAAATCCGATATTACTTGCAGCCATATCGCTAACGATATCTTTACCTTGAACATCCAACCAGTGAGTACGAGTTTCATTAAACATAACGGTTAATTTACCGCCGGTTAACAAATTAATACCTTGGTAAGATGAGTCTTTCGACAAGGTGCCGATTTCTTTAATGATTTGGTTAAACTGTGTTTGGTAATTATTAACTTGTGTAACATAATCTTCGGCAGTCGAGTCTAAAGCAAAAGCTGAATTGGCAATAGACTTTGCCTGCTCAATAAATGCAGTTACCGATTCAATACCTTCGTTAGCGGCTTGAATGGTTTGAATACCCTGTCCCATGCTGTCTAATAAGCTGTCCAAATCGGAAGCGCGATTGGTCAAAGCGCGAGACTGGTAGTAAGAAGACGCATTATCAATAGCTGAGTTAACTTTTTTGCCGGTGGATAATCTGGTTTGGGTAGTATCCATTTGGCTTTGTATTGACTTTAATGAAGCAAGATTGGAACGCATACTTGCTGTCAAAGTAATAGATTGTGGCATTTTTTTCTCCTAAAAGTTTGGTTATAATTACCGACCCTTTATACTCCGAGTCATTATAATTAATTACGTTAAAAATAATTACGAGTTGCTTCCATCCAAAGCTTCGCCGAATAAGATTCTTTCTTGATCGACTAATTTGGAAGCGCATTTAATGGCACTATAGAAATCTCCCATAATGACCGCTTCACCAACCGGTGTTACGAACGGATGCAGACTCGGAGAGGCAGTTTGCAAATCACGCATATATTCTATAAAAAGCTTTTGCAATTCTTTATTGCCATTGGTAAGATACATCTGCTGAACGATAAAATAAAGGCGTTTAGCCGGTGTATTTGCTTCCTTTTCGCGCAGAATAAATTTCTCACGCAAAATAGGAACGTCCCCGTCAATGTAAAAACGGGTTCGCGAATTCTCGTTAGTAATAATCGCATTACCAACGATAATGCTTTCATGAGGTTTTAGCTCAATTTTTAAGGGCATAGGATAAACTCCTTTTATCAAAAGTTAAACAATTGTAATCAAAGGTTAACTTTTTTTTAATATTATGTAAATATTTATTTGCATATTGTGCATAAACGTAATAAAAGCAATCTCAAATCAAATTGAAAATAGTTGGAATAAAAGGATATAAAAATGGCTGAAGCCCCTATTTTTATGCTTAAAGGAGTTTCGATTGCTTTCGGTGATAAAAAATTATTCACACAAATTGAAGCTAATATAAATAAGGGAGATAAAATTTGTCTTATCGGGCGTAACGGTTCGGGAAAATCTACGCTGTTAAAGATAATTGCCGGAGTTATCGAGCCAGATGAGGGAGAATTATTTCTGCAACCGGGGATTAAAGTTGCTTATATGCCGCAAGAGCCTGATTTGAGTGCTTTCGATAGTTTGAAAGAGGCAATAGTTGCAGTTTTGCCTAATGAAGACAAAAACAATGATTACAAAGCGGATATTTGGTTAGATAAATTGAATATCAACGGAAGTATTGATCCACATAAAGCTTCGGGGGGAGAATGTCGTAAGGCGGCTTTGGCGCGTGCTTTGATTAATGAGCCGGATATTTTGTTGTTAGATGAACCGACTAATCATTTGGATATTAAAACCATAGAATTGTTGGAAGAAATTATCAAAGATTTTCGTGGAGCGGTGGTGGTTATTTCGCATGATAGAATGTTTTTAAGTCATGTTTCCAAAGTAATGTTTTGGTTGGACAGGGGAAATATGCATGCGGTTAAGAGAGGCTTTGTTGATTTTGAAAATTGGCAAGAAGAAATAATAACTCAAGAGGTAAATGAGCAAAATCGTTTGGCTAAAAAGATTTCTGAAGAAACAGAGTGGTTGCATAAAGGAGTTACGGCAAGACGTCGCCGCAATATGGGAAGATTGCGCAGGTTGATTGAATTAAGAAGAGAACGTCGTGAGCAGATTAAACAAATAGGAAACATAAATCTTAATATTGATGAGGGAGATTTCCGATCTAAATTGGTTATTGAGGCGAAACATATTTTTAAGAGTTTCGGTAATAGAGAAATTATTAAAGATTTTTCCACTCGTATAATTCGCGGTAATAAAATAGGTATTGTCGGACCAAATGGTGCAGGTAAAACAACATTGATAAAATTGCTTACCAAAAGACTTGAACCGGATAGCGGTTTTGTGCGTATCGGAAAGAATTTGGAGGAAGCTTATTTTGATCAAAACCGCATCATTTTGGATCCTAAGAAAACTTTGTGGCAAACGTTATGTGATAAAGGTGATCATATAATGGTGCAAGGGCACTGGCGACACGTGGTTGCTTATTTAAAGGATTTTTTATTTAAGCCATCACAAGCCAATTGTCCGGTTGCGGCTTTATCCGGTGGTGAGAAAAATCGTTTAATGTTAGCTAAAACTTTAGCTCAACCATCGAATTTTTTGGTATTGGACGAACCTACCAATGATTTAGATATGGATACATTGGATTTATTACAAGAGGTTTTGGATGAGTATAGCGGAACTATTTTGGTAGTGAGCCATGATCGTGATTTTTTGGACAGAGTGGTTAGTTCGGTAATATATATGAAAGGGGATGGATCTATTTTTGAAAATGCCGGAAGTTACAGTGAGTTATTAAATAAGATATCAGCAAGAGGTGATGAGAAAACAATTGTAAAAATTGCAAATAAACAAAATAATATGATAACTAAAAATAAATCATTACAAAAGTTAAGCTATAATCAAGAGAGGCTTTTGCAAGTTTTACCTGATGAAATTGCCCAGTTGGAGAGCGAAATAGCTGATTTAATTACAGAATTATCTGATCCGGATCTTTATCAAAATAATCCGTCGCGTTTTGATGAAGCATCAAGAGCTTTAAATGACAAACAAAACAGCAAAATCGCCAAAGAAGAACAATGGTTGGAAATTGAAGTGTTAAAAGAACAATTGTCTTAAAGTTCAGGAAATAATTCCTGATTACGGTTTAAGCGTATCATTTGTTGTTCGATAGTCGTACCCAAATTTAATTTACCGGTTTTGATAATACCGCGAACTTGGTCTCCTTTGTAGCTGATGGGATTAGCCATCAAAAACTGAATGGATGGCTTTTTTATTCCCTTGCCGTCAAGAGTTTGGTAGATAACCGATAATAGTCCGCGAGATAACATATCATAAGCAAGATCTTCACTCATATCACTTGATGAGGCGTATTTTACCAGCGAACTTAGGGCATCGGTAACATTGTTGGCGTGTATTGTTGAAAAAACCAGATGGCCGGAAATAGAGGCTCTTAATAATTCACTGGCGGCATTAGGGCTGCGAATCTCACCTACCATTATATAGCGAGGAGCTGAACGTAAGGCTGATTTAATTGAAGCTCCCCAATCGTCTCCTTTAGGCGCAGTTTGCCGACATACTCCCAATCCGCCATTACGAGCTTGATATACACCGCTTAACGGTTGTTCGGCAGGGTTTTCAATGGTGTAAGCAAAACCGCCTTCTTCCATCAAATATTCTTTTAACAAAGAGGAAATGAAAGTTGTTTTACCTGATCCGGTTGCTCCGGAGCAAAGAATAAGTCCTGAAGCACGCCGTAATGAAAGCATATATTTGATAAATTCCTGAGGATAGCCGAGCGAGCGAACGGGAGGAACTGATTCAGGCATGCGGCGTAAACAATAAATAATACCTTGAGATGAAACGGAGCGTTCAGCACGGAAATACAGTCCTTCATAAAAAATAGAATAACTGGGATCATTACCATCATAACCATCTTTGATTTTTTTAAAAAATACATCAAAGTCATCAGGGACAAATTCAACTAAAGCATTAAAAGTGCGACTGTCAGGAATATAAGCTTTGTGGTCTTCTTCGGTTATGTAGATATCAGAGAATTTAGTTTCTTTTATAGTAGGCATAATGGAGTTCCTTTACATAAACTGTGGTATTACTTTTCTAAGATTGCCCAAATTATCGCTGATAAGAGCAAATTCTTGAGGATTAATCGAACATAATGATAATTGTTCTTCTTGTTGTTTAATAATAATTTTAAGAGATGAATTACCTTTTGCAGCCATTTCAACATTATCATCATGATTCTTTTGCAAAATGACACATTTTAAGATATTACGTAACTTTTCTTCACAAAAATAAAATCTTTGGTCGTTCCAATCATGAATATTTAACCATTGTTTAAATAGCCACGGAGTAGTTCCGTTAATTCTGGCATTAGGATCATTCATATATTTGCTGATGTAGGAACTGTTGGCTTTAACCCAAAGTGATACAAAATCATTAAGTTCTTGAGCGGTAAATAAATGGTCGGCTGACGGAGGTAAATTATAAGGACGAGAATAACCTATTTTGGCGGTAGGGGTAAATAACAACCAAACTAAGAACAGGGTTGTGATAAATAGTATAGTTAATGTTTTTATTATTTTTCTCATTTACCAACGCAATTCAGAAATTACACCTTCCGGTTCAACATCAAAACTATTAGATAATTCACGAGTTTTGGTTACATCGGGGATATAACCTTCACCTAAATAGTTAATATGGCGACCTTTGGATATCAGTATTGAACTTACTTGAGCGATTGAAGCCATTTTTATATCTGTAGATACGTTGTCACCTATAATCGCAATTTTTCCGGTTTCGCCAATTCCTTCAAGGGCATATTGTAACATTTTAACATCCGGTTTGCCAACAGTTATTACTCGTCCTCCTAAGACGGCATAAGCTTCGGCAATGGCTCCCGGGGCTAAGGTTAATTTGCCATTGTAAAAACAGGAAGTATCATTGCCGGCGCAAACAAAGGGTAAGCCATAACTTACAGCTTGTTCAATATCGACTCGATAGTTGTCCAACAGATCGTTTTCACTCTTGGCTTTAGCCATAAATAAAAAGTGGGCTTTCTCGATACTGTTTACTCTTTCCAAGGGAAGAGAGCTCATTATACCACTGTATTCTTTATCGCCGATTTGGTAATAACATTGACCGATAGCTTGATAATCTCCTGAGGGAAATTTGAGTTTATAATGGAGGACTTCACCGGCAGAAATGATATTGCTGAATATTTTTAAGGGGATATGTGAAGATGAAAGTTGTTGAGCAATTTCAGCCACCCGCAAGCCGGAGTTACTGATGATAATTATTTTTTTGTTTAGCGAAGCTAAATGTTCCAGACATTCGGCAGCTGAAGGATTGATATTAAGTCCGTTGTGAATAACGCCATTATATCCGAATACAAAAGTATCGAAGTGATCGGAAATTTTAGATAAGTTGACAATAGGTTTAATCATTTTCATTGAAAAACTATCCTTGATTTTACAAACAATTTTGTTCAGTTTAATAAATTTGTTTTAATAATAGATTAAAAAAAATTATTTGTAATCAATTTTTAGTAAAATTTTGTAAATTTTGTTTGATGTGATCGGCGACATTTTTTTCCGGTAAAGATTTGAAGAGAGATATTTGTTTGATTAAATTGAAAATATCGCGATAATTACTTTGAAAAGGAGCATCGCTTTCCGTTAGCAAACGATTAAGCGGAACAATGCGGATAATTTCAGCGGCTCGCGGACGAAGCAAAATTTTGGGATTAATTGAGATGTAAGCATTATTACGCAATAATAAATTTAAAAAGTTTATAGATCCGTAAAATGAGTGTATCATATAAGGTGTGGAAATTTCTTTGATAAGGTTGGCAAAAATATCTTCAGCATGAACTAAATGGATATTAAGGGGTTTATGAAGTTCGTCGGCCAATTTGATGTGAGCGCGTAATATTGATATTTGACTATCAAGGTTGCAACCTTTCAGGCGGTCTATTCCGCATTCACCGATAATGCTTTGGGGATATTTGAGAAGATATGATCGAAGTTGTTCAGGCCAATTGTCGGTGATTTTATCAAGATACCAAGGATGGATGCCAAAAGCCGGAATTATAAGCTCCTGGGCAAGATCAGCCCAACGAGCAACTTCGGTAAAATCGGCAGGTTGTGAGGATACGCAAATTAATTTAGTAAAACCGCAATTACGCAAGTCGGAAATAATTTGCTGCGTATTGTTTGTTTTATAATCTTGCAAATGAATATGAGAATCTGTAAATTGCATGGTAGTGATATAAGGTTAAATTTTATTGATTGTAGGTTAAAATGAGTATTTTTACAAGAGCAATTTTAGAGATAAATTTAAATAATTTATTGGAAAACTATAAAGTGTTGCAGGAAATAGCCGGTTCGGCAACAGGTGCGGCAGTTATAAAAGACAATGCTTATGGTTTGGGAGCTGATCGGGTTGCAGATGTGCTTTATAATAAGGCCGGTGTGAGGTGTTTTTTTGCGGCTCATGCGATGGAAGCTTTGCCGATTGCGCATAAATATCGTGATGTTACGGTGTATGTGTTGCAGGGAGTGGGTGAAGATTCGGCGGATATTTTCAAGGATAATCCGCAGATTGTGCCGGTGATTTGTTCTTTAGGAATGTTGCAATATTGGAAAAGCTTAAAAATTAATGACCGAAAGGTTGCGTTGCAAGTTGAGACCGGATTGAATCGTTTGGGTTTTCGTGAAAATGAGTTAAAAGAATTGTGTGCTGACGATATGGCTATGGTCGGTTTGGTGATGTCTCATCTGGCTTGCGGTGATGAAAAAGACCACTTTATGAACGAGCATCAGGTGAATAATTTTGAAAAAATCAAAGCAAAGTATTTTCCTAACATTCCGGCGTCTTTGGCGGCATCAGACGGAGTGTTTTTAGGTAAAAAATTTCAGCAAAACATGGTGCGTTTGGGGGCGGCAATGTATGGTATTAATACAGCGCCGTATCGTCCTAATCAGATGAAAAATGTGGTTACGGTAAAAGCTCCGGTTTTGCAGCTTACCGATTTGGCAAAAGGTGAATTTGTCGGGTATTCGGCAACATACCGAGCGGCGGGACAGCGTAGAATAGCAATTATTTCCATAGGTTACGGTGACGGAGTTCCGCGGAGTCTGTCAAATGTCGGTAAAGTATTTTTTAAGACAGCAAAAGGGATGGAAGAAGCGCGAATTATCGGCAGGGTTTCGATGGATAATATTATTTGCGATGTTACCAATGTAAGTAAACTTGAAGTCGGTGATTGGGCAATTTTGGCAAGTGATTTTTATACGTTGGACGATATGGCGCGTGATGCCGGCACCATATCTTATGAAATTATGTCGCGTTTGGGTAAGAATCAAAGATTTGCGAGAAAGTATATAGGATAAACCAATAAAAAAGCTCGATTTTGTGTCGAGCTTTTTTTATGGATCATTTATGCTGTATCGCTCAACAACTTCGCTGCGGTCACTCGTTTTGTAAATCTCGCTTCGCGGCGATTACTCTTGCTAGCTCGATAACAAAACTTCGCCATCGGCGTGAAAAACAACATTATGAGGTTATTTTTCACTTGATGCCCGCGACATACGGTCGCGGTTTCAAGCCGGTCTTTCAAACCAATAAAAAAAACCGTCGCAAGGACGGTTTTTTTATTGGCGGGAGTGACGGGGCTCGGACCCGCGACCTTCTGCGTGACAGGCAGACGCTCTAACCAACTGAGCTACACCCCCAAAGGTGATTATCCTTATAAACATTAAAAAAAATAATTGCAAGTATTTTTTTTTGATTTTCATAATTTATTCACTTTTAAATGTTACACTCAAGGAAATTGTGCGCATAAAACCATTTATATACTTTATTTTTTATAGGGTATTGATAAATTGGTCGAGTTTTGAACAAAAGGAATTGATGAATGGTTAAATTACCGGTCATGAATAAACATCGGATGGTGGAGGTTTGCTATTTCTGTGCGATAATAGCAGCTTTTGTCTTATCTTTGATTCATAATAATCGAGTTGAGGCCTCAACCGATTCTAAAGATTATTTTACTTATTTGATGGAATCGGAAGAAGATGCTGTAAGTGAGGTTGAAGATAATTTTGTTGAAAGTGAAGAAGTTGCCGAAGATGTACAGGATAATATCAAGGCTATGTTTGAAGTCGTTGATAATATGGTAAAATATGAGAGTGTCGAAAAAGAAATTTTGGTACAAAAGGGCGACACACTTATTTCAGCTTTGACCAAAGCCGGTATTACTCGTGAAGCGGCTAATAAAATTTATTATTCCTTAAAATCGGATTTTAATCCCAGTTCTTTGCGTGCCGGGCAAAAGATTAAGACAATTATGTCTGTGAATACTCAGGATTCTACGGCTACGGCCGAACTTGATTATATGGTAATTGATATAAACCCGGGTGAAAGAGTCATTACCGCGCGTAATCATGATAAATTCGAGACTTTTATTGAACAAGATGAATTGATTGAAAAAACTGAGGCATTGCATGGAGTTATCAACGGTAATTTATCAAAATCAATGCAAAATGTCGGAGTGCCGATGCGAGCAGTAAATAATTTTATCAATTTGTTTGCTTATGCGGTTGATTTTAAACGCGATGTTAAAAAAGGTGATAAATTCGAAATTGTTTATGACAGTCAAGTTAATAAAGATGGTAAGCTGATTAAATGCGGTAAAATTATTTATGCCGGATTGGTGTTGCGCAAGCAAAAAATTGCTTTATATCGTTATGAAGATACAAAAGGCGGAGTTGATTATTATACCGCCGGAGGTCAAGCCTTAAAGCGTACGTTGGATCGTAAACCTTTGGCGTTTCGTAATGCACGCATATCATCGCCTTTCGGGCGCAGATTGCACCCGATTTTGAAAAAGCATATAATTCACTGGGGAGTAGATTATGCTGCTCCGCATGGAACACCTATTTATGCCGGAGGTGACGGAGTCGTTCAGGCGGCAAAATATAACGGTGGTTATGGTAATTATATAAAAATTCGTCATAATTCGGAATTTTCAACAGCTTACGGGCATATGAGCCGCTTTGCCAAAGGTATGCGTCCGGGGGTTAGAGTTACTCAAGGGCAGATTATCGGTTATGTCGGTTCGACCGGTCGTTCAACCGGACCGCATTTGCACTATGAGGTTATTCAAAACGGTAAACGCGTTAATCCGCGTACGATTAAAGCTTCAACAGGTGAGAATTTGAGCGGACAGGCTTTGAACAGGTTTAAGCAAAAAGTTGATCAGGTTAATAAAGAATATGTTGATGCTTTTTCCGGTCAGGCAACTGCTAAATTAGCACAGAAATAAAATACGATAACTAGTTGTTAATGTTGCTTTTTTTTTGAGATAAAAAAGTAATAAAAAACGAACGTTTAAATCAATTAGATTGAAAAGAAAAATTTTAGATAAAAACAAAGCAACGTATTTAGATTCTTAAGGTCTAAACAGCTATTTAGTAATTTCTCAAAAAAGTGCTTGCTTTTAATAAAAATTGTGCTATGAATCGCGCGTGTTTAAACATAAGATAATGCATTATTATTCACAGGCTTATTCCAATCAAATCAATGGTTTGTGCGGGGTAGCATCTTAAAGCGAATCGCGAAAAAAGAATCGTTTTTTTTATTTATATAAAAATTGTTGTAACCTCTCGCGTGCGGGGTTTAGGCTTTGAGTCTAATGGTATTGGCGCGGGATTTTTAGCTAAAAAGGAATATAATACTATGAAAGAGTCTTATACGAGCAAAAGACGTGTAAGAAGAAATTTCGGCAGAATCGATGCTGTGGCTGATATGCCCAGTTTGATTGAGGTTCAGACCGGTTCTTATAACAATTTTATTTCCGCCGACGGACATGATAACAGCGAATTCGGTTTGGAAGAAGTTTTCAAATCAATCTTTCCGATCAGAGATTTTTCGGGCAACGGTGAGTTGGAATTCGTAAAATATGAGTTGGAAACTCCTAAATATGATGTTGATGAATGTATTAAGCGTGATATGACTTATGCCGCACCGGTTAAGGCTACTTTGCGTTTGGTAGTTTGGGATGTTGATGAGGCAACCGGTGCCAAGTCAATTCATGATATTAAAGAGCAAGATGTTTATATGGGCGATATTCCGTTGATGACAGATAAAGGAACATTTATTTTCAACGGAACCGAGCGCGTAGTTGTTTCACAGATGCACCGTTCGCCGGGTGTGTTCTTTGATCATGATAAAGGCAAAACCATAGCTTCCGGTAAATATTTGTTTGCAGCCCGCATTATTCCTTATCGCGGTTCGTGGTTGGATTTTGAATTTGATGCCAAAGATTTGGTTTATGTTCGTATTGACAGACGCCGTAAATTGCCGGTTACTTCATTATTATATTGCTTGTATTCCAAAGATACCGAAGAAAAAATGAAGAAATTGGAAAAACAGGGCAAATATATGGAGCGCTCTGCAATTAAAGGTATGGATAAAGAAGAAATATTGAATTATTTCTATGATATTGATACTTATGAAGCTGATAAAAAAGGCTGGAAAGTTAAATTTGAGCCGGCAAGATTAAAGGGCGTTAAGTTTGATTTTGATTTGGTAGATGCCAACAGCGGTAAAACCGTTTGGGAAGCCGGCAAAAAATTGAATGCCCGTTTTGCTCAAAAATTAGCGGATAATGGTTTGGAATATTATCGCGTTGCCGATGAAAAGATTATCGGCAAGTTTTTAGGTGCTAATTTGCTTGATGCCAAGACCGGTGAAGTTTTGGCGGAAGTCGGCGATGAAATTACCAAAGATTTGTTGGATAAGATTAAAGAAAAGAAAATCAAAGAAGTTAAGACTTTGTTTATTGACGGAGTTAATGTAGGACCATATATCCGCAATACTATGGCTGCTGATAAAAATTCATGCCGCGAAGAAGCTTTATTGGATATTTATCGCGTTATGCGTCCGGGCGATCCTCCGACATATGAAGCAGCCGATGCTTTATTGTATAGTTTGTTCTTTGATAAAGACAGATATGATTTGTCGTCGGTTGGTCGTGTAAAAATCAACTCGGCTATGGATATTTCATTTGATGATGCTCCGGATACTTTAGGAACTTTGCGCAAAGATGATATTTTGCGTATTGTTAAACACATGGTTGAGTTGCGTGACGGCAAGGGCGAGGTTGATGATATTGACCACTTGGGTAATCGTCGTGTTCGTTCGGTCGGCGAGTTGATGGAAAATCAATATCGTATGGGATTGCTCAGAATGGAAAGAGCCATTCGCGAGAGAATGAGTTCGGAAAATCTGAATAACGTTAAGCCGCAAGATTTGGTTAATGCCAAACCGATTGCTTCGGTTATCAGAGAATTTTTCGGTTCATCACAATTGTCGCAATTTATGGATCAGAATAATCCGTTGTCAGAGATTACGCACAAACGTCGTTTGTCAGCTTTGGGACCAGGCGGTTTGAGCAGAGATCGTGCAGGATTTGAGGTGCGCGACGTGCATCCTACTCACTATGGTCGTATCTGCCCGATTGAGACTCCGGAAGGTCCGAACATCGGTTTGATTAACTCACTGTCAACTTATGCTCGTATCAATAAATACGGATTTATTGAGTGTCCGTATCGTAAGGTTGTTAAGGGCAAGGTTACCGATGATGTGGTTTATTTATCGGCTGACGAAGAAGGTAAATATCGTATAGCCGAAGCTAATGCCAAAGTTAAAGATGACGGTCATTTTGAAGCCGAATTGGTTGCTTGCCGCAAGGCTGGTGAAGTTGAATTTGCCAAACCGGAAGAAATTGACTTTATTGACGTTTCACCAAAACAATTGGTTTCGGTGGCGACAGCATTGATTCCTTTCTTGGAAAATGATGACGCAAACCGTGCATTGATGGGATCAAACATGCAACGTCAAGGTGTGCCTTTGTTGCGCTCGGAAGCTCCTTTGGTCGGAACCGGTGTTGAAGCGGTTGTGGCAAAAGATTCCGGTGCTACGGTGGTATGTAAGGCTGATGGTATTGTTGACTCGGTTGATGCCAATCGTATTGTGGTTCGTTCAAAGGCCGAACATGCCGCTAATGCCGGTGTGGAGATTTATCGTTTGTCAAAATTCCGTTGTTCTAACCAAAATACCTGCATTAACCAAGTTCCGTTGGTTCATGTCGGTGATGAAGTTAAGGAAGGCGATATTTTAGCTGACGGTCAATGCACCGATATGGGCGAGTTGGCTTTGGGTAAAAATGTTTTGGTAGCATTTATGCCTTGGAACGGTCTGAACTACGAAGATGCTATTTTACTTTCCGAGCGCATTTCGCGTGATGATGTATTCACTTCATTGCATATTGAAGAATTTGAAGTTATGGCACGTGATACCAAGTTGGGACAAGAAGAGATTACTCGTGATATTCCCAATGTCGGTGAAGATGCTTTACGCAATTTGGATGAAGCCGGTATCGTATATATCGGGGCTGAAGTTAAGGCCGGTGATATATTGGTCGGTAAGGTTACTCCGAAGGGAGAATCGCCGGTTACTCCGGAAGAAAAATTGTTGCGTGCAATTTTCGGTGAGAAAGCATCTGATGTTCGTGATACTTCACTTCGTGTTCAACCGGGTATTGAAGGCGTGGTTGTTGATGTTCATGTATTCTCTCGTCGCGGTTTGGAAAAAGACGAGCGCGCTTTGTCGATTGAACAACAGGAAATTTCGCAATTGGCTAAAGACCGTGATGACGAAATTGCAATTATTCGTCGTAATGTTGAAGCCAGAATCAGAGAAATGCTGGTTGGTCAGACAGTGGTTGATGCTCCGAAAGGCACAATTGCCAAAAAGGCCAAGATTACCGATGAAGATTTGAATAATATTCCTTCTTCGCAATGGCGCAAGATTGTTGTCAAAGACGAAAAAGTTATGAGCAGCTTGGAAGAGTTGTTAGATGCTTTTGATAAGCGAGTTGAGAAAGTTCAACAACGCTTTGATGACAAAGTTGAAAAAGTTCAACGCGGTGATGATTTGTTACCGGGCGTGTTGAAGATGGTTAAAGTATTTATTGCTACCAAACGTAAGATTCAATCCGGTGATAAGATTGCCGGACGCCATGGTAACAAAGGTACTATTTCACGCGTTTTGCCGTTGCAGGATATGCCTTATATGGAAGACGGTACTCCGGTTGATATCGTGTTGAACCCGTTGGGTGTTCCTTCTCGTATGAACGTCGGACAAATTTTGGAAACACACTTAGGTTGGGCTGCTCAAAAATTGGGACAGCAAGTCAACGAGTTGTGGGAACAAGTTAAAGCCGGACAGAAGAATGAGAAAGAATTGCGTGCTAAACTGAAAGACATCTATGGTGAAAAACAGTATAAACGCGAAATTGAGAAGATGACATCGGAAGATTTGGATTTGATGATACCGAATTTGAAGAACGGTATTCCGATGGCTACTCCGGTATTTGACGGTGCTTCGGGTGATGATATAAATCGTATGTTGGAGATGGCCGGATTGCCGACATCAGGACAAATTGATTTGTATGACGGCAGGACCGGTGAAAAGTTTGATCGTAAAGTTACCGTTGGTATCATTTACATGATTAAACTGCACCACATCGTTGATGAGAAAATGCATGCTCGTTCGGTTGGTCCTTACAGTTTGGTTACTCAACAGCCTTTGGGCGGTAAGGCACAATTCGGCGGACAACGTTTCGGTGAAATGGAGGTTTGGGCTTTGCAGGCTTATGGTGCGGCTTATACCTTGCAAGAAATGTTGACGGTTAAATCCGATGATGTCAGCGGTCGTTCCAAGGTTTATGAGGCGATTGTCAGAGGTGAAGATACATTTGAAACCGGTATTCCGGAGTCATTCAACGTATTAACCAAAGAAATCAAATCATTGTGCTTGAACATTGAATTGTTGAACGAAGAAATTTAGGTTAGAGGAGTTAGTATAAATGAATAATGATGTAGCAAAATATTTTGGTGGGCAGGTTGCTGCTGAAACTTTTGATAAAATCAAGATTTCAATAGCCTCTCCTGAACAAATTCGTTCTTGGTCTTATGGTGAAGTTAAAAAACCCGAGACCATTAACTATCGTACTTTTAAGCCGGAAAGAGACGGATTGTTCTGTGCTCGCATTTTTGGTCCGGTAAAGGATTATGAGTGCTTGTGCGGTAAATACAAACGTATGAAATATCGTGGTATTGTTTGCGAAAAGTGCGGTGTTGAAGTTACTTTGTCGAAAGTTCGTCGTGAAAGAATGGGACATATCGAATTGGCAGCTCCGGTTGCACATATTTGGTTTTTGAAGTCTTTGCCCAGCCGTATTTCAATGATTACGGACATTCCGATGAAGGCTTTGGAAAGAGTTTTGTACTTTGAAAGCTATATTGTGATTGAGCCGGGTTTGACCCCGTTAGGAGTTAACGAGTTATTGACCGAGGATCAATATCAAGAGGCTTTGGATGAGTATGGTGAAGATGCTTTTCGTGCTTCAATCGGTGCCGAGGCTTTGAAAGAAATATTATCAAATATTGATTTGGAAGCCGAGAGAGCAACAATTCGTGCCGATTTGAAAGACAATGCTTCGGAAGCTAAACGCAAGAAATTGGTTAAGCGTTTGAAGATTATTGAGTCTTTCATTGATTCAAATACTAAGCCGGAATGGATGATTTTGGATGTATTGCCGGTTATTCCGCCGGAGTTGCGTCCTTTGGTTCCGTTGGATGGCGGCAGATTTGCCACTTCGGATTTGAACGATTTATATCGTCGTGTTATCAACCGTAACAATCGTTTGAAGAGATTGTTGGAATTGCACGCTCCGGATATCATTGTTCGCAATGAAAAGAGAATGTTGCAAGAATCGGTTGATGCTTTGTTTGATAACGGTCGCAGAGCCAGAGCCATTACCGGAACCAACAAACGTCCGTTGAAGTCTTTGTCGGATATGTTGAAAGGTAAACAAGGTCGTTTCCGTCAAAACTTGTTAGGTAAACGTGTTGACTATTCAGGACGTTCGGTTATTACCGTAGGTCCGGAATTGAAATTACAACAATGCGGTTTGCCGAAGAAGATGGCTTTGGAATTGTTTAAGCCTTTTGTATATTCCAAATTGGAACTTTATGGTCATGCCACTACTATCAAGGCAGCTAAACGTATGGTTGAAAAAGAACGTCCGGAAGTTTGGGATATATTGGAAGAAGTGATCAGAGAGCATCCGGTATTGTTAAACCGTGCTCCGACTTTGCACCGTTTGGGTATTCAGGCATTTGAGCCGGTATTGGTTGAAGGTAAAGCTATTCACTTGCATCCGTTGGTTTGTACAGCTTTTAACGCTGACTTCGATGGCGACCAAATGGCTGTTCACGTTCCTTTGTCAATTGAGGCTCAGTTGGAAGCTCGCGTTTTGATGATGTCAACCAACAATATTTTGTCGCCGGCTTCGGGTAAACCGATTATCGTACCGACACAAGATATGGTTTTGGGTATTTACTATTTGACATACGAAGCCGAAGGGATGAAAGGTGAAGGCATGATATTTGCCGATTTCAACGAAGTACAAATGGCTTTGTTTGAAAAGGTGGTTGATTTGCATGCCAAGATTAAATGCCGTATGGAATATGTTGATGATGAAGGTAACATTAAATACGGTTTGGTTGATACAACTCCGGGACGTATTATTGTTTCGGAAACTTTGCCGAAGCATAAAAATGTTAAATTCTCTTTGGTAAATCGTTTGTTGCGTAAAAAGGAAATCGGCGAAATCATTGATACGATTTATCGTCATTGCGGTCAAAAAGAGACTTGCTTGTTTGTTGACAAGATTATGACTTTGGGCTTTACCAATGCTTGCAAAGCCGGTATTTCGTTCGGTAAAGATGATTTGATTGTTCCTGATGCCAAGAAGACTTTGATTGCAGAAACCGAAGCTCAGGTTAAGGAATTTGAGCAACAATATCAAAACGGTTTGATTACCAAAGGTGAGAAATATAATAAGGTGGTTGATATTTGGGCATCTTGTACTGATAAGGTAGCTGACGAGATGATGAAAAATATTTCCAAGACCGAAAACGGTTATATCAACTCGGTTTATATGATGGCTCACTCCGGAGCCCGCGGATCGGCAGCGCAAATGCGTCAATTGGCCGGTATGCGCGGTTTGATGGCAAAGCCGTCGGGTGAAATTATTGAACAACCGATTATCTCAAACTTTAAGGAAGGTTTGACGGTGTCGGAATACTTCAACTCTACCCACGGTGCTCGTAAAGGTTTGGCTGATACCGCTTTGAAGACTGCTAACTCAGGTTATTTGACCCGTCGTTTGGTTGATGTGGCTCAAGATGTGGTTATTACCGAGACCAACTGCGGAACCGAGCGCGGAATTGTTGTTCGTCCGGTGGTTGACGGCGGTAATGTTATCGTATCAATCGGTGAGAGAATTTTAGGCCGTACCATTCAAGAAAATATCGTTCATCCCGAGACCGGCGAAATTTTGGTCAAGAAAGGTAAACTGATTGACGAAAATGATGTTGAGGTTGTTGAGGCGGCCGGTGTTGAACAAGTTAAAATTCGTTCGGTATTGACTTGCGATTGCAAACACGGTGTTTGTGCCGCTTGCTACGGACGTGATTTGGCGAGAGGAACTCCGGTTAATATCGGTGAGGCTGTCGGTGTTATTGCCGCACAATCCATTGGTGAGCCGGGAACCCAATTAACCATGAGAACCTTCCACATCGGTGGTGCTGCACAAAAAGGTGCTGAACAAGCATCAATTGAAGTTCCGTTTGCCGGTGTGATGAAATTGGATAACGGTCATGTGGTTATCAATTCGGAAGGACACGGATTGGTATTGTCACGTAACTGCGAAATTGTGATTGTTGACAATCAGGGAAGAGAAAAATCCCGCCACAATATTCCTTACGGTACCAAGTTGTTGGTAGCAGAAGGCGACAAGGTTAAAAAAGGTCAGAAGATTGCCGAGTGGGATCCGTTTACCGTTCCGGTTATTACTGAAAAAGCCGGTAAAGTTGAATTGGTTGACTTGATTAACAATGTTTCGGTTAAGGAAGTTACTGACGAGACTACCGGTATCGTATCAAAGATTGTGATTGATTGGCGTTCCAATTCGTCTAATGCCGGTTTGAAACCGAGCATTATCCTGAGAGATGCCAAAGGCAAACAGGTTATGTCGGATAACGGCAAAGAAGTTCGTTATTATATGGCAGCCGATGCGATTTTGTCGGTAGATAACGGTTCGGAGGTTAAGGTTGGTGATGTTATTGCCAGAATTCCGAGAGAATCTTCCAAGACTAAAGATATTACCGGTGGTTTGCCGCGTGTTGCCGAGTTGTTTGAAGCCAGACGTCCGAAGGATCCGTCTATTATTGCTGATGTTGACGGTATTGTTGAGTTTGGCAAGGATTATAAGTCAAAACAACGTATTACCGTGGTTCCGGCCAAAGGTAATCCGGTTGAATATCTGATACCGAAGGGCAGACGCTTAATCGTTCAAGACGGCGATGTGGTTAAGAAGGGCGATGCCTTGGTTGACGGCAGTCCGGCTCCGCATGATATTTTACGCGTTTTGGGCGTTGAAAAATTGGCGGAATATCTGGTTAAGGAAATCCAGGACGTTTATCGTTTGCAAGGTGTTAAAATCAACGATAAGCACATTGAGGTGATTGTATCGCAAATGTTGCGTAAAGTTGAGATTACCGATCCGGGCGACACTACATATCTGATTGGTGAGCAGGTTGATGCTGATGACTTTGAAGCCAGAAATGCCAAGGCAATCGAGGCCGGCGAGATTCCGGCTAAGGCTAATCCGGTATTGTTAGGTATTACTAAAGCCAGCTTGCAGACCAAGTCATTTATTTCAGCAGCATCCTTCCAGGAGACCACCAGAGTCTTGACCGAAGCTGCGGTTGAAGGAAAAGTTGATGAATTGCGCGGTTTGAAAGAAAACGTTATTGTCGGACGCTTAATTCCGGCCGGTACCGGAACGGTATTGCGTGCTTTGAAGAAAGTTGCCGCACAAAACGACAAAGAAATTCAAGCTATGCGTGAAGATCAAAAAAAGTTGGGATAATTCCTAATTAAATAACAAAAGCCTCTCTTGCAAAAGGGAGGCTTTTTTTCTTGACAAAATTTTATTGACAAAAAAAGTAAAATTGATATAGTGAAGACAATTTACTGAATTATTAATAATAATTATACGAATATGGAAACATTAACAAAAGAACACAGAGAATTGTGGGATAACGTCAGGTTGGGTAAGAAAATTTCACCGGCAGATCAAAAACTGATTTTTACCTATCCGGGAAAGAGCCAGCGTTGGTGCCTTATCTTTCAGCTTTCCGGCAGACAATGTTTGACGGAAGAGGCTCAGTTGTTGATTTTTAAGCAACCGTTGGAGGAAGCGGTACAATTAGTACTTGCTTACATTTGCGAAAGAAAGCTTTGTCCCAAGGCCGAGCATGAGTTATACAAGCTTTCGCTGAAAGAGGTAAAGAAAGTTTTGCTCACGCTTGTCGAACGAGGAGATTTTCTTGATGAAGCAGGAATATTCAAACTTCCGCCGAGAATAAGGAAAAAAATCCTGCCGGATGTCATTGCTGCTAATGGCTTTGACAAAGAAATTGAAAAATATTTCTTCAAACTTCCGTTTGAGGAAATAAAGGCTATTCTGGCCCGAATGGCAAAACCTCAAAAACGTGCCCATAATAAGGGGCTTAAAGATGATGTCAAGTTCTTTAAGTTTTCCCAAGCCAAAACGACGGAGCTTTTGTTGCTCTACATTTCCGTTTTTGAGCTTAGCCGGGATGCGCAAAAGAAAATGTTTGAGATGGCCAGCCGATACCGTAAGGTGCTGTTGCCGTTATATATGGCAAAATGGAATGCACCTGTTTGGTATGTGTGGTTGTCAAAAGAAGAGCAAATCGCGATAATCCGCAAGCGTATTGCCGACTATCCGATTGGCGATAATGCGTTGAAAATTTTGCGAGATTTGCCAGGCGAAAACAACGGCCTCTCTTGAGAAAGAGAGGCTGTTTTTTGTGATTCAATAACTGATTTAAAAAAAATCTTGCATTTTATTAAATGGTTAGTTTATTATTTATTAGTATACTGGAGATAGTTAATGAAAATATCTATCATAGGTGCATCAGGTAAAGTTGGTAGTGAATTGACACGACTATTAGCCGAGCAAAAGGTTTCACACAAAAAGTTAATATCGTTTTGTACGCGCCTAATAATGTACGTAAAATAGTAGGAAATCTTGAAGATATTGAAGAAAGTTTAAGAATAAGAGGAAAAACACCTTTTCAAATTAATCAGAGTATCTATGGAAAAGACTATTGCTAGAGGAAAAGAAATATCAGATATGCAAAAAGATGTCCATTTGCCTGATGTAAACAGTGGTTCATCTAAGTTGCCTGATGCTGCAATTTATAATATAATAGCAGTTTTCACACAGCCACAAAAATCTTTGGAGATTCCGTTAAATAGGCTTTTAACTGAAGATGAGCTTTTTATCAGTTTCAATTAAGGAGGGATAAAATGCCGAAAGCTATATTGTTTGACTGGGACGATACTTTGGCTCACACACGTTCAGCTGTGGTTGAGTCGATGGAATATGTTTTGGGTAAATATGGTAAAGAACCTTGGGATATAACCAAAACAAAATATCGTGATACCAAAAAGTCATTGAAAGAAAATTTTCCTAATTTTTTTGCCGACGAAGCAGCTGTAGCATATCAAGATTATTTGAATTATTATACTCTAAATGGTTATAATAAGGTTGTTCCTTTAGAAGAAGCTTTTAATTTTTTGCAAGTATGTAACGAAAAAAAAATTGATATTTTTATTATTTCAAACAAAGAGAAATCCCTTCTGTTAAAAGAAATTTCTTTTTGTTTTCCAGATATTAAATTTACTAAAATTCTAGGCAATGGTGATGCGCCCAAAAATAAACCTGGGCCTGATCCGGTATTTACTGCTCTTAAAGATGCGGAATATAAAATTGATAAAAATAATGTTTGGCTAATCGGTGATACCAAGCAAGATACTGAGTGTGCTTATAATGCAGGCGTTCAGCCTATATTATTAGGCAAAGGCAAGTTTATGGAGGACAATTATATAAAAGATAAGGAGGATTCATTACTGGTTTTTAATAATTTTAGTGAAATTACTGCTTACTTAATAGGGATTTTGAATAATGGAAGTAACCAATAAGAATTCGTAATCCGCAAGCGTATTGTCGATTATCCGATTGGCGATAATGCGTTGAAAATTTTGCGAGATTTACCTGGAGAAAACAACAGCCTCTCTTGAGAAAGAGAGGCTGTTGTTTTAGAGGTTTTCCCATTCAGGACAACGGAATACATGGTATCTGTAAATCAATTGCTTATGCGTTTGCAAAAGCGCTTTACCATTAGATAACTCTGCCATAACGGCAAGGGTTTCTTCACTGAGACACCCGAGGTAACACTGGAGTAATTCCTGGGCATCATCTCGGTTAATCAACTTTATTTGAGCTTGTTGATCCAGAGTATTCCAACAGAGGCCGCTGCACTCCTTGAAAAAGTCCAGAGCATCATCGCGGCTCAGAATGGCTAACTGTGTCTGGGGAGCCAGCTGATGAAGGTAATGGCTGAAAAACTCTTTGGCATACGGTTGGTTGAGAATCTCTACTTCTGCACTTTCACATAATGGGTGAAAAACAGTATAGTTAACCAAAATTTCCAAAGCCCCCGGTAAAGATACTATCTCCCTTTGGGTTTGGCAACGTGCTTCATCCGACAGGTTGTAGTCGGTAAATTTTTGAGGCCCAAAGAATGATGAGGGAGTTGAAATTAAACCATCATCTTCTTGAGCTTTAGCACTAATACAAGCAAAAATCAGTGCCACTAAAAATAATTTTTTCATAATAGATAGTTTTTAAATGAATAAATAATTGATTGTTGGCTGTAATATGGATTGATTGAGGTGTTTTGCCAATATTAAATTTAAGGAATAAAATAAAATCTATTTTTAATTGCTTGTTTTTTATGATTTTTTCAAAAAATATGGCGTCGTTAATAAATTTATAACCATCTGTTTGTCATAATGTCATTACTGGTATTTTAACAACTGTATGGTTGGTAGATGAAAATAAGGAAGACAAAAGATTTGCTTGATACAATTATCAATGATGATTGTATTAAGGTGATGGCTGAGATGGAAGAAAAATCAATCGATTTGATTTTTGCTGATCCGCCATATAATTTGCAGCTCGGAGAAGCCTTACTGCGTCCGGACAACAGTAATGTCAGCGGCGTGTATGAGGAATGGGACAGCTTTGAAAGTATGGAGGTTTATGACCAATATACCCTTGCCTGGATGAAACAGGCGCGCCGTTTGCTTAAAGATGACGGTGCTTTGTGGGTTATCGGTTCATACCACAATATTTTCCGAGTGGGCAAAATATTGCAAGATTTGGGTTTTTGGATTTTAAATGACATTATTTGGAATAAAGTTAATCCGATGCCTAATTTTAAGGGAACTCGATTTACCAATGCGCATGAAACCTTGATTTGGGCATCGAAAAGTCAGAATTCCCGCTATACTTTTAATTATGAGGCAATGAAAGCCTTAAACGAAGATACGCAAATGCGTTCGGATTGGCATATTCCTTTATGCACCGGTAAAGAACGATTAAAAGATAAAAACGGCGACAAATTGCATCCTACGCAAAAACCGGAGGCTTTGCTTTATCGGGTGGTGGTTTCATCGACCAAGGTCGGTGATGTGGTGTTGGATCCGTTTTTCGGGACCGGAACTACCGGAGCAATTGCCAAGAAGTTAGGTCGGCATTTCATCGGGATTGAAAAAGACAAGGCTTATATAAAAGGGGCACAAGACCGAATTGATGAAGTTAAACCGGTTAAAGATAAGTCTTGTTTGGAATATATGACCAAGAAAAAGATGCCGCGGATTCCGTTTGGAAATGTGGTGGAACGCGGGTTCTTGCAACCGGGAGATATGTTGTTTGATGCATCACGCAAACATTGGGCAGTGGTGCGTTCGGACGGGACATTAAAAAGCGATAAAACAGAAGGATCAATCCATCAGGTAGGTGCTGCCGAACAAAATGCTCCTGCTTGTAACGGTTGGACTTATTGGTATTTTGAAAATAATAAACATGAGTTGGTGAGCATAGATGAATTAAGGGAAGCCTTGCGCGCCGAGAGAGGTTTATAAATTTAAAAAAATATATTGTGCAATTAATAAACTTGGGATATACTTGTCCCAAGTTTATTTTTTACAGCTAAAAGATTTAATAAAAATGCGTTATTGGCAAAAACAAAAAGCGGCGACTGATGAAAGAATTGAAGAAATAAAAACAACAAATAAACATGATAATTATGCCGCGATAGATTTGGGAACTAATTCTTGTCGTTTGGTAATAGCCACACCGACACCTTCAGCTTTTCGCATTGTGGAAACTTATTCCAAAATAACGCGATTGGGCGAGGGAATAATCAATAATAACGAGTTGTCGCATACGGCTATTCGGCGAACGGTTAATGCTTTGAGAGTTTGTGCCGGAGTATTGGAAGAATATGCTCCGATTAAGGCGGCGCGATTTGTGGCTACAGCGGCATGTCGCAGGGCCAAAAATTGTCAGTATTTTATGGATTTGGTAAAAAAAGAAACCGGACTTAATATTGAAATCATTTCTTCACAGGAAGAAGCTCGTTTGGCAATGGTCGGTTGTGTGCCGCTGTTGAATCGGCATATTCGCAGAGCTTTGGTTTTTGATATCGGCGGGGGATCTACCGAAATATCTTTAGCGAGAATGACAGCTTCGGGTAAGGCTATAATTGAGGGATATACCTCGTTGCCTTACGGGGTGGTGACGGTATCGGAGGCTTTTCCCAATCATGAAATGACCGATTTGGCTTATGATTCGATTATAGAGCGCACTCATAAAATTCTGGCTGAATTTGAGGAAAAATATCATATATCCGAGGCTATATCCAATCAGGAAATTCAAATTTTGGGAACTTCCGGCACGGTTACGGTTTTGGGAGCGGTGTATTTGAACTTGTCGCATTATAATCGCTCGGTAGTTGACGGTTTGACGGTGGGGCGTTATGACTTGTTGCGCACGATTAATAAGATTAAGCGCATGGGTGATGAGGGGAGAAAAAAACATGCCTGTATCGGTGCGTCCAAGGCTGATTTGACGGTGGCCGGTTGTTCGATTATTGAAGGAATATTATCTTTTTGGGATGTTTCGGAAATAACCATTGCCGATAGGGGAATTCGCGAGGGGATTTTGTTGGATTTGATGCATCCCGATAAAAAAGAGAAGAAACCCTACTATCATCGCCGGAGACGGCATAATTATTGGTCGAAACATAACCATTATTTTAATAATAATCAAAAGTTACAGGAAAGCGCTAATGACAAGTAGAAATTATGCGGCAATAGATTTGGGATCCAATTCATGTCGCTTGTTGATTTGCGATGATAATGGCAAGACATTGTTTACCGAGCATTATTCAACCAGATTAGCCGAAGGGATGAAAGAGGATAATTGTTTGACCAAACAGGCAATTATGCGTGGAGAAGATGCTTTTTATAAAATCAAACAGCATTTAAGGGAATATAACGTAACCGGACATAATTTGCGAGCAATAGCAACGGCAGCTTGTCGGCAGGCGAAAAACGGAGCGGAATTTATCAACAAAATTAAAGATCTCAGCGGAATTGAATTGGAAATAATTGCCGGAGAAGAAGAAGCAAGATTAAATTTGGAAGGTGCAATTGAACATGTCAGAGGCATGAGTAAATATGTTTTGCTTTGGGATGTCGGCGGCGGTTCAACCGAGGTAAGTTTGGCTACTAATAACGATAAACCGAAAATAATTAAGACAATTTCAATACCTTACGGAGCGCGTAATGCTGCCGAGCAATTTGATTTGCATGAATATGATGAGGTTAAAGCGGCAAAGTTGGCAGAGGAGATTGACGGCTATTTACAAAAGTTTTTGGCAGAGGTGGAGATGCCTGATTTGAAAGATATAAGTTTTGTGGCAACTTCATCAACCGCTTTACGTTTGACGGCAATGATTGAGGGGAAAGATAAATATGATCGAGAAGCAGAAGATGGTCAGGTTATTACAGCAAAACAGGTTTTTAATATTTTGCAAAAATTATATAAATGTTCGGTTGCTGATTTGGAAAAAAATCCTAATGTGGGAGAAAGCAGGGCACCGATATTTGTTGCGGCTTGCGTGATTTTTGCGCAAATTATACGGTTGTTGAAAGTTGATAATATGACAGTATCATTAAAAAGTGCTAAAGATGCTATTATTGCTAATTTGATTGAGAGAGATAAAAAACATGGCTAAAACAACTAAATCAGCACAGTTGGTGGAAGGGCGGCATACTTTAGCGGTTAAGGTTAAAACTGCCAAGTATAAAAAGAAGTCGTCCAATCAATGGTTGCTCAGACAATTAAATGATCCTTATGTGAGCGAAGCACAGAGATTAGGCTATCGTTCGCGGGCGGCGTTTAAGCTGATACAATTAGATGAAAAATATCATTTTTTAGGCAAAGGCAAAAATATTGTTGATTTAGGTTGTGCGCCGGGCGGTTGGACGCAGATTGCAGTAGCGCGCAATAAAGGACAGGGTAAGGTTATCGGTATTGATATTTTGGAGACCGCACCGATTGAAGGAGCACAGCTGATATGTCAGGATTTTACCTCCGATGATGCTCCGGATAAGTTAAAAGCTCTGCTTAACGGCGAGGCCGATGTGGTGATGAGCGATATGGCGGCCAATACCATCGGACATCAACAAACCGATCATTTACGCACGATAGCTTTGGTGGAGGCGGCTTATGATTTTGCCAAGCAGGTTTTGAAAAAAGGCGGAATTTTTATTGCCAAAGTTTTTCAAGGCGGAGCCGAAGGGGAGTTGTTGGCCGATGCCAAACGTAATTTTGATAAAGTGGCACATTGTAAACCTTCAGCCAGCCGCAAGGAATCTCCCGAGACATATTTTGTAGCAATAGGATATAAAAAGGAAGCCTAAATGCAATCAGGCGCACGTTATCAAGCAATATTAGAGATTATCACGGAAGTGTTTAAGGATGAACAACCGGCCGATAAAATCATCAATGATTATATCAGAGCACGCAAATATATCGGCTCGAAAGACCGCAAATTTATTATTGATGCGGTGTGGCAGATTGTTCGCAATCGTTGCAAATTGACTTTTGATGCCAAGAGTGCTGATCCGCGTAAGATTTTGCTTTATTTTGCCAGAGATAATTTGGCGGAGGTTTTTGACGGGTCGACTTACGGAATGGCACCGTTGAGCGATGAGGAGCGTGAGTGGTTGCAACAAGAAAACGAAGAGCCTTATCCGGATTGGGTAGAGGCGGAATGTCCGGAGTGGTTGTTTGATAAAATCGGTAATATAGATTTTTGCAAAGCCTTGAACGGACAAGCACGGACTGATGTCAGGGCACATGGAATTTCGGCAGATGAATTGCAGAATAAACTTAAAGCCGAGGGAATTGAAAGCACCAAAGGGCAATATTCGCCTTATTGTTTGCATATAGCCGAAAGATTGGTGTTGAATAATTGCATGGCTTGGCAAGACGGTTATTTGGATGTGCAAGATGAGGCCAGCCAGTTGACGGCGGTTTTGATTGATGCCAAGCCGGAACATAAAATTATGGATTATTGTTGCGGAGCAGGGGGAAAATCCTTGGCTTTGAGCAATATTTTGCAAGATAACGGGCATATTTTGGCTTATGATATTGAGGCTAAACGTTTGGATGCTATTAAACCGCGGATGGCACGGCTTAATGTGCATAATATAGAGCTGACCGATATAGTTGCAGATTCCGACAAAGATTTTGACCGTTTTATTTTAGATGCACCTTGTTCGGGAACCGGGACTTGGCGGAGGGCACCGGATGCCAAATTTCGACTGACTAAGGAAAAGCTGTTCGGTTTGACTAAAATTCAGGCAGAATTGTTGGAAATTGCCGCGGCTAAAACCAAAAAAAGCGGGAGAATTATTTATATTACCTGTTCGGTTTTAGCGGATGAAAATGAAAAGCAAATCGAACAATTTTTGCAAAGTCATTCTGAATTTAAGCCGATAAATATAAGGGAATTGTGGGAGCGCAAAATTGCCGCGCCTTATCCGCATGATGATGATTTTATGTTGCGATTATCTCCTTATACTACGAATACTGACGGATTTTTCATTTGTGTCTTGGAAAAACTCGTATAATGGTCATCTAATACAGAAATAAAAAAACAGCTCGATTACGTACGCATAAAGTACGCGCACTTCGCTGTTTTTTTTATTTCTTATTATATGACTCATTCTCCGAGTTTTTTTATTTTATGTTACTTTTTGACAACAAAAAGTAACCAAAAAAATAAACCAGGAAAAGCCGCGTTGACGTTCGCAATGACATTAAATTTGAAACATCGTAACGAAAATAAATATAGTTTTGCTGCTGTTGAGGATTAAAGCAATTACATTTTGCCGTTTTGCTGATAGATGTAGGAGATGATTTCGGCGACGGCGGCAAAGGCCTCTAAAGGGATTTCCTGATTGATGTCAACAGCTTTTAAGATTTGCAACAGGTCGGCATCTTGGCGAATTTCAATATTATTGGCTTGGGCAATTTCGATGATTTTTTGAGCGATTTCGCCCTGACCTTTGGCTAATACTTTGGGGGCATTGTCTTTTTGTTGGTCATAACCCAAAGCAACGGCATAATTTTCATCTGTGGAAAACCCAGATGTTGCATTGTTTTTAGCTCGTTTTGTGGTATTATCTTTGTCAGACATTGAGCACTCCCAAGTGAAATATTATCGCTATAATAATATATTCACAGGAGTTTGCAAGATGTTTGTTTGGCATGAAAGTTGCATGTTTTCGATTGAGATTTAGGGACTTAACCGAAAATTTTAAGGGGAAATAGATGGTTGATTTTAGCAATTTGACGGTTTTTAATATGGCGGGGCGGAATATGCAATATTTGTCCGCCAAGCAACGGGTTATTGCTCAAAATATCGCTAATGCTTCCACTCCGGGATATTTGGCAAAAGATATTGAAAAGCCGGCTTTTTTAGAAAGCAGTTCAGCGGGAAGAACAACCTTGATTACCGGTTTGACCACCACTCATGAGAAACATTTTGCTTCGTTGAAATCAGTATCCGATTCAAGGTCAAAAGGCGGTTATAAAATTTATACTCCGGCCCCGAAAGATGCTTTAACAATCGACGGTAACGGAGTCATTGTCGAGGATCAGATGAACGAAGCCAGCAAGGCCAGCAACGAATACAAAAAAATGATTAATATTTATAATAAGTATAAAAATATGTTGTCGGTGGCAAACACTAAGATTAACGGGTGATAAAAAATGGCTAATGATTTGACAATCAGTGCGGATATTGCCGCTTCGGGGATGAAAGCTCAAGCAGAGCGCTTGAAAGTTATATCGCAAAATATGGCTAATGCCGACTCGGTTTCGGCGGAAAAAGGCAAAGCGCCTTATCGCAGGCAGGTGGTCAGTTTTGCTAATTATGTTGATAATAAAACCGGTGCGGAAAAAGTTAAGGTTGATAAAATCGTTAAAGATATGTCGCCGTTTGAAAAGAAATATGATCCGCATCATCCGGCCGCCGATAAACAAGGATATATTGAACTGCCCAATGTCAATCCTTTGGTTGAGATGATGGATATGAAAGAAGCTCAGCGGGTTTATGAGGCAAATCTTAATATGCTGAAAACCGCTCGGGAGATGAATAATTCGGTTTTGGATATATTGAAGTAACTTTTTTAAGTGAGGGGAGCTTAAAATGAATTCGATTAACAATGCTTTAGCTGCTTATCAGACAGCTTTGAACCGTATAGGTTCGGCAGCGCCGCAACTGCCGCAGATGGCTTCGAGCGAGGCAAAACAACAAAGTTTCAGTGCTGTGTTGCAAAATGTGGTTGATGAGGCGGTTGAAAGTCAGAAAAAAGCGGAAATTACCACAATTAACGGTATTAAAGGTCAGGCAGATATTCAAGATGTGGTTTTGGCGATTGCCAATGCCGAACAGGCTTTGGAGACAGTTGTTGCCGTGCGTGATACTGCGATTAAGGCTTATAATTCGATAATGCAGATGAATATATAAAAAAGGCTCGTCTAGTGGTCATCTAATACAGAACGACCTTAAAAAGTGTCCTCACGTACGCTTAAAGTACGCTCCGGTACTTTTTAAGGTTGTTCTTATTATATGACTCACTATCCGAGCCTTTTATAAAAACTCGTATCACGGCGCATCTAATCTAGAACGATCTTAAAAAGTGTCCTCACGTACGCTTAAAGTACGCTCCGGTACTTTTTAAGGTTGTTCTTAGTTATCAGCACCATTCTCCGAGTTTTTTAGAAAATTATGAGAAAATGTCCATGCAAAGTTGTTTGATGGATATTTTTTTATGATTCATAATATTATGGTTATAAATATTTTTTTAATAATATTAACTTATTATAACAATAAGTTTTTTTTGTAAAAAATGTTGCAAATTTGACGAAAATATGATAATATCGTGGTAATAGTGATTTAGCGTGTAAATTTGAGTTTCTTGGGAGGATAAGACGATGGTATTACGGACAGAGCAAAAGAGATGGCTGGAATTGGAATATAGCCAAGAATATAGTAATTGTAATAATGATGAGCAAAAGTTAGAGGAGCTTTTTAACAAATATGAGAACAAGTATAATGAAGTTTCAGAGCTTGGTTGTAATAGCCCCGCGGGTAATGAAGAAAAAGCAGAAGCGTCTGAAAACTCAAATAATGAGTGGCAACATGTTGAGGTAAATAATGAAATTAAAGATAAACATTTGTCGCAATATACAACTTCCGATGATGGTTATGTTGATGAAAATGGAAATAAAGTAAAGTTTCAGCAAAAAGGCAATAATTATCAGTTAATTACTCAAGACAAAGATGGTAATCCTCGTAATCCTAAAGGAGAAGAACTTGATGCTTTGGTTGCTTCGCTTGAGGGGAAAAATTTTAAGTTAAGTGCTTCGTTTGATAAAGATTCGTTGAATTATTTAGTTCAACATTATGGAGATAGAATTATTAATATTGACGAAGTTAAAGAATGGACTAAAGCTGAAAATCAGGCTACAACAGTTGATGAAGTTGTTAGAGAAACTGGTGGGAATGATAAATCTCAAGAGAAAGGTACAGAAGAAAATAGAGTTGAATCAACATCGGAATCGGTATCCCCATCAGAGACAGAGGGTTTATCCGCAGATAATTACCTTGAGATAGTTAGAAATGATTTGGATAATTATGCTAAACAGAAAGGAAAAGCAGGGGTAACATCTGAGAATCTCAATGAAGTAATGATGGAATTTCAAAATCAATATCCGGATTACCCATATCTTAGAGGAATTGATGAAAAGAAATTGAGCGAATCTATCCAAAAATCGGAAAACAGCAATAATAGACAAGAAGAAATAAATAGTAATCCTGTAGAAATTACAACCGATCAGCGTGAAGCATTTACCAAGAGTATAGAGACGGATTTGCGTAATATTTTATTGGTTTGTCAAAGTTCAAATGACAGGGTGGAAAAGCTTGAAGAAGTTTCTGCACCTGAAGTTTCGAAGTTTAATCAAGATGCGGTTTTAAGATATCTCGGAATATATGATGACTTTGAATTTTATAGACAAGAAACAGGAAATAACCATAACGGAGCAGTTGCAGATTATCTTCGTTCTGATAGTTTTAAGGAACAACATGGTAATCATGAAGAGATTAAAAGCCGTTATGATGAAATATGGGCAGCCGGAAAATTACCGGATGATGCTAAAGATAAAGTTAAGCAGGAAACGGAGATAGCCGATAACGATACTTATTTACAAGAACAGATGGCTCTTTTTTATCAAAAGCTTACCCAACATGGTAAAAAAGCCTTTGGGGAAAATGTTACTAATGAGCAATTAATAGCTGAAGCTAATCGAGCTATATTTCAAGAATGGATAAAAGAAGGGGGAGATCAAAACAGTTGGGCTATTAATACGGGTTTGGATTGGGATAAAAATCATACGGGAATTCTTAATAGTATGAGTGATAATGATCATTATCAGGAATATCTTATTACCAATGTTGATAAATTCAAATCCCTTTATAAATATGGTGCTGATTCAGAAAATATACAAAATGTGATAAATGTTGATGAGCAAGAATATCAACAGGAAAAGCAACAAAACTTGGACAATGTGGTTGTTCCCGATATTGACCGAGATGAGCAGCAGGAAGAGCAACAAGATTTGAAAGATGATGTACATCCATTTGTTCCAGGTAATGACCAAGATGAACAGCAAGAAACTGGCGAGCAGGATGATTATACCAAATATTCTGATGAAAATGAGTTTATGATTGATAAAGTGAAACTTGATGTTCTTCAGGATATGAAGATAATCGATCAAGAAGCACATGATAAAGCAATTGCCAGTCCGGAGGCTGCAATTGAAGAATTGCAAAAACATGCTGATTTGGACGATAAACAACTTGCTGAATTTGAAGATAAATTAACTGAACGCTATCTTAAAGATGACGAATTGTTTGAGGAATTGCCGCCGCGTATCTTAAAGGAACAATATGTCAAGTTTAAGGAGCTTGATCAAAAAACGCAGCCTGATAATGAGGAAAGTAAAGAAAAAAGTCAAGAATATAAGGCAAATATTGAAAAAATAGGAAATCGTATTGATACTTTAGTAACCGAATATGCTAATGGCGAACGCAATATATTTTCCGATCAGTTGAATTATCAATCACCAATTCTTGCTGATATTCATGATGAATTTTTAGCTATGGCTGAAGAACGTGAAAAGGATATTGCATCAGATCAGGCAAAAGCAGATATTTATGCAAAATGTAAAGATAATTTGGCGAAAGATATAGGTCTGTTTGATAAAGATTTTAATCTTGAAAATATAGGACCGAAAGATGAAGCCAGAATAACCCAAAATCAACAAGACTTGTCTAAATCTTTAGCAGATATTCAACTTGATAATACAGTATTAAATGATATTGCGGCTCACTTTAAATTTATTGATGAAAATGGTCAGGCAGTTCCGCAATTTCTGGATGATAAAAATAATCCGACAGATGTTTTGCAAGAAGGAGGTAAACTCAATCCGGAAAACCAACTGGCACAAATGTTGGATTTTGCTAAGAATGATACGATAATCCATCACTTAAATGATGAAAAGATGCCGGAGGGTGATGAGCTGAAGAATGAGTTGGCGCTTTATATGGGAACCGAGTTGGCTCATATCAGCAATGTTAATGAAGCAGCCAGAGATGCTTTAACTAAAGATACTTTCAAGTATGATGAGGCAACCGGTACATATCCTAATATGCAAGCGTTTGTTGAAAAATGCTCTGATACCAACGGGGTATTTGAGGTGCCGCAAGATTCATTTAATGCTTATAAAGAACGTGCATGTAATGATAATTATTCTTGCATAAATCGTATTGCTAATAAACTTGATAATCGTGAAGCGCCGGTATTAAAGAAATTAGGCGAGCCGATTGCCAAGTATGACAGACGTGCCGAAGACAGGTTTGTTAAAAGTCAAGATAAATACACTGCCGGTAAATGGTTTAGAACATTTGGCATGACTTTTGGCATGAGTGTATTTAACAAAGCAGGTGCTTACGGATTACATGCTTTAACCGGTGCAAATATGGTTGCCAGTGCCGGTATGGTTGCACTTGCTAATTCCGGTATAGCTTTGGTAACCCTTCGAGCAAATTACAAAAAAGTTTGTAAACAGGAAGGGGTTAAACCAACATTTAAAGGAATGTATAAAGACAAACGGTTCCGTGATCAGGCCATTGCATCGGCTATGGGATGTGTTGCCGGAGGATTGTTGGTTGTAGGCGGAGCTACTCCTGATCCGACAGTTAAAACAGCTTGTACAATTGGGGCTATGGCTGTCGGCGGTGCAGCGATGTTTGTGAGTGGACATCGTATTTATAAAACGACTTTAGAGGCTAATAAGCAACTTGGCAAAAAGCAAGCTCGCAAACAAGCGCGCAAAGCTGTTGCTCATCAGATGTCTGCAGTTATTGCCGGTGTTGCCGCCGGTAACTTGACGGCTGCTTTTGCAATGAATCATTTTAATGCCAATCATCAGCATAATGGTATTACTGAAAATACTCAGCAATTGGATGAAAATCAGGCAAAAGAATATGTCGGTAAAAGTGATGATGAATTGGCTAAAGCCGGTGTTAGAGTAAGCGATACTGCGGAATTACCCGATGGATTCAGACCTGAGGGTGATGGTTGGGTTCATACCGGTAGTGAAACAACAGAGTATCCCGGAAATTTGGTTGCGAGTGATGAGTTAGTAGCTCATGCTAAAACAACATTGGGGCATTTTTATCATGGAAATCCTGAAGGTTTGCAACATGATTTGTCTCAAGTGCAAGAGCAATTACATGCTATGGGGAGAGATGATATATCTCCGGAAGTATTTTTACGCAATGCTTGTGATGCCGGTATGAATACCGGCACGGATACGTTCAATCACGTTGATGGAGGCGGAGTAGTTCATACTCATGGTAATAATACGGTGCTGACGCAGTATTGGGCAGAATCTAAAGGAGTTGACTATAGTTCGGTAGAAGCACTTGGAGGAATTAAAGCTCCTGATGGATCTATTCATATTACTTCGGAGGCATTACAAGGATATGATAATACCAAGTTTCATATATCTATGAATAATGAGGTAGGTTCGTTAAATCATCCGGATGGTAGTATTATTCATGGTCATCAAGATCATTATTTGCATGAAAATGCAGTTGAGCAAGATGGTAAGATGGTTCATTCAGACGGAAAAGGCAGTGAATTTAATACTTATGCTGATGGAGATAGCGGATTTGAGCAGACATATACAAAGGAAACTTCTAATTCATGGGCCAGGTATGAGCAGTCTACGGCGCATTCTCCTTGGACATTCGGATTTGTGGCAACGGTGGTTGCAGCAAAAAATAAATTAAAAGACCGTATGGGGGCTTTGTTTGGTCGTAATAAAAAACAACAATCAGCTGGTGATATTATGCCAAATGGAGGAAAAGTAAATATTGGTGTTACACCAAATACTTCACCAGACAAAACACCAAACGTTCCACAAGATATTACACCAAAACCTTCACAAAGCAGAACACAAGATATAAATGCACTTAGAGGTATTGGTGAACCACAAATAAACAGCCAAAATGTAGACGAGTTGGCGGAGAAAGAATATCGTATAGCGCGGGGATTGGAATCTGCAAGAACATTGGATCGCGCAGAGTTTGGAGCTTATAAAAAATTAGTTGAAAAAGAATTTAAGGAGATCAACGATTCTCTTATAACAGGTAGGGATATGGAGACATTTTATAAGCGTCGTATGAATGTTTTTGAAAAGGTTATGAAGGAAAATGATAAAAACTGGAGTGAAGAATCTACTAAGCGAGATGTTAAACCTGTGGCTATATTACGTGAAGAAATGAGAAAACGTAATATTACAGTAGGTGGACAAGAACTTGAGGCAAAGGATATAACCTTACTGCATTTGACGGAATGTGCTGCTGTCGGACGCAATAATCCAGCGTATCAAGAAGGTTATGCTAAGGCAGTTGATCCTGAAAAAGGTTCCACTAATAAATCCGGTGAGGGTAAACCATTTGAGATTAAACCGGGAAATGAATTAAGAAATAGTTGGAAAAAGGCTATTGGAGAGAGGAATAATGCTACGATTGAAAAGATAAAACAATTGAGAGCAAATCAGAAGTAATTTGAAAAAAACATAAAGAGAGAAGATCTCCGCAAGATTTTCTCTCTTTTTGCTTGCAATTTGATTGTAAAAAAACTAAATACATCATACAGGTTTTTTTATATAAGAGTTTGAAAGATATGACAGAAAAAGATTATTACGAGATATTGGAAGTCAGCAAAACGGCAAGCGGAGACGAAATCAAAAAGTCTTTCCGCAAATTGGCAATGCAATATCACCCCGATCGTAACCCCGGAGATAAAGAGGCGGAAGCTAAGTTTAAAGAAATAAACGAGGCTTATGAAGTTTTGAAAGACGAACAAAAACGTGCGGCTTATGATCGCTACGGACATCAGGCTTTTGCCAACGGGGCAGGGGGTAATCCGTTCGGAGGCGAATTTAATTTTGAGTTTGGTGATGCCGGAGGATTTGCCGATATATTTTCATCGGTATTCGGTGATTTTATGGGGGGAGGACGACAACGCAAGCCGTCTTATGCTTTGCGCGGTGCTGATGCACGATATGATTTGAGCATATCTTTGGAAGAGGCTTTCAGCGGATTGGAAAAAGAGATTGAAATCGATACTACCGAAGTTTGTTCGCATTGCCACGGACACGGTACGGCCGATGGTAATAAGGCTCCTGCTTGTCCGCATTGCCAAGGCACGGGAAAAGTTCGTATGCAAAAAGGATTTTTTGTAATGGAACAATCTTGTCCGCATTGTCAGGGAACGGGATATTTTATAACCGAAAAATGTCAAGAATGTAAAGGTAACGGCTTTACCAAAACCAAGAAAACCATTAAAGTTAAAATTCCGGCGGGAATTTATGACGGATCGCGTATTCGTATGGCCGGAGCCGGTCATGCCGGAATTCGCGGCGGCGAAAACGGCGATTTGTATATTTTTATCGAGGTTAAAGAACACAAACTTTATGAACGCGGGGATAATAATCTTTATGCACAAGTGCCGGTTTCAATGTGTTGTGCCGCTTTGGGAGGAACGGTTGAAATTCCCGGAATTGACGGCGGTAAAATAGAGCTGAAAATTCCGGCAGGCTCGCAGTCGGAAGAAATTATCAAGGTTAAAGGACAGGGATTTAGTATTTTGCGCTCAAATTCCCGCGGTGATTTGTTTGTTAAACTGAAAGTCGAAACACCGGTCAACCTTTCGGCACGGCAAAAAGAATTATTGGAAGAATTTCGCACTATTTCCGAAGATAATTGCCAGCCTCAGGAAAAGAGTTTCTTGGACAAAATAAAGGATCTTTTTGTCGCGTGGATTTTAATTGTTTTTTAGTAAAAATTGTGTTACACTAAACATATATGTGTTGATTGTTTAGGAGAGCAATTATGCCCTTAACCAGTGTCAGTAACAGAGTTAACGGAGTTGCCGGATGGGATAAGTCGGTTACCGACGTTAATAATATTGATGAGAATTTTGCCAATGCTCGCGATTTGGGATATTCGCGGCTTAATCGCACGCGTATTTCGGTTATCGGAAGGTTAGGGGAATTTGACTCGTCGGATATGTATCGGGTGCAAGTTCAGTCTAACGGAAAGCTGTTTATTAATATCCGAAACGGCGACTCGGTTGAGGCAGAAAACAGCCGTCAAAAGGCTTTTGAGGCCAAATTAAATGAACTGAAAGATACTTTGTCGGATATGGGTATTAAACAGCCGGATGAAGAAAAACCGCTTCCGGTTGAACCGCAAACTCCGCTTGAAAAAGCTCGTGCCGAAGTGGCTAAAATGAAAGAAGAACGCGCTAAAGCCAATGCCGGATTGTTGGATGAATTGGCTCCGGGGATGAGTGTTAAAGTTTATAAGCAACAAGGCAAAAAGACCGTGTTAGTCGGCGATAGCACGGCGGATAAAAGTTCTAAAGAATATGCGACGATGAAGTCGATATTAGAGGGTGATTATCGGGCTAAAAAGGGTAATTATTATATTGAAGTTGATTCCACCGATAAAACCATTAAAGAAGAAAAACCGTATGTTTTGCAAATCAAGCAGGGCAATAAATATCGCGATGACTATTTGGTTAAAGAGGCTAATTCCGAAGATACCAAGAATCAGACCATATCTTTAACCTCCAGCACTTCATCATCAGAACAGATTTCTTCGGCTTATGTGGCGCAAATTCAGGCGCAAAGATATGAGGCTACTACGACTATGTTGTCAAATGCTTATACCAATTTGGCCTCAATAAACAACAAAGCCAGTAAGTCGGATAATTTAATAGCAAGCTTGCTGAATACTTCGGTATAGTTCAGTTGTTAACTCTTAAAAATCAACGCTTGCATAAAGCGTTGATTTTTGTTTAGATGAAACTATATTTAGAAAAAAAGGAGAGAAAATATGACCAATCAAATCGCAAATATCGGAATTTTAGTTAAAGATTTCAGCAAAGTAAGTGAAATTAATGCGGTGTTGCATGCTTATTCTGATAATATTATCAGTCGCAGCGGTATGCCTTATAAAGAAAAAAATGTTCGCCTGATTAATGTTACTTTGGAAAGCTCGCCCGAAGTTGTCAATGCTCTTTCGGCAAAATTGTCGGTAATCAACGGGGTAAGCTCAAAAATAATGACTTTTGATTTGTAAAAAAAAACTATCGCAAATTAGACAAATAATATTTATACTCCGGTCATAATTCAATCTGAAGAAAGAGGATATAAGAAATATGACTGATGATGGTATAGCTAAGCGAGAATCTAAAGGCACTGTTGTCAATAGCGACGGCTCAACCAGAAAAAGAACAGTTGCTCACAAAATGTCACCACTTGGCAAAGCTGTCGGGATGTTGTGGGCTCGCAAAAAATTAGCTAAACAGATGTAATTATCGTGAAATTTTTATTCGACTTCACCTCATCTTTTAATGATGAGGTGTTTTTTTATCACCTAATCTTGCAAAACATTATTTTTTTCTCTTGAGAATTAATGATAATGTTGTAAATTAATCAAATAATCAAAAAAAATAATAAGGAGTATTTTATCTATGTCAAAAATCTTGGTTACCTCAGCCTTGCCTTATATTAACGGAGTTCCCCATTTGGGGCATATGGTTGGATGTCTGTTGCCGTCAGATGTCTATGCCAGATTTCAACGTTTGATGGGCAACGAAGTTTTATATATCGGTGGAACCGATGAACACGGCACAACTTCGGAAGTAGGGGCTTTGAAAGCCGGTATGGATATACAGGCTTATTGTGATATGTATCATGAGCGTCATGCCAAGATTTATCAGGATTTTGAATTGTCGTTTGACTTTTTCGGGCGCACTTCATCGAAAGAAAATAAAGAGGCAACTTATCATATTTTTGAGCAGTTGGATAAAAACGGTTATATCAAAGAAAAAACGGTTAAGCAGGTTTATTCGGTTGATGATAAAATGTTTTTGGCCGATCGTTATATTACCGGAACTTGCCCTTATTGCGGTTATGACAAGGCCAGAGGCGACCAATGCGAAAATTGCACCAAAGTTTTGGATCCGACCGAGCTGATTAATGCTCGCAGCACCATTTCCGGCTCGACTAATTTGGAAGTGCGCGAAACTAAACATTTATTTTTGGATTTGCCTAAATTGGAGGGCAAATTGGCCGAATGGGTTAAAACCAAAGAGCCGTTTTGGCCTGATATTGCTTATACCATTGCCCAGAAATGGCTGAAAGAAGGTCTGCAGGAGCGTTGCATTACCCGTGATTTGAAATGGGGTTTTCCGGTAAATAAACCGGGATATGAGGATAAGGTTTTTTATGTTTGGTTTGATGCCCCGATCGGTTATATCGGAATCACTAAGCAATGGGAGGCAGAGGATAAACAAAACCGCCATTGGCAGGATTGGTGGATGAACCCTGATGAAGTTCGCCATGTGGAATTTATGGGTAAAGACAATGTTCCTTATCACTCAATAACTTTTCCGGCAACCTTGTTGGGAACGGGCGAGAATTGGACTCAAGTCGATTTCTTAAAAGGTTTCAGTTATCTGACTTATGAGAGCGGAAAGTTTTCCAAATCGGAAAATGTTGGTGTTTATGCTGAAGATGCGGTAAAAGAATTTCCGGCTGATTATTGGCGTTATTGGCTTATGGCTAATTCTCCCGAATCATCGGATACATCGTTTGTTTGGGATTTGTTTGCCGGTGCGGTCAATAAAGATCTTAACGGGGTGTTGGGCAATTTTGTATCGCGCGTGTTAAAAATGACCTCGTCAAAATTGGGGAATTCTGTTCCTGAAGGCGGTGAATATGGCGATTTGGAAAAAAATCTGATAAACACTTTACAAGAAAAAGTTAATAACTATATTCGTTTTATGGAACAAATGGAGTTTCGCAAGGCTTTAGCCGAATTGCGGGCAATTTGGGTTGAAGGCAATAATTATATCACTGTTGCCGAGCCTTGGAGCGTTATCAAGGAAGATGAGCAGCGCGCTAAAGTTATCTTACGCGTTTGCATAAATTTAATTCGCATTTTTGCTTTGTTATCGGCGCCGGTTATGCCGACAACGTCAGAGAAAATTTTAAGCAAGATTAATATGTCTCTATCAAGTTTGAAAAACTTTGATGTGGCTAAAGAAATTGATGCTTTGAAAGGCGGAGAAAGTTTTGAAATAGGGGATATGCCGTTTGAGCGAATTACTCCGGAAAAACTTGAGGAAATGAAAAATAAATACGGGAGTTCAAAATAATGTTCGGTGATAAAAAACAACAAGAAGAAAAAATCGGTCCCAGCAAAGGGATAATGAAATGGATAAATAAATTTTTTCGGTTTATTCTTTATCCGTTTATTCATCCGAAGACATTTTTACTTTTGTTGCTGATTGTAGCGGCGATTATATTGGTGCCGTGGCAGGTTTACAAAGTTGAACTCGGAGATATTCCGCAATGGTATGCCAAAGTTTTTCATGTCGGTTATAAAAAAACCTCGGGTTGGATTGAACCTTTGAAAAATAAGGTGGTTGATAAATATAATGATATGACTGAAAACGCATTAACCAAAGCCGAGGAAGCCAAAACTAAAGCGGCTGATGATATGGTTGATTATAATGTTCAATCGCAGGCAGAGCGTCCTTCTTTTCAAGAAGAGACGGTTAATGAAGAAAAGCCGGTTGTAAGTGCAGAAATCAATACCGATGCAAATAATGCGGTTGAGCAGGTTTTGCCATCAGCTCAATCAGATAATGTGCAGGAAATAGTAACAGAAAATAATGTTAAGCTTAATTATAAGCGTGATGACGGTGCCGGCTTGAGTTACTTGAATGTTCCGCAAAAGATTGACGGGCGTTTCACGGTGATAAATGCTAATGATATTTTGGTCGGAAGCAATGAGATTATGTTATACGGCATAGAAACCTACGAGCAAAAGAAAAACAGTGCTAGGGAATATTTGCTGATTAATTTTGACCGCAAAAACATAGAATGTTATATTGTGGCTTATAATGCCGCACGTAAAGCTATGGCAATATGTTTTGCCGGTGAGATGAATATCAATCGCGAGATGGTTGATAGCGGTTATTCAAAAAATGTAAACTTGTATTAGGATAAAGGACTATTTTTTATGTGGCAGCCGATTTTAATGATTTGCGGCTATTTTGTGAGCGTGTTGGGGGTAGCGATGCTTTTTCCGGCAGCGCTCGATTTGTATTATCACAATGATCAATGGTCGATTTTTGTAAGTTCGTCGGTAGTGGCGATGTTTGTAGGATTTTCATTGTTTTTGAGCAATCGCGGTAAAATTAAAAATTTATCCTTGCATCAGGCTTATTTGTTGACGGCCTTAAGTTGGACGGCGGTGGGATTTTTGGCCGCCTTACCATTTATTTTTCAAGGGATGGCTTTTACTGATGCCATTTTTGAAGGTTTTTCCGGTATAACGACAACCGGGGCGACTGTTGTTGCCGATATTGAAAAATTGCCGGTTTCAATTTTGTTTTGGCGCGCGATATTAAACGGATTAGGCGGGGTCGGAATAGTGATTTTTGCCACGGCATTGTTACCTTTTTTGGGTATCGGAGGAATGCAGCTTTTTCAGCGCGAAAATTCTGATGTAAATGAAAAATTTTTGCCCAAGATCAGCTATATGGCCAAGCGGATAATTCTAGTTTATGCAACCTTAATTGTTTTGTGTTTTAGTGCATTGAAATTGTCGGGAATGGGATGGTTTGATGCGGTTTGCCACGCACTTTCAACGGTTTCGACCAGCGGATCGTCAACGCACAATCTTTCGATAGCTTCATATAATTCGGCAAGCATTGAGTGGATTGTTGCCTTATTTATGTTTTTGGGAGCGTGTCCCTTGGCTTTTCTTTATAATTTGGTATCAACCCGACAGTTCGGGCAGTTACGTTCCGGACAAGTTGGGGCGTTTATTAAAATTTTGATATTATACACTCTGATAATGTGGGGATGGCTGAGCTACAACGGCATTTATACTCCGTTGGACGGTTTACGTTATGCCGCATTTACGGTAATTTCACTAACTTCATCAACCGGCTATGCATCGTCAGCTTATTTATCATGGGGTTCATTTGCCATAACTGCCGCCTTGATATTTACATTGACAGGAGGATGCAGCGGTTCGACCAGCGGTTCGGTCAAAATATTGCGTTGGCAGGTAATTGTGGCATTGTTAAAACGTGCGATTGTTACAACAACTCAACCTAATCGGATGTTGCCATTGAAAATCGGTAAAATCAACGTGAGTTCGGCGGCAGCTTCATCGGTAGTAATTTTCTTTGTTGCTTATTTTTTCAGTATAGTGGTATTAACAGCCTTGGTTTCACTTTGCGGAATAGACTTTTTAACGGCTTTCAGCGCGGTGATAAATTGTATTACCAATGTCGGTTGTGCTTTGGTGGGCGATTTTGCTTATGCCGATTTCAGCAGTGTGGTTAAAATGATTTTGGTATTTACCATGCTGTTGGGTCGTTTGGAAATTATGACAGTTCTGGTGATATTTTGCAAAAGTTTTTGGCAGAGATAAAAAAAATCGCACTGTATCCTAGGATACAGTGCAATTTTTTATTTTATTGCAAGCCTTATTATTTTATCATTCTGATCCTTTACAACTGCCACATAACTGGCAGTATCAATAAATACGGCTTTAGGAAAATGATGTCCCCATAAGTAGAGTGTGTCATTTTCGGTAACAACCACAAAATAAGTATCACCATTTTCTACTAAAGTTAAAACTTTTTCAACTTTGTAATAAGGAGTCTCACTTATTATGCTGTCGTAATAGAGATCCTGCTTTTCTTCTTCTTTTGCACTATTGATACCTATAGTCATCAGCTGTGCAAAAAATATAACAATCAAAGTTATAAAAAAAGGTCCTGCATAACCTAAAAACGTATCGCCACTACCCAAATCACTAAATATAAATATCACAAGCAATATAATAAAGCCTATGATATTTCCTAGGAGATGCCATCCCAGTCCGGTTCCGAATAGCGGGGTTGTCAGGGCAAAAACAGCAAAAACTATTAGAGCCCAAGATATATAATCTAGCAGAGAAAGTTCTCTTTCTCTTTGGGTGTAAACAAAGAAGACGATGCTTTCAGCTGCGGCAAAGATTATTGCCCACCAGTCTTTAAGGACAATACAATGAATGCAAACTGCCACGGTCAATGCGGCAATTGCGATCAATGACAACTTAAATTCAACAATGGCTTTCCAAATTTTGCTGAGAGTGCCCTTAATTTTTTCTCGGCAGATTTTAATTTTTTTCATGATAATAATGTTTTGATTAATAATATATTTTGAACTGAACTATATCAATTCTATAATTTTTGTCAAGAAAATTATTGGATGTATTTATTCGAAAGTTTAGATTATACGCAAAAGTTTGGGTAAAGATAGAAATTTCCCCTCATGTATATCAACACGAGGGGAAGACATAACGATTATTTAACTTGCGTCAACAGATGAGCCAACTCAACTTCGTTGCCTGATTTATTTATAATCGACATTGTTTGTTGCGGTGATTTGTTGGTTAAATCAGAGATGGCTTGAACATATTCGCCGTTCTGCTGTTTAGCTGCTTCGATTTTTAATTCACCATAGTTATAAAGGGCGAATCTGCGAGCTGCAACATCTTGTTTGATTTTTTGTAATTCGGCATGTTTGGTTGCCGGTTTTTCCATATCAATATAAACTCCGTCACGACTATATTGCCACATACCGCCGGTTGCGACATCGGTCAGCCAACTCGGCCAAAAAGTCAAGTTGAGAATTGATGCGGTGCTCAAAGATGATTTTAAGATTTGTTGTTGGTCTTCATAACCGTCTTTTTTGGCAACAGCTACCACGGTTGAAGAGCTTCGATCTATCGGATAGACACAAGGAGTTTTACAAGCCTTTACCCCGTTGATATAAATTGTAACACCTTTAACATTGGAGTCAAAACTCATATCCTGACTGGTGCCGTTGAATACCGTGCCGCAAGCAGTCAAAGCCAAAACAGAAACTAAAGCTATTTTTTTATTTATCATTACAACTTCCCTTTTTTATAAGTTACAAAAAAAGTCGCTTTGATGAGAAGCGACTGGAAGTTGACAACTATTCACATAAGATAGTGCGGTATATTGACCGCAAAGGCTTATTTTACCGCCTTCCAGTCATATTTAAATAACTGTCAGGCGTGTAAAATTTAACGTCTATACACTTTTGACGTATGTGAAGAGGTTGTCATACCCCAGAACAATCATCGCTTGTTCCGGTTATTAAATTAGCTTATAACTTATAAAAACTCAAGTGAAAAATTTAAAAATAAAAAAGCTCTTCATGGAGAAGAGCTTTTTTTTGACAGTCAGATGGATTATTTGATAATCTTAGAAACAACACCGGCGCCAACAGTGTGACCACCTTCACGAATAGCGAAGCGCAAGCCTTCGTTCATCGCAATCGGGTGAATCAATTTGGCTGTCATGGTGATGTTATCACCCGGCATAACCATCTCGGTGCCTT